>Ga0207657_10003150_pt1 | contig 17640 bp, 9 predicted proteins | sample KBSC33metaG_FD_184316 | JGI IMG/M metagenome (GOLD analysis project Ga0207657, IMG submission 184316) | Corn rhizosphere microbial communities from Kellogg Biological Station, Michigan, USA - KBS C3-3 metaG (SPAdes) (version 2) | ecosystem: Host-associated > Plants > Roots > Rhizosphere > Soil ... | reverse complement strand
CTCGCGGCACCGCTCGCGATCGTCCTGCACGAGCTGACGTTCGTGCGCACCGCGCCCCGCGCCGTCCCGAGGTCGGCGGCCGGAGCGCATCGCGTGCTCACGGTGGTCCTCGGTGCCGGGCTCGCCGTGTTCGTCGTGCTCGCCGCGCTCGGGAAGGCATCGTCGGCACTCGGGACCTATTCGGCGACGGTGAGCGGCGGGAACCTCCTGCCGTCCGGGACGCTTCGCTCGTTCACCGAGCACGTCGCGACGCTCGCGCTGGCACTCGGCCTGCTGCCGTTCCTCCTCGGGACGGCCTGGCTCCTCGCGCGGGTGACGCGGCGAACGGAACGGCGCAGCCTGCATGCGTCGGCGTGCGTGGCCGTGATCACGCTGGTGCTGGTGCTGCTCGAGGTCACCTCGTTCGATCTCCGCTTCGGCGGCGGGCTCGTGCGCGACCGCTACCTCTTCTACGTCGCCCCGCTCGTCCTGCTCGGCTTCGTCGGCGCGCTGTTCGAGGTGCGGACGCCGCGCTGGTCGCTCGCCGCCCCGGGCGCGATCCTCGTCGCAGGCCTCGCCGCCCTCACCTTCCCGACGTTCGAGAAGCTGAACGTCGATGCGCCGGCGGCGTCGCTGAACGACTACCTGCTGCAGAGCGGGCACGGCGTCACCGGCGCGCGGTGGACGCTCGTCGCCACCCTCTTGCTGCTGCTCACCGTGTTCTTCCTCGGCCGCGCGATCGTCGGGCGCCGCGTGATCGCGCTCGTCCTCGTCGTCGCGACCGTCGGCGCGCTCGGCGGCGAGACCGCCTACGCGTTCGACCGGCTGCTGCGCGTGAACGGCACCTCGGGACGGCCGATCACGCTGCCGCAGGGCATCGTGTTCGACTGGATCGACCGGACGCTCGGCCGGAACGCGGACGTGACGATCGTTCCGTACGCGCAGATCGCGGGCGACTACTGGGCGACCGCCGCGTACTGGTGGGATCTCGAGTTCTGGAACGTCTCGGTGACGCGCGGGGCGTATCCGGGCAACGCGTTCGCGGAGATCCAGTCGACGTTCCCGAAGACCGATCTGCGCTTCGACCCGCAAACCGGCCGCGCGAACGTCTCCCCGACGCGCTACGTCGCGCAGAGCCAGCGCGAGTCCCGGTTCCGCCTGCGCGGGCCGACGGTCAGCCTCACCCGCGACGTGCTCCTGATCGACGCCGGGTCGCAGTGGCAGGCCGACTGGGTCACCTTCGGCCTCGACGACGACGGCTGGACCACGCCGGGCCGCGCTGCGCGGCTACGCGTCTACCCCGCTCCCGGCCAGACCGGGCCGGTGACGCGCGGGATCCAGCTCGTCTGGCAGGCGGCGCCGAGCTCGGCGACGATCCACACGACGTCGAACCTCGGCCGCTGGTCGGTCAAGGCCGAGCAGCAGGGACAGCAGAACGTCAGCGTGTGTGTGCCGAGCCACGGGTATGCCGAGCTCCACTTCAGGGTCGACGGCAGCGCCGGGATCTACGGCGACATCGGGCACAAGGACCTGGTCGGGGTCGCGCGCGTTCGCGGTGCACTCCTGGCGCGAGCGTCAATGGCCGACGAGATCGGCTCGCGCTGCACGCCCTGACCCGGGCGCACGGACCGTGCACGCGGCGGCGGCCGCAAGAGCGGCGACGGTGACGACCGGCATCTGCCAGTCCCAGTCGACCCCGGCATGGAGCAGGAAGACCGTGTACGCACCCACCGGCGCCGCACGACCGGAGGCGAGCCCGGCGACGGCCGGCACCGCGAGCGCCGCGAGGAGCAGCACGAGCCCGACGACGCCGACCTCGTCGAGCGCCTCGAGGTAGAGGCTGTGCGCGTTCCGCGCCGCCGGACCGCCGGGACGCCTGGCGCGGTAGACCTCGGCGAACGTGCCCGCACCCGAGCCGGCGGCGACGTGGTGCGGCACGACCGAGCGCGCGACGCGCCAGTAGACGGCGCGGTCGCCGATCCCGCCGACCGGCACCGCGAGCAGGACGACGAGCGCGGCCGCCGCCGCAGCGAGAAGGACGGCAGCCGCGCCGCGGCGACGGAGCGCGACGGCGCCGGCGACGACGACGGCGATCGCGGCGGCGACGAACGCGCCGCGGCTCGAGGTGAGGAGGAGCGACGGCACGAGCACGACGAGCGCGAGTCGCGCGGTGCCTCCCGCATAGAGCGCGGCGACCGCGCCGATCGCGACGAGCGCACCGAGCGCGTTCGCGTAGCCGATCGGCCCCGCGAGCAGCGTCCCTTCGAACGGATCGCGCGCCGAGCCAGTCACGTAGCGGTCGGCGAGCGACCAGAGCGCGACGAGGGTCGCGCCGGCGACGATGCCGTCGACGAGCCCGCGCCGGGCGACGAGGAACGCGGCGAGCGCCGCGACGTAGAGGAGGATCCGCTGCGGCTCGAGGAGCGACGCGTGCGCGTCGAGCGACCAGCTCGCCGAGAGCGCGCTCCAGAGCCCGAAGATCGCGAGCAGCGCGAGCGTCGCGACCGCCGCGCGCGAGATCGCGACCGCGCCGGGCCGCAGCCAGGCGACGACGCCGCCGGCGGCGAGCGCGAGGGCGCCCCACCGCCACGACGCCGGGAAGAACCCGCCGTCGGCCGCCGCAAGCAGCAGCACGGCCCCCGCGACGAGGGCCGTGCCGAGCTGCTGCTCTGCGTCGGCGCTAGCCGGTCGGAGCGCCGATCGTGACCTGAACCAGGCGCCGCGTAGAGGTTCCACCAAGGACATCCTGCCCCGGAACGCGGGCGCGGACGAACAGCACGAGGTAGCCGGTGCGCGGGAACTTCTGCCCGGCGGTGATGCTGAGGGTCGCCCAGCCGGTCGCGTCGGTCGTGACCTCGGGCATGACGCCGATGCGGCTGTACGGAACGCCGATCGCGTAGACGGAGCTGCCCTGCACGGAGTTGCCGAAGCTGTCCGACACGTGCACCTTCATCTGCGTCGGCGTCGTGCGCGAGCGGATCGGGTTCGCGGAGTAGGTCACCTTGTCCACGATCAGGCGGTTCGGCAGCTTCACGTCCGCCGCCTGGAGCAGCTTGTTCGCGGGCTGCGTGACGGCCGCGGTCGGCGCCGACTGCGTCTCCGTCGTCCCGACCGAGTTCTTCGCGTCGACGTTCGCGCGGAGACGGCGGCCGGAGTCGGTGGAGGCGACCTTGTACGTCGACGCGTTCGCGCCCGCGATGTCGACGCACGCCGCGCCGTTCGCGTCACAGCTCACCCACTGGTACGAGTACGTGACGGCCGAAGAGCTCGTCCACGTTCCGTTCGTCGTCGTGAGCGTCGAGCCGACCGCCGCTGTCCCACTGACGACCGGCACCCCGGTGTTCACCGGTGCGCCGTACTGGTACTGCGCGGCACTCGACGTACCGGCGGCATTGCCGCTCGTCGCGACCATCGCGGCGGCGACGGCGCCGAACACAGACAGCACCGCGATCAGCTGGGTCTTGGGACTCAGCGAAATGCGTTTCATGGAACCCCCTTGGTTCTGACGAACCTTGTGTCTGACGAGCCGACGCTATCGCGAGCCACAGCGAGCTAACCGAACCGTTACGACACCCGCACAAAGCAGGATTTCGAACGCGTGTGTCGTGTCGCGGCGATCGTCAGCGCGGGCGAGTCGCGCGGCGCGGGACGAGCGCGGCGGCGAGCGGACCGGCAACGACGACACCCGCCACCGCGACGCCGGCGCCGCCGACGAGCAGCGAGGCGAGGCCGAGGACGACCGCGATCGAGAGGTTCCTCATCTCTCCCCCATCGGCGAAACGGCGCCGAACTTGAGGCGGAGAGCGGTTTTTTGGAGCGCCGGGGTACAATCCCCGCGACACCGGAAGGGAAGAGGGGAACGGATGATCCGGGAGAACTGGCGGTCGCCGAGATTCTGGCCGTGGTGGTGGCGGAACGCGGCGCCGTTCGACGTGAAGGCTGTGGTCGTGCTCGCCCTCGTCGGGCTCCTGCTCGTCGGCGGCTTCTTCGCGTCCGGACATCTGACGAGCGCCAAGGCCGCCGGCTCGAGCGGCGCAGACTCCTACATCCTCGAGACCACCGTCCGGAAGGTCGTCACGGTGCGCGAGCACGGCAAGGTCGTCGTGAAGCGGGTGCCGGTCGTCGTCCGCCGCACGGTCGTGCGCGCTTCGACCGACTACCAGACGGTCGTCAACACGCAGGTCGTCACGACACCGGGCGGCGTCCGCTACATCCAGAAGAAGGTCCTGCGCTACGTCCCCGTCGTGCACACGAGCATCGTCCACGTCGACGGGAAGACGAAGACGCTCACGCAGACCCGCCTCGTCCCGACGACGAGGACCGAGACGCAGACGCTCACGAACGTCGTCACGAACGAGAACACGGTCACGAACCAGAACACGGTCGTCGTCGCGAAGACGCAGACGGTCGTCCAGCCGGTGACGACGGTCGAGACGAAGACGGTCACTGCCCCGCCGGAGACGGTCACACAGACCCAGACGCAGACGCAGACCGAGACGGTCGTTCAGACGGTGACGGAGACGGAGCCGATCGTGACCATCACGATCACGACTCCTTCCCCCTAGACGCTCGCGTGGTCCTGCGAGAGCAGGTCGACCACATGCTGCAGGAGCTTCCAGGTCACGTCCGGGTTCGCCATCGCGAACTCGCGGAAGTCCCAGAACGGGATCTCGAGGCAGCGCAGAGCCGTCTTGGCCGTCACGGTCGCGGTGCGCTCGCGCTCGCTGATCAGCGCCAGCTCGCCGAAGTGGTCGCCCGGCCCCATCGTCGCCACGTCCTTGCCCCCGACGCTCACGACCGCTTCGCCGTCGGCGACCACGAAGAATCCGACGCCGCTCATCCGGGCCTCCTGGACGATCGTCGTCCCGGGCAGGAGCTCGCGCTCGCGGAAGAGGCGCGCGAGGCGCCTCAGCTGCCGCTGCGACAGGCTGTTGAAGAGCGGAACCCGCTTCAGGTCCTCGGCAACGGTCGCCATCGGCTGATCCTACTGCGCGCGCCTGTCCGCGTTCAGCGAGTCGGGCGCTGCGACCTGCGCGGCAGGTCGTCGATCAGCGACACGAGGAGCCAGAAGGCGAGCACGACGGCGACCGCGAGGATCGTCCCGGCCGCGACGTTGACGAAGGATCCCATCGGCCAACGTTCGCCGCCGGGCCTGCCTTTCCTCAGTGTCCTGTCATAAGCTGAAAACGAGCCCTGATGACGTCGACCATCACCGTCGCGCCGTTCCGCCCGTATGTTCCGCGCCTCGCGGCGAGGTGGGACCTGGACGCTCCGGGCGCGCGGGCCCGCGTGCTCGAGGGGTCGCTCCTCGGGCTCGACATCTCCGGGTTCACCGCCCTCTCCGAGCGCCTCGCGGAGCGCGGCAAGCCGGGCGCCGAGGAGCTGGTCGTGCTGATCAGCCGCTGCTACTCCGGGCTGATCGACGTCGCGGAGCGCTTCGGGGGCGACGTGCTCAAGTTCCGCGGCGACGCGCTGCTCCTGCTCTTCGACGGCGACGGCCACGAGCGGCGGGCCGCGCTCGCAGCGCTCGGGATGCAGGCGTTCGTCGCCGAGGCGGGAGCGGGCGAGGCGAGCGTCGGCCCCGTGCACCTCTCGATGGCGGGCGGGCTCGTCTCCGGTCCCTGCCACTTCTTCCTCGTCGGCCGGCACCAGCGGGAGCTCGTCGTCTGCGGCCCGTCGGCGTCGGCGACGCTCGAGCTGGAGGACGCCGCCGAGGCGGGCGAGGTGCTCGTCTCGGCCCGGACGGCGGAGGCGCTCGAGGGGCTCGTCGCCGAGCGGCGCGGCGATGCGTTCCTGCTGCGGGCCGACGCGGCGCCGGCCGACCTGCCGCCGCGCCCGGATCACGTGTTCGACGTTCACGGCCTCTCGGAGCTCGTCCCGCCCACGCTCCGCGAGCCGATCGAGGAGGACGCCGTCGAGGCAGAGCACCGGCGGGCGACGGCGGCGTTCGTGAAGTTCTCCGGCACCGACGCCCTCGTCGACGATCCCGACCGAGCCGCGCAGGCGCTCGGCGAGCTCGCGGAGGTGGTCTCCGCGGAGACGTTCGAGCGCTCGCTGACCTGGCTCGAGTCCGACATCGACCGCGACGGCGGCAAGCTCTATCTCGTCGCCGGCGCGCCGGCCTCGAACAGCGACGACGAGGAGCGGATGCTGCGAGGGCTGCGCGCGATCGTCGACGCGCACGCAGGGCTGCCGATCGCCGTCGGCGTCAACCGCGGGCCCGTGCTCGCCGGGCCGATCGGCGCGCCGGCGCGCCGCACCTACGCGGTGATGGGCGACACGGTCAACCTCGCCGCGCGGCTCGCGGCCCGCGCGACCAAGGGAGAGATCCTGGCGACCGCGGACGTCCTCGAGCGCTCGCGCGCCCGCTTCGAGACGACGTCACGCCAGTTCCTGATGAAGGGCAAGTCGCGGCCGGTGACCGGGTACAGCGTCGGCGCGCTTGCGAAGGATGCCGTCGCAGACGCGCGGCCCGACCTCCCGCTCGTCGGCCGCGACGCCGAGCTCGCCGTCCTGTACGAGGCGCTCGAGTCGGCGCGGATGCGCCAGAGCCGTGCGGTGGAGCTCGTCGGCGACGCGGGCGCCGGGAAGTCGCGCCTCCTCGAGGAGCTCGTCGCCGGAGCGACGGGCTTCCAGGTGCTGCGGGCGCGTTGCGAGGCCTACACCGCCTCGACGCCGTTCGCGCCGCTCGAGACGCTTCTGCGGCCTCTCGTCGGGATCGTCCCGGACGATCCGCCGGAGGTCTCCGGGGCGAAGCTCACCTCGTTCGTCCAGGGCGTGATGCCCGACCTCGCCCCGTGGCTGCCGCTCCTCGCGCTCCCGTTCGGCGCCGAGGTGCCGTCGACGGCCGAGGTCGACGAGATCGAGCCGACGTTCCGCCGCGATCGCCTGCACGACGTGCTCGAGACCTTCCTGACCCGCGTGCTGCTGATGCCGACGGCGATCGTCGTCGAGGACACGCACTGGCTCGACGACGCCTCGCAGCTCGTGCTCGCGCGGCTCGCGCAGGCAGGCCCGCGGCCCTGGCTCCTGCTGACGACGCGCAGGCCCTCCGGGGCGCCGCTCGGCGGCGCCGTGCTCGAGCTCGAGCCCCTCGGCGCCGAGGCGGCGCGCGAGCTCGCGCTCCTCGCCGCCGGCGAGCTCGCGCTCTCGGACGCCGACCTCGGCGCCCTGACCGAGCGGGCCGGCGGCAACCCGCTCTTCATCCGGGAGCTCGCACTTGCGCCTGCCGATGCCGCCGGGCTGCCGGAGACCGTGGAGTCGCTCCTGACGAGCAGGATCGACACCCTGCACCCGCCCGACCGGCTGCTCCTCCGCCATGCGGCGGTGATCGGCCCGTCGTTCGGGCTCGACCTGCTGGAGGAGACGCTGACCGACGGCGCCGGCGATCCCGAGCGCTGGAGCCGCCTCGCCGACTTCGTCGCCTGGGACGGCCCGTCGCACCTGCGCTTCCGGCACGACCTGGTGCACGCGGCCGCCTACGACGGCCTCTCCTTCGCACGGCGGCGCGAGATCCACGCGCTCGTAGGTGCAGCGCTCGAACGCCGGTCGTTCGACCCGGCGCTCGACGCGGATGTGCTCTCGCTGCACTTCCTGGCCGCCGAGGACTGGGAGAAGGCGTGGCGCTACGCCGTCCGCGCCGGCGACGACGCCCGCGCGAAGCATGCGAACGTCGACGCAGGCACCTGCTACGAGCGTGCGCTCGCCGCCGCCGGCGGCGAGCAGCCGGCGGACGACGAGCTGGCGCGCGTGTGCGAGGCGCTCGGCGACGTCCGCGAGCTGGCCGCGCAGTACGAGGCGGCCGATACTGCCTACGCGCGGGCGGCCGAGCGGGGCGCGGACGCGGCCCGCCTCGCCCGGAAGCGCGGCGTCGTCGCGGAGCGGCAAGGGCGCTACGACGACGCGCTCGCGCTCTACGACGGCGCGATCGCGGAGGCGGAGCCGGCGGAGCGGGTGCTGCTGCGGCTCGGTCGCGCGATCGTCCTCTACCGGCAGGGGCGGATCGACGACTCCGCCGACACGGCGGAGGCGGCGGCGGCCGAGGCGACCTCGCTCGGGAACCGCGAGGCGCTCGCGAACGCCTTCTACATCCGCGCCGCCGCCGAGGGCGACCGCGGGGGCCCGGCAGGTGAGTTCCTCGACCGGGCGCTGCCGATCTTCGAGGAGCTCGGTCTGCTCCACCGGCAGGCGACCGTGCTGAACAACATGGGGGTGCGCGCGTTCTACGAGGGTCGCTGGGACGACGCGGTCTCCGACTACCTTCGCGCGGCCGAGGTGTCGCGGCGCGCGGGCGACGTCCTCACGGGCGGCCACACGACGACGAACCACGGCGAGCTGCTCCTGCACCGCGGCCGGCTCGAGGAGGCAGAGGAGCTGTTGCAAGACGGCCTCCGTACCTACCGCGCGGCGACCTTCCCGATCGGCGAGGCGCTCGTGCTCGTGTACCTCGGCCACCTCGCCGCCGAACAGGGGCGCTTCACCGACGCCTACGCGCTGCTCGACGACGCGGGCGAGCGCCTGGCCGCGCTCGGCTCGAAGAGCTTCCTGATCGAGGCCGACACCCGCCGGGCACAGGCCTACGTGCTCGAGGGCCGTCACGCAGAGGCGGCGGAGCTCGCCCGAAGCTGCCTCGAGCGGATGCAGGAGACGGGCGAGGCCGGCGTTCGCGCGGCGACGCTCGAGCGGCTGCTCGCGGTCGCGGTGGTGCAGGCGCGCCGGCCCGAGGAGGCGGCCCCGCACTTCGCCGAGAGCCTGCGGCTCGGCCGGGAGTTCGGCGCCGACTACGAGGTGGCGCGGACGCTGCAGGCGAAGCTCCTGACGGGCTTCGCAGACGACGCGGAGCGCGAGGAGGCGGAGGCGATCATGGCGCGCCTCGGCGTCGTCTCCTTCCCCGACGTGCCGCTTCCTTGACTCTCAGGAGCGGAGGATGAAGTACTGCTTCGCCGAGGCGGCGAGCACCGTCGTCCCGTCCGCCGCGTAGACGGTGATCGTGACGGCGTACTTCCCGGCGGAGTAGCCCTTCGTCTTCAGGTTGTACTGGTACTGGCCGCTCGAGAAGCGGAAGATGCCGCCGCTGTCCGACGTCGTCTCGGTGACGAGCGTCGCGTCGTCGGTCGACGCGGTCGCGCTGCTCACTCTGTCGAGCGTCAGCTTCGCGACGCTGCCGGCAGGCGGTGTCGTCAGCAGCGTCGTTCGCTTGCCGTCGAGGTACATGTTGAACTTCAGCGGAATGGTGCTCGAGATCTTGAACACCTGCAGGTCGGTGGCGTTCACGTTCACCTGGTCGTTCCCCGGCGCGGTCACCGGCGGCAGGATGTCGCCGCTCTGCAGGCCAACCGTGTAGGTCAGCGTCGCCGTCGACTGGTTCCCGAGCAGGTCTGTCGCGGTCGCCGTCAGCGTGTGCGCCCCGAACGCGGCGCTGTAGCCGGTGACGACGCAGCTTGCGAAGCCGGAGACGCCGTCGCTCGCGGTGCAGCCGATTGCGCTCTGCGGCGGCAGGTCATTCACGGGGTAGATCTTCGCCTCGATCCCGGTGAAGGTGATGTTCGCCGGCCCGCTCGTGTCGATCAGGTAGACCGCGGTCGCGGTGTGGCCGGCGGTGTCGCGTGCCTCGACGATGTGGACGCCGTCGCCTGCCACCGTCACCGGCGAGCTCTTCACGACGCCGTCGAGCGTCACCGAGAGGAGCGGCGCCGAGCTCGTGACGGTCACGGTCAGCGGCGCCGTGTAGTAGCCGCCGGGACCCGGGTCGCGATCGGGTGCGAGCGTGATCGTGCCGTTCGACGACTGCAACGGCTGGGCGTCGAAGTAGCGGCCCTTGTTCGAGCTGTAGCCGCAGTTGCCGGCGCCGTCGCAGACCTCGACGAAGTACTGCACGTTGCTGCCGTTGAAGGCGGTGCCGCCGCTCCAGTTCCCGCCGCCCTGGTCGACGAGCCGCAGCGCGCGCCACGTGCCGCTGTTGTCGGCGTCGTAGACGACCTGCGCGAACTGGACGCCGCCGGTCGTGCCGCCGAAGTGCCCGCTGAAGACAACGGTGCCGCCGTTCAGGAAGGCGTCGCTCGAGTCGATCGTCGGCGGCGTGAAGTCGGTGCTCGTCGAGTACGTGACGCGGCCGGCAAGCTGCTTCCAGAGGCGCTCGACCCCGTGGCCCGTGCCCGAGTCGGTGAAGAACTGGCCGGTGACGAGGTTGAGGCTCTGCTGCGTCCCGCCTGCGCCCTGCAGCGAGACGAGCGTCGGCACCTTCGCCGGCCAGGCCTCGGTCGCGAACTGCGGCTCCGCCTCGTTCGCGCTCAGGTCGACGGTCGGGCGGACGTTCGAGGGGTCGAACGGCGCGTGGTCCTCGCTCGTCAGCGAGTCGATCACGACGCCGTGCGCGAGCAGGCCGCCGCTGCGCGTCGCCGGCAGGGTCAGGAACGGCTGCAGCGGCGCGTAGTTCGGCGCCTGCACCTGGCCGCCGTTCGTGTACCACGAGCCGTTCGCCCCGCTCTTCGGCGTGAACGTGGGCGTCGCCGCGAACGCCGCCGCCTGGGCTCCGCCGGGGAACGGCACCAGGCTGCCCTGCGAGGGGCTCGTCGACTGCGTCGCGCCGTTGACCGGGTCGGTCGGGCCGGCGGCGACCGCCGTCGGCGCGCTCCCGACGCCGAACATCGGCAGTCCGTACAGCTCCGCCTCGGAGAGCGTCTTCTCGTCGTAGGAGCTGAACGCGGCCCGCGAGAGGTAGTAGCGCTGCTTGGCCTGCGTGAGCGCGTCGCCGATCGTCATCGAGCCGTCGAGGTTGGCGGCGAACTCGCCCATCAGCTCCTCCGAGAACTGCACGCCGTCGGTGCTCCCGAGCCCGAAGCCGGTGTTGCCGACGAAGCCGGTGTGCGACTGGGCGAAGTACTGCGCCCAGTCCTCGACCGGCGAGCCGATGACGACGTCCGAGGTCTGGAAGCCTGCGTGGCAGCCCATCGTGAAGAAGATGCCGCCCGCGAGCGCGTGCGGGCTGCTCAGGTCGGAGGTGCCGGCCGGGCAGCCGGCGCTCGGGCAGGCGGGCGTCAGGAGCGAGGTGCCGTCCGCCAGCAGGGCGCGCGTGTTGTCGTAGTGGCCGTTCCACGACTGGATGTTGCTCGCGGTGCCGCTCGGGAACGCGGTCGCGAAGAGGTTCGCGGACGACCAGCTCGGGCCAAGCAGCGTGTGCACGGCGCCCGCCGTCCGGCTTGCCTGCAGGGCATCCGACACCGCCTGTGCGCCGTCGGTGACGAAGTCGTAGCCCGTCACGGACGCGGTCGACGAGGCGAGCGTGCCGTTCGCGGTCTCGAAGTTCGTGACGGCGCCGGCGATGTCGTCTGCCGTCTCGACGAGCCGCCCGCCGACGAGGTCGGGCACGAAGAGCTGGCGGCCGCCCTGCGGGATCGGGCGTGTGTCGAGGTACGGGGCGTCGGTGAGCAGGTTCCCGCCCGCGAGCGCCGCCTGATAGGCGTTGGCGCCGAACTGGCTCGCGAAGCCGGTCTCGTTGGCGATCCGCGTCAGGTCGGGCACGCGGAAGAACGGGATCAGGTCGTCGCCGCCCGCGAAGACCACGTACTTGATCGTCGGGTGCGCCTGCTTCAGCTGCTGGACGCTGTCGGCGATCGTGTTCGCGACGGCGTTCGCGGCATCGACGTCGCACGGGTCGGCGTTCCAGGTCGTGTACTCCGCCTGGGCGACGGCGTCGACGGGGACGACGACGCCGCTGACGCCGAGTGCGCTGTCCTGCGTGGCGAGGTGGGTCAGCTTCGCCATCACGTTCGTCTCGGCGTCCGTGCCGTAGGTGTCGCCGATCCCCTTCGCGTTGACGAGGATGATCGTGTTCACGTTCGACGGGATCGTCGCCGGCGCCTGCGACCCGAGCGTGCCCTCGCCGTGGTGCGGGAGCACGAGAGGCGCACAGGTCGAGGCGACCGGCTCGCGCGAGGTCACGCGCAGCGTGTAGGGCTTCGGGCTCGACGCGCCGTTGTAGCCGAACACCGCGACCGTTGCGAACTTGTTGCTGCCGCCGGGCGAGACGATGCCGACGTCCTCGTCGTCGGTACCGCGGTTCGCCGAGACCTGGACGAGCGGGAGGCCCGCGTCGGGCACGTCCTGCAGCGCCTGCGGCGTGAGCTGGCTGTTCGGGCCGCCCTGCAGGTTGATCTCCGGGTCGGGCGCGATCCCGTCCTGCAGCGGGATGCCGGGCGTCGCCGACGTCCGCACCGAGACCGTCTCCTGCGCGTAGAGCGCGAGGTCGTAGTCGGCGGCGAGGTTCGTCAGGTGCACGAGGACGCGCGCGCCCTTCTGCTCGGGAAGCGGGATCCGGTAGTAGTCGACGGCGCCGCGCGTCGGCAGGGCCGACATCTGGACGGCCTCGCCGGGGTCGACCGTGGGGGCCTCGCCCGGCTGGTCGTTGCCCTGGAAGCTGTCGGTGACCGCGAACCCGGTGGCTGCGGTGGCGGAGTGGCCGCCGGAGGTCACCGTGACGCTCGCGGAGGCGGGCCCGACGTCGCTGCCTGAGAACGCGGAGAAGTCGAGCGTGTAGTCCGTCCCGAACGTGACGGCGTCGAGGTGCCAGGTGAGCGTCGCACCCTTGATCGTGGGGTCGGCGATCGTCGATGCCTCGCCGCCGGCGGGGGTTAGCGTCGCGCCCTTCGCGGGGTCGTAGTCGAAGCCCGCCGGCAGCATCACCTTGACGGTCGCGGGGCCGGTTCCCGCGCCCTGCGCGTTGAAGCTCGCGTGCAGGGCGAGCGACGGCCGTGCCGTGTCGAAGAACGAGAGCTCGCGCGGGGTCAGCGACTCCCACGGGACGTCGGCGCGCTTGACGAGCAGGCCGACGATGTCGCCGAGCGTGACGGTGTTCGCGTAGATGCTGTTGTGGAAGATGCAGTTCAGGAGCTCCTCGAGCGTCAGGTCGCCGAAGGAGCCGTCGAGGTCGTCCAGCGTCGCGCCCGGCCTGATCGCGTGCGCGAGAAACGCGTCGCCGAGCGTCGCCGTAAGGCAGTTGACGACGGTGCAGTCGACCACCTTGTCCTGCACGGTCTGCGCGAGGCCGTTGATCGGGAGGCCGTTGATCTGCGCCAGCCCGTTGATCTGCAGGCCGTTGATCTGGAGGCCGTTGATCGGAAGCTCCCCGATCGCCGAGGCCGAGGTCGAGAGGCCGTTGATCGGCAGCCCGTTGATCGGGAGGCCGTTGATCGGGAGGCCGTTGATCGGCAGGCCGTTGATCGGCAGGCTCTGGACCGGCGCGCCCGCGAGCGCGAGCTGGAAGAGCGAGGCGCCCCAGAGGGCGCCGCCGGGGCCGCAGGCGGTGGCCGCGTCGGCGGCGAGCGACGCGCACCACGACGCGAGCGTCGTCTCGATCGTGCTCTCGAGCTCCGTCGGCAGGCCGTTGATCGGCAGCTTCGCGAGCGTCAGCGCCGCCACCGTCACCTGGCCGAGCGCGCTGCCCGAGAAGTCGAGGTCGGCGAGCGAGAGATCCTTCAGCGCCTGGGAGGCGCCGCTCTCCGTCTGTGCATCGAGGACGTCCTGCAGCGTGATCGCCTGCAGTGGCTTGTCCGCCAGCGACGTGCCGGCGAGGAGCACCGGCCAGCCGCCGGGGAATCGCGCAGCGTCGAGCGGCAGGCCGTTGATCGGGAGCCCGTTGATCGGCAGGCCGTTGATCGGCAGGCCGTTGATCTGCAAGCCGTTGATCGGCAGGCCGTTGATCTGCAAGCCGTTGATCGGCAGCCCGTTGATCTGCAAGCCGTTGATCGGCAGCCCGTTGATCTGCAAGCCGTTGATCGGCAGCCCATTGATCTGCAAGCCGTTGATCGGCAGCCCATTGATCTGCAAGCCGTTGATCGGCAGCCCGTTGATCGGGAGGCCGTTGATGGGAAGCCCGTTGATCTGGAGCGGCGGCGTGGCCGGCGGCGTCGGCTCGAAGGCCGCGAGCGGCAGCCCGGCGATCGGGTCGCTCGGGCCGGACATCGCCACCGACTGGTCGCTCGAGAGGCTCCCGCTGACGCCGGGCTGCCCGAGCGCGGCGCCGTAGAGGACGACGTCGTCGCACGCAGGTTGGCAGTTGTTGCTCGAGTCTTCGCTCCACGTGACCGTCAGGTGCTGGTCGGCACTCGCGGCGGCGTAGGTGATGGTGAAGACGAAGGGGACGTTCTCACCGGTGTTCGTGAACTGCCCGGCGACCGCGCTTACCGGCCAGGACTTGTCCGGTGCGCTCGAGTCGGAGAGGCTCGCGGTCAGGGTGCCGTTGGCGAAGTGCGCCGAGGTCCAGATCTTCAGCGTCCGCTGCGTCGTGTCGGCGGGCACCGTGAAGGAGAGCCCCGTGCCCGCCTGCGGCGCGGTGATGCCCGCGCTCTGCCCTGTCGCGGAGGCCGTGGGCGCGCCGTCGCTCCAGCCGAAGTGGAACGGGACGCCGGTCGCGAACTGGCCGAAGTTGCGGGTCGTCGTGGTTGCGTTGCCGACGACCGTCAGGTCGCTGATCTGCCGGCCGCCGTTCGCCTTCGTGTCGGTCGGGGTCAGGCTGCTCGTGGACGGGTCGAGGCCGTGGTCCCAGAGCGCCCAGTCCGAGGAGCCGGCGGCGGTCAGGTCGACCGCGTCGTCCGGGGTCGAGGCGACCGTGCCGTCGAGCCCGGGAGCGCTGCTCGGGGTCACTTCGGCGGTCGCGCAGTCGGAGAACGCGGAGGTGTCGTTCGTCGCCGAGTCGGTGGCGGTCACGGTGATGCCGTCGCCGGCCCCGACATTGCCGGGAGCGGCCGAGAAGTCGACCGAGGTCTTCCCCTCCGGGATCTGCACCGTGAACGGCGCGAGGTAGGTCTCCCCCTCGCCGTTCGCCGCGGCGTCGCACGACTCGTTGCGGAAGAACTCGAGGAAGAGGGTCTGCCCGGACGAGCCCGTCGCCGTACCCGAGACGGTGCCGTCCAGCACGCTCACGTTGCTCGGCGCGGCGATGCCGTGGTTCGCGCCGTTCTGGAGGAGGATCCCGTCGGCGGCGTTGTCGAAGATCGAGTTCGCGACGATGCGGTCGCCTGTTGCGGCGTCGACGACGACGCCGTTCCCGTCGCCGTGCGCGCTCACGTTCCCCGGGCCGATCTGGTTCCCGCTCGACTGGCTGACGCGGATCCCGGTCGTGTTCGGCGACGTGGTCGCGCCGGCCGAGTCGACGCCGAGGAAGTTGCCGGTCGCGATCGTCCCGGTCGAGCCGGCGCCGATCAGGATGCCCGCGTGCGAGCCCGCGACGACGTTCCCGAGGTCCGGGTGCTGCTGCACGTTGGTGAAGAGCTCGTCCGGCCCCGCGTTCACGCCGACGATCGTGTTCGTCGCGCCGTCGACCTCGACGCCGGCGCCCGCTCCCGGGCCGGGCGTTCCGTCGGCGCCGACGCCCACGCGGTTCCCCTGGACGACGTTCGCGTTCGGGGTGGCCAGGGTGTTGCCCCTGATCCAGATGCCGTGACCGCTCGCGCCGCCGAGCCCGAGGATCACGTTGCCGTCGGCCGTGCTGCTGCCGCCGATCGTGTTGCCGCTCCCGCTGACGAGGATCGCGATGTCGTTCGCGACCGCTGGAGCGCCGCCTGCGTTCAGCCCGAAGAAGTTCCCGGCGACCGTGTTCCCGTCGGAGACGACGTTCACCGCCGCACCCGTCGGCGGCCCGGACGCCGTGCCCGTGGTGTGGACGAACGCGAGCCCGCGGACGTGCGAGCCACCCGAGCCGGCGGCGAGCACGAGCCCGTGGTCGGCCGTGCCGGCGTCGATCGTGACCCCGACCTTCGACGGGACGATGCCCCCGTCGATCGTCACCGGCGCCGTCACGTCGGGAAGATCCGCCGTGAGCGTGATCGTCATCGCCGAACTGAAGGTGATCGTGCTTCCCGGGTCGAGGTTCGCCGCGCTGATCGCGTCGCTCAGCGTGCAGGCGGTCGGCGTACAGCTCCCGACCGGCGCGCCTGCGTTCGAGGTGACGGTGTAGGTCGAGGCGCCGAACGCCGCGGGCACGAGGACCACGGCAAAGAGCGCCGACGCGGCGACGGTCGCAATGCGTGCCGCCAACCGCGGGCCGCCTTCTTCGGCAGACACCCGAGCCCCCATCCCAGTCGCACCGTATGTCGGTCGCGACGAAAATACAAGCGTCGCGCAGGACAGCTATTTCGGGCGGCGCCGGCTAGAACCTGAATCCCGCGGCATGGAGCTCGGCGACCGCGTGGTCGACGAGCTTCTTCCCGGAGAGGTTCGTCGAGAGGAGCAGCTTGAAGATGCCGGCCTTCGTCGCGGGGAACTTCGCCGCGAGGGCGAGGAGCTGGGCGCCGAAGACCTTGTCGGCATGCGCGAGGTCGGCGTTTGCCTTCGTCGCGGCGGCGGGCGGCGTCAGAGCGGCGAACGACCTCCCGAGCCTCGTTTCGGTCGCGCCCCACGCCTTGAAGTTCGCCTTGACCTTCGCTGCAGTCGTACTCTTCGAGTTCGCGCCCGCGAGCGCGACGTTCCCGGCCTTGGCAGCATCCGCGTTTGCCGCGCGCAGTCTCGCGAGGTACTGCGCCTTCGAGAGCGGCGTGCCGGCACTCGCGGTCGCGGCGCAGGTCGCCGCCAGGATCACGACGAGAGCAAGCCCCGCGAGCGGCCTCGCCACCCTCGAGCGGAGATGAGCAAGCACTCGCCGAAGCAGTAGCAGGTGCCTCGGGGAGCTACAAGGCCACTTACGGGTGGTTGTCGGTCGGCTTCCAGAGATCGATCTGCGCCGTCGTTTCGTACGCCATCCCGTGCGGATAGCTGATCAGCTCGACGTCGGTGCCGAACGGCGTCGCGAAGTAGTTGATGGACTGCCCCGCGGCCGGCCCGTCGGTGAGCGTCAGCGGCCCGTCGCGCTTGGTGCCCGCACGCTGCTGCAGCGTCTCGACGTTCTTCTCGATGTGCCGCACGTAGAACGCGAGATGGTGCGCGCCGAAGTCCGAGTTGCGCCTGAAGGTCTGATCCTGGTCGGGCGAGGTGTACTTGAAGAGCTCGACCCCGGGGCCGTCGCCGCCGCGCAGCATCCGGATCTGCTCGACGACCGCGCGCGGGTTCACGTCCACGAGCTGCGTCATGAAGTCGCCGGTGGGATCCGAGAACGGGCCGAACGTGAGCGGGTTCGCCATCCCGACGTTCTGCTCGAGCCAGCCGGCCGCGACGTCGAGGTCGGGCACGGTGATCCCGATGTGGTCGATGCCGAGGAGGCCGGGCACCTTCGTCACCTCGGAGTTGAGCCCGTTCTGCTTCGGCGACCAGAGCGGATGCACGCCGGGCGCGAACTGGTAGGCCATCCCGTTCGGGTAGCTGATGAACTCGATGTAGGAGTTCCACGGCGTCCGGAAGTAGTTGATCGACTGTCCCGCGGCCGGCCCGTCGGCGATCGTGAACGGCCCGAAGAGCCGCGTGACGCCGCGCGAGTCCATGTAGTCGACCGCCGCCTGGATGTCGGTGACGTAGAACGCGACGTGGTGCCCCGACCAGTCGGAGTTCTTCGGCATGTCGTGCCGCTGCGGATCCGCCTCGTACTTGAAGAGCTCGAGGTTCGCGCTGTGGCCGATCCGCAGCATCGTGATCTGATCGATCTGCGTGCCCGCCGGGACGCCGATCGCACCTTCGAGGAACGAGCCGGTGAACGGCCCGAACGTCAACGGCGCGACCGCGCCGAGGATGTCCTCG
>Ga0207657_10003149_pt1 | contig 17640 bp, 16 predicted proteins | sample KBSC33metaG_FD_184316 | JGI IMG/M metagenome (GOLD analysis project Ga0207657, IMG submission 184316) | Corn rhizosphere microbial communities from Kellogg Biological Station, Michigan, USA - KBS C3-3 metaG (SPAdes) (version 2) | ecosystem: Host-associated > Plants > Roots > Rhizosphere > Soil ... | reverse complement strand
GCTCGGCAACGCATGGCTGTCGATCGGAATGTCCTGTGTCCGCGCTGTCGCCTTCGCATCGCGCAGGGCGACGCCGGTATGGGGAATAGCCATGTACGCGAGCGTGACCGATGGGCACAGTAGCGCCACTAGGAACACGATCCGCCTCGTACGGTGTCCGAGCGGGTAATGCATGGAAAGCTGCTCCTCTTTCTTGGGGGGAAGAGAAGTTCCGCGCGCGACCGGTGCACGCTGGATGCCACAGCCGTTAGCTCGACGGTGGCGGGTGGACGTTCGCAATTCACTCACCTGCTATCTGAAGTACTCGCGCGCCCGGTACGCCGCGGCGAGCCCGCTGCCGACGAGAAGAACCGTCATCGGCTCCGGAGTCGGTGCCCCCGAGCCATGGCCGCCGTTATGGAAAAGGCCGAAGCCGCCCACGCCGAGCAGGCCCAAAAGAGGAGCTGCGCTGATGCCCGGAGCAACCGCGAGGTTGTCGTGACCGGTGTCCTCTGGGGGCATTGCGGGGAGCTCGATGTCCTTTGGCTGCAGGAGCGCCAGGCTCTGCTCAGGGTTCGGGTTCTCCGTTGTGGGCGGGCGAAGCTCGCCGGTAACCGCAACCGTCGGGTTCACAGTGACGGCCGTAGGAGCGCGGCTCTCCGTGACCGGGTTGCCGCAAAGCGCGATCAGCGCCGGCTCGCCATCAGGCGTGAAGAACATCTCTGTGCCCTTGCGAATACGGCCGACGTGCGTCTTGATATAACCGGCATCCGGCACCGAGTAGATCTTCACGACCATGTCATGGTCGATTGTCCCCGCGTGAAGCGACTGCATGTAGCTGACGACTTCTTCGCGGGTGATTCCGAAATGGCGCATATAGCGATCCATCACCGCGGAATCGGTTTGCACCTGATTGACTAGTTGCGTCTTAGTGTGAACGCGCCTATTCAAGAAGGCATTTAGGTCAGGTCTAGCTAACGCTAGAGTAAACGAGGCCACCAGCAGGGCAGCCGAAAATATTCCTCTCCGATACAACACCATCGCACCTCTTCTGACCCCGTCCTGCCAGTGCAGGTTCAGGTTCTAGAGGCACAAAGCATCAAGAGCCGTGCCAATCTTCGATTAAATCGAAAACGGGTCGTGAGTCATTTCACGCGCTCGACGTTCTCGCTGGATCACGTCAAGCGCATCGGCAGCCGCGGATTGCTCCGCTTCTTTTTTCGAGCGCCCTGTGCCCTCTCCCATAACCGTATCATCAAATAAAACTTGAACAACGAACCGCCGCTCATGAGCGACGCCCGCCTCTCCGATTATACGGTACTGAGGCGTCTTGCGCCAAGTGGCTTGGGCTATTTCCTGTAACTTAGACTTGTTGTCGTACGGGTTCACATCCCCGCCGGAGACCCCCATCAGGTATTCGTGGAGCTGCTCCAAGACGAACCACCGAGCAACCTCGAGGCCGCTTTCCAGGTACACAGCGCCGATTACGGCTTCGAAAACGTCGGCCAAGATCGAAGGCCGACTACGACCCCCAGTCGACTCCTCACTAGCGCTTAGGCGCAAGTGGGCCTGTAGACCTAGCCGGAGTGCGGTCTCCGCCAGCGGCTGCTCCTGCACGACCGAGCTCTTCGCCTTGCTCATCATCCCCTGGTCCCATTCGGGATGATGCTCGTAAAGATACTGGGCAATGACTAGTCCGAGAACCGAGTCGCCAAAGAACTCAATCCTTTCATAAGAGTCCTGAACCGGATTGTTTGAGTAGGACCGGTGCGTCATTGCAAGCTGAAAAAGCTCTTCGTTCCGCAGCGGTATCTGCTTTGGAATCATCTGGGCCGGTGGAGCACCTCCGCTATTCGCTCTACCCCCCTTTCGATATCGATCTCACTAGCCGCATAGGACAGCCGGATGTGCCCGGGACCTCCGAAAACGCTTCCAGGTATCGCCGCAACCCCGGCCGTTTCGAGCAACCGCTGGCAGAAGTCCGCATCGGATTCATTTCCCAGCGCTTGCGAGACATCGGGAAAGACGTAAAACGCTCCGTTTGGAGAAGCGACTTGGACACCCTCAATAGCGTTCAAGCGCTCAACCATCAATTGCCGGCGGCCGCGAAACGCGTCTCGCATCTTCGCAACCTCGTCGTGAGGGAGATCGAATGCGGCCACCGCCGCGTGCTGAGCAATGGAGTTCGCGTTACTCGTGACTTGATCCTGCAGACTCGACATGGCAGTTGCGACCGCCTTAGGTGCATATGCAAAGCCAATGCGCCACCCGGTCATCGCGTACGTCTTGGAACATCCCGAAATGAAAACTGTTCGCTGTCGAATCTCTTCCGGAAGTGAAAGCGCGCTCACGTGCTCCCCATCGTAGACCAGATGCTCATAAATCTCGTCGCTCACGATCCAAAGGTCGTGCTCAACCGCTAATCGGCCAATCTGCTCCAGAAGCAAGCGCGGGAAGGTTCCCCCCGTTGGATTGCAAGGCGAGTTCACGAAAATGGCACGGGTCTTCGGGGTGACAGCGGCTTCTAGGTCCTCGATCCGCGGCACGAACCCCGATTCGGGACAAGTTGGCACGATGACCGCCTTGGCTCCGGCAAGCTCAATCTGATCGACATAGGTCATCCAGTACGGCGCAAAGACCAACGCCTCGTCGCCGGGCCCGAGTAACACCATTGCGGTGTTATAAAGACTGTGCTTGGCTCCGCAACTGACGACGATCTCGTCGAGGGCGGCTTCCACCCCATTTTCACGCTTCAGCTTCCGCGCGATCGCCTCGCGCAATTCCTTGATGCCCGGTGTAGCCGTGTACTTCGTAAAGCCATTTCGGAGCGCCTCCACCGCTGCATCGCAAACGGGTCCTGGAGTCGCAAAGTCGGGCTCACCCGCAGCCAAGGATATGATGTCCCGTCCCTGAGAACGCATGGCCTGAGCTTTGGCCGTGATGCCTAGAGTCGGAGATGGCTTAAGGAGCCCAGCGCGGACGGAGAGTCGAGGCTGGTTCACTGGCCCGAAGTATACAACGGGGTCATAATCGCAGCGTGCCCAGTTCGACTCGCGCTCGCGTGATGTTGATCGCTTTGGGCGCTGCGTTGCTGCTTGTGATGGTGCTGTACGTTGCTTGGGGCACGGTCATGATCTCGCCGGTGCAGGCGCTTCGAGAAATGTTCGCCGGCCCCACGGGCTCCCCGCTAAACAATATCCTTTGGCAGATTCGGCTGCCCCGAGCGATCGGAACACTCTGCGTGGGCGCTCTCCTGAGCACCGTCGGCTGCGCCTTTCAAGGTCTGCTTCGGAACCCGCTAGCAGATCCCTTTGTGGTCGGCGTGTCGTCCGGATCCGCGCTGGGAGGGGTTGCGGCAATGCTCCTCGGTTGGTCTTATGCGCTCGGAGGGCTAGCTATGCCGCTCGTCGGGTTTGCAGGAGGCATGCTCGCGCTGCTCCTAGCGCTCGCTTTTTCCCGGTCAAACGGGTCCGTCGACGTCAAGAACCTGCTTCTCGCCGGTGTGGCGACGGGCTCGCTGCTCAGTGCTCTCCTGAGCCTAAGCCTCCTCTGGTCGGGGCACGACACCAACGAACTCTTGCAATGGCTGCTTGGCGACACTTCCCATTTGCGCTGGAGTCAGGTTGGACTCCTTGCCGTTGTCCTGGTGATCGGGGCCATCCTTCTCATCCGGCAGTCCCGCGTCCTGAACGCCTTTGCTTTAGGCGAGGAGACCGCCATGCGGCTCGGCGTCGACACCCGCAAGCTGAAGCCGCTCGTGTTCGTGACCGGCGCAGCAATGACGGCAGTCGCCGTTTCCCTCGTGGGGATCATCGGATTCGTCGGTTTAGTGGCTCCCCACATCGCACGACGCCTTGTCGGCACTGACTGGCGGCGGTCCCTACCCGCTTCCACCCTTGTGGGCGGGCTCTTGCTATTACTCGCGGACCTGCTGGCGCAAAGGCTTGTTCAGCCCTTGGAATTGCCACTTGGGGTGGTGACCGCGATCGCCGGAGCTCCGGTTCTCCTGGTGCTCTTGCGGAAACCCTAGCGTCGGGCTGCGACGAGCATCTTCAGCCAGTAAGGCTTGCCGAGGTAGTCGGTGACCACCTGACCGTGCCCCGAGCTCGCGTTCACGAAGTAACCGTTCCCGAGATAAATCCCCGTGTGCCCGATCATGTTGCGCTTGGTCGACCAGAAGTAGAGGCGGTCGCCAGCACGAAGATCCTCTAAGCGAGAGATCGGCTGCCCGTATCGCACCTGCTCCGCCGCAGTTCTCGGGAGATCGACTCCAATCGCTCCGAACATTTTTTGTACGAAGGCAGAGCAGTCCAAACCGCTGCTGAGGCTGGTGCCTCCCCACTTGTAAGGAACGCCCTCGAACTTCGTGGCATAAGCCGCCACCTGAGCTCTCGCGTCAGTGCCGCCCATGGATCTCACGGAGCCGCCCCGAGACGCCGTGTAGCCGCGCAGCGACCGCGACGATCGCGTCTCCATCGTCACTTCGTTGGGCAACTGCGCAACTTTCTCCGCGACGACATAGCCGTCCGCGCCGTTTGAAAGCATTACCCTGTAGTAGCCCTTCGCTGGCTTCGACCGAAGCACGAGGTACTCATACGGCTTCAGCTTCCAATACACACGCGAGTGCGTAGTGGGCGCAGCATAGATCTTGGTGGCAACTGTGGTCTGACCAAGGCGGCCGATAACGACCTTTTCAGCGAAGGCGTTGCCTGCCGCGAGGACTGACGCGGCCAGAAGCAGAAGCTTGGAAATCTTCATAAGGTCCGAGGAAGCTCTACCATAGATTATGGTCGCTGGAACTCAGTCTTGAGACCAGGACCGGCTGAATGAGCTTAAACGTTCATACGCCAGGCATGTTCGATAGGTGCCGGGACACTAATCTTCGGATTTCGGATTTTGGATCTGGGATTCACCTGTCTCCGGATGGGCCAAGGTGCCGCCATAGGCTGATTGGCGAACCGATCCAAAATCTAAAATCTAAAATCGGAAATCTAAACGGCTGCCTTCGCCCTTTTCTCGTGATGCTGCCGAAGCGCCTCAGCCTTCCGCTCGTCAGGTGTCATCTTGAGCTCACGCTGACGCTGCTCGATCTGGTCCGGCGTTGCCCACTGAACATTCCACACCAGCTTCAGCTTCTCGAGGATCTTTAGCGTGTTCGCAGATGTATCGAGTTGACCCTTGAACATGCCGTGGTTGGCCGCTCGGAATAGCGCGTGGTGGTTGTTGTGGTTCGTCTCGCCGCAGGTCATCCAGGCCACCGCCCAGGAGATCGGATACCCGATGCCCTTCAGCCAGAAATTCGTGCTCCGATCATCCGTGTCGAACTGCCGCGTGCCAAAGGTGTGCGCGCCAGAGTTGACCCAGTACGTGCCCTGATTGGCAAAGAACACGGCCGCACCGCCGCCCCAAAGAAGGCCATCCCACCAGCCGATACCTACAAGCTGCCCCAAGCCGGCCGGAATAGCCAAACCAAGGACCGCCCACAGCCAAGTAAACCTGCTGATCGCCACCGCGAGTTTGTCATTGGCGAACACCGGGTTCACGGGACGATCGAACCGGTGCTCGATGAGCCAACCCCAGTGCGCGTGCCAGAAGCCATCCTCAGGGCTGTGCGGGTCGCCTTCCTTGTCGGAGTAGCGATGGTGCTCCGTATGGTCCGTTGCCCAGCGAATCGGCTCTCCCTGAATGGACATGCAGCCCATGATCAGAAACATGCCGCGAAGCCACTCGGGAGATTCGTAGCTCTTGTGCGTCAGGCCACGGTGAAACCCAAGCGAGATCCCGTAAAGGCGAACTTTAATGCCGACAAGGAGGAAGGCGATGATCGTCGCCACATACCAGAACTCGCCCCGATGAGGCGAAGTGCTGAAGAACCACGCGGCTGCCGCAACGGCAACGCACGGGAAGACCATGATAAAAATGGTCACAGCCTTCTGCCACGTGGGCTTCTTGGCTGGAATAGAAATGCTCAAACGTCAACTCCTTTATCCGGCCGGCACCGGAAACGCGCGGGGTCCATCTTGGACTAGGGCAAGTTTACTTTCCTACGCCCGATCCGGTGGACCGTTTGTTTGAGACAAGACGCGTGAGCCACGGGGTTCGTCGCTGTACACTCCTTCTATGCGGGTTCTAGGTTCCTGGCTGGCCCTCGGTTTAGGTTTTTTGCTATTTCTTGGATGTGGTCCAAAAGGCCCAAGCAAGTATCTCGGAAGTTGGGACGAGACCATGTGGAACGGGGCTCGGGGCCGCGCGACTTTCGCCACAGACGGCGGATATCGATTTGAATCCGACTCCAAGCCAGGCAATCCGCGCCTTGTTGTGTCCGGCAAGTATCGCGAAGATCAAGATCTGCTCTTCCTGACCTTTGAAAGAGTGGACTTCGAGAACTTGCCAGCGGCTTGGAAAAGTCAAGAGTCCGAAATGAAGAAGAAGTCCGAAGAGGCTTTCGATGTCGGAACTGAGATGTCTTGCAATGTCCAATGGAAAGGCAAGGACCGATTCGAAACCGCGTCCCCGGATGGCAAGCAAGCGAAGTTCACGAGGGCCCGCTAAGGCGGCTAAAATCCTCTTACAATCAACGGAGATCAACCATGCGATACGTCCGACTCGGCCAACTTCCCAACAAGCACCACATCCAATTTAGAAAGCCAGACGGCGGGCTATACACCGAGCAGCTCGTCTCCACTTTCGGCTTCTCGGGCCCGATGTCGACGACGTATCACATCAATCAGCCCACCGAAGTCAGCGGCTTTGAAGACCGCGGTTCCGTGGCAATCGAATACCTGCCCGACGAACCCCTACGCCATCGCCACCTCCGGACCAAGTCGCTAAAGCCCTGCGGGGACGCGATCTCCGGACGTGTGCCAATGATGGGCAATCAGGATTGCGAATGGCATCAGCTCGTCGTCGCCGAGCAGATGGACACCTACTTCAAGAACGCGGACGGCGATGAGATCCTGTTCATCCACGACGGAGAGGGCACGTTCGAGTCGATCTACGGCAACATCGAATTCCGGCCCGGAGACTACATCGTGGTCCCGCGCGGAACGACTTGGAAGCTCAACTTCAAGTCGCTGCCCGTGCGGATGCTCACCGTCGTCAGCTACGGACCCGTCGAGATTCCTCGCCGCTACCGCAACGAGTACGGCCAGATTCTCGAGCACGCGCCCTACAAGGAGCGAGACTTCCGGCCGCCGTCAGAACTGGTCACTCATGACGAGCGCAAGCCGAGCCAGGTGCTGATCCGCGCCCGCAAACGCCTCACGCTCTACACCTACCCGTACCATCCGTTCGACGTAGTGGGCTGGGACGGATACGTTTTCCCGTACGCGTTCTCGATCCACGACTTCCAGCCGATTACGGGCAAGCTCCACATGCCGCCGCCCATCCACCAGACGTTCCACGCGCCCGGCTTCGTGGTCTGCTCCTTCTGCCCCCGCATGCTCGACTACCATCCGCAGGCGATCGTGATCCCCTACAACCACTCCAATGTCGACTCGGACGAGGTGCTGTACTACTGCAACGACAAGTTCGGCTCACGCCGGGGCATCGAGGAGGGCTCAATCACGCTGCACCCACTGGGCATCCCGCACGGACCGCAACCGGGTGCGACTGAGGCCTCGATCGGCGCGACCAAGACGGAGGAACTTGCTGTGATGGTCGACAGCTTCCACCCGTTCAAGCTGACGCGCAACGCGCTAGAGATCGAGGACCCGACTTATTGGGAGAGCTGGAAGACCGGCACGCCGCCAATCCAAGCTCCTCAGGGCACAACTCAGACCACCGGAGATTAAGACCTAGGACTTATAAGTTCTTATAGGTCCTATAAGGCTTATCAGCCCTGGTCCAATTCTCGTAGAACCAAGGGTGACCATCAAAGTCGTCCATGACTTCATCTGCCCGTGGTGCTGGGTCGGGCTGTTCCAGGCTCAGCGGCTGCAAAAGGAGTTCGGCGTCGAGATCGAGTGGATTGGCGGCGAGCTCTTCCCTGAGGAGCTCGCCTGGCCCGAGCCCGCAATCCGAGTCCCGGATCCGCCAAACCGTCCTGCTACCAAGAGCCGCTTCGAGTTCCTGAAGTACATCGAAGGCATCGAGGTGCCGAAGGTGACGCGACCTCCCAGAATGCGCAGTCACAACGCGCACCTGGCGGTCGAATTCGCCAAGATGGTCGGCAAAGCGGACCAGGTCGTCGAGGCCCTCTACCGCGCCTATTACGAAAGCGGGCAGCCGATCGGTGAACTGGAGACGGCAGTCGCGATAACGGGTCCCATTGTCGGAGACGAGGAAGGCTTAAGAAGGGCCATCGACGCCGAACAGGGTGCCGAGACGTTCATCCACTTCGACGACCCTGCGTATGCGGAGGGAATCTACAACGTGCCCACGTTCTTCATTGGCGACGAGCGCTTAGCCGAGCAGCCGTACGGCGAGATCAGGGCGGCAATGGAGCGGCTTCTAAGCTCCGAGCACCGGGAGTCGGCTTAAAGGCACCTACGAGCGGACACGCCGGCGGCTTGTAACGTCATTCTTGAGCGAAGCGAAGAACCCGACAGTAGGCTCTGCTTATCTGTACCGAGCGCCCCACCGCACCTAGAACCCGAAGACCATGCCCTACGACGACTTGGAATTCCCCGAACCGGCCGCAGACCGGCCATACATCTACATCAACATGGTCTCGACCATCGATGGCAAGACCATCCTTGGCGAGCGGAATGAAAGCGTCGTAGGGCTCGGATCAAAAGAAGACCAGGCGACCATGGACAAGCTGGAGCGGGCCGCGGACGCGGTCCTGCTCGGAGCAGGGAGCATCCGCGCCAATCCGCTCTCCTGGAATCCGCACACGAAAATCCGTATCGGGGTCACCGGCTCAGGGAATGTTCCCTGGGACTGTGCATTCTTTGCCGGCGGCGAAGCTTACGTGCTGCGGCCGCGAAGCGCCTCATATGAAGTCCCCTCGCACGTGCAGACCCTCGAATTTGGAGAAGACCAGATTGACTGGGCGCAATTCTTAATTCACCTCCACAGAGAAATGGGCCTCCAAAAGCTACACGTCCTCGGAGGCAGCGAGCTCAACGCTCAACTGCTAGCGCAAGACCTCGCAGACGAGCTTTTCCTCACGCTCGCGCCCAAGATCAAGCTCGGGCGCGACCTCCCCACGTACGCCGGTGGCGATCCCTTGCCTCGAGAACACGTAAGAGAATTCGAGCTTCTCGAATGTCATCCCCTACAGAACGAGGTCTTTCTGCGCTACCGGAGGCGAAGGTAGCCACCACGAAGGCCCTGACCAAGCCCCTCCGTCCGAGCACCTTTCTCCTGCGGAACGCCGGCAAGACGGTGCCGCTGGTCAGCGTCATCGTGCTCGCGGTTTTGCTCATCACCGGCATCGTCTCATTGCTGAACTCCATTCCCCTCTCGATCCGCACAATCTACAGCTACAGCAAGGAAGGGCTCGGGGTGACCCCGCGCGGAGACACCAGCCTCACCCCCAAGATCGTGCAGGAGATCAAAGACAACTCGCCGGTGCCAATCGAGAGAACCATGATCTGTCGCGCGAGCAGCGCCATGGTTCGCAGCATCGTAGGCAAGTGGCCGTTCATCGTCATCGGCTTGACTGACGCTGACATGCGCTATTACCTGCGGCGGCAGGGTGCGAGCTCTATTAGCGGACGCCTCCCCGCACCGGGCGCTGCGGAAGCGATCGTCAGCGAGCCGGTCGCGCGAAACCTGGGCCTAAAGCTCGGAAGTTCCTTACTCGGGCCGAACAACACAGACAACTATTCCCCGCACGAGGTCAAGGTTGTCGGCATCGCCAACACGGACCGCTGGCTCATGCTGAATCCCATCGAATACCAGCGGGCAAACCACTTCCCTCCCGTCGACTTCGCCATGGTGTTCGCGAAGAATGCCACGGATCAGGACACCCTGGACCGTTGGGCCGAGAAGCGTTTCAAGGGCCGGCACGCGCAGGTTTTCGCCTATCACATGCTGGACAAGGAAACAAACCAGGGCTTCTCGACCCTCTACCGGATCCTCGACGTCGTGATCGCAACCCTCGTGCTGGTGATCACGCTCATGATGGGCATGCTGATCAACATCTACCAGTCGCAGCGCCTAGTCGAATTCGGTCTCTTGCAGGCGATCGGACACACAAGAAAGTGGTTGATCGGGCGCGTTATCTCCGAGAGTGCGCTCTTCGTAGTCTCCGGCTGGCTGCTCGGCGTTCTCATTGCCTCTGGCTTCCTCGTGCTCGTGAAGCAGGCTCTAATGGACCCGAATGCCTGGGCCCTGAACACCTTCGACACTCGGGCGATGCTCTACACGCTACCTGCGCCTTTGTCGATCTTTGGCGTCGCCGTTTTGACCGTTTTCTGGCGCTTCCGCCGTTTCGATCCGGTGGGCGTCGTTGAGCGGAGGCTCATTTGATCGAATCCTGCGCAGCCTCGCTGGTCTACTCGGACCACGGCCGAGAGGTCTTCGCCTGCCGAGCCATCTCGATCGACGTTCGCGACGGCGAGTTTTTAGGAATTCTCGGTCCCTCCGGCTCCGGCAAATCATCCCTGCTGTACCTGCTCAGCGGCCTGAAGCAGCCAAGCTCCGGCTGCATCCGGTATCGAGGCCAAGACCTCGCGAGCTTGTCGGACGAGGAGCGCAGCAACATGCGCCTGCGCGAGTTCGGCTTCGTCTTCCAGCAGGCATTTCTACTGGGCTACCTCAGTGCACTAGAAAACGTTCTCGCGGCCAATCCAACAAATGGCAATATCGCAACACTCCAAAATCCCAACACCGTAACACCAGATTCGGCGGCCGCCCTCCTCGCCACCCTCGGCCTAGGAGAAAAGCTCCACCGGCGTCCGCACGAGCTAAGCGGCGGCGAGCGCCAGCGCGTCTGCGTCGCTCGCGCCCTGTTCGGTTCTCCGAACGCCATCTTCGCCGATGAACCCACCGCATCCCTCGATCACAAGAATGGTGAAGCCGTTGTGCGGCTTCTGAACCAGCATCGAGGCAAAGGATCGCTCATCATGGTGACCCACGACGAGACGATGCTCGACGAGGCCGACCGCATCGTCCGCCTCGTCGACGGGCAAATCGTCTGAATCAGGCAAAATCCGAGGCAGCTTTGAACAAGCGCCCGTCCGCATCGATTGTGCTGCTATGCATCTCCGCCTTTCTGCTGCCCCTCTGGGGCGGACAGATCGCCACGGATCGACTGCCACTCGGGCCCGGAACGCTCTGGCAGGCTCTCGCCGGAGGCGCCGAAACTCCACTCCTAACGCACGCCCTACTCGGTGCCCTGATAGCAAGCGCTGCCGGCATAGCCCTTTGGAGACGCCGCATTCTCCAAGTTCCCGGTGCCTTCGTCTCCATACCGCTGGTGGTGCTCGGCGCGAGCGTGCTCTGCAGTGTCTTCTTGTCCGCGTTCAAGTCGTACTCCTGGCCCGCCGCGCTCGAGTGGCTCGTGTTTTGCATGACCGCCTTCGCAACCACGATGGTGCTCGGTCGCCGCGAGGGGCCGCGCTGGTATCTGGGATCGCTTGTCGCCGGATGTAGTGTCGTAGCGATCCTCGCTATTTTAGAGTTCCAGCGCGAGCGGATCGGCGACCCAGGGTATCGCGTCTTCGGCGGGTGGGTCAATCCGAATGCCCTCGCCGGCATCCTGATGATCGGGATCCTGACGGCCCTGGGACTCTGCGCCAGTTTGGAACGCCGCGCTTCCCTGCTCTGCGGCGTGGCCGTCGCGATTCAGTGCCTTGCACTCTGGCTCACCGGCTCAAGGGCGGGATTCCTTGCCACAGCCGCCGGAGTCCTCGCCTTTCTCATCCTGATCGCCGCCTGGCGCGTTCCCTGGAAGAGCGCTGCCAAGCCCGCCGGAGCTCTACTGGCCGGAGCTATTCTCGTGGGACTGCTCGTTGTCAGCAACCGAAGCCACGCCGCCGCCGACCCGAACGCCCCCTCCGGACCCAATCGCGCAGTCGCAGGCCTCGGCGTCCAAGACCAATCCAGCGAGTTCCGCAAGCTCCTCTACCGCGGAGCCATCGAGCTCATCAAGGAACGCCCGCTCGGTTACGGAGCCGGCACTTACCGGTTCTACTCCGCAAAGCCAGGTCTCACCACCCAGACCCAGTACACGCACGACACGTATCTCCAACTCGCTGTTGAAGCCGGACCGCTCGCGATCTTGGCGCTACTCGTCGCGGTAGCCGCATGGCTTTGGACGATGTGCAAGGGCGCGCGCAAGCTGCTCCCCGACCAAAATGGCCTGAGAGCCGGCGTAACCGCAGCGGTCATTGCCTCTCTCGCGCAAGGCGTCTTCGAGAGCAATCTCTTCTACTTTGGATTAGGCACGGTCTTTTTCAGTTTGCTCGGCACGGGCCTGCTGATCGCCGGCGACGGCGTAGCCCCCGAGTTCATGACGAGGCCCTTCCGTCAAGCCGGAGTGGCGATCGCCGGCCTCGTCATCCTCGGCCTCGGCTACTTCGGAGTCGCCGAAATGCATCGAGCCGAAGCCCGTGCCGCCATTCAAGACGGCAACTTGGACGATGCCACCTCTCAAGCTAAGACCGCGCTCGGAATGATCCCCGGAGACGCCGATGCGCTGGGTCTTCTCGCCAGACTCACACCAGCGTCAGAGGGTCTCGAGTACGCCAAGCAAGCCGTTGAGGCGGGTCCAAACACCTCGGCCCTGCGTCGCCTCGCTGAACTCCAGAAGCAGGCCGGAGATACACTAGGCAGCCTTGCGACTCTTAGCCGAGCACTCGAACTCGACTCGAAGAACCTATTAACCCTTCGGCAGATGCTATTGACGCAAGTGGAAGCCAAGGACCTCACCGGCGCACGCGCCACCGCCGAGTCTATGATAAGGGTCGAGGGAACCCCCTACTATCGCGTCCGCTCGTTACCTGAACTCATCCCTACCGAAACCTTCGAAGCACGTGTCTTCCTCGCCGGGGAGCAACCCGATCCACTGAAAAAGATCCCGCTGCTGCGGGGAGCACTTGAAGGTTACGTGCGCTACGCAATCACAACGGTGCCCCCCGTCATCCGCTTGGCCGGAAATTACGGAGACGAGACGACCGCGAAGGCCAAGCAGAAAATCGAACTCGCCCGGCAGATGGCAAACGACCTGAAGCAGCTCTATCGCACGGCCGGAGATGCTGCAGGCGTCACCTGGGTGGAAGGCGTCGAACCCGTGCTCACCGGCGCGGCCGAGCGCCTAAACAAGTAGTGGTGCACGATCGCCTTCGCAAACGGTGCGGCGAACTCTGCGCCGTGCCCCACGCCCTCGACGACGACCGCAACGACAATCTTCGTATCCTGCGCAGGCGCGAACCCGACAAACCACGAGTTAGTTTTCGCCTGTCCGCGCTTCTCGGCGCTGCCCGTCTTCCCGCCCCAGGTCATCCCCTGCATCTGGCAAACCGCCGCCGTGCCAAAGGGCTTCTCGATAACCCCGATTAAAGCCTCCTTCAACGTAGACCAAAACGAGCCCGGCAAGTCCACGCGATGAAGCTCTTCCGGCGGAACATAGGAAGGCTTCGACTCGATGCCATGCCGGAACGCATGCACCACATGCGGCCGGTAACACACACCCTCGTTCGAGACCAGCGCCATCAGATTTGCCATCTGCAGCGGGGTTGCCTCCACGTATCCCTGACCAATGCCGAAATTCACAGTGTCGCCCTGGTACCAGCGCAGCTTGTGCCGCTTGACCCACTTCTCCGTGGGCACGATCCCCGCGCTCTCGTTCGGCACATCGATCCCCTCCCGCATCCCGAGCCCGGTCTCCGCGCAGGCCTTCCTGAGAGCATCCTCACCCAAGCGAAAAGCGAGGTCGCAGAAGTAGGTGTTGCAGCTCTTCGCCATCGCGTTCGAGTAGGTAATCGAACCGTGGTGGCCAAGGCACTTCACGAATCCTCGCCCGATCTTATAACCCCCGTCGCACACAACCGGGTAGTTCGGATCCAACTTGCCCTGCTCCTGCGCCGCGATCGACGTGACGATCTTGAACGTCGAACCCGGTGCGTAATGCGCGCTCAAAGCGCGATTGAATAGCGGCTTGTCAGGATCGCTAATCAACTGATCAAAATCCGCACGCGAAATCCCGCTCAGGAACAAGCTCGTATCGTAGGTCGGGCTGCTTACCGCACAGAGCACTTCTCCGGTCTTCGGGTCCATGGCGACTGCGGCACCTTTATAGCCCTTCAACACCTCTGCCGCGTACCGCTGCAAGTCAGAGTCGATGCTGAGGATCAACTGGTCACCCGGCTCGGGAGCGTCCTTGCGCATGAGACGCACGGGCCGGCGTTGCGCGTCGATCTCCATCTCCTCTTGCCCTGGCGTGCCAAGCAGTTGCTTGTCGTACGCCTTCTCGATACCCGTCTTGCCGACATAGGGGGGCGCCTTCCTATCCGGAACATCCAGGCGCTTTAGGTCATTGGCATCTGGCGTCCAGACGTAGCCCAAGAGGTGCGCAAAAGTCTTCGTATCCGTGTAGTAGCGCATCGGCTGCGAATCGACGCTGATGCCTGGAAGGTCGTCGCGCGATTCGCCAATGCGGGTAGCCATCTCGATCGGCACGCCGGTGTAGATAGGAACGGCAACGTAAGGACGCCAACCTTCCTTATCCATCTTGTCTTTCAGCTTCGCGCCATCCACGCCAAGCATCTTGCCGACCTTATCGAGCACCCAAGGGTTCTTGCGCACGAGGCCCGGCTGGGCTGTCAAAACGATCTCCGATTTGACTCCCGCCAAGAGAACTCCCTTGCGATCGAAGATCAATCCACGGGGAGCGGGCTGCGTTGTCGGCTGGGTGGCATAAGCCTCGGCCTTCTCAGCGAGCGCGGGTGCCTTCACGACCTGGAAATACCAAAGCCGCACGAACAAGACCAGCATCAGCAGGCCGATAGCCAGCGGGAACAGGAGCATGCGAATGTCCAGCTCCGGCTTCTTGGGAGCGTGAATGACGGACATTGGCCCTTACCTCCGCCGGTGATAGAGAACTTGCGCCCCGTTGTCAGTCCCGTCCCCATTGTTGGTCGGAGGAGCCGGTGTCGCGCCCCCGCCGTCGTCGATGGGAGGCACGCTGTCCGGGAACGGTGTCGAATCGGGATCCGTCGCCGGCGTGTCGTCCGGGGTAGCCGGCGTGCCATCACCCGTGGATTGATGCCGTCGAGTTCCTCCCTCGGAACCGCCGCCCCACTGACCAAAGCTGTCGGCCAGGGGCCGGTCCGCCATCTGAGTGCCAAATCGATCTCGCGCCATCGACATTATCGCTTTCCAAAGCTTGACCGTCACCGTTCCGCCGAACACTTGGCGGCCCATCTCGCCGTAAACCGCACGGCCATTCTTCATGATCCGCTCGTTGGCGATCCAGCCAATTCCCACCATCCCGTCCGTGTAGCCGCAGAACCAGGCGTCCTTGTTGTCCGAGGTCGTGCCGGTTTTTCCGCGCGCGTTCGGAATGTCGCGAGCTTCCTTGCCCGTACCGCCGTAAACGACGGCTCGCATGAGAGCGTCGATCTTGTCCGACACCTCAGGATTCAGCGCATTCGGAACGATCACCGGCTTCTCCTCGAGCTTCTGCCCATCGGGGGTCTCGATCTCGGTGATGCAGTAAGGGGTTGCTCGGTCCCCGCGGAGCATGAACGTGCTGTACGCCTGCGCCATCTCCAGAGGGCGCACATCCTGGGCGCCGAGCACGAGCGACATATATGGGCGGAAAGGCGAGGTAAAGCCAAACTGGCTATTGGCGTACTGAACAGCGCTATCCGGCCCGACCATCTCCATCACGTGGGCGGCCGGAATATTCATCGAATACATAAAGGCGCTCCGCACGGAAACCATGCCGCCGTTCGCTCGACCGCTATTATGGGGAGTCCACTTCTGACCCCGGTATTCGAAGGTATGCACCGAGTTCGGCAAAGCGCCGTAAAGATCTAGTTTGCCTTGGTCGAAGGCGGCGGAATACACAAACGGTTTGAAGGAGGACCCGGGCTGGCGCATACCGTGGGTAACGATGTTAAAGTTGCTCCGTCGGTAGCTCACACCGCCAACTTCCGCCTTGATCTGCCCTTCCTTATCCATCACGACAAAAGCCGCGGTCCGCACATGCTCCCCGGCATAGTCGCGAACAATCTTACGAACTTGCTCCTCCGCGACGCTCTCCAGCTTGGAATCAAGCGTCGTCTTAATCGTGTACCCGCCCATCTTCAAGTCGTCTAAGTCGATCTGATACTTGTCGTGGAGCACTTCCAACACGTGCTGCACAAAATAAGGCGCCCGTTGCAAATCAACCGTTAGCTGCGGAGCAGTCTTCTGCCGAAGCTTCACCTTCTCCTTAACCGCTTTCGAGTACTGCTCCTGATTGATTGCCCCCATCTCGAGCATATTGCTCAGAACGACATTTCGGTTCTCGATAGACCGGTCGAGATTCGCATAGGGGTTCACGTCGCTCGGACGTTGCACACACCTCGCGAGAATCGCGCATTGCGAAAGGCTCAACTCATTGACGCTTTTGCCGAAATAGATCTCTGACGCAGCTTGAACCCCATACGCGCCACTACCGAAATAGACCTGGTCTAAATACATGGTCAGGATCTGCTCTTTCGAGAACTTCTGTTCAATTGCGATCGCCAGTGCGATGTCTTGCATCTTGCGATCAAAGGTCTGTTCCCCGTGCGAAAACAGCCGTTTGGCCAGCTGCATTGTGATTGTGCTGCCGCCGCCCGAAATCTTGCTGTTCCTAGCGAAACCGAAAACCGCACGAGCAATGCCCCAAGGGTCCACACCGCTATGCTCGAAGAAGCGCTTGTCCTCTGCCGCGATAATCGCATTCCGCATGTTGAGCGGGATCTTGTTATAGTCACCGATCGGTTTACGGTAGACGTCCGTTATCTGGTAAAGCGTTACCCCGTCCGCACTTACGATTCTAGAGGGAGTCACCTGCAGGACTGCCATCTTGTCCTGCAACTGAGGCACTAAATCCTGCGCCTGCCGATAAGCGGACATGAAGCGCAACCCCACATAGCAGGCCACCACGAGGCCCACTAAAAAGAGCATGGCGATCACGCGCTTCGTCCACCTCAGCCAAGCTGGCCGAGGCTTCTTCGTCTTCACCCGAAGCGTCGCAGTACGGGTCGCCACTAACGCATTATAACTGACGGGCGTCTACTTAGGTTCCCGGAGGACCTAGCGGCCAAGCTGCTTGGCAACTGCCTGCATCTCCTCCACTGGCAAGTCCCCGATCAAAACGTAAGACACTCCGGCCTTCTGCCAAGCGATCGACTGTAAGTTCCGCCCGGGGCGATTCAGCCGATTCTGATCGACGGGGCCCTTCAGTAGAAAGAGGCTAAAGCGCTGATCGTCGCTAGAGTACAGTTGCACCAGAACCGGCGTCTCCCCAAACTTCTGTTCGCGTACGCTGTCGAGCTGATACTTGCCGGCAGGAAGGCTTGCCACTGGCAATCCAAGCTTGTTGGCGATCCGTTGGAGGTCGTCAGCCGGAGATACGATCTTCGCGCCCCGGATATCAAGCCGGAAATCGCGAGAATCGATCCGCGGGTTCAAATTTACATTGGTGAACTCGAAACCGCCCTGGACAGCCCCCGTCCGATCGTAGAATTCCCGCTTCAGCAGCATGCCGGAGCGTGGTTCGATCCACATTCGCTG
>Ga0207657_10003140_pt1 | contig 17670 bp, 22 predicted proteins | sample KBSC33metaG_FD_184316 | JGI IMG/M metagenome (GOLD analysis project Ga0207657, IMG submission 184316) | Corn rhizosphere microbial communities from Kellogg Biological Station, Michigan, USA - KBS C3-3 metaG (SPAdes) (version 2) | ecosystem: Host-associated > Plants > Roots > Rhizosphere > Soil ... | reverse complement strand
CGGCCTCATCGAATCATAACGCAAACAGCCACTTTTCTCCTCAGGCTAACGCGTCTGCCAGTGATGCTTTTCGGCAACAGGGCTGGGCAAACGTCAGCTTGCGCACAAAACAGCGCTTTCATAATGTGACGGCAGCGGTTCAAATAATAAGAACGCATGTGAAAGGGGACACACTTATGCGCAAGCTAGCCATTGCGGTGGCGCTCGCATCGACGGCACTCGCGACACCGGCCGTCGCTCGAGATCATTCGGTGTACGTCGGTCTCGAGGGCGGTGTGATGTGGGTGGAAGATTCGCCCTTCAACGTCACCGACAACCTTCTCAACCCGCAATATACGATTGACCACAAGTCGGGTTACGACCTCGACGCGATCGCGGGATACGACTTTGGCGCAGTCCGTGTGGAGGCAGAGCTTGGCTACAAGCACGCCGGCATCGATTCACTGAACACGATTACGACCGTCTATCCGGCAAGCGGACGTGCCACCGCGCTGTCGCTGATGGGCAATGTCCTCTTTGACTTCGGCGACGAGAATGGCCTCAGTGGTTACGCCGGCGGCGGCGTCGGTATCGCCCGCGCCTCGTTCGACTTCGACACGCCTGGTGTCGCGCTGCCCTACAACACACCCCAGAGCTTTTCGGATTCCGACAGCAAGCTCGCCTGGCAGGCGATCCTCGGCGTTCGCTATGCGGTTACGCCGAACGTCGATGTGGGCCTGAAATATCGCTTCTTCAACGTTTCGCGGCTGCACCTCAACGGGACCTTCAACACGACTCCGATCGTGGTGCAGGAAGCGCGTTTCCGGTCGCACAGCCTGCTTGCGAGCGTGATCTACAACTTCTGGGCGCCTCCGCCACCGCCGCCACCGCCGCCGCCACCGCCGCCACCGCCGCCACCTCCGGCGACGCAGACGTGCCCGGACGGCTCGGTGATCCCGGCGACAGCGACCTGCCCCGCACCGCCTCCGCCGCCTCCGCCGCCTCCGCCGGCACCAGAGCGCGGCTTCTAAGCGACATCGCATCGTTCAAGGACCGGCTCGGGCAATCGCCCGGGCCGGTTTTCTTATGTGCTATTTCTCTGGAGCGGGGCTGCCCGCCGCTCAGTCGCTTTCCGACACCGCCGCTGCGAACTTGGGTGGGGCGCTGTCCCAGCCGTATAAATCCGGGAGGTAGTTCACCTTGCCGTCAATCACCTGGGCGGTGATGTAGGTCAGGTAAATCGGAGTTCCCTGCGGCAGCTTTACGTTGGTTTCGGCATCGTCGCCGGGCGGCGCGGGATCTTCCCCGAGCAGCCAACGGCCGAGCCGCTTTGGATCCTCCACACGAACACAGCCGTTGCTGAGGTTTCTCTGCTCCTTGGCAAATAGCCCCCTGCTTGGAGTGTCGTGAAGATAGATGTCCTCAGGGTTCGGGAACGGGAATTTGAGATTGCCCATCGAATTGAGGGGGCCGGGATCCTGTCGGATGCGCAGGTGCACCGTGCCTGCTGCGGCGGCTTTCCAGTCAATTGTCGTTGGATCGATGACGTTGGCGGTTGGGCTCCACTCATCGATCACGTGGTAGCCGTGTGACTTGAGGTATCGCATTCCCTGCCGAAGAACGGTCGGTGCGATCGTCTTGCGCACCAAATGATCGGGAGCATGCCAGTACGGATTGTAGGTGATGTAATACATGATGCTGGCGATCAGCGGCGTTGGCAGCTGGGCTGTTCCTGTTATCACCTTCATCGAATCCACGGCCTGGCCGTTGTCGTACAGCGTCAGCATGGAAGAACCGGAGTCGACGAGCAGGAAGCGACCGCTCGCCGGAAGCGAGCGAACTCGGTCGAGGTTTGCGAGTAGTCGCGGATCGGGAGTCAAGTTCCCGGTTTCCTGGGCCTCCGCCCAAGCGGCGTCGCGAAGCTGCGAATAGATCGGATTGACGTCTGCTGTCGCGGCCAAATAGCGCGCAAGCGATGGCGCGGCCGCGGCGGTGAGCAAGATTTCATCGGCGCGGGTGCCATGCGGCTTGAGGATCGGAAAAGCGTAGATCATGCCGTCCGTCGGGCGTTTGATCGCGCGTACGTACCGCACCCAGACCGTGGAAAAGAACCGCTCGGCGGCTGCTGCATCAGGGCCGCCGGCGCGCGCCTGAGCCGCCGCGGCCTGAACCTGCGCCGCGAGTTGCGGCCCTTCGGCGAAGCCGTCGAACGGTGCTCGCTGGAGGATTGAAACCAACTCGGCAACCGCTGCCTCGTCGAGCCCGTGGCGAGTCCAGATCGGCTGCGGACGATAGGTGTCGTAGGCCGTGACGACATCCGGTGCAGACGCGAATGAAACCGGCGGGGCTGTCGGCTGTTGCAAGGGCGCAATGGGCTGAGCGGCGACAGGGGCAGCAGCCAAAACTGCAGCGACGGACACGCCGATCATCCTTAACCGCACCATGTTCGATTGCACCCCTGCTTCCAGAACCGTGACTATCCGGCACAATACTTAAGACTTACTATGGCCCAGCGAGGCTGCATTTACCATGAACTCAAGTCAATTTTTCGGCCCAAAGCAGTCACATAACTCGGCCAAATCCGTCATCTCGGGCCTGACCTTTTGATCAGCATTGCGGCTCCGGCCTTGTTTTGACCGTCACTCGGCGCATAGGCGGGAGCCACGTCTGCAACGCTGAGGAACTAGGATGGATATCAAGAGTGCGGCCGCGGTCGTCACCGGCGCGGCCTCGGGGCTCGGGGAAGCAACCGCGCGGGAGCTCGCGAGGCGCGGCGCGAAAGTGGCAATATTCGATCGAGATGGCGAGCGGGGCGAGCAGGTGGCGAGCGACATTGGAGGCATCTTCTGCGAGGTCGACGTCACCTCTGACGAGAAGGTCAAGGCTGCGTTCGAAAAGGCGCGAGCCGCCCATGGGCAGGAGCGCATCCTCGTAAACTGCGCGGGGGTCGCCAACGCCGCCAAGACGGTGGCTCGCGACAAGGAGACGAAGGCGGCGAAACTCTACCCGTTGCAGCAATTCGAACTCGCGATTCAGATCAACCTCATCGGCACCTTTCGCTGCATCGCCAACTCGGCTTTCGGCATGGTGGACCTCGATCCACTCGCCGATGGCGAAAAGGGCGTGATCATCAACACTGCTTCCGTTGCTGCCGAGGACGGGCAGATCGGCCAAGCTGCTTACTCAGCATCCAAGGGCGGAGTCCTGGCGATGGCCCTGCCGATTGCGCGCGATCTGATGAATGAGGGGATCCGCGTCAACACGATCCTGCCGGGCGTGTTCAAGACCCCCATGGTCGCGATGATGCCGCCCAACGTGCAGGACGCCCTCGGTGCGCAGGTTCCATTTCCAAAGCGGCTCGGCCAAGCTGAGGAATATGCGCGGCTCGCCTGCTTCATGATCGAGAATATCTACATGAACGCGGCCGCGGTGCGCCTCGACGGCGGGATTCGCATGGCGCCGCGCTGATGGTCGATCATCCGCGCCTCCTCGAAGATCTCGTGGAGGCTGCGCGAGAGGCTGGCGAAGCGATACGGGAAGTAGTTCGGCGCGGCTTCGAAGTGGAATCCAAGCGGGACTCATCTCCCGTCACGGAGGCTGACCGGGTAGCCGAACTCATCATCCTGGCGGCGCTGGCCCGCGCAGCTCCGGGTGTTCCGGTGGTCGCCGAGGAGGAGGTCGCGGCGGGTCGCATTCCCACGCATGGCGATGTGTACTTCCTTGTCGATCCGCTCGACGGAACCAAGGAATTCGTCCGGGGCGGCGACGATTACACGGTGAACATCGGCTTGATCGAGCACGGCACGCCAACGCTGGGCGTCGTCTTCGCTCCGGCGATTGGTAAGCTCCACGGCGGATGCGTGGGGCAGGGCGCGTGGCTCGATGAGGGACGCGGGCGCAAGCCGATCCGCACGCGTGCGCGAGGGCGGGACGTGACGGCAGTCGCGTCCAAGTCCCATCTCAACCAGGCGACCGTGGATTATCTCGAGGCAGCCGTTGGCACGTGCGCCTATGCCCCTGTCGGGTCTTCTCTCAAGTTCTGCATCGTCGCAGAGGGAGAGGCGGACATTTACCCGCGAGTTTCGCCGACAAGCGAGTGGGACACGGCAGCCGGGCACGCGGTACTTCTCGCGGCCGGAGGTCTCGTCGATGGGCCGGACGGGATGCCGCTGCATTATGGGAAGCCGGCGTTCCTCAATCGGGCCTTTGTAGCGACATCCGGCTGGAAGCCGCCCCGCCTCGACCCCTATCTCGAACCGTTCGGCGGGGGTGGTGATCTGCCGCAAGGCCTCTAGCTGCCCGTCCTTTTGGCGCGCCAGGGAAGAAGATTTGTCCAATCCGGACCTGTCTCTTTGCTGCGAGCGATAGAACGGCTCAGCATCAGCATCTGAACTTGCAGGCGGGCCGCTTCCACCCGCACGTGCAGATCGCGTGCGCAAGGAACGCTGTCCTCGTCTAAATCCAGTTCGAAGAGAACGCGATGCGCCTGGTCGAGCGCGTCGGCCAGCTCAGACAGCCAGCGAGCCCGATCGGCCGCCGGCACTTTGGTTGGTACGCTGCACATCGTCGCCCCCTTGAAAATACCACGCTTTAGGCAAGATTGATTCTAGTTCCCCCCAATCGGGTCCGATCTGGAGCCGAATTTGGTCTGACTTTTCTCCACAATGCGCGTTATCAGGGGGTGCTCGGTCCCGCTCCTGTCCCAGGATGTACTATGGACGCGATTTTGACCGAGGCTTCCGACCTGCAATATTCCGACCGGCCTCCGGTGCTGCTCGCGGGGAGCAGCGATGCGGCGATCGCACGAGCCGACCGGACTATCCATGCGACAGGGCTTCGTGTCGGTGCCAGGCTTCCGCTCGAACTGGCGCAGGTGCGCATCGAGGAGCAGGGTGCGACGAGCGCTGTCTGGATCGAAATCGACAAGGATTGCGGCGGCCCGATGGATGACCTGCTGGAGTACGTCAGCCGGGACGTCGCCTGCGGCCGGTACGCCGCTGTGGTCTCCGCGCCGGCGGCCTTGCTCGATCCGATCGCAGCGCGTCTCGACGAAAGTGCGGTCGAATTGATCATCGACGCCGACGAGGCCGACCGCGCGGCCGCTTTGGCCCTTGCGACCGTCCAAGTCGCTCGATCGCCTGGACTTTCCGACGTTGCGAGCGATCGGAACGCCGACCGGCTTCGGCAGCTGAGCGACGAGGTGAGCCGCATCGCTTCGACGCTCGCGCGACTCTCGGCTGGGCCAGGTTCTGCGCCTCGGCCGACGCAGACACTCCCGGGAGCCGACATACCCCTGGTTTCGGCTGATAGCATCCGCTCTGTGATTCGGGCGCGGCGGCTGCGTGCGCGCTATTTCTCCGAAGATTTGTTCGCGGATCCGGCCTGGGATATGCTGTTGGACCTGTTGCAGGCTGAGATCGCCCAATTGCGAGTCCCGGTCTCCAGCCTTTGCATAGCAGCGGCTGTCCCTGCGACCACCGCTCTCCGGTGGCTCAAGACGATGGTCGGCAATGGTCTCTTCATCCGCCGCGCCGATCCGCACGACGGACGCCGCGTATTCGTCGAACTTGCGCCCGAAGCAAGTGAAGCGCTGAGGCGCTATTTCGGTGAGGTCGGGCAAGTCGCCGTGATCTGAGCGGGCAATTGGCAAATTACGCATCGTCTGCCGTGTTAGTTAACTCTGACACTCTGTCAATACCTATTTGTCAGCGCTATCTGACATTGTCGTAGGATGTCTCCGACGCGATATTCGCGCAGTGACTGGCCGGGAAGAATCCCCGATCTACCGCGATCTGATGCGGTTCAAGCCGAACGCTCTTTCGGCCAATGCGTGGGCGGTGAAGGCGGGCGTGAGCCGCACGGTCTGGACGGACATGCGCAGGCACGACAACCCGTCTCGACGAACGCTTGAAAAGCTGCTGAACGCTGTCGGATCCTCGTTAGCCGAGTTCGAAGCGCTGCGCCTGGGGGCCGAGGCGCGTCAGCCGATCGGTGCATCCGCAGCGAACGAGCTGGCCGATGTGAGACCCGGCTGGACACCGGCGCAACTGCCATCCCTGCCGCTTGTCGTCTCCAGTCTAGCTGGCGAGTGGAGTGACGGCGACAAAAAGATCGAGGTCGTTGAAATTGGCCGTCACGAGCTCCTTGAGCGCTTGCCTCGACCGGCCAGCCTCGCGCGAGATGCCGAAGCGTTCGCTTTCACGATTGTCGGTGGTTCGATGGCGCCGCGTTTCAGGCCAGGCATGCGCGTCGCCGTTTCGCCCCGCTCACCCGTGGCGGTGTGCGACGACGTCATCGTACGGCTGCGTCCGGCAACGCGGCTTGAGAAGCACCCCGAGCGTGTGCTTATCATGCAATTTGTAAGAAGAACGGCGGCTGGCTTCGAGTTGCGGCAGTTTAACCCCGATCTGACGATTCACGTCGGCGACGAACAGGCCGAAGCAATTCTCAAGATCGCCGGCGAGCTGATCTAGAGCTGTTCTTGCCCCCGCCTGTGAGGCATGCAGGCTGCGGGGAATGGTGGGCGGTGACGGGCTCGAACCGCCGACCCTCTCGGTGTAAACGAGATGCTCTACCAACTGAGCTAACCGCCCACGCGAGACGCGGTGCCATGCGCCTGCCGTCGAGGCAAGCGCGGCGCGACGGCAGGCGCAACTTCGCGGCGGAGTAAGGGTTCAGTGAACATGCCGTCGGAGCGACAGCAGGCGCTCGCCGAATTCAGGCGCAGCAGCAGGTGCATCGCGCTAATTGCGGTACTGATGGTCATTGGCGCGCTGACGTATCTCTATCTGTTCAGCACGCTTGATGCGAACACGGTGATTGCAACGACGCTCGGTGTCTTCTTCTCGGTCTTGCTGGGTTGCGGGCTTTTCGCGGCGGCATTCTTCAGCTCGAAAAGCGGCTACGACCAGAACGTCAACGATGTCACGAAATCGGAACGCGAGAAGGGATAGGACTAGAAGGTCCGGACGAGCCGTCGGACCACGGCGAGCCACGAGGGATTGGCAACCACCTGCTGGCGGCCGCCCGCTTCCAGCGGAAGGATCTGGAGCTTTTCGTCGTCGCGATTGATCAGGCGGCCAAACATGAAGCGCCCGGCCGGACGCGGGATGAGCACGTCGCGGTTAAGCGCTCGGGCATAGGAGCCGGGTTCGAGCGTATCACACCACAGTTCGTCACCCGCACGATAGTCGCCGAGACTTGCCCCAACCAGGATTGCGACCTGCCCTTGTTCCGCGTGAGGCGGGATCACGATTGCCGTCTTCCGAGGCGCCATCGCACCGCCAGGTCCGAGAATCGCCGCCACCTTAAGCTGCGCTCCGGCGCCTCCTTCGACGAGGTCCTGCGCCTCGACGCCCAGAGCGTGAGCGATGCGGTTGAGCCATCCCACCGAAACGGTTCGCGTGCCGGTCTCCAGCCGACCGATGGTCTGCGGCGTAGTGGGCGGATCGCATCGGCGCGCGACATCGTCGAGCGTCATGCCCCGCGCACGGCGCACTTCGCGAATGCGTGTGATCATTGTTCAGAGCCCTCGAAAACGAACCAGTGTGGTTTTTCATCTGTCCTACACTTTTGCCGATGTGGCAAGTGACAGCGACTCGAAAGGTGGAGGGACAACCGGATGACCGATCAGGCTCGCTTGCTGGTTGAACGTTCAATCGAACAGGGGATCGCGTCGGGACGTGGAGGGTTCGCGTCGCCGCGGTCCGTGACCATGAATATGGCCGAATCGCCGCTCGGCTGGCTGTTCGCCCGCGGGCATGTCAATCAACGACAATATGACGCCGGTGAGCGGCTGAGATGGGACTGGGAGCGCGCGCAGCTTGCGCCACATGTGACGATGGCGTGGGATGCTGCACCGGTCGCACGCGGCCGCGGCGGCACGACTTACGGAAGCGACCTTGTCGACGTACAAATCGACGCGAAGCGGCGGTTCGATGGAGCGATTGCGGCCGCCGGACCAGGGCTTTCGGATATCCTCTGGCGTATCGTTTGCGCAGGTGAGGGGATGCGCGACGCCGAGACTGCGCTCGGCTGGCCGGCGCGGGCAGGCAAGCTGGTCCTCACGCTCGCGCTCGACCGCGTCGCCGCTTACTACAAGGTGCGTTAGTTCTTGCGGCCGGTGCGGTGATCCGCGGGGGCCTTGGCCTTTTTTTGGGGGGTCGCCGTCCCGCCGCGCCCGAGTTCGCGGTCCCGCAGGGTCGGGTCGTGTAGATTATCGCGGGATTCATCCTTGCCGCTGTTGCTGCGCATGATCTCGTCTCCTAGTGACTTGGCCAATCAACGGGCGAGCGCCGCTTAATCTCCGCCGCTCGCCGCCACAGTGGAGGCGGTCACCATGATTTTGTACGGTTCCTCCTTGTCGCCGTTCGTCCGCAAGGTGCTTGCCTATGCGGGAGAAAAGGGGATCGAGCTCGAGCTCCAGCCGACTGGAAAGCCCGGACAACCCAGCGAGGAATTCCTCGAAGCCAGTCCGCTGCGCAAGATGCCGGCCCTGCGCGACGAACGTTATACGCTCGCGGATTCGAGCGCGATCATCCAATATCTCGAGGCGCGCTTTCCCGAGCCGCCGCTGATCCCTGCCGACCCGCAGATGCGCGGACGCGTGATCTGGTTCGAGGAATACGGCGACACGATCATCGCATCGTGCGGCGCCAAGATGTTCTACAATCGGGTGGTGCTTCCGCGCTTCTTGGGCCGGCCTGGCGATGAGCAGGCGGCAAGGACCGCCGAATGTGACGAGCTGCCGCCGATGCTTGACTATCTCGAGACCGTCGTTCCCGAAGCCGGCGAGTTCCTGGTCGGCGGCCGGATCACGCTCGCCGACATCGCGATCGCGACTCAGTTCGTGAACTTCGAGCATCTCGGCTGCGCCCGGGACCGCGCGCGGCACGGTCGCGTCTATGCCTATGTCGATTCAATCCTGGCGCGCCCGAGCTTCGCGAGCTGGATCGAGCGAGAAAGCGCGTTCCTCGCGAAAGAGCCTGCCTGAGAAAAAGCGCCGCGCTCCGCAGGCGGAACGCGGCGCATTCATCGATGGAAGCGCACTCTAGAAGGAGCCGCTGCCGCCGGAATCATCTGTTTTATCGCTGGGCTCGCCTTCGCTCTCGTCGTCAAGTGCGCCGCGGCCCTGCTTGGCGAAGTCGGAGCCGTCGGTCGCTTCGGATGAAGACGGGCTGTTCGAACCGTCGCGCTCCTGGAGGTAATCGTCGGAGCCGCTGCCTTGCGAGCCGATGAACCCTTCGCCGCCGCTCAATCCGCTCGATCCGCCCGAAGTCTGGTCGGAGCCGACGCTTGACCCGCCGGCGTTGCTAGTTGTGCCCTGACCGAAATTGCCGCTCGTTTGGGTTTGACCGCTCGAGCTCTGTCCCTCGAAATCGGCGCCTTGACTCAGCGTCGTTCCTGAGCCCGTATTGCTGTCATTGCCGCCGATGGGCTGCCCGTCGGAATCACTCCCGCTGCTTTGGCCGCCGAAGCTGCCTTCCGCGCCCTGGTTCGCCATCGTCTCCGCACCCTCGGCGCCATATTCGTTGCGGTCGCTCTCTTGACCGGTCGCCTGCTGTCCGGTGCTCTTCTTGCCTCCGAGTTGGTCGTCGTCGCGTTCGTCAGCCATTGCGAAACTCCTCACATGCCCCGATCGCTCAGGGTTAGAACAAGGAGTTCGGCCAAGCCGTTCCGCGACCGAACGATCGATGCGACGAACTGCTCGGCGCAACAAAAAGGCCGCCAATCCTTCGACTGGCGGCCTTATCTTGTGTTTGAGGCGGGAATTCAGCCCTCTTCGCTGTCGGTTCCGACTTCGGCTTCTTCCGGAGTGCCCGGATTCTCCGGCGCCGCCGGGATCCCCGGCTCCAGGCCAGGCTCGAACTCCTCGGTGAAGACAGCCGTGTCACGCTCGAACATCTGGGCCATGACGTCGACACCCTGCGCCTGGAGATCAGCTTCTTCCGGCGAGCGCGCCACATTGACCTTAACGGTCACCGACACCTCCGGATGGAGCGCGATCTTCACCTCGTGCATGCCCACCGCCTTGATCGGGCGATCGAGTACGACCTGGCTCTTGGCGACATGCGCTCCGACGCCCTCGAGCGCGTCTGCGATATCGCGGGCACTGACCGAGCCGTAGAGCTGGCCCGTATTCGACGCCTGGCGGATGAGCTGCACGCTCTTGCCGTCGACGCCCTTCGCCGCCTTTTCGGCATCCGAACGGCGGTTAGCGTTCTCTTCCTCGATCCGCGCGCGGTTCGCTTCGAAGACCTTGCGGTTCGATTCGTTGGCGCGCAGCGCCTTCTTGCGCGGCAGCAGGTAATTGCGGGCAAAGCCGTCCTTCACCTTCACCACATCGCCGATGGCGCCGAGCTTCTCGACGCGCTCAAGCAGGATCACTTCCATTGCAAGCTCTCCTTACTTCACGATGTAGGGAAGCAGGCCGATGTGGCGCGAGCGCTTGATCGCGCGCGCCAGCTCACGCTGCTTCTTCGAGGAAACAGCTGTGATGCGCGACGGAACGATCTTGCCGCGCTCGGAGACGAAGCCCTGGAGAAGGCGCACGTCCTTGTAATCGATCTTGGGGGCATCCTTGCCCGAGAACGGGCACGACTTGCGGCGGCGGAAGAACGCGCGGGCCATTACTCAACCTCCTCTTCGCGGGGCGCACGGAAGCTCGGACGGTCGTCCCGGTCACCGCGCTCGGAACGGCGCTCGCGATCCTTCTCTCCGCGGCGCATCATCGCCGACGGGCCCTTCTCAAGTTCGTCGACCTTGATGGTGAGGAAGCGGATCACGTCCTCGTTGATGTTCGACTGGCGCTCGAGCTCGGCGATCGCACCGGCGGGCGCGTCGAGGTCGAACATGACGTAATGGGCCTTGCGGTTCTTGGCGATGCGATAGGCGAGGCTGCGCAGCCCCCAATTCTCGGTCTTCACGACCTTACCGCCATTGTCTTCTATAATTTTGGTGGCGTTTTCCGCGAGCGCATCGACCTGGGCCTGGGCGAGGTCCTGTCGCGCGAGGAAAACATGCTCGTAGAGCGGCATGTTTCATTTCTCTCTTTGGCCGATCGCTGACTTGCCCCGATGGCAAGCCCCTCCGGCTGTCGTTTAAAAACTACAGGCGCAGCGGCAGGGCCGTGCGCCAGCGCCGCGCCTATGGCCGAACAGGTCCGAAAAGGCAAGCGAGGTCATGAACTTCGCCGTTCAGCCAGCGCACAGACAAATGAACTCAAACAGCTGTGGGAGCCACGACGGGCCTTCCTCCGTTTTGACTCCGAAAGGAGCGACACAATGACTGCACGATCGATCAGCACCGCAGCGGCGTCGCTGTTGGCGATCGCCATCGCAGGCTGCACCACCACAGGCGTCGGCTACGGACAATCCACCAGGGGCAACCTCGGCGCGACATTCACCTGGTCCGAGACCGGCGGAACTCGCGGGAACATGGTCGCGCAACTCAGCAACGGACAGGTGTTCCAGGGGCCGTTCTTCCAGATCACCTCTGAAAGCATCGCCGACTACGACCCGCTATGGAATGGCTGGGGACCGAGCTGGCGCTGGGGCGGCGGATGGGGCGGCCGCGCCTGGGGCTGGGGCTGGGGCGGCTGGGGTCCGTGGGGCCCGTCGATGGAGACCATTACCCACTACAGCGGACAGGTCCTCGCCAACCTGCAGGGACCGGGCGGCTTCATGCGCTGCGACTTCAGGCTGATGAGGCCTAGCTCGGGCATGGGAGGCGGTGGCGCGGGGAGATGCCAGCTGCCGACCGGGACAACGATCAACGCCCAGTTCCCGCCGCGCTATTGAGCGCCCGAGCATAAGGCAGCGTTTGCGCCAGCAAACGTGCGCTTATGTCGAAGAGAGCGCGAAATTCGCCGACGACCGCCGAAGGCGTGTCGATCGACGTTGCGCGATTCATTCGCGTGACTGGATCAGGCGCTGATCTCTCCTACGCGTCCGCCTTCTCGGGCGCTTCGCGGCCGACCATGGCCATCTGCGCCGGGGCATAGCGCTCGCCCTCGGGGCGGATCCTGGCCGCGCCCTCATCGATCTCGCGCAGGTCGGCGTCGGTAAGCTGGATCGACGCCGCGCCGATATTCTCCTCAAACCGGTGCAGCTTCGTCGTCCCGGGGATCGGCACGGTGTAAGGCCGCTGGGCGAGCAGCCAGGCGAGGGCGATCTGCGCTGGCGTCGCGTTCTTTTCGGCAGCAACTCGTTTTAGCAGGTCGACGAAGGCAAGGTTCTTCTCCATCGCCTCTGGAGCGAAACGCGGGCTGGACCGGCGGAAATCGCCTTCGCCGAGCTGCGCCGCATTGGTGATCGCGCCCGTAAGGAAGCCGCGACCGAGCGGCGAATAGGGCACGAACCCGATGCCGAGCTCGTCGCACGTATCGAGGATCCCATTGGTCTCTGGCGCTCGCCACCAGAGCGAATATTCGTTCTGGACGGCGGTGACCTTGTGAACCGCGTGGGCGCGACGAAGCGTCTGGACGCCCGGCTCCGACATGCCGAAATGCTTGACCTTGCCCTCTCCGATGAGGTCGCGGACGGCGCCCGCGACATCCTCGATCGGCACGCCGGGATCGACCCGGTGCTGGTAAAGCAGGTCGATCGTCTCGATGCCCAGCCGCTTTAGCGAGCCTTCGACCGCCTGCCGGATGTGCTCAGGCCGGCTGGTGACTCCGCGATTCTCGCGCGTCTCCGGGTCGATGTCGAAACCGAACTTGGTCGCGATCACCACGCGCTCGCGCACCGGCCGCAGCGCCTCACCCACGACTTCCTCACTGGTGAACGGTCCATAGACTTCGGCCGTGTCGAAGAAGGTGACCCCACGGTCGACAGCGTCGCGGATCAGCCTGACGCCGTCTTCGCGGGAGAGCGGAGTGCCATAGCTTTGGCTGATGCCCATGCAGCCGAGCCCGATGGCCGAGACCTTCAGCCCGCTGCGTCCGAGTTCACGCGTCTGCATGGGCGATCCTTTCGGGGACAGGAGTCCCTCTCCTCAGGGAATGATCGGGGCGATATAAGCGTTCCTATGGCCACGCGTCTCCGCTCGGCAGCACCGACACCGAACCCGCGCGACGATATGAGCCTCCCCGGCTGGCTCTATTTCGACCCGGAATTCTTCGAGTCGGAGAAGAACGCATTTCTCCGTGCCGCGCCGCAGGTCGTCTGCCACGAAAGCGAGATCGCCGAGCCCGGCGAGTGGCGGAGCCTCGAATATCTCGACGAGAGCGTGATCGTCATTCGCGGTGACGACCGGACAGTGAGGGCGTTCGCCAACGTCTGCCGTCATCGGGGTTCGCGGCTGGTCGACGGCACGGGCGGCTGCGCCAGGGTCCTGACCTGCCCCTATCACGCGTGGAGCTACGCGCGAGACGGGCGGCTGGTCGGAGTCCCGCACCGCAGCGAATATCCGGGGCTGAGGACCGAGGACCACGGGTTGGTCCCCGTCGCACTCGAGAAATGGCACGGCTTCCTGTTTGTGACACTGGAGCCGGGCGCGCCATCCGTCGCAGAGATGATGGCCCCCTACGCGGATGAGGTGGCCCTTTATAAATTCGAGGAGCTTCGGGCGATCGGCCGTGTGACCCTTCGGCCGCGGCCGCTTAACTGGAAGACGATCGCCGACAATTATTCGGACCACCTCCACATAGCCGTCGGGCATCCCGGACTGACGCGGCTGTTCGGCCGCAATTACCGGATCGAAGCTCGCGAGCATGTCGATCGGATGGAGGGCGACCTCGTCGAGACCGAGTCCACCAATCCGTCGGAACGCACGTACCAGCGCTACCTCCCCGCAGTCGATCACCTGCCGCCGAGCCACCGGCGCAAGTGGCTTTATTTCAAGCTGTTTCCCAACGTCGCGTTCGACATCTACCCGGACCAGGTCGACTTCATGCAGTTCCTGCCGGTGAGCGCGAGCGAAACCGTAATCCGCGAAATCAGCTACGCGCTTCCCGACGAGCGCCGCGAAATGAAGGCGGCGCGCTATCTCAACTGGCGGATCAATCGCCGGGTCAACGCCGAGGACACCGAGCTGATCACGCGCGTACAGCTCGGAATGCAGTCGGCGAGCTACGAAGCGGGGCCGCTCGGGAAGAGCGAGGTGTGCCTGCGCAGCTTCGCGAAGAAGCTCCGAACGCTCATTCCCGAGGCGCGGCTCAGCTCTCCGCCGCCACCGGGTTGGACGCGCGGCTGACGCGCCGGCTCCGCCGTACAACCAGCCAGACCGGAATGCCCGTCGCGACGAGGCCCAGGCCCCACAGCGACGGCTCGAGCCCGGCGCCCCAGAACGCCCAAAGCGAGAAGATCAGCCCGACCGTTGCGCAGATCGCGAGCAGCGCGCCACTAAGGCGGCGTCGAGCGAGCAGCGTCAGAGCGCCCGCCGAGCAGCCGACGTAAAGCACCAGCGTCGAGACGACCGAGATCAGGGTAATGAAGGCAAAGAGCCCGGCAAGCGAGCGGCTGTAATTGCTGGCCACCAAGAGCGTCGCGACGGCGCAGCCGACGACCTGTGCTCGAACCGGCGTCCCGCGGCCCGTGGTTTTGCCGAACCAGGCGGGAAGGGCTCCGTCGCGCGCAAGCTTCAGCGGGATCTCACCGGCGCACAGAGTCCAGCCGTTAAGGCAGCCGAGCGCGCTGATTGCGGCGAATGCAGCGATCGCTGAGCCGGCAGTTGCGCCGAGAAAGGGTTGCGCGGCGTCGGCAAAGGGCGACGGCGACTTCGCTGCCTGATCGCTCGGAAGCAGGTAGAAGACGCCCCAGGTCACGCCGAGATAAATCGCGCCGGTAATCGCCGGCCCCAGGACCGACGCGAGAGGAACATTTCGCTGCGGATTCTTGACCTTGTCGGCTGAGATCGACGCGCATTCCACGCCGAGCATGGAGAAGAGACAAAGCGCCGCTGCAGCGGCGATCGGGCCTCCCGATACTGTGACGCTGGCTTGTTCGGCCGCCGGCGTTCCCCTGCCGAGATAGATCCCGGCGATGACCAGGATCACGACCAGCGGAAGCGCCTTGAGGACGGTGGTTACGACCTGGAGGATGCCTGCGCTCCGAGCTCCGGACGCGTTGACCAACCACATCAGCCACAGCAGCAAGACCGAGACGACCGGAGCGACGATCGGCGCGCCGAGGATTGGCGCGATGTGGCTAAGGTTGCTCACCGCGGCGATCGGAAGGATCGCCAGCGCCGTCCACACGGAGATGAGGTAGCTCCACATCACGACGAAAGCGACTTCAGGACCGAAGGCTTGCTCGACATAGACGAACGGCCCGCCTTCGATGTGGGCCGACAGAATCGCGAAGGTCCCAGCGAGGAACAGCGCGCCACCGATCGTCAGTCCCCAGGCGTAGATTGCATTCTGGCCGAAGGGCGCGAGCAGTGCCGGCAGCAGGAAGATTCCGGCGCCGATCATATTCCCGACGATGAGCGCGGTCGTCATCGTCAATCCAAGCTGCCGCTCACTCGGGGCAGGATCGACGTTGATCGGCGGGTCGATCACCCCGGCGGTCGCTGGACGCTTCTTGGCTGTCATGAGAATTTCCCCGCCTTGGCAATCCGGCCGCCTCGGCCTAACCGCCCGGCAAAGTTCATAGCTGAACAGGGGAGCCGATGCGCGCACTCATTTTTCCGGGGCAGGGCAGCCAGGCCGTAGGCATGGGCGCCGCTCTCGCCGACGCCAGCCGCGCGGCGAAGGACGTGTTCGACGAGGTCGACGAGGCGCTCGGGCAGAACCTGTTTCGGCTGATGCGCGACGGGCCCGACGAGGAGCTCAAGCTCACCGAGAATGCGCAGCCGGCGATCATGGCGAATTCGATCGCGGTGCTGCGGACGATGGGCGTGCGGCTGGCCGACGTGGCGAGCTTCGTCGCCGGGCACAGCCTCGGCGAATATTCGGCCTTGTGCGCCGCCGGTTCGTTCGATCTCGCGACCACCGCCAAGCTCCTGAAGCTGCGCGGCCAGGCGATGCAGCAGGCGGTTCCGGTCGGGGAAGGCGCGATGGCGGCGCTGCTCGGCACCGACCTCGGCCTCGCGCAGAAGATCGCGGAAGCGGCGGCGGAAGGCGAAGTCTGCACCGTCGCCAACGACAACGACCCGACCCAGGTCGTGATTTCCGGGCAGAAGTCCGCGATCGACCGGGCGATCGCGATCGCCAAGGACATGGGCGCCAAGCGGGCGGTCCCGCTCGCGGTTTCCGCGCCCTTCCACTGCCCGTTGATGCAGCCCGCCGCCGAAGCGATGCGTGATGCGCTGTCTTACGTCGTCGTAGAAACTCCTGCCGTGCCGGTTTTTGCCAACGTGACAGCGCAGCCGGAAACCGATCCCGACACCATCCGCAACCAGCTGGTCGAGCAGGTCACCGGAATGGTCCGATGGCGCGAAAGCGTCGCCAACATGTTCGATTCCGGCGTTCACGAATTTGTGGAAATCGGCGGCAAGGTGCTCGGCGCGATGGTCAAGCGCATCGCGCCTGACGCGCAGGTCACCAGCATCGTCACGATCGAGGACATCGAAGCTGCCGCGAAGGAGATCGCATAGATGTTCGATCTCAGCGGGATGACCGCGCTGGTGACCGGGGCTTCGGGAGGGCTCGGAAGCGCGATCGCGAGGGCGCTTGCGGGGCAGGGGGCGCGGCTCGCCGTGTCAGGCAGCAATGTCGAGAAGCTCGAGCGTTTCCGCGAGGAGCTCGGCGGGGACCACGTTGCGATCGGATGCAACCTTGCTGACGGCGCCGCGGTCGACCAGCTCGTTCCCTCGGCGGTCGAAGCGCTCGGCGGCAAGCTCGACATCCTCGTCAACAACGCCGGCGTCACTCGCGACAATCTCCTCATGCGCATGAAGGACGAGGAATTCGAAGAAGTGATCCGGATCAATCTTGAAGCGGCCTTCCGGCTGATGCGCGCCGCAGCGAAGCCGATGATGCGCGCACGCTTCGGGCGGATCATCTCGATCACCTCGGTCGTCGGCGTGACCGGCAATCCGGGCCAGGCGAATTACGTCGCGTCCAAGGCCGCGCTGATCGGAATGACCAAGGCCGTCGCGCAGGAGCTTGCAAGCCGCGGGATCACCGTGAACGCGATCGCGCCGGGGTTCATGACCTCGGCGATGACCGACGCGCTCAACGAGCAGCAGCGCGAGAGCATCCTCACGCGGATCCCGCTCGGCGCGATGGGCAGCGGCGAGGACATCGGGGCCGCCTGCGTCTATCTCGCGAGCCGCGAGGCGGGCTATGTCACCGGCCAGACGCTGCACGTAAATGGCGGCATGGCGATGCCGTGATCGACCGTTAACGGTTCGTTGCCGCACTCCTTGTCGTCGGTTTCTCGCCTCCTATATCCCGAAACAATTCAATCGTTCGGTCGCCTCAACGGAGCCGAAGAGGGGCTTGTGAGAGAGGGATAGAGACATATGGCCAAGGTCATCGGAATCGACTTGGGCACGACCAACAGCTGCGTCGCCGTGATGGAAGGCGGCAAGCCGAAGGTCATCGAGAACAGCGAAGGCGCGCGAACCACGCCTTCCGTCGTCGCCTTTACCAAGGACGGCGAACGCCTCATCGGCCAGCCGGCGAAGCGCCAGGCGGTCACCAATCCCGACAATACGATTTTCGCGGTGAAGCGCCTCATCGGCCGCCGCTTCGACGACCCGATCACCAAGAAGGACACCGAGCTGGTGCCCTACAAGATCGTCAAG
>Ga0207657_10003139_pt1 | contig 17676 bp, 16 predicted proteins | sample KBSC33metaG_FD_184316 | JGI IMG/M metagenome (GOLD analysis project Ga0207657, IMG submission 184316) | Corn rhizosphere microbial communities from Kellogg Biological Station, Michigan, USA - KBS C3-3 metaG (SPAdes) (version 2) | ecosystem: Host-associated > Plants > Roots > Rhizosphere > Soil ... | reverse complement strand
GTGCTGCTTTCGACCACCGGGACGTGCGCGAAATTATAGACCGGCGGCGGCGAGCTCGTGGCCCATTCGAGGCTCGCCGCGCCCCAGGGATTCGGGCCGGCGACGACACCGCGGTAAAGCGAAACCACGCCGTTGATCACGAACAGCCCGACGGCGAGCGCGACGACGAACGCGCCGATGGTCGACAGCATGTTGGGGATCTCGAGGCCGAGCCCGGCGGGGTAGGTATAGACCCGGCGCGGCATGCCGAGCAGGCCGGCCCAGTGCATCGGGAAGAAGGCCAGCTGGAAGCCGAGGAAGACCATCCAGAAGCCGATCTTTCCGAGCGTCTCGCTCATCATGCGGCCGGTGATCTTGGGGTACCAGTAGGTGAGGATTCCAAGCAGCGGGAAGACCGCGCCGCCGATCAGCACATAGTGGAAGTGAGCGACGACGAAGTAGGTGTCGTGGAGCTGCAGGTCGAGCGGCACCGCCGCGACCATCACCCCGGTCAAACCGCCGATGACGAAGGTGATGATGAACCCGACGACGTACAGCATCGGCACCTGGAAGCGCGGCCTGCCGTCCCACATCGTCGCCAGCCAGCAGAAGATCTGGAGCCCCGTCGGGATAGACACCGACATGCTCGCCGCGGTGTAGAAGCTGTAGCCGACGCGCGGCAGCCCGGTCGCGAACATGTGGTGGACCCAGAGCCCGAAGGCGAGGATTCCGGTCGAGATGAGCGCGAGCACGACCACCGCGTGGGCGAACACCGGGCGGCGGCAGAAGGTCTCGGTGATGACGCTCACGAACCCGGTCGCGGGCAGGAAGATGATGTACACCTCGGGGTGGCCGAAGAACCAGAACAGGTGCTGCCACAACAGCGCGTCTCCGTGCTCGGCCGCGTTGTAGAAATTCGTCCCGATCGTGCGGTCCGCGATGAGCATGCTCGAGCAGAGCGCGACCGCCGGCATGGCGAAAATGATCATCACCGCCTGCACCAGCATCGCCCAGGCGAAGAGCGGCATCCGCGCCAGGGTCATTCCGGGCGCGCGCGTCTTGAGGATCGTGCAGACAAGTACGACGGCGGCGGCGAGCGCGGATACTTCGGTGAAGGTGATCATCTGCGCCCAGACGTCGGCGCGCTTGCCCGGCGTGAATTGCGGGCCGGAGAGCGGCGTGTAGGCGAACCAGCCGACGTCCGGGCCGACGTTGAGCACGAACGCGACCCACAACATGACGCCGCCGAACAGGTACATGAAATAGCTGAAGGCGTTGAGGCGCGGGAACGCCGTCGAGCGCGTGCCGAGCATCAGGGGGATGATGTAGACGGCGACGCCTTCCATCACCGGCACGGCGAACAGGAACATCATCGTCGAGCCGTGCATGGTGAACAGCTGATTGTAGCGCTCGGCGCCGATCAGCGCGCTGTCGGGCTTGGCGAGCTGCACGCGCATCGCGAGCGCCAGCACGCCGCCGAGCGCGAGGAAGATCAGCGCCGTGATGATGTAACGCCGGCCGATTTCCTTGTGGTCGACGGTCGCGAGCCAACCGATGATGCCCGGAGGCCGGCGCCAGCTCGCGTCAAGTCGCGCGGCAAGCTTCGCGCCCTTGAGCCTTGGCCCGTCGCGCGCGATCTTCTTGCGCTCGGCAGCAAGGCGGCGCTCTTCAGCGGCGACGCGCTCGCGCTCGCTTTCGCGGGCCGGCCTTGCATCGAAGCTGTCGGCGCGAATGTCGGTCATTTCAGAGTCTCGAGGTAAGCAACGACCGCGTGAAGCCGGTCCGGCGGCAGGCCGATGGTCGGCATCTTCACGCCGGGCTTGAGCGACTGCGGATCCTCGACCCAGCCGTAGAGATTGCCCTCGCTCATCGGCAGCGTGCCCGCGGCGATGCTCTTGCGGCTGGCGAGATGGGTGAGGTCCGGGGCGACCTGGCCGCTCGCCTGCGTGCCGCCGATGTTGTGGCACGAGCTGCACGGGCCGCTGGTCACATATTTGAAGCCCGCGAGCGCCAGCGGGCTCGCCGGAGCGGGCGCGGGCTGGAGCTGGTGGCCCCACCATTTGATGAAATCGGGGTAGGAGTCGACCACGACGACGAGCGACATATGCGCGTGCTGCGTGCCGCAATATTCGGCGCACTGGCCGCGATAGATGCCGGTCCTTTTCGGAACGATGGTGATGTCGTTCTCGCGACCGGGGATCAGGTCCTGCTTGCCGGCGAGGCTCGGCACCCAGAAGCTGTGGATCACGTCGTTCGACTTGAGGATGATCCGCGTCGGCACGCCGAGCGGCAGGTGGAGTTCGTTCGCGGTGCGCAGCGTCTTCGACGCGTCGGCCGAATTATAGACGATGTCCCACCACCACTGGTTGCCGGTGAGCGTGATCGACAGCTTTTCGTTTGTCGCCGCTTTGGCCATCGAGCGGTCGGTGACGAAGCTCGCGACGGCGAGAGCCGCGAGGCCCACGCCGATCAGCGCTGCCCAGCCGATCAGAGTCGATTGCATCAACGGATGGGACTCGTGGTGCCGCCCGGATTCGACCACATTCGCTTCGATCCGCCCGCGGCGCAGGATCGCCGCGAACAGGAAGCCGATCACCAGCAGGTACATGACGGCGCACACGACGATGAAGATCGTGAACAGGGTGAGGAATTGCGTGTCCTCGACAGCGCCTTTGCCGAAGTCGCTCTGATAGTGCTGGTACTGACAAGCGGCGAGCAGCAGCGGAAGCACGGCTGCCAGTGGACGCGCGCTCAGCCTCATTGCGGGACCGCGTCCGAATTGTTCATCTCGGCATGCGGCGTGAGCGTCTGCGGCGTGCCGGCGCTCATCGATTCCGAGCGGCTCGCGACCGCGTCCTTGCTCGGCAGGCCGGAGAGCGAGCGCACATAGGCGGCGAGGTCCCAGATCTGGTCTTCGGTCAGCTTGCCGCGCCATGACGGCATGCCGTTCGGTCGCCCTTCGGCGATGGTAGTCGCGATCTGGTCGATGCGCCCGCCATAGCGCCACTCGTCGTCCATCAGCGGCGGGCCCATGCCGCCGCCGCCGTGGCTGTGGCAGCCGACGCAGTTCATCTGCAGGAACAGCTGCTGTCCTTGCGAGATGGCGTTGGCGTTGTTGTCGTAAAGCGCCGCGCGCGGATCGAGCGGCGGCGCCGTGCTGCTGCCCGGGAAGATGGTGTCGGGGCTTTCGCCGGCCGGCACGGTCTCGCCGATCGGCTTGGCGCGGCTGTGATGCTCCTCGCGGTTGCACGCGGCGAGCGCCAGCGCCGCGGCGCCAAGGACGAGGAGGCTAACGCGGGACCGTGAAGACATAGAGTATGCCTCCGGCCGTGGTTTTCATCGGCAGATCCTTGACCGCATTGGCGAAGCCGAGCGCACCCGTCGGATCGTGCGGGTCCATCTGCGCGGAAACGATCGCGCCGGCCCAGCCGCCGACGCCCGCGACGACGGCGATATACTGGCGTCCGTCGGGGCCGCGATAGCTGATCGGCTGGCCGATGATTCCGCTGCCGGCCTTGAACTGCCACAGCAATTTGCCGTTGCGCGCATCGACGGCTTTGAACCAGCCGTCCATGGTCCCGTAGAACACGAGGTTGCCGGCGGTGGCGAGCGCCGGGCTCCACAGCGGCAGGTCTTCCTTGATCTCCCACACGGGCCGGCGGTTGACCGGGTCCCAGGCGGTGAACACGCCGCGGTTGCCGCCCGGCCCGGCGTACATCTTCACGTCGGCGCCGACGTAGGGAGTGCCGGAGATGTAGTTGGCCTGCACGCCGGAAAAGTCCATGCAGAGGTTGTTGTGCGGGATGTAGACGAGCCCGGTGACCGGGCTGAACGCGGCGGGGTTCCAGTCCTTGGCGCCGGGCGAGGCGGGGCAGATGTCACGGGTGACGCGGCCGGCCTTCGGCTCCTTGTCTGCGACGTAGATCAGGCGGCCGCTCTTGAGGTCCACGCCCTTCGTCGAGTTGATATAGCCGTAGGGCGTGGCGCTCAGGACCTGACCGGTCCGGCGATCCATCACGTAGAAATATCCGTTGCGGTCAGGGCGGAGGAGCACCGGACGACGGCCGCTGCCCCACGGAATGTCGGCGAGAATGATCTCGTTGACGTCGTCATAATCGAACAGATCATGCGGCGTGGTCTGGTAATGCCACACGGCCTCGCCGGTATTCACGTCGCGCGCGAACAGCCCGGCGCTCCACTTGTTGTCGCCAGGACGCTGGTCGGCGTTCCACGGTCCCGGGTTCGACGTGCCGTAAAAGACCAGATGCGTCTCCGGATCATAGGCGAGCCACCCCCAGGTGGTCGCCCCGCCAATCTTCCAGGCGTCCGGAGGCCAGCTCTTGACGCCGAGGTCCTTCCCCTGGTCCATCGGGTAGAAGGGCTTGAACCTGGCGCCGATCAGTACGTCCTTGTCGGGGCCGGTGTTGTACGCCTTCCACGCGACCTTGCCGCTGCCCTCGTCGAGCGCGGCGATCCAGCCGCGCACGCCCATCTCGCCGCCCGAATTGCCGACCAGAACTTTGCCGTTCGCGACCAGCGGCGCCATCGTGATCGTCTCTCCGCGCTGGATGTCGCCGAGCTGCGTGTGCCACGCCATCTGCCCGCTGTTGGCGTCGACCGCGAACGTCTGTCCGTCGAGCGTGTTGAAGAAGATCTTGCCGTTGTCATAGACCGCGCCGCGGTTGACCACGTCGCAGCAGGCGACCCCCTGCGACGCCGCCGCGGGCTTCGGCTTGAAGGTCCACTTAGTCGGCGCGCCGGGCTTGGTCAGATCGAGCGCGTAGAGGTAATTGGGGTAGGGCGTGATGACGTACATCGTGCCGTTCACGACCAGCGGCGGCGCTTCGAAGCCCTTGTTGGTCGCGGTAGAGAAGGTGAAAGCGAGCGCCAGCTTCGAGACGTTCGCCGGCGTGATCTGGCTGAGCGCGGAGAAGCGGGTCGCCGCATAATTCTTCCCCGGCATCACCCAATTGCCATCGTCCGCCGGCGCGGCTGCAGCCGGGGGCAGAGCGTGGTTGCCGGCAGGGAGCGGGCCCTCGGCGATCGGCGACGTGGATTGTGTCGATGAAGAGCGGTGGCACGCGCCCAGCAGGGTCGCCGCGGCGGAGAGAATAGCAACTGTTAACGCGCCTGTTACTCGCCGCATCACGCCCCCGTGAAAGCCGCCGGCACCAGGCGCCCAGAGCTTCTGAGTTCCCTGCCGATACTGCACAATTCGCATGCTCTGTTTCGGGTTCCGCAAGCGGCGTCCGGGTTAACTCTTGTTAGTCGGAAAACCGCTGCCCCACGGCAGTTATCTAACTTCCATCAGCTTTGTGAACCGTGCGCTGTTGTTGGCGTTTCGCAGCCGCCATTTCAGCCAAGGAGAAGAAGCATGGCAGCGACCAAGAGCGGCGGTTCCAAACGGGGCTTTGCAGCGATGGATCCCTCCAAGCAGCGCGAAATCGCGAGTAAGGGCGGGAAAGCGAGCCACGGCGGCGGCCGCAAGGCAAGCGGGCACCGTTAAATAAGCCTGTGAGCGTGTCGAAAGCGTCGGGTGCCGGTCGCGCGCATCCGGCGCTTTCTCGTTCCTGATATTCCAGTTCCGCAACGCACGGCCGCTGATGGCGTTGACCGGGCGTGGCTTATCGAACGGACATCAGCCCCCGCGACCGGAGCGGGGCAATCATCGCCGTCGTCGCGATCCACGCCGCGCTTTTGTTCGCCTTTCTCCATTTGTCGGGAAAGATGGACCTCGGCACTGCCGAGCAAAGCGCCATGAGCCTGTTCGACGTCAACCCGCCGCCACCGCCCCCGCCTCCGCCAAAGCAACAGCCCAAACCCAAAGACAAGGAAGGCGGCTCGGCGCCGAAGAACATCAGGAGCGAAGCGACGCCGGTTGTTGCGCCCAAGCCGGAGATCGTCACGCCGCCGATCCAGAAAATCGCCGCGACCGAAACGCCGCGCACCGGAACGGCCCCGACGCAAGGCGCATCGGACGTGCGCGGTCCGGGAACCGGCGCGGGCGGAACGGGCAACGGCACCGGCAGCGGCTCGGGCGGGAACGGCTCCGGCGGCGGGGGAGGCGGAGTCGTCGAGCCGCCGCACCTCGTGACGCCGGTCCTCAGCGGCCGCGACTTCCCGCGCAACATGTTCGACCAGTGGCCGCGCGGGGCGACCGTCTTCCTGCGCCTGCGCGTTGACCCGCAGGGCTATGTCAGCGAATGCGCGGTCGATCGCGGAACTGGTGTCCAGTCAATCGATGCCGTCATGTGCAACCTCGCGCACGACCGGCTGCGCTTCCGTCCCGCGCTCAACCGCAGCGGACAGGCGGTTGCAGGATGGTTCGGATACGCGCAACCACCGCCGCGGTAGCAACAGGGATTCGCATGATCGAGGCAGAATGGTGGGAGTACGACTCCCTTGACGAACTCGCCGACGCCGTCGCCGGCGATGTCGGATTCATCATCGAAAGCGCGGTCGACGCGCGCGACGCGTCGCTCATTGCGGTGCCGGGCGGGACGACCGGGCCGGCGGTGTTCGGCAAGCTCGCGCAGCAGAAGCTGCCGTGGAAGAAGGTCACGGTCATTCCGACCGACGAGCGCCTGGTGCCGATGGACAGCGATCTAAGCAATGTTCGCGCGATCGCCCGAGCGTTCCTGCCGACCGGCGCACGCGTGATTCCGATCGCCGCCGACATTGCCGACTACAGGCTAGCCGGCAATTCAGCGGATGCGCGCTTGCAGGACCTTGCATGGCCGCCTGACCTGGTGTGGCTCGGCATGGGCAAGGACGGGCACACGGCGTCGATTTTCCCTGGACCGGACTTGCAGGCGGCGCTCGATGCGCCAAAGGCCCGGCGCGCGATCGGAGTCATGCCGGACCCGCTGCCGGCGGAAGCGCCAGTTGCGCGGGTCACGCTGACGCGCGCGGCGATCCTGTCCGCACGCACGGTGCTGGTCACGATCACCGGAGACGAAAAGCGCGCGGTGCTCGAGCAGGCGATCGCGGACGGGCAGAGCTCGAAAGCGCCGATCGGCCGCGTGCTCGCCGAGCTCGAGCAGCCGATCGACATCCACTGGTGCCCGTAATTCCTCCCCAAGCGAGCTTGGGGAGGGGAACCATGCGAAGCATGGTGGAGGGGTAGTCCGCACGTCATCCGGACCCCTCCACCATCCAATCTTTGTTGGATGGTTCCCCTCCCCACCGGCTCCGCCGGCAGGGAGGAAATCACACCTCCTGCAGCCGCCGCCCGGCGGTTTCCTTGAGGAACAATAGCGACACGACCACCGAAATTCCGGTGAACAGCACCGCGTACCAAAGCCCGGAGAAGATATTGCCCGTGATCGCCACCAGAGCGAAGCTGGTGACCGGCAGGAAGCCGCCGACCCAGCCCGTACCGACATGGTACGGGAAGGACATTGCGGTGTAGCGCACGCGCGTCGGGAACATCTCAACCAGTGCCGCGGCCTGCGGGCCGTACAGAGCCGTCGCCGCGACGACGAACGCGAGCAGAATGATGATCAGCAGTGTCATGTTGGCGCGCTTCGGGTCGGCGGACTTGGGATAGCCGGCAGCCTGCAGCTCGGCGCTGATCGTGTCGGCGGTCTTCGCTTTCAGCGCCTTGAGCGCGGCGCCGCTCAGCCCTTCGCCGCCTGAGATGGCGATGCGCTCGGTGCCGACAATGACGTAGGTGCGCCCGTCCGACGAGCGGCGCGTCATGAAGTTGATGCCTTTGGTGACGAGCGTCGACTTGGCGATGTCGCAGGCGCTGACGAACTTGGCGGTGCCGAGCGGATCGAACTGGACCGAGCAGGTGTTCGGATTTGTGTCGACGAAAATCGGCGTCGATTGCTGCGCTTCGATCAGCTGCGGATTGGCCGCATCGGCGATCCAGTGCGAGGCGGGGAAATACATTACCAGCGCGAGCGCCATGCCGCCGACCATCACCGGCTTGCGCCCGAGCCGGTCGCTGAGCCAGCCGAAATATACATAGAGCGGCGCGCTCACGACCGTCATCACGATCAGCAGCAGGTCCTTGGTCTGGCTCGGCAGCCCGAGCGACTTCTCGAGAAACACCTGCATGTAGAAGAAGGTGAAGTACCAGACGGCCCCTTGCGCGCACATGATACCGAAGAAGGCGATCAGCACGCGCCGCAGGTTTTTCCATTTGCCGAATGCTTCGCGCAGCGGCGCTTTGGCGATGTCGCCTTCCGCTCGGATGCGGGCGAACTCGGGGCTCTCGGCGAGCTTGGCGCGCATGTAGACGGAGATGACGAGCAGCACCGCCGAGACGAGGAACGGCACGCGCCAGCCCCAGATGGCGAACGCGTCTTCACCGATCGCCGTGCGCGTGGCGACGATGACCATCAGCGCTGCCAGCAAGCCGAACGACGCGGTCGACTGGATCCATCCGGTCGAGGCGCCGCGCTTTGCCGCCGGTGAGTGCTCGGCGACATAGATCGCCGCGCCGCCATATTCTCCGCCGAGCGCGATGCCCTGCAGGATGCGCAGGATGATGAGCAGGGTCGGTCCGGTGGTCCCCGCCTGCGCATAGGTCGGGATGAAGCCGATGAGGAAGGTCGACGCGCCCATCAGCGTCACCGTGATCAGGAACGCGCCCTTGCGGCCGAGCCTGTCGCCGACGACGCCGAAGATCAGCGCGCCTAGCGGGCGGAACGCGAAACCGGCGGCGAACAGCGCGAGGGCGGCGATCAGGGCCGGGGTCGGATCGAGGCCAGCGAAGAAGACCCTGGAAATGACCGGTGCGAGGCTGCCGAAGATGAAGAAGTCGTACCATTCGAACGCGGTGCCGGCGGACGAGGCGATGACGACCCGCGCCATCGACCAGGGCTTCTCGCGATGCTGCTCGGCAATCGACGCCATGATCACTCCCCCTTAAGCAAGGGATAGCGCCCGACCCGGGCCGCACAACATTTTTTGCCCGTCCGGGAATAAAGCACCCCGAGCGCCGGTCATCACATCCGAACGCCTGAACGAAGGGGCTTTGCGATGCTTGACGACATGGACGGCGACCGGCGCGGATTCTTGAAGTGCATGGCCTGGGCCGGCACGGGCGCGCTGTTCGCCTTCAACGGCGGCGTCGGCAGCTCGATCGGGCTCGACGCCGCGCTCGCGGCGCCGGTGAAGCACTCGGCGGCTGCGCCCTTCACCTTCGCGCAGATCAGCGACAGCCATATCGGCTTCAACAAGCCGCCGAACGCCGACGCCCGCGCCACATTCCGCGAGGCGATCGCCAAGGTGAAGGCGCTGCCGCATCGGCCCGACTTCGTCATCCATACCGGCGACGTGTCGCAGCTCTCGCGCGACGAGGAATTCGACGACGCCGAGCAGATGCTGAAGGAGCTCGGGCTGCCGGTCTTCTTCGTCCCCGGCGAGCACGACATGCTCGATCCGGACGGCGGCAAGGCGTTCCTGAGCCGCTTCGGCAAGGGCAGCATGGGCGCGGGCTGGTACAGCTTCGAGCACCGCGGCGTGCACTTCGTCGCGCTGGTCAACGTTGCCGACCTGAAGCCCGGCGGCATGGGCAATCTCGGCGCCGAGCAGCTCAAATGGCTCAAGGCCGACCTCGCCAATTGCTCTTCGTCGACCCCGATCGTCGTCTTCGCCCATATCCCGCTGTGGACCGTCTATGCCGACTGGGGCTGGGGCACGGATGACTCAGCCGAAGCGCTGAAGCTGCTTGCGCGGTTCGGATCGGTGACGGTCCTCAATGGCCACATCCACCAGATCACGCAAAAGGTCGAAGGGAAGATCGCCTTCCATACGGCGCGCTCGACCGCCTTCCCGCAGCCGGCGCCGGGCACCGCGCCGTCGCCGGGTCCTCTCAAAGTACCGGCCGGACAGCTTCACGGCATGCTCGGGATCACCGACGCGATCTTCGTGCGCGGCCACGACCGCATCGCACTGATCGATTCAACCCTCGTCTGAACGGAATTTCCATGACTCGCGCCTTCAAGATGCTGACCTTCCAGGCCGCCACGCTCGCCACCGCGGGCCTCATGATGTCGACCGTTGCGGCGATGTCCAGGGCCGCACCTGCGCCCGCCGCGGCAAAGGTCGAGATCGCCAACTTCACGTTCAAGGCGCCCGTCACGACGGTGAAAGCCGGCACGACCGTGACCTGGACCAATGCCGACGACATTCCGCACACGGTCGTCTCGAAGGACGGCCTCTTCAAATCCAAGGTGCTCGACACCGGCGACCGCTTCACCTTCACTTTCGCCAAAGCCGGACAATTCGGCTACTTCTGTTCCCTGCACCCGCACATGACGGGAACCATCGTCGTCAAGGCGTGAGGCATGGGACTGGCCGCAGCATCGTGAAGACATCCGCCCCCGTGCTCTTCGCGAGACGTGCCGCGGCCGCCACCGGCTCGGCGCCGGGCGCCCCCCCGCCCGGCGCCGGCCACGCGCATGATTTCCGCCAGCTGATCCTCCCCCATCTCGACGGCGCCTATAACCTCGCGCGCTATCTCACGCGCGACCCGGTGCTGAGCGAGGACGTGGTGCAGGACGCGATGCTGCGCGCGTTTCGCGCGTTCGCGCAGTTTCGCGGCGGATCGGCACGCGCGTGGCTGTTCACCATCGTGCGCAACTGCTCCCGCACCGCAATGTCCGGGAAACGCGGCGTGGTCTCGCTGGTGATCAATGAAAGCAGCCTCGGCGACGAAGCCGCGGCTCAGGTCGGCGAGCATCCGGACCCCGGGCCGAGCCCCGAGGAAGAACTGTTCAGGAAGATGGACGCGGTCCGCGTTCGAGCGGCGATCGAGATCATTCCAGAGCCCTTTCGTGAGGTGGTCGTTTTGAGGGATCTCGAGGACTTGTCTTATGCCGAGATCGCCGAGGTCACCGGCGTACCGGTCGGGACCGTCATGTCGCGCCTGTCGCGCGGCCGCGGCATTCTCGCCACGGAATTGCTGCCGGAGGGCAAGGGTGATGGCGAGCAGTCAAGGAGCGTGAAGTGATGCCGGCGTGCGTTGACCAGGAATTACTGCTCGGCGGCCTCATCGACGGCGAGCTCGATGCGGCGAACACGGCGCTGGTCGAAGCGCATATCGGCCGGTGCGAGGGCTGCCGCGAGGAGCTCGAGCGCCTGCAGGCGGTGCGCAGCCTCGTCGCAATGGATGGCGTCCGACATGCGGTGCCTCAGTCGCTTGCGAAGCGAATTGCCGAGCTGCCCGAGCTCTCGCCCAAAGCGGCGAACCGGAACTGGCTGCCGGGATGGCTCGCGCCCGGGCTCGCTGGCGCGCTTGCGGCGTCGCTCGCCTTTGTCGCCTTCGTCCCGCCTTCGTCGCAATCGGTGCTCGACCAGGAGATCGTCTCGAGCCACGTGCGCTCGCTCCAACCGGGTCATTTGACCGACGTGCAGACGACCAACCAGCACATCGTGAAGCCGTGGTTCAACGGCAAGATCGACTTTTCGCCGCCGGTTCCCGAGCTGGCCGACGCGGGCTTTCCGCTTGCCGGCGGGCGGCTCGATTCGATAGAGGGCAAGACCGTCGCCGCCATCGTCTATCATCGGAGGCTGCACACCGTGAACCTGTACATTTGGCCGGCAAAGGATGCCGCCGAGCGGTCGTTCGTGAAGGACGGCTTCGCGGTCACCGAATGGAGCCGCAATGGCCTGCGCTACGCGGCGGTGTCAGACATTCCGCCCGCCGAGCTGCGGCAATTCGAGGGACTGTTCGTCAAACGCACCGGTTGACCGTCAGCTCGCCTTGCGCACGGTCCCGTCGACTTGCGCGAACTTGATCCCGAACTTCTTCGCGATCACGTGGTTCGACAGCGTGCCGTTCGGCTGCAGCTGCAGCTGCTGAACGATCTTCAGCCCGCCTTCCTTCATCGTGTAGCGGATCGTCGCGCTGCTCCCGCTCACCGTCACGTCGACCGGGCCAATCGCGTCGCTGAGGCTGCCGGTGAAATGGTCGGATCCCATGGGATGCATTGCCCAGGTGCGCTTGCGCACCGGCTTGCCCTCCTCCTGGACGGTGTCGATCAGGATGAATTCGCCTTCCCTGTTCTTTCCGCCGACGCTGTCCACGATCAGCTTGTGCGGGCTGTGGAGTGCGATCCTGATCACATTGTCGGCGTGCGTCCGGCCGGTGAAAAAGCCGGTCATGTCGAGCTTGGGGTCCGGTTCCGCCGCGGCGCCGGCGGCAAGCAAAATCAGCGCCGCCGCGGCGAGCTTCACTGACGGCCCGCGACGAGCGCGTCGACGATCGTCGGGTCGGCGAGAGTCGAGGTGTCGCCGAGGTTCGATATCTCGCCTTCCGCGATCTTGCGCAGGATGCGCCGCATGATCTTGCCCGAGCGGGTCTTGGGAAGCGCCGGCGTGAAATGGATCTTCTCGGGCACCGCGAGCGCGCCGATGTCCTTGCGCACCTGCTGGTTGAGCTCCTTCCGGAGCGCGTCGCTGTCCTCCTCGCCGGCATTCAGGGTCACGAACGCGTAGATCGCCGTACCCTTGATCTCGTGCGGGAAGCCGACGACCGCGGCTTCAGCAACCTTCGGGTGGGCGACGAGCGCGCTTTCGACCTCGGCGGTGCCGATGCGGTGCCCGGAGACGTTGATTACGTCGTCGACGCGGCCGGTGATCCAATAATAGCCGTCCTCGTCCCGCCGGCAGCCATCGCCGGTGAAATAAAGGCCCGGATAGGCTTTGAAGTAGGTTTCGAAGAAGCGGCCGTGGTCGTTCCACACCGTGCGCATCTGCCCCGGCCAGGACGAGGCGAGGCAGAGGTTGCCGCTCGCGGGTCCCTCGAGGACATTGTGGCTGGGGTCGACGAGCAACGGCTTCACACCTGGTAGTGGCCTCGTCGCCGATCCCGGTTTCATTGCTGTCGCGCCGGGGAAGGGCGAGATCAGGATTCCGCCGGTCTCGGTCTGCCACCACGTGTCGACCACCGGGCAGCGCTTGTCGCCGACCACGCGCCAGTACCATTCCCACGCTTCGGGGTTGATCGGTTCGCCGACGGTGCCGAGCAGCCGGATCGACGCACGGCTGTAGCGCTGCACCGGCTCGTCGCCTTCGCGCATCAGCGCGCGGATGGCGGTCGGCGCGGTGTAGAAGATCGTCACGCCCAGGCGATCCACCGTCTCCCAGAAGCGGCCGAAGTCGGGGTAATTGGGCACGCCGTCGAACATCACGCTCGTCGCGCGCATCGCCAGCGGCCCGTAAACCACATAGGTGTGGCCGGTGATCCACCCGATGTCGGCGGTGCACCAGAAGATGTCGTCGGGCCGGTAATCGAAGATCCAGTCGAACGTCGTTGCCGCCCAGACCGCGTAGCCCGCGGTGGTGTGAACGACGCCCTTCGGCTTACCGGTCGAGCCGGAGGTATAGAGGATGAACAGCGGGTCTTCCGCGTTCATGATCTCCGGGTTGCACTCGGTCGAGAGGCCGTCGCGCAGGTCCGAGTAACGGATGTCGCGGCCTTCTTTCATCGGCACGTCGGCGCCGGTGCGCGTGACGACGATCACCGTGTCGACGTCGCCCTGTTCGAGCGCGGTGTCGACATTGCGCTTGAGCGGGATCTTCTTGCCGCCGCGCACCCCCTCGTCGGCGGTAATGACGGCGCAGGCGTCGCAGTCGGCGATCCGCCCGGCGAGGCTCTCGGGCGAGAAGCCGCCGAACACCACCGAGTGGATCGCACCGATTCGCGCGCAGGCGAGCATCGCCGCCGCGGCCTCCGGAATCATCGGCATGTAGATCATCACCCGGTCGCCGCGCTTGATGCCGCGCTGCTTCAGCAAATTGGCGAAGCGGCAGGTCTCTTCGTAGAGCTGGCGATAGGTGAGGCTATGGCCATGCCCCGGCTCGTCGGCCTCGAAGACGATGGCGGTTCGGTCGCCGTGCTCGGCCAAATGGCGGTCGAGGCAATTGACGGACAGATTGAGCTGACCGTCCTCGTACCATTTGATGTGGAAGTCGCCCTCGTCGAACGACCAGTCGCCCGCCCTGGTCGGGAACTTGTTCCATGTCAGCCGCTGCGCCTGGTCGAGCCAGAAGCGGTCGGGATCCGAATCGGCGAGATCGTGCAGCTCTTGCAGCTGCTCGGGGCCGATCCGCGCGTTGAAGCCTTCGGGAACGGGATGGACGCTTGAACTCATAGGCCTCTGCTCATGTCGATCACGAAGCGGTAACGCACATCGTTCCTGAGTAGCCGCTCATAGGCCTCGTTGACCTCATTCATCGCGATGAACTCGACGTCGGGATAGATCTGCTTGGCGGCGCAGAAGTCGAGCATCTCCTGCGTCTCGGGGATGCCGCCGATCGCCGATCCCCCGACAGCGCGGTTCCACCAGATGAGGTTCGACCCGACGAACCCCGGCATCTGCATCAGCGCGCCGACGATGACCATTCGTCCCGAGCGGCCGAGCAGTTGAAGATAGCCGTCGATCTCGTGGCTCACCGGAATCGTGTTGAGGATGAAGTCGAACCGCGTCGCCGCCGCTTCCATCTGCGCGGCATCGGTCGAGATGATGACGTCATGGGCACCGAGCTCGCGCGCGTCGTCGCCCTTGCTCGGGGTCGTCGTGATCATCGTGACGTGCGCGCCCATCGCGGCGCCGAGCTTCACGCCCATGTGGCCGAGGCCGCCGAGGCCGACCACGGCCATCTTGGTGTTCGGACCGACGTCATACTGGCGCAGCGGCGAGTAAGTCGTGATGCCGGCGCACAGCAAAGGGGCGACGCGGCTGACGTCCATCCCGTCCGGCACCTTCAGGCAGAAGTGGTCGCGGACGACGATATGGTCGGTGTAGCCGCCCTTGCTGATGGTGCCGTCGTGATAGTCGGCGCTATTGTAGGTCTGGACGCAGCCCTTGCGGCAGAACACTTCCCAGCCCTCGAGGCACTGGTCGCATTCCATGCAGCTGTCGACCATGCAGCCGACCGCAACCGTGTCGCCGACGCGGTGCCGGGTGACCTCGTCACCGACTGCCGTAACGATGCCGACAATCTCGTGCCCCGGAATCACCGGGTAATTGGTGTTTTCCCAGTCGTTGCGGCAGGTGTGGAGGTCGCTGTGGCAGATGCCGGCATAGGTGATCTTGATGGCGACGTCGTCCGGCCGCAGCGCGCGCCGCTCGAACTCCATCGGCCTCAGCGGCTGGTCGGGCGCGTCGGTGCCCCAGCCTTTGGCGGCCGTTGGCCCCCGCTGTTGTTGCACAGTCGGGGTCGGATGAGGTTCTGCCGTTGTCGCCATGTCAGCCTCCTTGAGCTCGTTCGAGTACGCGTCTTGCCTGCAGCAAGTGCGGACGATCGACCATCCTGCCGTTGATCGAAAGGACGCCAGCGTCGGGATGTGCCTCGAACGCGGCGACGATTTCTTCGGCGTGCCGGACCTCGTCCTTGGACGGGGTGAAGGCCGCGTTGATGACGGCGACCTGCGCGGGATGGATCGCGAGCTTGCCGGTGAAGCCCTCGCGCGCAGCAGCTTGCGCTTCTGCCCTGAGGCCCTTTTCATTCTTGAAGTCGGCGAAGACGCCGTCGACCGGCTGCACTCCCGCGGCGGCCGCGCCGGCGAGGCACAGCGAGCGCGCCAGCCTGTAGGTGAAGCTCAAGCTGCCATCAGCATCATATTTGGACGACGCGCCGAGCGCCGCCGACAGATCCTCGGCGCCCCAGCTCATCGCAACGAGCGGCGACTTGGGATCGCGGTAGGAGAGCAGGCCGAACAGGCTCGCCGCCGTCTCGGTCACGATCGCGTGGATCGGGATGTTGCCGGTGCGATGCGCGAGCTGCGTCACGTCGGCGCCGCTCTCGGCCTTGGGCAGGACGATGCCGTGGACGTAGGCGCTGCCGATCAGCTTGAGATCGTCCCTGAGGAACTCGCTTCCGAGCGGGTTCACGCGCACCCACCATTCGGGCCCGTTCGAGCGCTTCGGCAGCGCTTTGAGGATGTCGCGCGCCGTTCCCTTCTGCTCGGGCGCGACGCTGTCCTCGAGGTCGAAGATGATCGCGTCAGCGTCGCTGTCGAGCGCCTTCGTGATCTTCCGCTCGCTGTCGGCCGGGACGAACAGCCAGGAGCGGGGCTGCTTCATTGCGGCCGTCTCTTGATAAGCGCGGTGCGCGTGCATTCGCACACCAGCTCCCCGCGCTGGTTGAAGCTGCGGTGCGCCCAGCTGACGATGCCGGCGTTCGGCCGCGACTTGCTTTCGCGCAGCGCGATGCACTCGGATTCGCAGCGAAGCGTGTCGCCGGCAAAGACCGGGTGCGGGAACTTCAGCTGGTCGTAGCCAAGATTGGCGACGAGCGTGCCGAACGTCGTGTCGTGCACGCTGATTCCAACCAGCAGGCTGAAGGTGAAGCAGCTGTTGACCAGCGGCTTGCCGAACTCGCTTTTTGCCGCGGCTTCGTAATCGAGGTGCAGCGGCTGCGGATTGTGGGTGAGCGTGGTGATCAGGAGGTTGTCGGTCTCGGTAACCGTGCGGGTGATCGCATGGGCGACGCGATCGCCGACCTGCCACTCCTCGAAATATCGCCCGGCCATGCGTGCTCCCTAGGCAGGCAACAGTAGCTCCGCAACGGCCTCGGTGATCGCATCGCCGTCCAGTCGATAGGTCGCGTAGAGGTCGGCGAGGCTGCCGGTCTGCCCGAATTTCTCGACGCCGAGCGGCGCGACGCGCTGGCCGAGCACTCCGCCGAGCCACGACAGCGAAGCGGGCGCGGCGTCGGCGATGGTGACAAGGCCGGCAGTTCGCGACAGCTTGGAGAGCAGTTGCTCGGCGTGGCTGGGTTTGCGCTCCCCGCCCCAGCGCGCCGCCTGGGCGGCGGTCCAGCCGCGGTGCAGCAGGTCGGGCGAGGTGACGGCGAGCAGGCCGAGCCCGGGAATGTCTTCGCGCAGTTCTTCCCAGGCGGCGAGCGCCTCGGGCATGATCGCGCCCATGGCGACGATCGCGGCCTCGGCATTGTCGCCGGGCTCACGGAACCAATAGCCGCCCTTGAGCGCGCCGTCGCGCCAGCTGTGGTCGGCGCGCTCGACCTGCCGGATGCTGCGGGTCGAGAGGCGAAGGTAGGTGCTTTCGCCCGCCGGATCGTCGATCAGCCGGAAGGCTTCCTCCATCATCGCCGCAAGCTCGTCGGCGAAGGCCGGCTCGTAGTGACGCAGCCCGGGCTGGCCGAGCGCGATCAGGGGCGGGTTGATGGACTGGTGCGCGCCGCCCTCGGGTCCGAGCGTGATGCCGCTCGGCGTCGCCACCAGCAGGAAGCGCGCGTCCTGGTAACAGGCGTAGTTGAGTGCATCGAGGCCGCGGGCGATGAACGGGTCGTAGAGCGTGCCGATCGGGAAGAGCCGGTGGGAGAATAGATCGCCGGAGAGTCCTGCCGCAGCGAGCATCAGGAAGAGGTTCGATTCGGCAATCCCGAGCTCGACATGCTGGCCTTTGTTGCCGCCGCTCCACTTTTGCGCGGATGCAATCTTTGCCTGAGCGAAGATGTCGGGCATGTCGCTGCGGCGGAACAGTCCGCGCTGGTTCACCCAGGCGCCGAGGTTGGTCGAGACGGTCACGTCGGGCGAGGTGGTGACAATGCGATCGGCAAGCTCGCCGCCCGCCTTGGAGAGGTCGAGCAGGATCCGGCCGAATGCCGCCTGGGTCGATTGCTCCTCGCCTGCCGGTGCGGGGATTGCGGGCATGGCGACCTTGCCGAAGCTGCGGCTTCGCTTCTCGCGGGGGATGCGGCTGCGCTCGAGCA
>Ga0207657_10003136_pt1 | contig 17677 bp, 18 predicted proteins | sample KBSC33metaG_FD_184316 | JGI IMG/M metagenome (GOLD analysis project Ga0207657, IMG submission 184316) | Corn rhizosphere microbial communities from Kellogg Biological Station, Michigan, USA - KBS C3-3 metaG (SPAdes) (version 2) | ecosystem: Host-associated > Plants > Roots > Rhizosphere > Soil ... | reverse complement strand
CGGGTTGTCCGCCTTGCGCGCGATCTTGTCGACCTCGTCGATGTAGATGATCCCGGTCTCGGCCTTCTTGATGTCGAAGTCCGCGGCCTGGATCAGCTTGAGGAGGATGTTCTCGACGTCCTCGCCGACGTAGCCGGCCTCGGTCAGCGCCGTCGCGTCGGCGATGGCGAACGGGACGTTGAGGATCCGCGCGAGCGTCTGCGCGAGCAGGGTCTTGCCGCAACCGGTCGGGCCGAGGAGGAGGATGTTCGACTTCTGGAGCTCGACGTCGTCGTCCTCCTGGCCCATCTGCACGCGCTTGTAGTGGTTGTAGACCGCGACGGAGAGCGTCCGCTTCGCCTCTTCCTGCGAGACGACGTAGTCGTTGAGGACGGCGTAGATGTCGCGCGGGCGCGGCAGGTTGTCGAGGTCGAGCTGGGCCGGAGTCGTCAGCTCCTCGTCGATGATCTCGTTGCAGAGATCGATGCACTCGTCGCAGATGTAGACGCCCGGGCCGGCGATCAGCTTCTTGACCTGGCGCTGGCTCTTGCCGCAAAAGCTGCAGAGAAGCTGCTCGTTGCCGTCGGTTGCGCGTGCCATATCTCTTCTTCTACCTCGATCCGGGGGATTCGTCTATGCCTAGCGGTGAGCGATGACCTGGTCGACGATGCCGTACTGCTCTGCTTCTTCCGAGGTCATGTAGTAGTCGCGCTCCATGTCCTTCGAGACTTTGTCGACGGGCTGGTTCGTGTGCTGGGCGATGATCTCCTCCAAGCGGCGCTTGAGACTGATGGTTTCCTTGGCCTGGATCTCGATGTCGGTGCCCTGGCCCTGGAAGCCGCCGGAGACCTGGTGGATCAGGATCTTGGCATTCGGCAAAGCAGTGCGCTTTCCCTCCGTGCCCGCTGCAAGAAGCAGCGCGCCCATGGACATCGCGATGCCGACACACGTCGTCGCGACGTCGGGCTTGATGAACTGGATCGTGTCGTAGATCGCGAGGCCCGAGTAGACGGAGCCGCCCGGCGAGTTGATGTAGATGTTGATGTCCTTGTCGGGATCCTCGGATTCCAGATGGATCATCTGGGCGACGACGAGGTTCGCGACCTGGTCGTCGATCGGGGTGCCGAGGAAGATGATCCGCTCGTTGAGCAGCCGCGAGTAGATGTCGAAGAAGCGCTCGCCGCGCGAGGTCTGCTCGATGACGGACGGAATGACCAGATTCGTCGGATTCATGTTCGCGCTCCTTCTTCGGGAGTCCAGAGTTTCGTCTCGGTCTGTGGTTTCTCCTTGTCGGGCGTCCAGATCGCTTCGCGCGCCTCGGCCTGCGCGAGGGGGATGCGCTTCACCTCGGCGGCCACCTGGTCGAGAGCCTTGCGCAGTCGCAGGTCCTCGCGGAGCGACTCGAACCGGCCGCTCTCCCGCAGGGCCACGAGCATCTCGTCGGCGTCGTCGCCGACCGCCTCGGCCTGCTCGCGCACGAGCTCCTCGACGTCTGCGTCCGGCACGTCGACGCCGAGTTGCTCGGCAACCGCGTCGAGCACGAGCTCGCGCGCGACCGAGCGCTGCGCCTCGTCCTGGAGGCGGGCGACGAGCTCCTCGGGCTGCTGGCCCGTCATGGCGAGGAAGGTCTCTAGCGAGACGCCGCGGGACTCGACCTGGCGCGCAACACCGCGGAGCAGCTCCCGCGTGCGCGACTCGACGAGCGGCCCGGCAGCCTCGACCTTCGAAGCGGCGACGAGCGCGTCGGCCGCGTTGGCGCGGAACTGCGTCTCGACCTCGTCCTCGATCTGCTCGCGGAGGCGTAACTCGATGTCGGCCCGCAGCTCGGCGAAGGTCTCGAACTCGCTCGCGGCGCGGGCGAGGTCGTCGTCGAGCGGCGGCAACACCTTCTCCTTGATCTCCTTGACCGTCGCGGTGAGGGTCTGCGACCCACCGTCGGCGAGCTCGAACGACATCTCCTTCGTCTCGCCGGCATTCATGCCGACGAGGCCCTGCTCCACCTCCTCCACGACGGTGCCGCGACCGAGGTCGACGACGTAGTCGCGCCGGGTCTCCTCCTCGGCCACGAGATCGACGACGACCGTGTCGTCGGGACCGACCGGGCGGCCCTCGACCGGGACGAGCTCGGCGACGGTCGCCCGCAGCGCGTCGAGCTCGTGCTGGACGAGCTCCTCCGGCACTTCGACCTCGGCCGCGCCGACCTCGAGCTCCTTCCAGTCGGGCAGCTCGGGCTTCGCCTGCACCGCAACCGTCGCGGTGAACTCCCAGTCCTGGTCGTCGGAGGCCGGCAGCTCGAAGTCGTACTCGGGCTGTGCGACCGGCCGGACGCGGCTGCGCGCAGCCGCGTTCCAGAACCAGCCGCCGATGTGGCTCTCGACCGCCTCGGTCATCAGCCGCTCGCGGCCGACGCGCTGCAGAAGCACCTGGCGCGGCACCCGCCCCTTGCGGAAGCCGGGCACCTTGACGCTCTGCGCGAGGTCGTCGGCGGCGTGCTCGACGGCGTGGTGAACGTCGTGCGACGGAACCTGGACAGTCAGCCGGACGCGATTCTCCGGCAGCTCCTCGACCTGGGCCTGCACCCAGCCATTCAAGCAGGGAGCAGCCGGGCGAGGTCGAACGATCGAGGCACGTGAGCGCCTGGAACCTGAGCCTGCTCGGCCTCGCCGGAGCCATCTGGCTCACGATCTTCTCGGCAATGGTCTACGCCGTCCGCGTTCGCGCCTGAGTGCGGGCGGAGGGATTCGAACCCCCAAGCTCGTAAGAGCACCGGCCCCTAAAACCGGCGTGTTTACCAGTTCCACCACGCCCGCGCCCGCACAGCATAGGGCGAAGGCGCCTGACTCTACGGGAGCGGCTCGGCCGGGAACTGCTCCGACCCGCGGAACTCGAACTGCGCCGCGCGGATCAGCTCTCCCTCGACATCCTGCTCCTCGTCGACCTTGCCCCGCTCCAGGGGCTCGTCGAGCGCAGGGTCGATCTCGAACTCGGATTGCACTCACGCCTCCTGCTTGTCCGCTACGTCACGATCCCCGCGCGCGGCTCCGGTGAAACAGGCGGCGTCGCGGTCGATAGAGTCGCGCCTCTGTGACCGGAATGAAGCCAGAGGACGTCTACGCGCTCACGAGCGTCGGCGACCCCCGGCTCTCTCCCGACGGTCGCCGCGTCGCGTACGTCGTCAGCCGGACCGACGAGGAGGGGAACGCGTACCGCACCGCGATCTGGGTGGCGGCGCTCGACGGGTCCGAGGAGCCGAGGCAGTTCACGTCCGGCGAGCGGAACGACGGCTCGCCTCGCTGGTCACCCGACGGGCGCTGGCTCGCCTTCGTGTCGAATCGTGAGGGCGACGACGAGAAGAAGTCCAAGGGACAGCTCTACGTCCTGCCCGCAGACGGCGGCGAGCCGCGGAAGCTGACCGACGGCAAGGAGAGCGTCGAGTCGCTCACATGGTCGCCCGACTCGAGCCGCATCGCCTTCGCGCGCCGCGTTCCGGACGAGGCGTACGAGGAGGAGGACGACCGCAAGCGGGCGCCGCGGCGCTTCACCCGGGTGTTCTTCAAGCTCGACAGCGTCGGCTGGATCGGCGATCGCCGCAAGCACGTCTTCGTCGTCGACCTCGACGGAGGCGACGAGCGGCAGCTCACCGACGGCGACTGCGAGAACGACAACCCGGCGTGGTCACCCGACGGCAAGCGGATCGTCTTCTGGTCCATGCGCGGCGAGCGCTGGGACGTCGAGTTCGTCGAGGCGCTCTACGAGCTCGAGCTGGATTCCGGGGGGGCCGAGCCGAAGCGGCTGTCCCAGCCGGACGAGTCCGCGAGCAACGCGTCGTTCTCTCCCGACGGCTCGCGCATCGCCTACATCTACGCGCCGGAGGACGGCACGTATCCCCACCACAGCCAGATCGCCGTGATGAAGGCCGACGGGAGCGACCGCCGGATCCTCACGGCCTCGCTCGACCGCCAGTGCGCCCCGTTCCCGCTCGCCCGCGAGCCGGTCTGGGACGGGGACCGTCTCGCCTTTGCGGTGGAGGACGGCGGCAACGTCCACCTCTACACCGTCGCGGCGGACGGCTCGGGCGAGCCCGAGCTCCTCGTCGGCGGCGAGCAGTTCACCGGCCTCTTCGACCTCGTCGACGGTGTGCTCGTCTACACGGCGAGCACGTACGACCGCCCGCACGAGCTCTTCGACGGAGACGGAAAGCGCCTCACGTCGGTCTGCGACGACTTCGTCGCCGGCCGGGAGCTCGCCGGCGTCGAGCGGTTCACGGCCAAGTCCGCCGACGGGACCGAGGTCGACGCGTGGCTCGTGCGCCCTCCGGACTTCGACGAGGGAAAGCGCTACCCGGTGCTCCTCACCATCCACGGCGGCCCGTTCTCGCAGTACGGGACGGGTTTCTTCGACGAGGTTCAGGTGTACGCGAGCGCCGGCTACTGCGTCCTCTTCTCGAACCCGCGCGGCGGCTCCGGCTACTCCGAGGAGTGGGGACGCGCGATCCGCGGCACGGGCAACGGGGACGGCCCCGGCTGGGGCACGGTCGACTACGAGGACGTGATGGGCGTCGTCGACACGGCGCTGGAGAAGTACCCGTTCCTCGACGCGGAGCGGCTGGGCGTCCTCGGCGGCTCGTACGGCGGCTACCTGACCTCCTGGATCGTCGGGCACACGAAGCGGTTCAAGGCGGCGCTCTCCGAGCGGTCGGTCAACCACCTCGTGAGCGCCTTCGGCTCGAGCGACCTCTTCTGGGTCTTCGAGCGCCAGTTCGGCGGGCCGATGTGGGAGGACGTCGACGAGTGGCTGCGGATGTCGCCGGCCACCTATGCCAGGGACATCGAGACGCCGCTGCTCATCGTCCACTCCGAGACCGACCTCAGGTGCAACATCGAGCAGGGCGAGCATCTGTTCATCCTCCTCCGGCTGCTCGACAAGGAGGTCGAGATGCTCCGCTTCCCGGCGGAGAGCCACGAGCTGTCCCGCTCCGGCTCGCCGATCCACCGCGTGCAGCGGTTCGAGGCGATCCTCGAGTGGTTCGGCCGCTACCTCGAGCCCGGCAGCTAGCTAGCCGAAGCGGGCTACGGCGCGGGCCCGGCGACGCTCCGCCTCGACCTCACGGTCCTTCGGCGCGGCAGCGGTGACGAGGTCGGCGAGGAGGTGCTCCGTGATGTGGGCGATCTCGTGCACGGCGCGGTCGAACGCCGCTTCGTTCGCCTTCGACGGCTTCGTCATGCCGCTGACCTTGCGCACGTACTGCAGCGCCGCGGAGTGCACCTCTTCGGAGCTCGCGGGCGGATCGAAGTTGTAGAGAACGCGGATGTTCCGGCACATGCCCCGATGCTACGCGTCTGCGGCGGGAGCGGGCCGGCCCCTCCCGCCGCAGAAGCGATTCGTCGGTCCTAGCAGGTCGTGGAGAGCCGGTCCGACTTCACCCAGCCCTCTCCGGCGCTGATCCGGTGGTGGTAGCAGACGCCGGTCGAGTCCTCGTAGTCGTAGACCTGGCGGTCGGCGCCGTTCGCCAGCCGATACTGGCCGTTGTCGTACTCGGAGAGCACGCCGGAGCCGTCGGTCTCGTTCGAGAGCGAGCTGCTGAAGATGGTCGCTCCATTCCAGCTGTCTGTGACGCCGAGTGTCTTCGTCAACGAGACGTGCGCGGGCAGCTCCCAGTAGTCGGAGTGCGGCGGCGTGAGCTGGAACATGTCCTGCGCCAACACGTCGTCGCTCTCGTCGACCTCGTGCCGGCGCGTGCCCGACGCATCGGTCGTCGTCGTGACCGTGTCGATCGCCTGGTCGTTCGTCGTGTTCTGGCGGTAGTTCTGGACGGTGAGGTTGTTGCTGTTCGCGAACGTGAACGAGCGGCCGACCGTCGTCTCCACGAGCCCGTGCGAGGTCTGCACCCAGCCGGTGATCGCGTAACTGCGGGAGGCCGTCGTCTTCCAGACGTCGCTACCCGAGCCCGGCTGCTCGCTCACGCCGGCGGCTGCCGGCCCCGCGGCGAGCGTGTCGCCGGTCAGCTGTCCGCTCGTCTGTGTGCTCCCCGCGTCCTGCCAGAGCAGCAGGTTGCCCTCCAGTCCCCAGTACGACTGCGCGTTCGCGACCGACAGCGAAACCGTGTGCGATCCGCCGTCGACGAGCGTGCCGACGAACGGCGTCAGGTCGAAGGTCCGCGGCGGGAGGTTGAAGGCGTCGACCGCGGGTATCGGCCGCCAGATCAACGGGTTCACACCGCCGGTGAAGATGGCCGGGAACGGAAGCGTCGCGCCGGCGGGGGTGCCGTCGAGCGCGACGTCGAGCTCCCGGTAGGCGCCGCCGCCGCAGAGGCCGTTCGCGTTCGCGAAGGCGTCCGGGGCGCCGCCGTACCAGAACTCGTCGCACGAGTTCCCCTTCGGATACACCTCGAGCTTCGCTCGCTCCAGGTTGCGCGGCAACCCGCTCACCGCGAAGTCTGTCGGGGCACCCGACGAGACGTAGTGCGTGCCGAGGCCGATCACCTGGTCGGGCACGGGAGGCGCCGGGTGGGCGGCATCGGTCTCGTAGAACGTCAGCGAGGCCGAGATGTGCATGACGCCGGTGAGCGTCGAGTTCAGATAGTTCGGCATGCTGATCGTGAACGGCTGGCTCTGCATGAACAGCGAGCTGTACTCGGTCACGTTCTTGTCGACATGCCACGCGATCCCATCCGGATCCGGCTCGGGCGTCGAGGTGAAGAAGATCCAGGCACCGCCGAGCTCGATCTCGCCGGCGCGGTCGTACTGACGGCCGGCCTCGGTGGCGCTGAAGTGCAGCACGACCTTCGACCACGGCCCGGGACAGCCGGCCGGCGGCGTGAAGGTGCCGTTGTAGTCCTGGTAGGCGCCGCTCGATGTGTTCGTCACGTAGTCGGTGGCGAGCGGGACTGTGCAGGACGAGGTCGGCGGCACCGAGACCGGCATATCGGCCTGGATCGGATCCTGGTAGTAGACGCCCTCGTCCGCGACGGCGGCGCCGGTGATGATCGCAGCCACGGCAACCGCGATCAGCACGACGAGAACTCTCCTCATGTTCCCCCCTTGGTCGTGAGGCGATTTTCCGTTCTACTAAATCGGGAGACGATCGGTCGCAGCTCCGACGCGTCGTGACCGATGGCCCCGGGAGGAATCGAACCTCCGCACGCAGCTTCGAAGGCTGCCGCTCTGTCCGCTGAGCTACGGGGCCGAGGGGCCAAAGCGTATCCCGGCCCGCGGCTCGCTACGCTGTGCCGGCTCGGTGGCGGTAGCTCAGTTGGTAGAGCTCCGGGTTGTGGTCCCGGTGGCCGCGGGTTCGAGTCCCGTCCGCCACCCTCACTGCTGGTGAATCCGCGCGGCGGGGCCGGGGAGTAGCCCCCTCCGCGCACGTGCTCAGACCGGGATGCGCTCGCCGGAGAAGATCCGCAGCATCTCGCGGTTGAAGGCCGGGATGTCGTCCGGCTTCCGGCTCGTGACGATGTTGCCGTCGACCACGACCTCCTGGTCGACCCAGTCGCCGCCGGCGTTGCGGATGTCCGTCTCGAGCGTCGGCCACGAGGTGACGCGCTTGCCGCGGACGACACCGGACTCGACGAGCACCCACGGGCCGTGACAGATGACCGCCATCGGCTTCCCGGCCTGGTGGAACTGCTGCACGAACGAGACGGCGTTCTCGTCGCCACGCAGCTGGTCCGGGTTGCCCACGCCGCCCGGGATCAGGAGCGCGTCGTAGTCCTCGGGCGACGCCTGCTCGACCGTGTGATCGACCTCGACGGTGTTCGCCGGATCGAAGTGGTCGAAGCCCTTGATCTCGCCGTCGTGGATCGAGACGACCTCCACGTCGGCACCCGCGTCTTCGAGCGCCTTCCGCGGCTCCTCGAGCTCGACTCTCTCGAACATGTCGGCAGCGAGGATCGCGACCTTCTTGCCCTTCAGCACATCAGCCATTTGATCCTCCTCGGTTGGTTTCGCTCGCCGCAGCGCCTACCCGGCACCCCAAGACCTATGCCTGCTGTCGATCGCCGGGACTCCGACGGCCCGTCGAGTCGTACGTTCGGTATGCGCGTGTTGTGCGCAGCGACGCTCGGAGCCTTCGCGATCGTGCTGGTTGCTTCGGCCGCGGCCTCGACTCCCGCGCCGTCGCGCCAGACCGTTCGAGCCGTGATCGACGGCCGCTCGATCGCCCGCCGGTTCCCGGCCGGCCCCTCGATCGCCGTCCGCTATCCCGCGAACTGGCACTTCACGACGCGTCGCCTCGACAACGTGCTCGATCCGCACACGCTGTTCGCCCTCAGCAACTACCGACTGCGGCGCGGGCCGGTGGACGACTGCGACGGCACGCAGGCCCGAGGCCAACCGGCCGACGGGGCCTTCGTCCTCGTGAAGGAGGTGCTCGACGGAGCCTCGCTTCGTCGTAGCCTGCCTCGGCTCTCGCCGCGGCCGGAGCACTTCCGGCTTCCCATCCGTGGAGGCGCCGGCTGCCTGCCACCCCCGAGCGTCGCGTACCAGTTCCGCGTCGCGAAACGGGCCTTCTACGTGTGGATCAGCGTGGGACGCCGGGCGTCGCCGCAGACGCGGGCGGCCCTGTCCAGGTCGCTCGACGGTCTGTGGATCGCCCGCTACGCGGTGCGCTAGCTACGCGTAGTTGGCGCGGAGGTAGTCCAGATACGGCTGGGCCGCGATCGTGGACCCGGTCGCGCGCCGCAGCGTCTCCTGCGGCGAGAACTTGCGGCCGAGCGCGTGGATGTGCTCGCCGAGCCAGTCGCGCAGGGGCTCGAACTCGCCGCGGCCGACCTTCTCCTCGAGGTCGGGCAGGTCGCGCGTCGCGGCCTGCCAGATCTGGACGGAGGCGACCGTCCCGATCAGGTAGGTGGAGAAGTAGCCGATCGAGCCGCTCGACCAGTGGACATCCTGGAGGACGCCGTGCCCGTCGTCGGGCACCTCGACGCCGAGGTACTCCCACATCTTCTCGTTCCACCGCTGCGGCAGGTCACGGAGCTCGACGCGGCCCTCGACCATGTCCTGCTCCAGCTCGAAGCGGAGCATGACGTGCATCCCGTAGGTCACCTCGTCGGCCTGGATGCGGATCAGGCTCGGAGTGACGGCATGGATCCCGGCATGGAACCGCTCGAGGTCGACGTCCCCGAGCTGCTCCGGGTACGTCGCCTGCAGACGCGGATAGAAGAGCTGCCAGAAGGGCCGGCTGCGGCCGACGAGGTTCTCCCAGAGCCGGCTCTGCGACTCGTGGATCCCGAGCGAGCAAGGCCCGCCGGTCGGCAGCCGCTCGAGGTGCTTGGGCTGCTGGTGGCTGTAGAGGCCGTGCCCGTATTCGTGCATCGTCGAGAAGAGCGATTCGAGCGAGTCCGGGTGGTAGTTCGTCGTGATCCGGACGTCGTCGCGGCCCGGGCCCGACGCGAACGGGTGCTCGGTCGGGTCGATGCGCCAGCTGTCGGGCCGGTGGCCGAAGAGCTCGGTCACCTCGAACGCAAGGCTGCGCTGGCGGTCGGGCGGGAAATCTCCGTGGAGGAACGACGTGTCCACGTCCCGCTCCCGCAACTCGGCGATCAGCTGGACCAGCGGCGGCTTGAGCTCGTCGAACAGCGCCCGCACGTCCGCCGTCTTCGTCTGCGGCTCGTAGTCGTCGAGAAGCACGTCGTACCGCTCGTCGGCTCCGTCCGCGACGTAGTCGACGTACTGGAGCTTCAGCTCGACGATCCGCTCGAGGGACGGCAGAAATGACGCGAAGTCCGACTCCGCCTTCGCCTTCACCCAGATCGGGCGCGCCTCGGCGGAGGCGCGGGCCATCTCCGCCCGCAGCGACGCCGGCACGTTCACCGCCTTCTCGTAGTCGCGCCGCACGAGGCGGATCAGCGCGGCGTCGTCGGAATCCGGGTCGAGGGACTCCTCGTGCGGACGGAGCTCTTCCAGGAAGCTGCCGACCGCGGGATCGGTGAAGCGCTCGTGCATGAGGCGGAGCAGCGTCGCCAGCTGGTCGGCGCGGTGGGCGGTGCCGGCGGACGGCATCATCGTCTGCTGGTCCCAGGAGAGGAGGCGCGCGATCTTCCCGAGGTCCTGAACCTCGGCCATCCGCTCCTTGAGCTGCTCGAGGGCGTCCGCCATCGGCGGCACCCTAGCGGTCTACCCTTCCCCCACGCGCCCGTAGCTCAGTGGACAGAGCGGCGGACTTCTAATCCGCGGGTCGGAGGTTCGAATCCTCCCGGGCGCACCTGTCCGACTTCTAGATTCTCACGGCCCGGGGCCGGATGCCGGTAGCGTGGGATCCCGCTGCCCGAGCTTCCGGGCGCATGTCTCTCGAGTCCCTTGGGGAACAAGCAGACCGTGACCCAGCAGTCCGCTCTGCGCCTGTGGAGGCGCGGCCCTTTCAAGGTCCTCTTCGCGCACCATCGCGAGCACGAGGCGCATCACGTCGTGGTGCTCATGGTGCTCGCCGCCGCGCTCTCGCTCATCGCCACGATCCTCGTTGCGGGTGCGGCGGGCTACGTGGCCGTCGCGTCGCACCTGCGTCACGCGCACACGTACTGGTTCCCGTTCGCCATCGCGGGCGCGGTCGCCGCCCACATCGGCTACACGTTCGCGTATCGCGAGGTCGCCCACGTCGGCCGCGGCGTCAAGCTCGGGGCGCTGCGCGCGGGCGCGATCGTCGCCGCCGGGTTCGGGATGTTCATCCCGCGCGGCGGGTTCGCGGTTGACATCGAGGCGCTCGAGGATCTCGGCGTCTCACGGGAGGAGGCGCGCGTGCGTGTACTCGGGCTCGGCTCGCTCGAGTACGCCGTGCTCGCGACCGGTGCCCTGATCTGCGCCGTCTTCCTGCTCATCGACCACTCGGACGCGCAGCGCGCGGTCACGCTCTCGTGGACGATCGGGGTTCCCGCCGGGACGGCGCTCGCTCTGCTCGCCGTCCACTACCGCAAGTGGATCTGCCGCGGGTGGCTGAAGGGGATTCTCGGCCCGCCGCTCGAGGCGATCGGCGTCGTCGGGCAGATCGTCGCGTCGCCCCGCCGGCACGGCGCCGCGGCGTTCACCGGGATGGCCGTCTACTGGGCCGGCGAGGTGTTCGTCCTCTGGGTCTGTCTCGCCGCCTTCGACCGCGTCACGCCCGGCGTCGCGGCGGTCGTCGTCGGCTACGCGACCGGGTACGCGCTGACGCGGCGGACGCTCCCGCTCGCGGGCGCCGGAGCCGTGGAGGCGCTGCTGCCGTTCGCGCTCGTCTGGGTGGGGTTCGGCCTGCCGTCGGCCGTTCTTGCGGTGTTCGCCTACCGCTTCTTCAACCTCTGGCTGCCCCTCGGCCCCGCGGCCTTCGGGCTCTACCACTTGCAGAAGCGCGCCCCGGAGGGCTAGCGGCGGACGCCGAAGTCGGTGGTGACGATGATCGCGTGCTGCCCGCCGTAGACGCCCGGGGCCTGCCCGGCGCTGACGGCCGAGATCCCGATCTGGCGCCACTGCCGGGACAACAGGTTCTTCAGATGCGGAGGGCTCCCGATCCAGAGCTGCATCGCGCCGGCGGCGCTCAGGCTCGGCGCCCTCCACGCGAGGTTCTCGCCGACCGACCAGTAGGAGTGGCCTCGTGCCGGGTAGTAGTGCTGGATCCGGCGCCAGAACACGGTCCCGTCGGCCGAGGAGTGGTCGAAGTAGCCGAGGCGGCCCATCTCGAGCGAGTGCTGGCGCGCCGACCGGTCGAGGCCTGCCGACTCGCGCAGGGCCACCAGCCCGTGCGCGACCCGGAACCGGTTGACCGCGGCCAGGACCTGGTGGTTCATCGCTCCGAGGTTCCGCTCCGAGCGGCTCGTCGCGAGCGCGGACTCGGCGAGGAACGCCGCCGCCGCGAGCACGGCAAGAGCGAGCGCGAACCGGAGTGCCCTCCTGCCGTTCACACCCACACGGTTGCTGCGATCCGAAACGAGCGCCATGGGCCGTTCGGCGCAAATTCGCGCAGGGATGGTCCTACTCCTCCACTGGTTTCGACCCGGCCCACCTCCGGCAGAATGGCACAACGATGTCCCTCCGCGGCCAACCGCTCGAGCAAGAGGTGACACTTCCGGACGGACGCGTGGTGGCCGTCCGGGTGGGCATCGCCGAGGACTCCTACATCCCGCGCCGCGAGCTCGACACGGTCACGATCGAGCTCTGGGACGAGGCCCGCGGCGAGCACCTGGCCGGGGTCGCAACCGTCCTCTCGGCCGACGACGTCGCCGCTGCCCGCGCGCTCCTGCGGGAGGCCGTCGCGGGGCTCGGCGACGGCTCGCTCGCACCTACCGCAGGCGCGCTCGAACCGCTGGCGGATAGCGTGCCGGAAGCATGAGCGCGGCGACCCTGCACACGAATCACGGCGCGATCGAGGTCGAGCTCTTCGAGGGCGAGGCGCCGAAGACCGTGGAGAACTTCCGCAAGCTCGCGGGAGACGGGTTCTACGACGGCGTCACCTTCCACCGCATCATCCCCGACTTCATGATCCAGGGCGGCGACCCGACCGGCACCGGCTCGGGTGGCCCCGGCTACACGTTCGAGGACGAGTTCAACGACCACCGGGTCGTGCGCGGCGCGCTTGCGATGGCGAACGCGGGCCCGAACACGAACGGCAGCCAGTTCTTCATCGTCACCGCGGACGCATGCCCGTGGCTCGACGGCAAGCACACCGTCTTCGGCCAGGTCACCGACGGGATGGACGTCGTGGACACGATCTCGGCGCTCGACACGGACGCGGCGGACCGCCCGCGCGAGTCCGTCGTCATCGAGCGGATCGATCTCTGAGCTTCCCCCAGAGCGCAAGCCCGTACCAGAGCACGACGACGACTGCGAAGAGCCCGGCGGCCGCGGCAATCGCAGCTCCCCGGGAGACCACCGAGTCGATCACCAGCAGCACGACCGCCTCGAGCGAGACGGCCGAGGCCGCGATGCCGGCGATCGAGAGCCGGTTGCCGATGCGGACGATGCGCTCCTTGTCGCCGTGGCGGAAGCGGAGCCGGTGGTACGAGCTCGGTGCGGTGAGCAGCGCGACCGCTACCGCGGTCGACAGGAAGGCGACCACGAACACGTCGCGCTGGAACGAGGTGACGCGCGTCCAGCCGTTGGCGAACGGAACCGCGAGCAGGAAAGCGAGCAGGACCGTCACCCCCGGCAGGACGACGCGCAGCTCGTTCAGAAGCTCGATCAGCTCCCGATCCGCCCGCTCCTTCGGCGTCTCCTCCTCCGGTGGCGTCTCGTCGCTCATGCCCGGACGCTACTGCCTCGCGCCGGTCGAGTTAAAGGTCGGCGGCGAAACGGCCGAATCGTCGCTTACATGCGGTTTGCAGATCCCTTAGATGCGGCTCATCGACTCCTGCTCTGATGCTTTCGTGCCCGGGCTGACGCGACGCCTTCTGCTCGTCGTCCTGGCGACGCTGGCGCCGGCCGTAGCCGCCTCTCCGGCCGGCGCCGCCGGGCGCTCTGCGCACGCCACGGTGAAGGCCGCCCCGAACGTGGGCATCGTCGACATCTACACGACGCTGGGTTACGAGCACGGCCTCGCCGCCGGCACCGGGATGATCATCTCGCGCTCCGGCGAGGTTCTGACGAACAACCACGTCATCAGCGGGGCGACGAAGTTCAAGGTCGTCGACGTCACGACCCACCGCAAGTACTCCGCCACCGTGGTCGGCTACTCGGTCACCCGCGACATCGCGGTGCTGCAACTCGCGAACGCCGCGGGCCTCCGGACGGTCAAGCGCGGAGGCGCCATCGCCCTGCACGTCGGGATGAAGGTCGTCGCGCGCGGTAACGCGCAGGGCCGCGGCGGGAAGCCGAAGACGGCGCGCGGCCAGATCATCGCCCTCCACCAGCAGATCATGGCGAGGGACGAGACCGGCGACACCGAGACGCTGAACAACGTGATCGCCACGAACGCGCCCGTCGTGCCGGGCTACTCCGGTGGCCCGCTCGAGAACAGCCAGAACCGCGTCCTCGGCATCGTGACCGCCGGCTCGACCTCCGGCGTCCGCCGCGGCTTCGCGATCCCGCTCAAGCAGGCTCTGCAGATCGTCCGCCGGATCGAGAGCGGCAAGTCGAACGCGATCGTGCACGTCGGGCCGACGGCGTTCCTCGGCGTCGGGCTCGAGGATGCCGCGGGCGGAACGGGAGCCAGGGTCGCGTCGATCCTCGCGGGGAAGCCTGCCGACCTCGCCGGGCTCGTGAAGGGCGACGTCATCACCTCGCTGAACGGCGTGCCCATCGACTCGAGATCCGACGTCCGGCAGACCGTGCTCACACTCGTGCCGGACGAGGCCGTTCCGATCGGCTGGACGGACACGAGCGGCGTCGCCCAGACCGGCACGATCACGCCGATCAGCGGCCCGCCGCAGTAGCGCCGCGGTCGCGGACGAACCGAGCCGGGTCTCGCTCCTCCGCGCGCAGAGAGAGGAGCGGGTGGCGGGAATCGAACCCGCGTAACTAGCTTGGAAGGCTAGGGCTCTACCATTGAGCTACACCCGCGGAGCGCTGGGTACGGTAGCGAGATGCATCCCTCGGCGGAGGCGATCGCGCTCGCCCCGGCGCTCGCGATCGGGCTGGTGCTGGCGTACCGAGGCAGCCCGGTCTCCGGCCCGCGTCTCGCCGCCGGCGTCCTCGGCGTCGGCCTCGTCTTCGCGGCCTTCGTCACGGAGCTCCAACCGCTCGCCACCCACACCTTCCTCTGGGCGCACCTGCTGCAGAACGTCGTCCTCGCGGAGTGGGCTCCCCTGCTGCTCGTGCTCGCGATCCCGCCGCGGCTCGCCGAGCGGGCGGCGGGGTTCCCTCTCTTCCGGCCCCTCATCGCGCTCCCGCTCTGGCTCGTCGCTTACTACACGTGGCACCTGCCCTGGATCTACGACACGGCGCTGCGCCACCCGCATTCGCTCCTCCATCTCGAGCACCTCACGTACCTCGTCGCGGGCATCTGCGTCTGGTGGCCCGTCGTGCACGGGAGAGGCTCGGCCGGCGCGAAGGCCGCCTACCTCTTCGCCGCCTTCGTGCTCGCCTCGCCGCTCGGCCTGCTGCTCGCGTTGATCCCGCGCGCGATCTATCCCTTCTACATCCACGCGCCGCGCACCTGGGGGCCCGGGCCGCTCGCCGACCAGCAGATCGCCGGCGTGACGATGGCGGCCGAGGAGGCGATCGTCTTCTTCGGAGCCTTCGCGGCCTATCTGCTCCGCTTCCTCGCCGACGAGCAGGCGGGCGGCCAGGTCAGGCCGAACGGGACGAGATCTGCAGCTCGCGCTCGGCCGGCCGGCCTGCACGCAGCTCCCGGCTCCGCTCGGTCTCGGCATTGAGCTCGGCTCCGAGCAGGAGGGCGATCGCGGCGAGCCACAGCCAGGTCAGCATGATGATCACCGCCGCCAGCGAGCCCCAGGTCTTGTTGTAGGAGGCGAACGCCGAGGTGTAGAACGCGAAGGCGCCGGACGCGGCCAGCCAGACGACGGTGGCGAACACCGAGCCGACCGAGAGGAAGTGCCAGCGCGGGTGCTCGACATCCGGCCCGAGGTAGAGCAGCGTCGCGAACGAGGCCAGGAGCCCCGCGAGCAGGATCGGCCACTGAGCGATCCACCAGATCCAGCCGACCGCGCCCGAGAGCGGCCCGGCGTGCGCGGCGACGAGCTGCTCGAGCACCGGCCCGAAGATGAGCAGCACGGCCACGAGGACGAACGCGAAGCCGATCACCGCGACCATCTGCACGGCGATGAAGCGCTTCATGACGAACTTGCGCCCGTCCGTGCGCTCGTAGGCGAGGTTGACCGCGGTCATGTACGTCGTCATCGCGCTCGTCGTCGACCAGAGCGCGAGCACGAAGCCGACGGCCGTCATCACGATCCCGGTCGACGGGTTCGCGTCGAGCCGGTGCAGGCTCTGGCCGAGCAGGCTCGTGGCCGCGGCGGGCATGACATGCGAGAAGTGCGCCATGAGCGACGAGATCGTGTCCGGTCCGACGACGAGCGTGAAGACGCCGACCGTCACGAGCAGCACGGAGGGAATGGCGAAGAAGGTCGAGTACGCGAGCGCCGACGCGAGCATCGTCCCGTTGTCGGCGAGGAACCCCTTGAAGGCGCGGACGAAGATCGCCCTCCAGTCGCGGAAGCTCAGGTCGCGCAGGCCGGGATCGGAGACGCGCGGCTCCTTCCGCTCCGGCTGCGGGGTCCGCTCGTTCTCGAGCGGCGCCTCGTCCGGCAGCGGCCGGCCCGTGTCAGTCGCGGGCTCGACTCCGCGCCGCTTCTCGCGCGTACGCATGTAGGGAAAACGAGGCCGCGCGAGATCTGGTTGCGGAAATCGGGGCGGGCAGATTCGAACTGCCGGCCTCCCGGCCCCAAACCGGGCGCTCTGACCAGGCTGAGCTACGCCCCGAGAAGACCCAGTGTAAGTCCGCTATTCCGACTCGATCAGCGTCCGGAGCTCTGCGAGCTTCTCGCCGCGGAGCTCGTCGCGCTCGCCGCGGTCGATGCGCTCGAGCAGGTCGCGAACGAGCGGGGCGAGCTCGAGCGGGTTGAAGGGCTTCGTGACGTAGTCGACCCCGCCGATGTCGAGCCCGCGGGCGCGGTCGCGGAATTCCGCGCGCGCCGTGAGGAAGATGATCGGGATCCGGCGCGTGCGGTCGTCCTCGAGCAGCTCCTCGGCCACCCTCCAGCCGTCGAGGCCGGGCATCATCACGTCGAGGAGCACGACATCGGGCTGCTCGTCCCGCGCGAGGTCGAGGCCCGTCGTGCCGTCGGCGGCCTCGAGCACGTGGATCCCCTCGGCCTCGAGGTTGACGCGACAGAGCAGCCGGATCGGCGCCTCGTCGTCGATCACGAGCACCCGCGTCTCGCCCGCCACGCTCACCGGCCGCGTATGCCCGTCCGTCTCGGCATTCATGCCCGCTCCTGCGCCGCCGGCAGCTCGAAGGCGAAGCGCGATCCCTCGCCCTCCTGCGACGACACCCAGATCCGGCCGCCCATGGCCGTCACCAGGCCGCGGGCGATGAACAGCCCGAGCCCGGTACCGCCCGCGCCGACGCGCAATTCGGCGTCCGCCCCGCGGTAGAACTTGCGGAAGATCTGCTCCTGGTCGGACTGCGGGATTCCGATCCCCTCGTCCGCGACGCTCACCTCGACTGTGTCCTGCCGCCGGACGGCACCGACGGTCACGGTGCCTCCGTCGGGCGAGTAGCGCAGAGCGTTCTCCACCAGGATCGAGCACACCTGTCGCAGCTTCTCGGGATCCGCCCTCGCGGCGAGCGGCTCCTCGGGGAGCTCGACGACGAAGCGATGGCCGTTGGCCTCGGCCGCCGTGACCGTGTCCAGCACCTGTCCGACCACGTCACGTACATCGGTCTCCGCGAGGTCGACCTGGAGGTCCCCCGTGTCGAGGCGGGCGACATTGAGCAGCGTGTCGACGATCGAGGTCAGCCGCTGCGACTCGGAGGCGATGTAGCGGAGGAACGTCTGGCGCTCCTCCTCGCCGAACATCACGTCCTGGCGCAGGAGCGTCTCGGCGAAGCCGTAGATCGAGGTGAGCGGCGTGCGCAGCTCGTGCGAGACGGTGCTCACGAAGTCGGACTTGACCTGCTCGACCAGCCGGTCGCCCGAGATGTCGCGGAAGGCAAAGATGCGGCCGGCGACGGCCCCGAGCGGATCGCGCATCACCGCCTCGGTGACCGAGAGCCAGATCTCCTCGCGCCCGCGCATGACCGGAACGAGCCGTTCGCCGCGCGCGGCCTCGTCGGG
>Ga0207657_10003135_pt1 | contig 17680 bp, 17 predicted proteins | sample KBSC33metaG_FD_184316 | JGI IMG/M metagenome (GOLD analysis project Ga0207657, IMG submission 184316) | Corn rhizosphere microbial communities from Kellogg Biological Station, Michigan, USA - KBS C3-3 metaG (SPAdes) (version 2) | ecosystem: Host-associated > Plants > Roots > Rhizosphere > Soil ... | reverse complement strand
GTCAGGCAGCGGTATCTCTGAAAACAGGCATCTTCGTCACCCGGTTCTAAGCCAAACCTCCAGTAAGTTGTTAGGGTGCGGCGATTCTACGTCACGCCTCCACCAGACCTGCCGGACACCTTTCCATCCGGTGCTGAGCTCGATCTGCTCCTGATCGAGATGCGTCAGGCGTTTCTTACCGATGCAAAACTTGGCACCGCAATCGTCAATCCGCGCCGCGTCGGACTTCACTTGCTCGCGGACGGTTGGAGCCCTGAGGCGACCCGCTGGCTCACACGCGAGGGCAAGGTAGCCGCATGCGTCGAACAGATCAGTGACTACAAAGCAAAAAAGGGACCGCGGATGCAGCCCCTTTCTTGAGAGATTAGCTGGAATGCCTTAGCTTCGTGATCTTCGGCGCAGAAGCGACAGAGCGCCAAGGCCAAGTGCAACCATCGTAGCTGGCTCCGGAACAGGCGAACCCTGGTACGCGAGGTCCATGAAGACCGGAAGGTGGCCAGAGTCACTTCCCGTGGTGTTCACGAGGGCTTGAGCGATGTCGGCTCCGACCATCGTGTTGCCAGTAATCGTCAAACCCGTGTTATAGCTCGTGCCGTCGTTCCCCCAGCAGCGATACGAGTGGTTCAGGTCATTCCAAGTGCTGGTGCTATAAGCCTGGCTGGCATCCCCAACGTAGTGGATGTTGCTGGACTGGTTTGCCAAGCTCTGGTTCATGAGCAGCTGATCGAAGCGATCGTCCATCCCGCCGCCGGTCGCAGGATTGCTCGGCGCCTGAGTGTGGATGAACCTGAAGTTAGAGTTGCTGTACCAAGTACCTGCCGAGTTGATCGGATCCACAAAGCGGCCGTTGTTGTTCGCTGCCGAGCCGACGAGGGTCTGGTAGCCCTGCTCGTTCGAGCTCTGCATGTTCATGTCGCCGCCAAAAATCGTGTAGTAGTTGGAACCAAGCGAATTCGCGTCGTTGCGGATCGCATTGCACGTGATCTGCCGGCGAGTCATGTCGGTGGAGGCGCTCCCCGCCTTCATATGGTTGCCGTACAAAGCCAGCGTGTCACTCGTATTCACGTCGCCATTGATTTTGAAGTCAGCACGATACGTGTCGCGCGGCGCCGTCGTCGTGCTGCCGGTGTCGATCAGCGTTGGCGTGGCACCCTGTGCAGTGAGCTTGCTCGTCCGATAGTAGTAAACGAGATCGTTCGTGGCGCTGGAGCTGTTGCCGAAGTGCTGCGGGTTGTAGAACGCCGCCCAATCGTGCGCGCCAGCATTGTACGGGTTGTTGTTCAGCGCGTCGAGGAACGGCGTCACGCCGGAGGTCCAGATCTCCTGCGCAATGATCACGTCCGGGTTGAACGAACGACCCTGAAAACTGTCGAAAACGGCGCGCTGGATATCTGCCGTTCGGCCTCCGCCGTACACGGAGACGTTCCACGCTGCCACTCGGAGCGTGTCAGCTCCCGCGATCATGGATAGGGAAAAGAGGGCCAGCGCGGACAGCCCGGCTCTCCGCCTTGAAATGGATGAAATGTTCATGAAAGATGCTGGGAATCGGATCGTGGGGTGCAACGCTCTGAAGGGAGCGGCTTTGTTAAGCCGCTCCCCCGACGGAGATTGCCCTTGTGAGAAGGATTTAGCGAACGTTGCGTCGTCGGCGGAGCACGCCGAGTGCGCCGAGGCCGATGACAGCCATCGTTGCGGGCTCCGGCACAGCATTGGCCACTCCGCCGAGCACAATGTTGTCCAGGCGGACGTTGCCACCACCTGCAGTTGCACCGTCATAGTAGAAACGCAGGACGAACGAGGTGAGGCCCGTATTGGTGAGGGTTCGAGAATACGCAGTGAACGTAGACGTCGGCGTAATGGCGGTGCCGAGGCTCGAGTAGGTCGCACCGCCATCGGTGCTGATCTGAGCCGAAACCTGCTGGAAGCCCGTCGTGGTGCCGCGAATCGCAAAGCTCAGCGAGCTGAGATCCAGGGTGTATCCGCTCGCCGCCGAAACGGTGTAGAAAATCGACTTCTGATTGTTGGTCTGGGTGCCGACGCCGCCAGTATCTTGGCCGTTGCCAGCCATAACAATTGAGCCACTCGCCGCCGGCGTGGCTCGAGGGTCATTGACCGTGGTGCCGCCAAACGAGCCCACCGAACCGGTAGGGGTGCCGCTCGCGTTTGTGTTGAGACCGCCCTCCGCATCTGTCGAAAAGATGATGGAACTGATTGCGGAATCAATGGTTGTTGCGCTCGGATCGATAACGCCGATGAAGGTCGAGGTCGAGTTAGCCGTCGACGTATCGTAATTCCAAACGATAAGATTGCTGGCCGACGCGACACCCGCCAACATAGGCAGGCCTGCGATGAGGATAAGTTTCTTCAAGATAATCTCCTAACTGGGCAGCATCAAGGTGTGCCGCCTCAATATCTAATTGTTCAGGAAGGCCCTCAATGTGACGTGCGATCGCCACTCACAACGCTCCGTTAACCTGAAGCATTTGCTTTCAAGCGAATTTGCCGGGTGCCGCGGCTGCTCGCTCGAAAATAGCTGTTAGAGTATAGCACTCTATCCACGGGCACGTTCTCGCGAGGCGTTGGTATGCTCGGTTCTCGATGAGGAAGCTGTGGGGTGGAGCCTTTGTCGAGAGCACCGATGATCTGGTCGATCGATTCGGCCAAAGCATCGCTACGGACTTGATGTTCTGGCAGGAAGATGTGATCGCCAGCGTCGCGCATGCGCGAATGCTCGGCGCCACTGGCATCATCTCGCCAGAAGAAGCGGAAACTCTGATCCGTGGTCTGGAAACAATTCATGAAGAGGGGCCAACTAAGCTGCCGAAGGACGTCGAAGATGTCCACACGGCAGTGGAGGTGCGGCTCAAGGAACTGGTCGGCGATGTCGCCGGCAAACTCCATACTGCTCGCAGCCGCAACGATCAGGTTGCGACCGATGCTCGACTCCATCTTCATAACGAGCTGATCCGGCTCACCGACTCCATTAAGGAGTTGCAGGGCTTAGTGCTGGATCTGGCGAAAAAGCATGCATCCGACCTCATGCCCGGCTATACCCATCAGCAGCGAGCCCAGCCGATCACCCTCGGCTTTCACTTGCTGGCGCATTTCTGGTCTTTGCAGCGCCATGGTTATCGTGCGGAGCGGCTGCTCGAGCTTGCCAACTACTCGCCTCTCGGTTCGGCGGCCATCGCGGGCACCGGCTTCCCCATTGACCGCCAGATGACCAGCGACGAGCTTGGCTTCACCGCCCCGATTCCGAATGCGCTGGATGCAAAGAGCGATCGTTCTTACATCCTTGATGGCCTGCACTTATGCGCTCTGGTCATGATCGACCTCAGCCGGCTTTCGCAGGAGTTGGTGCTTTGGAGCGGACGGGAGTTCGGATTCGTTTCGCTCAGTGATTCGGTCACCACGGGCTCTTCGATCATGCCGCAGAAGCGCAACCCCGACATGGCGGAGCTCATTCGCGGGCGAACCGGCCGTACGATCGGACACTGGACCGCCCTCGCCTCCACGATGAAGGGCCTCCCGCTGGGCTACAACCGGGACACCCAAGACGACAAGCCGCCGCTCTTTGACTCCATTCAGCTTGTTCTGGACTCGCTGCGACTCTGCTACCTGATGCTTGAGTCTGCGACATGGGATACCCAGCGGATGAGGACCACGATCCAAGGGGACTTCTCGACCGCCACTGATCTGGCGGACTATCTCGCCGCGAACGGCATGCCATTCCGCGAGGCTCATGAGGCGGTCGGCAAGGTGGTCCGCCGCTGCCTGGACCAAGGCTGCGGTCTAGAGAATGTCACGGTCGCGCAACTCAAAGATATCGCTCCAGAAATCACGACCGAGGCTCTAGCAGTCCTGCAGCCAGAAACAAGTGTCGTCCGTCGTAACTCATACGGCGCTCCTGGGCCCGAAGCGATGCAGAAGCAACTGGCTCTAGCCGCGGAACTGCACAGCGCGGGCGGCTTTGCGCGAGTCGCGTAAGGAACTTGAAAAAGCGGGGCGTGCGTAACCTCCCATGGCCTCGTACTTCTATAAGGATGGCTACGGGCCGGACCTAAGCAGGAAAGGTAAAGTGGCTGGACAGATCGGCCCGGCTCCCATGGAGGGCGCGCCGCGTTTCAGGAGGATTTATTGAGCATCCGCATCTGGTTCATCGCTCTGCCCACGCTAGTGGCAACTTGCGCGCTGGCGCAGGATCAGGGCCCGACCGTCGGCAACGCACCTTCCAACACACCGTTTGGTTCGATGTTTCTTCTCGACCAGGTGCTAGGAACTTTCGCGAGCGTGGACCTCACTCACACGGTTCCCTCCACCGGCTTTCCGGTTCAGGCGGGCGTGGTCAAGACCATCAAGATTTCGGGCAATCAGCACATATCGAGTGAGGCGATCCTTTCGACGATGCGCACGAAGGTTGGCCAGCCGTTCGTTCAAGCAACGCTCGACACAGACCGCTCCTTGATCGACGCCATGGGGTTCTTTGCCGCCGTCGATCCCCGGGCGCGGCTGAACGACGATGGCAGCTATGACATCACCGTCGAAGTTCAAGAATTTGCCGTGGTCAAAGAAATCCGCGTCACCGGCAACAAGGCGGTTACCACGGATGAGATTCTGAAGGCGATCGGGATCAAGCCGGGCGAGGTCTTCAACCGCCGGCAAGTCCAGCCAAGCAGTAACAAGATCCACGATTTGTACGCCAAGCGCGGCCTGTTTGCCGAAGTCAGCGACTTCGGCCCTCTCGCCGACTCGCCCGGGACGGTGAACCTCGAGGTCATCGAACTTACCGTCGGAAAGGTGGACATCCTCGGCGCCACCCGAACCAAGCCCCGGGTCTTCCGGCGTTTGATCAAGACCAAGCCGGGCCAGCCATTCTCCGAAAAGAAGTGGGGGGACGACCTCCGCCGTATGTTGGGGACCGGCTGGTTCGATCCCGATTCCATCAAGCCCACGAGCACGGAGCCGCAAGCCGGCATTATCGATCTTGCGGTGGATCTGAAGGAAGCCCGCACAGGCAACTTTGGCTTCGGCTTGCAGGTGGACCCACAAAGCGCATTCGCTGGCTTCTTGAGGCTGTCCGACAGCAACTGGAAGGGTACGGGCCAGTCGGTTGGCATCGATCTTCTGCAGTCGACCAGTGGCGGCGGCCCTAGCATCACGTTCAACTACGCGAATCCGTTCATCGACAATCAGGACACGACGTTTAACGTTTCCGTGTACAGCCGGCTGCTTTATCGATTCGCGGGGACCGGCTTCGGCGGGAGCAGCACCCCGACCAACGATGATCGGTATTTCGAGCGCCGCACTGGTTTCACCACAGGCTTTTCGCGCCCCGCGAAGAACGATGATAAGACCTTCTATAGCGTCTCGACCCGCTTTGAGAATGTCCGAACGAGCAACATCGGTTCGACCTCTAGCTCCGATTTCATTCGCCAAGACGGCGAGACCGGCGCCCTGACGTTTTCCATGACGCGGAACCACCGGGACTACGACAACGATCCGTCCCGCGGCTACTGGCTGCAGGCGAGTGTCACACCCGGCATCAGCCGGATCACAGACATCGGCGGGCAGGCTCAAGACAGCTCTCTCTTGGGCACTAACGCCTGGACCAAATCCCTGATCGAGTACCGCACCTACTTCTCGCCACAGAAGGCGCGCACGATCGAAACGATTACCGCGCCAAGGCGGGTTTTCGCGCTGCGAGCGAGAGCCGGCATGATCAACGGGACGGTGCCGTTTTTCGAGCAGTTCTTTGTGGGCGGCGTCGACAGCCTCCGCGGCTGGCAGGATGACCGCTTCTGGGGTCGCAACGAGTTCATCATGAACTTCGAATACCGACACCCCATCCAGCGCTCGTTCAACGTGATCGGTTTCTTCGACTACGGCGGAGCTTGGGGTGGCTATGCAACGGTGAACTCGTTCACTCAGTCCGACAAGCCTCGGTTCCACTATGGCTTTGGCCCGGGCTTGAGCTTCCGGACGCCGCTCGGCCCCATTCGACTGGATCTTGGCTTCAATGAAAAGGGCAAGACCCGTATTGACTTCCAAATCGGGACGTCTTTCTAAGAGAGAAATATGAAAATTGGTTTTGAAAAGTTAGGCTGGTTGGTGGCGGCCGGGCTTGGCGCGATGTTCGTTGCCTCGGGCTTTGAGCCCGCGGCAACCAAGATCGGCGTGGTCGACGTGCAGCGGGCGATCACGGAGTCCGACTCCTACAAGAAGTCGATGAACGACCTGCAGGCCGCGTTCAAGCAGCGCGGCGACCTGCTGGATTACATCAACACGTATCCGGTGTTCACAGTCACGCAGGCGACACGCTTCCGCGACCTGACTCTGAAGGCGCAGCCCACGGCAGCGGAGACGACGGAACTGAACAAGATCAAGGCGGATGTGAAGGACCAGGACGACAAGTTCCGGGTCTTGCAGCAGAAGCAGAATCCTACGGCGGCAGACAAGCAGGCGCTGGATGATTACGGCAAGCGAGTTCAGGCGTTGGGCCAGCTAATCGCTGATTGGCGGCAGCAGTTCTCAACTGACCTTCAAGGCATGCAAGACAAGGCTCAGCAGGCTAATCAGGATGCTGTGCGAGGTGCGATTGAAACTGTCGGCAAGAATCAAGCGTTCACGCTGATTTTTATTAAGGACGTCGCCCCATTCGGGGTGAACGACACGACCACCGACGTGCTCAAAGCAGTGAATAAGAAGTAAGAAAATGGGCAAAACCTTACACCAAATTGGCTGGACCTTGGCTGCCGCGCTCGCCGCGGTTCTGTTCGCGTCTGGCTTCCAAGGCACGACCGAGAAGATCGGCGTGGTGAACATCACCAAGCTGGTGTCGACGAGCGACTTCGGCAAATCGAGCCAGGGCGACATCGATAAGTTCAGCGCCGCGCGGCGCGAACTTTTACAGTTCGTGACCGAGAACCCGGTCATCACGTTGGAGCAGGCCCAGAAGCTCCGGCCGTTGGCACTAAAGACCCCTCGGACAACGGACGAGGATGCCCAGTACACCCAGCTCAAGAAGGATATCTCCGACAGCACAAAGAAGCTGAAGGACTTGGGCGGAAAGGCTGCTCCGACTGACGACGAGAAGGCACTGATCACTGACTTGAACAATCGAGCTCTTAACATGCGTCAAACGGCGCAGGGCTGGGCGCAGGATTTTCAGCAGGACGTGCAGCAATACGGCGAGAGTCAGTTCAACTTGACCATGGACAAAGTGCAAGCCGCGGTTTCCGATGTGGCGAAGGCGCAGGGGTTCACGGAAGTTTTTGACACTCGCTATGCACCATACGGAGCTTCTGACTTGACCACCGCCGCCCTCGGGGCGATGAATGCGAACAAGTAGCTTCGGCTTCGCAATATTGGCAACGCGTTTGCTTTCGGGCTGCGTCAAGCAGCCCGAAGTCGTTTATGTCGACCTGCCCCGCGCGGAAGCGGCCATGGCGCAGCCAAACGTATCCCTTCCCGCGCCGCCTCAGGGACAGCCTGCCGCCACCCTGGCTTTCTCGGAAATGAGCACCGGCGAGCTATTGCTGGACAGCCGAGCGAATGTCGCAAGAGCTAGGACTCTCATCGAGCAGGACCGCCGAACGGCTCGGCGGAGCCTGCAAAAGCAGTATTTGCTTGCGCGCAACTCCGATATTGACGATCTGCACCAGCGGCTCCTGCAGAAGATCCCCGATGTGCGCGAACAGCTTCGCGAAGAAATGGGATTGGAGCTGCGGAAGCGATTCGAAGCCTATGCCGACGAGCGGGGTCCCAAGCTGACACGTATCACGTCGTTGGAGGCTTACCGCCCCTACGTGCTTGGCGCAGCGGCTGCCGTTCCGAAGCGCCAAGAGGCATCTGAGCTGCGGCAGGAAGTCACGGGCATCGACGCACAGTATCTGTCGGACCGCCAGAAGATCATCGCCAAAATTCGAGCCGGCGTGGACGAAGAGCAGACACGGATTGCCCGCGACGTCGCGGGCTTGCGCATTCAGGCGACCGAGCAGGCCGAGGCCGCTGCAGCTGAAGAGATGCAGAGCAGCGCCCGCGTACCGCTGCCTATGCCCAAGAGCGAAAGGGTACAACTGAGGCCGGTCGGGACGCGGTCTATCCAGATTCCCGGCAGCCCTCCACCGGCGTCTGCTCCCGCTCCGCCGACCGGTCTGCCTGCAGTCTCGGCTCAAGAACGAGCGGCGACGGTGCTGCGGCAAGCCAATCTCTGGGCAAGAACAAGTGGATACGTCCTGCGCGTTCGACCCGGACAGGGCAGGGACGCGACGGAAGAGTTTCTTCGATGGATGAAGGATCGGCAACTTGGACGCTAGGGCAGCTCGCCCAAATTCTGAACGGCGAACTGCATGGCCCAGCGGACATGCCGATCTCCGGTCCCGTGTCGGCAGATGCCGCTGCCCCGCAAGGCATCGCCTTTTGCGAGTCTGCTGAGTATCTGGAGAAAGCTGGTGGAGTCGGCGCCCTTGTTCTGCCTCGCGAATTGACCTCGGACAAGCCCTACATCCGCGTGGATCAGCCTCGCCTCGCTTTCGGCATGTTGCTGCACATGGCGGATCAGCCGCTGCCGCTTGCCAAAGGCATACACCCAACAGCTGTAATTCACGAGAGCGCGCAGGTGTCACCGGACGCGAGTGTTGGGCCGTACGCTGTGATCGAAGAGCATTCCTCCGTAGACGCCGGTGCTTGCATTTATCCTTTCGTTTACGTCGGCGCTCGATGCCGAATCGGTGAGAAGGCGAAGCTCTACCCGCATGCCGTTTTGTATAAGGATGTAACTGTAGGCGCTAGATCGATCATCCATTCTGGCGCGGTGCTCGGTGCGGACGGATTCGGCTTCGTCTGGGACGGCAAGACGCGCGTGAAGGTCCCGCAAGCTGGCTCGGTCGAGCTTGGAGCCAACGTCGAGATCGGTGCAAACACCACCATCGATCGCGCGACGACGGGAGTTACATCCATAGGGGACGGCACAAAGTTGGACAATTTGGTCCAGATCGGGCACAACTGCACCATCGGCGAAGACACCGTCATCGCCGGTTTGGCGGGCATCTCCGGCAGCAGCCACATTGGTTCACGTTGCGTTTTCGGAGGGCAAAGCGCGCTCTCTGACCACGTGACCATCGGCGACGACGTCACCTTCGGAGGCCGCACCGCAACCGCGCAGGACATCCTGGAGCCCGGCCAGTACCTGGGGGTGCCGGCCATGCCGGTGGGAGAAGGTCTTAGAGCGATGATGCTCGCAGCAAAGCTGCCCGAACTCGCAAAGCGTATCAAGCAGCTTGAGCGGGAGATCGAAAAGCTGCAGAAGGCCGAGGAGTGAAACGCCTAACACTCGCGTCGGATGTTGAATTCGAGGGCTTGGGCCTGCATACGGGGGTGACCGTCAAGGTGCGAGTGCGCCCAGCGGAAGATGGCATCCACTTTCGAGCGGGACAGCACCGGTGGGAGGCTCGCCCCGAGAACGTCACGGACACCACCCGCTGCACCAAGCTGGGTGAAGTCTCAACCATCGAGCACATCATGAGCGCCTTCGCGGGGCTAGAAATCACCGACGTTGAGATCGAGGTTGAGGGCGGTGAACTTCCCGCCCTCGGAGGGTGCTCGATTGGCTACGTCGATGCGTTCCGCGAGACTGGCCTCAAAGATTTGGGCGAGTTTGAGCCGAAGTCGCCCTTCAAACGCGTGTACCTAGAAGCCGATCACGTGAAGATCGCCATCGGCAAAGGCGACGGGCATTGGGGCTTCACCTACGATGTCGGCGAGCGCTGGCCCCACCAGCAAACTTTCGAGTGTCCCCACATCATCGACTGCTACGAGAAAGACATCGCCCCCGCCCGTACCTTCGCGCTGGCGGAAGAGATCCCCATGGTGGTGCAGATGGGTCTCGGAAAGGGCCTCGACGAGTCCAGCGCTCTTATTCTCGGCGAAGGCGGATACAAGAACGACGCACGATTCCAGGACGAACCCGCCCGACACAAGCTGCTGGACTTTCTCGGAGACCTCTACCTCGCTGGTGTCCCGGCGAGGCTTTTGAACGCTTCCGCCACAGGCTCAGGGCACCGAACCCATGTCCAAGCCGCCAAGCTCTTGCTAGAGCACCTCAGCTAGCGCATGTAGAACTCGGCGATCTTGGCCAGATTCTCGTGGGAATAGATCGTCCGAGCCGTATCGCGAGCAGCCACCCCGACGGAAGCGCGTAGAGCCAGATCGTCCCGCAAACGAAGCAAGACCTCTCGCGCTTCGTCGGAAGAAGAGATCAGGAATCCGTTTACGCCATGCTCGATCGCATCGGCGTACCCTCCGTTGGGGCTCGCCACAACCGGCAGTCCCGCGGCCATTGCCTCCAAAACCACGCGGCCCCAGGCCTCTTGGTATTCGGGGTGAGTCCGATAGAAGAACGCATCCAAGCTCGCCAAGAAGTCAGGCGCTTCTTCTCGCGCTTCCGCCAGCAGTTCCAGACCTGTGGCACTCTCGCCAAGGCATGTGCCGCCGAGCACCCGCACCGTGGCTCCGTCCGAAACCAGGTCTTCATACAGCTGCCGATCGAGAGGATGGTGTTTCTCCGGCACATCCCGGCTGATCCGCCCGACCGTAAACCGAGGATGTTCGGCCCGCACGCCCTCGAACCGGCTCAGGTCGAGGGGCGAAGCGTTCACAACCCCCTCCACCCCCGGTGTTGAGCGCCGCAAGTAATCGGAAACGAACGAAACTTCGACTGCCTGGAGCCCCTCAACCTCAGCCAGTCCGGCAAGCATCGTGAAAAGCCGCTCCGGCTGAAAAACGTTGTAGATGACGATCACTCGGCGGGGCTTCGCGTGCCGGATCCATCCTCCAATTCCCTGGTAGGCGCCGACGAACACGAGATTGCCGCCCTGTGGAACCTTCGTGACGCCCTGGCGGATCACGTTGATCGGATACCGGCCGAGCAGAGCTGGGTCCGGAGTTTCACCAGACCAAAGCGCGACATCCGTGTGCTCTGCGAGCAGATCGAACAAGGAAAGCGCGTGCCACTCGCTTCCGCCATTGGCATTCCACAGCGGATTCACGATGTGAACAGGCGCCATCAATCGCCGCTGCGCGCGCCCGCGGCGCTCAAACCGATCATTACCCAGAACGCCCGGTGCGCCTGGGCGAAGCTGCCAGCCGAAAGCTCGCAGGTGTAGCCATCGACCCGCTTCACCTCAGGCGCACGCCCGACCCAGTCGGCTTCCTCAGCCCGGTTGAACTCGACTCGAATGGTCACCGGCTCATCCAAAACAAAGGGGCTGCGCAAGCTGGCGGAAAGCGCATTCATCACCCCATCCCCGATCAACGTCGAGGTCTCCTCCGGGTGCAGCATCTTTCCCATGTACCTTCCATAGCCTTCCTTCACCACGGCAGTCGGCACACCCAACAACTCGGAAGCCTCCCGACACCCTGCCGCATCGCTTGAGACAAAGGCAATCGGCACGCCCTTGTGCCCCGCGGCCGCGGAGCTCAGGCCAATCTCTCCCATCTCCGCACCGTTCACCCACATCCGATGGATACCGCCGGTGATCGTGTGCTCCATGATCCCGCCCAATGTTCCAGCACGCGCGTGATAGCCGATCAGCAGGGCGGCGTCGAAGCTGTCGTCGAGGCCTTCCATCATGCCGTCGGCGCCCGCTCCGTGCCCAGATACCAGTTCCACACCCGGCTCCAATTCATCCACGAGCAGATTCTTCGAGTTGCCGTGCGAATCTTTGATCCGAATGAAAGTCGCGCCGCCAGCGCGGGCACCCCGCACCGCTGCGTTCACGTCGTGGGTCATCATCCGGCGAGCGAAGGCGAAGTCGTAGTGTTGGCTGTTCGGCCGTCCGCACTGGGACCAGGAGACCAAACCGGTCACGCCCTCGATGTCGGCGGAGATGTACACGCGCATGCGTGCATTTTGCCTGGCTTTAACGCGGATAGGTGCCGATGCCGCTCAAGAAGAGCCGAACCCACCAGCGCGCGATCTCCGGCTCGCTTCCCCGCGCCGGCTTCAAAGCCCAGCACCCGGCGAGAAAGGCATCGGCCAAGCGGTTAATTGGCTCGATCCGAGCCTCCGTCCGATCAATCCCGTACAAGAAGATTCCACAGAGCGGCTCATAAATTGCCAACGCGTAGGAAGCATAAACCCGCTCCTGAGACGACTCCCGCTCCAGAGTCAGCATGTCCTTCAGCGCCTGCGGCACATCGAAGTTCACGCGCTCTGTCAGGTGCCGCGCGAACCGCTCGAGCTCCGACCGGAAATCTTCCGCCACATTTCGGTCAAAGTTGTAGGCCACATCGTGCAGCGCCGTTTCGACCCACTGAACGTACAGCTCCTCCTTGTCTTCAAAGTGGTGATACAGCGAAGGAGCACGCACTCCCGCCAAATCCAAGATCGCGGCGACGCCGACAACGCCATAGGGCGCGGTGCGGAAAAGCGCATCGGCGGCATGGAGCAGCTTGTCGCGGCCTGAAAAATGTGCTTGCACCACCTTGCCTCTTATTATTGGTCACGGTTCGACCGTATGTATGTGGGCTTTCGAGTGGAGTGCGTCACAATACATTCATAAAGACGGCGACGAGGCTAAACCCTTGACCGTAGAAACCGTTGTCCCATCGAGGAAGAAAAGAATTAGATGATTACGCTGACTGAAAGAGCTCTTACAGAGTTGCAAGATCTGATCAAAAGCCAGGATAAGACTGGATCTGCCCTCCGAGTGTGGGTCGCTGGTGGCGGCTGCTCGGGCCTGCAATACGGCATGGCGCTCGACGAAGGTGCTCCGGAAGAGGGAGATAACATTTATGAGCAGGAAGGCGTGAAGATCTACGTCGACGGCCTCAGCCTGCAATACATGGATGGCGCTACCGTCGACTACGTCGACGAGGTCCTCGGCGGCGGATTCAAGATCGAGAACCCGAATGCGGTCAGTTCCTGTGGCTGCGGCAGCTCCTTCAAGACTGAAGACGGGGCGGCTGCGGGTGGCGGTTGTGGCAGCGGCGGCTGCGGCTGCCACGGCTAAGAAGGACTTCGCTTGCAACGGACGGGAGCGTTAGCCGCTCTCGTCCGTTTTACTTTGTGTGGCTGCAATGATCGGTGTTCTCGCTTTTCCCGCACCCTATCGGATGATCGTGCCGATAGGGGGAGGGCCCGCGAGCTTGCGAACAGGGGAGGGGGTTCTGCCTTGATCGGTGTTCTTGTCCTGCTCGCCCAAGCGGCCGCCCCCGCTCCTTTCACGATAACCCTCAAGGGCGACTACCTCACGACCCAGATCACGCAAGCCTTCAAGGGCACGCTCATCGACCTGGAGTCCGACAGGCGCAAAGAAGGCCACCTGATCAAGGGCGGCCAAGTCCAGTTCGGTCCCGGCCTTGGCAATGTTCACGTCCAGTTCTCCGTGCCTCGAGAGAAAGCCGACCTGGGTTGGCTCGGCTCGGTCACCTACCGACTGCGCGACGTCCATCTCCGCACTCTGACCGCTACCGCAACCGGCACCAACTACCTGCTCGAAGGCCGCTTTGACGGTAAGGGCCCGCAGATCGTCGGCACCCACAGCTCCATCGGCGGAGTCGTGCCCGGCGTGTACATGCAAAACATCCGAATGCAGGTGTGGCTCACTCCACTAGTCGATGCGACCGGCCGGCTGACCTACGGCAACGTGCGCACGCACTTCGCCTCTCAGATGAACACGCAAGGGCTGAGCTTCAGCATGGGGGGACACCGCATCGATCTCCTGAACTCCGTCACCGGCTATCACAAGCGCATTGCCCAGCTTGTCGCCGACAAGCTCCGCGAGACCCTCGAAGATCCCACAAACAAGGCAACGCTCAGCAACTACCTGAATGCCGCGCTCACGGAGAAGGCAGCCAGCATGGGTGCGGAAGTGAAGGCGCTGCAGGTCGACGGTTCGGACTTGAAAGTTACACTCCAGGCGAAGCCTGCCAAAATCTAAGCCGCCGCATGATCGAGACCTTCCCCAATCCCGCGCCGCATCGCGACTACACGATTTCGCATTCTTGTCCCGAGTTCACCAGCGTCTGCCCGAAGACAGGTCAGCCCGACTTCGCAACAATCGAGCTGGATTACATCCCGGACGAGCTGTGCCTCGAGCTGAAGTCTCTGAAGCTGTACTACTACTCGTTTAGAGACCAGGGCATCTACTATGAAGCCGTAACGAACCGGCTTCTCGATGAGCTGGTCGCTGCCTGTAAGCCCCGCTGGATGCGTGTGACGGGGAGGTTTGCGGTTCGCGGCGGAATTTCGTCGGTAATTGTGGCGGAAACAGCCGCACGCTAATTTGGGAGTGCGCTCGCTAGCGAGCGCTTTGCATTGGCGAGGAGCGCATTACTGCCTCGGGCCGCTGCCCAGCGCATGCATGTAATTGCCACCCGCCAAACGCCCCGAGGCTTGCCCACCCACGCGAGGAAAGTAAATCGGCTCGGCATACCAATAGCGACTCACAACACCGTGCTCCTTTGCACCTTCAGGCCAAAGTCCGAATCCAGCGGTGAAGCTCTCCATGGAATCTTTCGTTGTCCAATGTGCCTTCCTCAAATCTCCTGAGGAGGACGCCGCAGCCCAGAAGTCGAACGGATGCACCTTTCGGGGCGGGCACCACGCGAACGCACCCGAGCAAGACCGCGCGAACGCCGCAACCGTCGACAAATACATCTGATTCGTCCCGAAGTCGTGCCCCTCGTTCGGAAGCACCAAGAGAGAATGCGGTTGCCGCAGCCGATCGAAATATAACCGAGTCGCATCCGTCGCCCAGTACGGATCGTTCGACCCCCGCGCGATCAGTGTCGGCACACGATAGCTGACAAGATAGGAAATCGGATCGACAAGACCAAGCAACCGCTTGCCGGCATCGGACTTCATAACTTCCAGCAACCCGCTGCCGGTATAGCTCCCAAGCATCTCGCTCGGCTTGCCCCAGAGCTCTATCTGCCGCCGGATCTGTGCTGGGAAATCGAGGAAGTCGAACGACACGGGCGCGATCCCCACGACGCGAGGATCGTTGCACGCTCCGATTAGCCAAGTCGTCCAGCCCCGCTTCGACTCCCCCGTCACGAGAAACTTTCGAATGGCATTCCCGCGCCCGCGGGTCACGGCGCAAATTGCGTCCATGGCCCGAACCCCTGAACGAACCATCGGGAACAGCGCGGGCCAAGTCGCATCGCCCGACTTCAGATACTCCCCAAAGCTCCAGGCGATCAGGTCGTCTTCCCGCATCCCGTTCAGGGGCTGACTTGGAACCCCGAACAGCACAGCAACGGGAAAATGCGACCTTCGCGCCAGCGTCCGCGCCTGCACCAAGTCCGGATCTGGCGTCCGAGAGACCCGATCACCGGTGATGAACAGAATTGCCGTATGACGCCGATCCTCATGCGTCGGATGCACGATGACCAACGGGTGCTTCCAAGTCGCTCCGTGCCAACTGCCGCTGGTCAGCACTGTCTCTTCCAGGTCGCCCTTCCGAGAGAGAGCGGTCCAATTCGCTTGATCGCGAGTCTGGGCTACAAATGTCGCCAAGGGGGAGAGGGGCATCGCAAGTGCCCACGCGATCAGAACTCCTATCACGAGGCATTATGCGCATGAACCCACAAGAGTCCCCCAATGCCAAAGGAACTGAGGCGAACCGCACACCTGCATTGAGTAAACATCTCATTTGAACCTCACCAGGCCACTGAGCCGTAAGATAAAGGCATCTTATGCGACGACCCACTGCCGGCGGAGGTTGGCAAGCCATCCGATACACGCTTGTCAAAGCCCGCGCCGTTGGTCCACTCAAGCTTTGGCGAGCGATGCGCTCAAAGAACGCCTGTAAGACTTGCGCGGTAGGAATGGGCGGTCAGCTTGGGGGCATGGTCAACGAGGAGCGCCAGTTCCCAGAGTTCTGCAAGAAGTCGCTGCAGGCCATGGCTGCCGATATGCAAGGCCGTATCGAGCCGAAGTTCTTTGAGACCTACTCGATCGAGCAGCTTCAAGCGATGTCTCCGCGCGAGTTGGAACGTTGCGGCCGCTTAGCGGATCCCCTAATTGCCGGGCCTGGTGACACCCACTATCGAGTCTCGAGTTGGGATGAAGCGCTGAGCCGCGCGGCTGACGCTCTCAAGAAAGCGCCTCCCGAAAGAACCTTCTTTTACGCAAGCGGCCGCAGTTCGAACGAGGCCGGCTTCATCCTCCAGCTCCTAGGGCGAGCCCACGGCACGAATCACGTGACGAATTGCTCCTTTTATTGCCACAGCGCGAGCGGCGTGGGTCTTGGCAACGCCTTCGGCACCGGCACCGCCACCTGCGAACTCGAAGACCTCGACCGCTGCGACTTCATCCTCCTCCTGGGTGCGAATCCGGCCTCAAACCACCCACGGCTGATGACCAAGCTCGTAGAGCTGCGTCGCCGCGGAGGCAAGGTGATCGTCGTGAACCCACTCAGAGAAGTGGCCCTGGAGCGCTTCAAGGTTCCATCGCGGATGCGAAGCCTCTTCTTCGGTTCGGACGTAGCCAGCACCTATGTTCAGCCGGTCATCGGCGGCGACTTGGCGTTCCTCGTCGGCGTGTCCAAAGCCGTGCTCGAATACGGCCGCCTCGACGAGAAGTTCATGGCAGAACACACGGAAGGCTCTGAGCCGGTACTCGCCTATCTACAGGCGATCAGTTGGGCCGAGATCGAGTCAGCCAGTGGCGTCGCCAAGTCCGTGGTTTACGAGGTCGCCCGCGATTACATCGACTGCGACAAGGCCATGTTCGCTTGGACGATGGGCATTACCCACCACATCCACGGAGTCCAGAACGTCCACTGGATCGCGAATTTGGCACTCCTGCGCGGCATGGTCGGCAAGCCGGGCGCAGGTCTCCTCCCTATTCGCGGCCACAGCAATGTGCAAGGCATCGGCACCGTCGGCGTCACCCCTTGGATCAAGAAGTCTGTTCTGGAGAGGTTGGAAAGCTGTGGCATCGAGGCTCCCAAGTTCCGGGGGTACGACACTCTGGAGAGCCTGGAAGCGGCAGATCGAGGTGACGTTAACTTTGGTCTGTGCCTCGGCGGCAACTTGTACGGGGCGAGTCCCGACGCGACGTTCACAGCGCAAGCTCTGAGCAAGGTAGACACGCTCACCTATCTCAGCACCTCCCTGAACACCGGACACGCGCACGGCCTGGGCCAGACCACCATTATCCTACCGGTGCTCGCACGGGACGAGGAGCCGCAGAGCACGACCCAGGAGTCCATGTTCAATTACGTCCGCCTGAGCGATGGCGGCCCGCACCGATTCGAAGGTCCGCGAAGCGAAGTGGATGTTCTGACCTCGCTAGGGGCCATAGCAGTAGGACCCAAGGGCCCCCTTGACTGGGAAAATCTTAAGGGCTACGATCAGATTCGAGGCCTCATCGCAGACCTCGTACCCGGTCTGGAGCCGATCCGCAACATCGGGGAAACCAAGCGAGAGTTCGAAATCGAAAACCGCGTGTTCCACCAACCGGTGTTCAATACAACCTCGGGTCGTGCCCGGTTCCATGCCGATCTAATTCCTGTAGCTGAGCCCTTAGGCGAGAACCAGCTTCGGCTGACGACCATCCGCTCGGAAGGACAGTTCAACACGGTGGTGTATGAGGAGGAAGATCTCTACCGTGGGCAGGAGCGGCGAAACGTGATCCTCATGAGCGAGGCCGATATCAGCCGATTGGACCTCT
>Ga0207657_10003134_pt1 | contig 17684 bp, 15 predicted proteins | sample KBSC33metaG_FD_184316 | JGI IMG/M metagenome (GOLD analysis project Ga0207657, IMG submission 184316) | Corn rhizosphere microbial communities from Kellogg Biological Station, Michigan, USA - KBS C3-3 metaG (SPAdes) (version 2) | ecosystem: Host-associated > Plants > Roots > Rhizosphere > Soil ... | reverse complement strand
AGAGGGGCCCGGAAGCGCCACCGGGGGGGGGAGGGTTGGCGGTTCCGGGCCCGTTTAAGCGGATAGCGAGAGCGGGGGGGCAAAAGGTCACTATCCGAAGAGCACAACGCCGCTTGTTCGAGATGGGTTCCGGCTCCAGCCCAAGTTTTTTGAAAGTTTTTTCGCCCGTCCCGTAACGATCCGCGCCAAGGTCTCAGGCTGGCGGAAACACGGGCAAATCAACGCTGTAGCGTCCGAGCTTGCGATCCAGCGGGGAGCGGAGCTGTTTTGCCAGCCCGCCGACGATACGTTCGAACTGATTTTTGCCAGGTTCGTCCTCGTCATCAGGGCGCAGGATCGGACTTCCAACCGTCAGTCGACCGGTCAATTCGCTCGTCCGCCGGAGCGACAGCTCGATCGGTTCCTGCGGCGCGTGTAGCATGGCGAACTCGATCACCTCGGTGATCAGGAACGCCACTGCGACTGCTGCGTCCTGGGTGGTGTAGAGGCTGTCGATCTCGAGATCGATACGGAGGCCTCGCGCGGTCTCCGGCGCCCCGGCGCGGAGTTCGGCTGCGAGCTCGGTGACCAGGGGCCGCAGCGAAATCCCGCGGTTCTCCTCCATCTCCGCGAAGTGGTTGCGATGGACGATCGACAGCGCGCCGACCCGGCGGCTGATCCCGGCATAGGCCTCGCGCGCGTCGGCGGTTTCTGCGCTCCGCCCGTGAATGTTCAGAAGGGACGCGACGACCTGGAGGTTGTTCTTGACGCGATGGTGCACCTCGCGGACGAGCCGCCGCTGTCCCTCTAGCGCCGCGCCGGTTTCGCGTTCGGACTCCTCGGCCCGGTCGATCGCTCGGGCGAACGCGTTGCGCAATCCCTCAATCTCCTGGCTGGGACCCAGCTTGCGGGGCAATTCCTTGGGACCCTCGCCGGGGCGATAGGCGGCGACCGCCCCTTCGAGCTTGCGAAGCGGCCGGACGAGCAGGCGGCTGACCAACGACCAGGTGATGATCGCAGCCGCGAACCACATCAGCAATGGCAACAGCATCAAGAGCCGATCCGCCGTGGTGATCCGCTGGCGGGCGATACCGATATGCGCGACCAGATTGCCGTTGCTGATAGGCCAGTCTGCGATCGACAAGTCCTCGCCGGCAGGATCGCCGCCGAGGATGTTCAGAGAGTCTTCCCCGCCGCGGAGCTCGAACGACTTGATCAGCCCGCTCTCGTCCTTCGCTGCCGAACGAAGCTCCGCAACGGGGAGGCTCGCGGTCGCCATTCCGCCGACCACGCCGACCCGGATATCGACCTCGTTGTTGGGCCGATCAATCCACACGCGGATATCGCCGGGCGCGACGAGCGGGACTGGCGCCTTGGGTGCAAATCCACCATAGGTGCAAAGCAGGTCGCCATCGATTGAACGAAGCGCGAATCGTCGCGAGATGGCGGGCGCGGTAGCGAGCGCGTTGGCCGCCCTTTCGCATGCATCCGCGCCAGGCTCAGACGAATCCTGAAGCGCCGCGGCCGACGCGATGCGGAGCGCCAGCGCATTGCGGGCGATCAGGCTCTCGATCCCGCCCGCTGCCGCGCGGGACTGTACTGCATTACGTTCGTTCAGCGCCGCGTTCGCTTGCCGGATGCCGTTTTCGCCTAGCAGCGCGAGTGCGATGCCGATCGGCAGCAGAACAGCGGTCATGATGAGGAGTAGCTTGGCCGCCGTCGGCAGCCGCTCGAACCGTCGCGCGGCGCTCAAAGCAGCCCTCCCGCGCTTCTCGGCGGTGTCGGGCTAGCTGAGCTTCCCCAGCAGGTTGAGGAAATCGTCAGGAACCGTCTCACGCAGCGTGTCGTCGTAGACCGAGCGAAGTGCGCGGCCAAGGTCGCTGGACCGGGCCTTTCGACTGCCCCGGTCCGAAGCTGCGGACTGCTTCGAGCGCCTGGAATCGCCGGCTCCCTCCGTGTCGCTTCGCTTCCTGACACTCAACTCCCAGTCCCCCTCGCGCGGGTCATCGCGCGCTCATAGTCAACTCAAATGACGGCGCAACCGGGCGATCGACGATCGCCAATATAAAGCGGGCCTGGCTCACCGCGCGGCAATATCTGCTGTTCAGCAAGCCCGGCCCGAGGGGGAAACCAAATGCCCGGTCCTTTGTTCCAGCCGTACATCGCTATCTTGGGGGGCATGGAAGCCGAGGCGTCGAACGGTCTCTCCAGGGTTGCAACAATCCAAAGGCGCGGTCAAAGACGGCGCAAATTACGTTTTCGAGGGAGAATACCCACACATGTCCCTTGGTCAGGAACTTGCTCCGCACCTGCCATTCCTGCGCCGCTACGCCCGCGCCCTCACTGGCAGCCAGGCTCATGGCGACGCTTTCGTCCGGGCGACTCTCGAGGCGATCGTCGCCAAGCCCGACGAGTTCCCGCGTGACGTCGATCCGCGGCTTGGCCTGTACCGCACGTTCCATGCGATCTGGTCGACGGCCAATATCGAAGAGGGCGAAGAGCCGAACCAGGGACCGACCGGCGCCGAGGGAATCGCCCAGGCGAGGTTGTCCCGCATCACGCCGCTTTCGCGGCAGGCGTTGCTGCTGACGTCGCTCGAGGGTTTTTCGTCCGAGGACACCGCTTTTCTGATCAGCGCGGCCCCTCAGGACGTCGATAACCTGGTCGCGGAGGCGCTCGAGGAGATCGAACGCCAGACCCTCGCCGACGTGCTGATCATCGAGGACGAGCCGATCATCGCTATGGATATCGAGACGATCGTCCGGGACCTCGGCCACAATGTGACCGGCGTTGCGGTGACGCGCGACGAAGCGGTTGCGCAGGCGCGGTCCAACCCGCCCGGCCTGGTCCTAGCCGACATCCAGCTCGCCGACGATTCGAGCGGCATCGACGCGGTGAAGGACATCCTCGCCGAATTCTCGGTACCCGTGATCTTCATCACGGCGTTCCCGGAGCGGCTGCTGACGGGCACTCGGCCCGAGCCGACCTTCCTGATCACCAAGCCGTTCCAGCGCTCAACCGTGAAGGCGGCGATCGCCCAGGCGCTCTTTTTCGACGCCGCTACTGTCCCGGCTGCCTGAGTTCCGGAACACGATTCCATGCGGCGCGTTGGCCGCGGGAACAGTGATTTCGTGACGAGGGCAGAATGGCTGACACACGCAACTCCGATCCGCCGATTCGAGAGACGGCAACGGAGGCGCGTGCCGGTTCGACGCCAGGCGTGGCCCGGAATGTGCTCATCTTCGGGACGCTACTGGTGGTGATTCTTTTTGCCGTCATCGTCTTGGTTGGGCGCTCCTGAGCACCTAGCTTCGTCACAATAGCTGTTCATGTTGGATCAACGCGCCGGCGGCCAGGGCTCGGTGCCTAACGGGTGGGGTCTAGTTTGACGGAAGTTCGCGAGGAGAACCGACCAGTAGCTGCCTCGGCGGAGCCGGTTCCCCTGTCCGATCCCGAGTTCAAGGATCAGCTTGCGGCGGTTATTCCCCACCTGCGCGCATTCGGACGCTCGCTATCCGGCAGCCGCGATCTCGCTGACGACCTGGTCCAGGAGACGCTTCTCAAGGCCTGGGCCGCCCGCAAACGCTTCCAGGCCGGCACCAACATGCGCGCATGGACCTTCATCATCCTCAGGAATCTGTTCCTGAGCCAGATGCGGCGGGCGCGCTTCAAGGGCGAGTGGGACGATATCACCGCCTCCAAGATTCTTGCCGCGCCAGCCAGCCAGGACCGCCATATCGAGCTGGGCGACATGCAGCGCGCGCTCATGCACCTGCCGCAGCCCCAGCGCGAGGCGCTCATTCTCGTCGGGGCCGGCGGCTTTGCCTATGAGGAAGCGGCCGAAATCTGCGGCTGTGCAGTCGGCACGATCAAAAGCCGGGTTGCGCGCGGCCGCGTCGCGCTCGAACAATTACTGTCGAGCGGCAAGCTGCCGTCGCGCCGCCAGCACCGGACAGACCCCGACAAGTCCGCGCTTCAAACGATCATGGGCGAAGTGGACGACCTCAGCCGCGATCACGAGCGGCCACGCAGCGTAGAGCGCGAAGACTAGTTGAGTCGACGCAGAAGGTCGTCGAAATCACGGTCGCACGGCGCCGTCGCCGCTGCCTCGAAGGCGCGACGGAGCGCGGCGGTTATGCCCGCCTGCGTCGGGGTCATGTCCACTCGGATGACTCTGCGATCCATCGTGTTGAGTTCCGACGCCGAAAGAATGTCTCGTTCCAGCTTCATCGTCAGAAGAAACGACTCATGGGCCACGGAAGTTTCGTGGGATTCGGGCGCGAAACGGTCAAAAGGGGCGGATGAGTCGGGATTGTCCAGCGAGTGACCGGTCGGCAACGCTGCGCCGCGCGTCGGCGCACAGCCCATTCCTGCGCGATTCAATCGCTGCTCGCGCCGATATTGCCGACGCGTTTCTTGAGTGCGGTGCGACGGCAGCGGCAGCGTGCGCGCTGCAGGAATCCTGTGATGATCTTGCCGCATGCCTGCGCCGTCGCCGCCAGGGGTTGGCTCTTGCAGTCGCCCTCGGCGACCTTTCGGGTGAACTATCGCTCGAGCAGGTAACGCGGCTGCTTTCAGACTTCGCCGACAGCGCCATCGATCAGGCGGTCAGCACCGCGCTTGCCGAACGGGTGCCGGATGCCGAACCGCGGGGCTTCGCCGTCATCGCCATGGGCAAGCTCGGCAGCCACGAGCTCAATTATTCGTCCGACGTCGACCTGCTGCTGCTGTTCGATCCCGCGACCTTGCCGCGGCGCGAACGCGATGATGCCGGCGAAGCTGCCGTACGCATCGGTCGGCGCCTCATCGAATTGCTGCAAAAGCGAACCGAGGACGGCTATGTCCAGCGCGTCGACTTGCGGTTGCGGCCCTCGCCTGAGGTCACGCCGATTGCGCTGCCCGTGAACGCCGCCATCTCGCACTATGAATCGAGCGCCCTCCCGTGGGAGCGGGCCGCCTTCATCCGTGCGAGGGCCGCGGCCGGGGACCTCGCTCTCGGCAATCAGTTCCTCGATGCAATCCAGCCGTTCGTGTGGCGCCGCTCGCTCGACTTCGGCGTGATCGAGGAAGTGCGTCAGATTTCCGCGCGGATTCGCGACCATTTTGCGCAAGGCGCGAACATCGGGCCTGGCTTCGATCTGAAGCGTGGCCGCGGCGGCATCCGCGAGGTCGAATTTTTCGTCCAGATCCAGCAGATGATCCACGGCGGTCGCGATGCTTCGGTGCGCGTCCCGGCCACCCTCGACGCGATCGAGGCGCTGGTCGCCGCCGATCGCCTGGAGCGCGAGCAGGCTGACGACTTGGCAGGGGCGTACCGCTTGCTGCGGACGATCGAGCACAGAGTGCAGATGGTGGATGATGCGCAGACGCACCTGCTGCCATCCAACCCGCAAGCGATCGAAAATGTCGCCCATCTCCACGGGGTCGCCGACGGTTCAGCGCTACTCGAGCTGTTGCGGCCCAGCGTGGAGCGGGCCGGCGAGCTCTTCGACAGCCTTTCGCCAGATGCCAGTCCCCGCCTGTCGAATGATCCGCAGATTCTTGCGCAAGAGCTTGGCGCTTTCGGTTTCAGCGACGTCGAGCCGGTGCTGCGCCACATCGCCGATTGGCGTTCGGGCAAGGCCCGCTCGTTGCGCTCCCCGCCGGCAAGCCAGGCGTTCGAAGCGATGCTCCCTTCCTTGCTCCAGGCGATTGCCGCCGGCGGCGACCCCCATCGTGCGCTCAACCGCCTCAGCGACATCATCGAGCGGCTGTCGAGCGGCGTGAACTTCTTCCGGCTACTCGAAGCGCGGCCCCAGCTGGCGACGCTCCTCGCCAAGCTGCTCGCGCACGGGCCGGCGCTCGCCGACCAGCTCGCCCGCCGTCCCGAACTGCTCGAAGGGCTCTTCGACGCGTCCAGCTTCGCCATGCCCCCGCCGGCGGGTGAATTTGCTCACCTCCTCACCGGGGCGATGCGCGGCCAGCCTTACGACGTTGCGCTCGACCGCGTTCGCCGCCTCGTAAACGAGCGACGCTTCGCGCTCGGCGTCCAGCTGATCGATCGCCGCCGCGATCCGCTCGAAGTCACCGAAGGCTATGCCAGCGTCGCCGAAGGGGCACTCATTGCGCTGGGACAAGCGGCCGCGAGCGAGTTTGAGCAGCGGCACGGAAGATTCCCCGGCGGCGAGTTGCTGGCCCTCGGACTGGGCCGTTTCGGCGGCTATTCCTTGACCCACGCTTCAGACCTCGACGTGATCTATCTGCACACGGCGGAGCAGGGCCGGGTGTCGGACGGAGCAAGGCCGCTCGGGCCAAACGACTATTTCAATCGGCTGGCGAGCCGGGTCACCGCCGCGCTTACGGTGCCAACGGCAGCAGGTCCGCTGTACGACGTCGATACGCGGCTGCGGCCAGAGGGCGCGAAGGGCATGATGGTCGTCTCGCTCGACTCGTTCGAGCGATATCAGCGGGAGCAAGCCTGGACATGGGAGCATATGGCGCTTTGCCGGGCCCGGCCATTGTTCGGATCGGATGAGGGCAAGGACGCGGTCGCGGCCGTAATCGACGGCGTGCTTCGAATGCCGCGAGATTATGCCAAGGTTGCTGGCGATGCGGCGAAGATGCGCGCCGACATCGCGCGTCACAAGCGGCCGCACAGCGAGCTCGACGTCAAGCTCGGACCCGGAGGCCTGGTCGATCTCGAGTTCGCGACGCACGTCCTGCAACTGACGAAGCATGTCGGGCTCAACACGCGGCTGGAAGTGGCGCTCGAGCAGCTTGCAGCTGAATCTTTGGTCGAGGCAAATATTGTGGATGCGCTAAAGTTGCTCTCGCGCATGCTCGTGATGATGCGGCTCGTCGCGCCCGGAGACGTCAAGCCCACCGCCGAGACCTGGCATCTGGTCGCGCTCGCCTGCGGCGCTTCGAGCTGGGAGGAGCTGCTTGCCGAGCATGACGCGGCGCGGCAGAGAATCGCCGCATTATGGAACAGGATCAGACAAGGGAATTGAGATGATCAACGAAGGCGACAAGGCTCCGGCTTTGACCGTAAGCGCGACCGACGGCAGCAAGATAGATCTCGCCGCGCCCGGTCAGCCGCTGGTGCTCTATTTCTATCCCAAGGACGATACGTCCGGCTGCACGCGCGAGGCGCAGGACTTCACCGCGCTGGCCGGCGACTATGCGAAGGCCGGGGTGAAGGTGGTCGGCGTGTCGCGCGACCCGATGAAGAGCCATCAGAAGTTCATCGGCAAGTACGGCCTCCAGGTGCCACTGGTATCCGACGAGGACGGCCGCATCTCTGAGGCGTTCGGGACCTGGGTCGAAAAGTCGATGTACGGCCGCAAATATATGGGGATGGAACGCGCGACCTATCTGATCGGCGCTGACGGCCGCGTTCTCAAGGCATGGCGCAAGGTCAAGGTGCCCAACCACGCGGCCGACGTGCTGAAGGCGGCGACCGCAGCAGCCTAGCCCGCCAGGCTGCGGATCAGCTTTTCCCAATAAACCACGTCGTCGTACATCGCGCGGACGGGAATGCGCTCGTCGAGCCCGTGCGCCCGCTCGTCCAACGGCGAGATGTACCAGCTGCCGTCGACGTCGTAGACCGGGATCCCCTGGGCGCGGAAGAATGACCCGTCGCTCGCGCCGGCAGCCATCACCGGGTAAACGTCCATCGCCGGGTCCACGACCGAATGGATGGCGTTCGTGACGGCGGCCAGCACTTCCGGCCTGAGCGGCGAAGCGGGCGTGGGAACGCCGATATAGTTGGGATCGGGCACGACCTGGACCTTGGGCCCAACGAGGTGCTGGAGCTCGGCCTGGACTTCCTTCGGTTCGACTCCGGGCATGATACGGCAATTGACGGTAGCGCTCGCGCTTTGCGGAAGGGCATTGTCGGCATGGCCGGCGCTGAGCATCGTCGCGACGCAGCGCGTGCGAGTGAGGCCGACGTCGATCGGGCTGGCCTCGACGATGTCCGCCGAGGCGCCGTCGTTGGGATTGGCGAGCCATGCGCGCATCGCGCGCCCGAGCGGACTGTCGCCTTCCATCTTCGCGCGATGCTCGAAATAGCCGCGGTTCGCGGGGTTCAGCATCGGCTGGAAGCGGTGCGCCTGGAGCGCCTTCAATGCGTCCGCCAGCTCGTAGATCGCGTTGTCGGGCCTCGGCCGGCTGCTGTGCCCGCCGGGATTGCGGGTCGTCAGCAGGTAGGTCTGGAACGTCTTTTCAGCGATCGAAATCTCGCATCCGATCGGCCGAAATTTTTCATCATAGGTTGCGCAGCCGCCGTCGGCATTCAGCCCGAACTCGGCCTCGGTTAGGTTGCGCCACTTGGTAGAGCCAAGCGTCGCGCCGACGCCGCGCGTCTCTTCATCGCCGCTGTAGAAGAAGATTATGTCGCGGCTGGGCTTGAACCCTTCGCTCATCAGCTTGACCGCGGCCATCGTCGTCGCGACGTCGCCGTTCTTCATGTCGCTGGTGCCGCGCCCGAGGAAATAGCCGTCCTGCTCGCGGAAGACGAACGGGTCGAACTTCCAATCCTCACGCTTGGCCTCGACCACGTCCATGTGACCGAGAATCAACATCGGCTTCTTGGTGGCGTGAGGCGCGCGCCAGCGGACGATCAGCGCCGCGGTCTGGTCACCAGGCAATGCCTCGTAAGGCATGATGTGGATATCCGCGTCCGGAATTCCCGCCGCGCGGAATCGGTCGGCGAGCAGCTTCGCCATTCGGGGCACTTCGCCCCGATTGTGGACGGTCGGGATCTCGATGACCTGCTTGAAGAGCTCACGCGTCTTCGCCTGCCACGCCGGCGCCAGCTTGGTCGGAAGAGTCCTCGGGTCGGTCGCCGCAAAGGCCGTGCTCGACACGGCGGCGGCCAGCGCCGCCGCGATAACGCGCTTCATTCAATCACTCCTATTTTCCTGCGAGATCCTGCAGCATCATCTGCCAGTGAACGACATTGTCGTAGAGCGACTTGACCGGCAACCGCTCGTCCTTGCCGTGCGCGCGATTGTCGATTGGGGTCACGGTCCAGCCGCCGTTGACCCCGTAAACGGGAATGCCGGCGACGCGGAAGGGCCGCGCATCGCTCGCCCCGGTGGACATCTCCGGGAAGACCGGCATGCCGGGATGGAGCGCCTGTACGGCGTGCGTATAGGCTGCGGTCACGTCGGGACGCAGCGGTGACGCGAGGGACGCCACGCGATCGTCATTGCGGCTTACGGCGACGGTCGGGTCGGCGACGATGCGCTCGAGCTCAGCCTTGGTGGCGTTCGGATCGATCCCCGGGAAGATCCGGCAGTTAATCATCGCCGTGGCGAGCTGCGGCAGGGCGTTGTCCGCGTGCCCGGCGAACAACCGCGTGGGCACGCATCGCGTGCGCGTGAGCCCGACCTCGCTCTCGCTTGCTTCGATGATATCGGCCGCTTCGCCATCATTGGGGTTGGCGAGCCAGCGGCGCATCGCGTCGCCAAGCGGTCCCTTCTCGAGCTTCTCGCGTCCGGCGAAATAGGCGCGCGTCGTCTCGTTCAGCATCGGCGTGAAACGATAGGCCTCGATCTTATCGAGTGCGTGCGCGAGGCTGTAGATCGCATTGTCCTTGCGCGGCTTCGACGAATGGCCGCCGCGATTGCGGACGGTCAGCGTGTAGCCGGCGAAGGTTTTCTCGGCCGTCTGCATGGTTGCACCCGCGGGTGAGCCGTCGGTGTTGAACCCGATCCCCCCGCCGTCGGCATTCAATCCGAATTCCGGATGGCCGAGCAGATCGAGCCACTGCGTGGCGCCGTTAAGCGCGCCGATGCCGTTGGTTTCCTCATCGCCCGTGAACAGCACGACGATGTCTCGCTTCGGCTTGAAACCTGCTTTCCGGAGGTTGATCATCGCCTGCGTGATGGCGACGATGCCGTCCTTCATGTCGATCGTCCCGCGGCCATAATAATAGCCGTCCTTTTCGACCATCTTGAACGGGTCAGTCCCGGCCCAGTCCTCGGCCTTGGCCTCGACCACGTCCATGTGGCCCATCAGCATGATCGGCTTCTTGGTCGTCGCGCCAGGTGCGCGCCAGCGGACGATCAGCGCCGCCGTGTCGTCTTCGCCGGTCGTGGAGCTGGTCGTGTGATAGGGCAGCACGTGCACGTCGGCCTCGGGGAACCCGGCAGCCTTGAACTGGTCAGCCACATATTGCGCCATCGCCGGCACCTGGTGACGGCCGATTACCGTCGGGGTGTCAATGACGTGCTCGAACATCGCATGAGTCGCGTCGCGCTGCGCCGGCGTCAGTTGCGGCGCCGCGGCGGCAGGAGTTGCAAGGATCGCGGCGAGCGCGGTGGCGGCGAGCAAGTGGCGCATGGATTCCCTCTCCCCGGAGATGAGTTGCGCGACGCTACTCGCGCCAGGCGTGGCGTCAAGCTGCGGCGCCATGACCCTCGGCAAGATATTCGGCGCTGCGCATTTCTTCTAAGCGGCTGACAGTACGTTGAAATTCGAAGCTCCCGTCGCCGGCCGAGTAGAGTCCCTCGGGCTCGGCGTCAGCTGCGGCGAGTAGCTTCACCTTGTGATCGTAAAGCGCGTCGATCAGTGTGACGAACCGCGCGGCCTCGTTGCGCATCTCACGTCCCATCACTGGGATCCCGACGATGATGACGGTGTGATAGCGCCGGGCGATGGCGAGATAATCGGCGGCGCCGCGCGGCTCGCCGCAAAGGCGCTTGAACGAAAACACGGCGACGCCCTTGAGGCTCTTCGGCACGTGCAGCGTGCGCCCGCCGCCGACGTCGATGTCCTCCGACGGAACCTTGGCGCGGTCCTCGACGGGGTAATCGGTTAGTTGGAAGAAGGCGCGGCTGAGCGCAACAGTTGCGTCCGGGCCATTCGGGACATGCCACACCTCGACGCCCGTCAAACGGTCGAGCCGATAGTCGGTCGGGCCGTTGACCTCGACCACCGCCATACGCCGCTCGATCAAGTCGATGAACGGCACGAACAGCTCGCGGTTGAGCCCGTCCTTGTAGAGATCGCGCGGTGGACGGTTGGAGGTCGTCACGACTTTCACCCCCTCCGCCAGCAACTTGGTGAACAGCCGCGACAGGATCATCGCGTCGGCGGGATTGTTCACCTGCATCTCGTCGAAGCACAGCAGCTTCGCCTCCGCCGCGATCGCCTCCGCGACCGGCTCGATCGGATCGCCGTCTTGGCTTTCTCTCGCGGTTCTGAGGCGGGCATGGGTGTCCAGCATGAACTCGTGAAAATGAACGCGACGCTTCGGCTCGATGACAATTCGCTCGAACGCCAGGTCCATGAGCATGGATTTGCCCCTCCCAACGCCGCCCCAGAGATAGACACCGGCAGGGGAATCGCTCGGCGATCCGAGCAGCCGGGCGAAGAAGCCACGGCCGGCGGAATCTACGACGAGCTTGTCGAGAGCAGCGACGGCACGCGACTGCGCCGGATCGGGCTTCAACTCATGGGCGGCAATCAGCTCGTCGTAGGCGGCCCGAACCGGACCAGTCACCTTGACGACGGTCCGTTGGGCCGGTTCACTTTCTTCAACGTGCCGCTGAAGCTGTAGCAATTCTCGCCGTTCTGCTTGACGACGCCCTGCAGGAACGCATGGCCGCGCGTCTGCCTGACCAGCTCGACATGGGCATCGAGGGGCGATCCCGCCTGGCCCCGGGCCAGGAAATGGGTGGTGAGGTCCAGCGTCACATAATGCGCGCGGTCCATCCCTGCGCAGAGGCCGCCCGCGAACATCGACATGTCGATGAAGCTCATGATCGCCCCGCCGTGGATCGACCCGCCCATGTTCATGTGATCCTCGGTCGGGAACATCCGGACGATGCCATGTCCCGGCTCTCCGGGTTTGAACAGCAGGCGACCAGTCGCGGCAGCGAAGCTGGAGCGCGGGAAATCGCCCCAGCTGTACCAGCCGGGATTGTCCGGGTCCGGCGTCGCCCCCCGCGGGACGCCGACATCCTCCAGCCCCTCGGCTTGATAGTCCTTCTCGCTCACGCCGCCCGTGCTTTACGTTTGGGCGCGATCCGTCAAGCGGCTCGCTCTGCGATCAGCTTCTTGGTCTCGGCGATCGCCTTGGCCGGATTGAGACCCTTCGGGCACACGTTCGCGCAGTTCATGATCGTGTGGCAGCGATAGAGCCGGTACGGGTCCTCGAGCTGGTTAAGCCGTTCGCCCGTTGCCTCGTCGCGGCTGTCCGCCAGCCAGCGATAGGCCTGCAGCAAAATCGCCGGCCCGAGGAAGCGGTCACTGTTCCACCAATAGCTCGGGCAGCTGGTCGAGCAGCAGAAACAGAGGATGCATTCATAGAGTCCGTCGAGCTTCGCCCGGTCGTCGGGCGACTGCAGCCGCTCGCGCGACGGTGCCGGCGACGCGCTCTTCAGCCACGGCTGGATCAGCGCATATTGCGCGTAGGCGTGGGTGAGGTCGGGAACGAGATCCTTGACCACTTCCATGTGCGGCAGCGGAGTGATCTGCACGTCGCCCTTGATCGTCTCGATCGGCGTCGTGCAGGCGAGGCTGTTGGTCCCGTCCATGTTCATCGCGCAGGAGCCGCAAATTCCTTCGCGGCACGAGCGGCGGAAGGTGAGCGTCGGGTCGATCTCGTTCTTGATTTTGATCAGGGCGTCGAGGACCATAGGCCCGCACTTGTCGAGGTCGATCGTGTAGCGGTCGAAGCGGGGGTTGGCACCGCTGTCCGGATCGTAGCGGTAGATCTTGAACGTCTTCAAACGCTTGCCCGCCTGGGGCTGCCACTCGCGCCCTTTGGTGATCTTGCTGTTCTTCGGAAGCGTGAATTCGGCCATGCGGAGGCCGCTAGCACGCGGGCGAGGCCATTTCAAAGATGGGGCGGGGGCCCTGGCCAAACCTGTCAGGACCGCGCGTACGGCTTGGGAAGCTCGTCACGTGCCAATCCGTCGAACCAGTTGCGAAATTCAGGTGAGAACCAATGCCCGCGCAACTCCCATGCGAGACGCAGGCCCGGTAAGTGGCCGAAATCGATCGCCTGTCGTTCGACCGTATGCCAATGCTCCTCGTCTAGCCTTCCGTTGAGCCACTGCACGCGCGACGATTCATAGAGTCGGAACAGCGCACTCGCGTAGGCCACGAACTGCACCCACTCCTCCTCCTTGAGCGCTTGGGGATCGGTGATGCCGATCGACCATGCGCGAGCGAATTCAGGGTTGTCGATGATGCTTCGGACAAGGTCGGTGTAGAGCCCCGCGTGGGCCTGTGACGAATTGGCCCGTATCGCGGAACTTGCCTTTTTCAGCTGGAAACCGACGAAAATGAGCGATGCGATAACGGCGAGGGCCGAGACGATCTGAGCGACGAAGGATGCTTGCTCGAGCGACATGGTCGCCCTCCAATAGCAGAAAAGGCCGCCCGGTTGACCGGACGGCCCCTTTCTCGTGCGCTCCTGCTTCTAGCGAAGCAGTGCGCTGATCACCTGCTGGACCAACAGGGTCCGCGGGTCGACCTGATAGAGATATCCGTTGCCGTAGTAATAGTTATAGCGGGGATTCAGGTCGTACTGCTGCCGGATGTCGTAGGGGATCTGCCGGTAGCCGTAGCGGCTCCCGTAGATGCTCTGCCACCTTTGCCCGCGCAGTAGCTTTTTCGCCTGGCCGGGCGGCATGCAGCCGTTGTGCTTCTTGGCGAGGCCCGGCGGACATCCGCCGATGCCGTAGCCGTAAGCCTTGTCGTGACCGTGCCCGTGGCCATGACCGTTGCCCGGCTTTGCGAATGCCGGGCCTGCGATGCCGAGCGCCGCAGCGCCGGCGAGAAGGAGTAGCTGTTTCATAGTCTCACCATTGTTGCCCTGATCGCCTGAACGTTCGTTGAGCGAAATGGTTACCGAGCTGACAGAGACTTCGTCGGCAGATTGCGATCGAGACGCGATCAGGCGAGACGAAGCGTTTGCGCCCCGCGCGGTTGCGGCGCGGGTGCCACCTCGCTAATCGGGCGCCGCGCTCTAGCACCAGCCGCCCCCTCGGCTCGAAACAACAAAGGCAAGGAAAAACGGCCTCATGGCTCGGAAGAAGATCGCCCTCATCGGCGCCGGTATGATCGGCGGCACGCTCGCTCACCTCGCCGCGATGCGGGAGCTGGGCGACATCGTCCTGTTCGACGTCGTTGAAGGGGTGCCGGAGGGCAAGGCGCTCGACATCGCCCAGGCGGGACCGGTCGACGATTTCGACGCCAAAATGAGGGGCACGACCGACTATGCCGACATCGCCGGGGCTGACGTCTGCATCGTCACCGCCGGTGTCGCCCGCAAGCCGGGCATGAGCCGCGACGATCTGCTCGGCATCAACCTCAAGGTGATGAAGGCCGTCGGCGAAGGCATCCGCACCCACGCGCCTGATAGCTTCGTCATCTGCATCACCAACCCGCTCGACGCGATGGTCTGGGCGCTGCGCGAATTCTCGGGCCTTCCGCACAATCGCGTGGTCGGCATGGCCGGCGTGCTCGACAGCGCGCGCTTCCGCCACTTCCTCGCTGAGGAGTTCAACGTCAGCGTCGAGGACGTCACGGCGTTCGTGCTCGGCGGGCATGGCGATACGATGGTACCGGTGGTCAACTATTCGACCGTGGCCGGCATCCCGATCCCCGACCTGATCAAGATGGGCTGGTCGAGCCAGGAGAAGATCGACGCGATCGTCAAACGCACTCGTGGCGGCGGCGGCGAGATCGTCGCTCTGCTGAAGACCGGCTCGGCTTATTACGCCCCGGCAACCAGCGCGATCGCGATGGCCGAAAGCTATCTGAAGGACAAGAAGCGCGTCCTGCCATGCGCTGCCCACCTCACCGGTCAGTATGGCGTCGACGATCTCTACGTCGGCGTACCGTGCGTGATCGGCGCCGGCGGGGTCGAGAAGATCGTAGAGATCGAGCTGGACGACGCCGCGCGCGAGAATTTCAACGTCAGCGTCGAGGCGGTGAAGGAACTGCTCGAAGCTTGCAGGCAGATCGACAACAGCCTTGCGAGTGAAGAGGCGGTAGCGTGAGCATCCTCGTCGACAGGAACACGCGCGTCATCACCCAGGGGATGACCGGAGAGACCGGCACCTTCCACACGCAACAGGCGCTCGCCTACGGAACGCAGATGGTCGGCGGCGTCACGCCGGGCAAAGGTGGCAGCGAGCATCTCGGCCTGCCGGTGTTCGACACCGTCCGCGAGGCGGTCGCGAAGACCGGCGCGACCGCGTCCGTGATCTACGTCCCCCCACCGTTCGCCGCGGACTCGATCCTCGAGGCGATCGACGCCGAAGTGCCGCTGATCGTCACCATCACGGAAGGGATTCCGGTGCTCGACATGGTCAAGGTCAAGCGCGCGCTCTCCGGTTCCAAGTCGCGGTTGATCGGCCCCAACTGCCCCGGCGTGCTGACCCCGAACGAGTGCAAGATCGGCATCATGCCGGGCAACATTTTCAAGAAGGGCAGCGTCGGCGTCGTCAGCCGCTCCGGCACCCTGACCTACGAGGCGGTGTTCCAGACCACCAACGAGGACCTCGGCCAGTCGACCGCGGTCGGCATCGGCGGCGATCCGGTCAAGGGCACTGAGTTCATCGACATCCTCGAAATGTTCCTCGCCGACGACGAAACCCAGTCGATCATCATGATCGGCGAGATTGGCGGCAGCGCCGAGGAGGATGCCGCCCAGTTCCTCGCCGACGAGGCGAAGCGCGGGCGCCGCAAGCCGGTCGTCGGCTTCATTGCCGGCCGCACCGCGCCGCCGGGCCGCCGCATGGGCCATGCCGGTGCGATCGTCTCGGGCGGCAAGGGCGATGCCGAAAGCAAGATCGCGGCGATGGAGGCTGCTGGAATTACCGTCAGCCCAAGCCCATCTGAATTGGGCAAGACACTCAAGGAGTTGCTGGTCGCGGCATGAACGACATGACCGGTTTCGAGGAACGGGAACAAGGCCCGAGCTGGGCGCGGCCAAACTGGCCGCTCGCCGAGCTCGACGAGCTGAACCTCGGCCTCGACCCGACCCAGGCGACGATCGAGAAGGTCAAGGCCGCCGTCGCCGAGCGCGTCACCGCGGCCGGCGCGACCCCCGAAGAGGTTCGCCGGGCGGCCGAGGATTCGATCCGCGCGATGATGCTGATCCGGACCTACCGGGTGCGCGGGCATCTTGCTGCCGACCTCGACCCGCTGCGGCTGACGCGGCGCGATGTCCCTGCCGACCTCACCGCCGAATATCACGGCTTTTCCGATGACGACCTCGACCGGCCAATCTGGCTTTGCGGCACGCTCGGCTTCGAGCAGGCGACGGTGCGCGAGATCGTTTCCGTCCTCCAGCGCAACTACTGCGGTCACGTCGGCCTCGAGTATATGCACATCAACGAAGTCGAGGAGCGGCGCTTCCTTCAGGAGCGGATGGAAGGCAAGGACGCCGAAATCCACTTCACGCCCGAGGGCAAGCAATCGATCCTGGCCAAGGTCATCCACGCCGAGCAGTGGGAGAAGTTCCTCGCCCGGAAGTATGTCGGGACCAAGCGCTTCGGCCTCGACGGCGGCGAGGGCGCGGTTCCAGCGCTCGAGGCCGTGATCAAGTACGGCGGCCTCATGGGGGTGACCGAGATCGACGTCGGCATGGCCCACCGCGGGCGCCTCAACATCCTCTCCAACGTGATGGGCAAGCCCGCCCAGGCAATTTTCCACGAGTTCGCCGGCGGCGCGACCAACCCGGCCGACGTCGGCGGCTCGGGCGACGTCAAATATCACCTCGGCACCAGCAGCGACCGCGAGTTCGACGGCAACAAGGTGCACCTGTCGCTGCTGCCGAACCCGTCGCACCTCGAAGCTGTTGATCCGGTGGTGCTCGGCAAGGTCCGCGCCGTGCAGACCGTCCGCGGCGACGCAGACGGCAAGACGGTGCTCCCGATCCTGCTCCACGGCGACGCGGCGTTCGCCGGTCAAGGCGTGGTGTGGGAGTGCCTGACCTTCTCCGGCCTGCCCGGTTACGGCACCGGCGGCACGATCCACTTCATTATCAACAACCAGGTCGGCTTCACCACCTCGCCCCAGTTTGGGCGTTCGTCTCCTTATCCGTCGGACGTCGCCAAGGGCATCCAGGCACCGATCCTCCACGTCAACGGCGACGACCCCGAAGCCGTGACCTTCTGCTGCAAGCTCGCGACCGAGTTCCGCCAGACCTTCGGACGCGACATCGTCATCGACATGTGGTGCTACCGACGCTTCGGCCACAACGAGGGCGACGAGCCGAGCTTTACCCAGCCGCTCATGTATGCGGCGATCAAGAAGCACCGGCCGATCAGCCAGATCTATGGTGAGAAGCTCATCGAGCAGGGCGTCGTTGACCAGCCCTGGATCGACAAGACCACCAGGGAATATGTCGCGCAACTGGAAGGCGATTTCGGGGCCGCGACTTCTTACCTTCCCAACAAGGCCGACTGGTTCGAAGGTCGGTGGGCGGGTCTCGGCCGCCCCGACGAGCCGGTGCTCGGCCGCCGCAACACGCCGACGGCCATTAGCGAAGACGAGGTTCAGCGGCTGGGGAAGGCGCTGACGACGGTTCCCGACGGCTTCAACATCCACAACACGCTGCAGCGCATCCTCGATGCGAAGAAAGAGATGTTCGCGAGCGGCGAGGGCTTCGACTGGGCCACCGCCGAGGCGCTCGCATTCGGCAGCCTCCTCGCCGACGGGCTCGGCGTCAGACTTTCAGGCCAGGACAGCGGACG
>Ga0207657_10003133_pt1 | contig 17684 bp, 11 predicted proteins | sample KBSC33metaG_FD_184316 | JGI IMG/M metagenome (GOLD analysis project Ga0207657, IMG submission 184316) | Corn rhizosphere microbial communities from Kellogg Biological Station, Michigan, USA - KBS C3-3 metaG (SPAdes) (version 2) | ecosystem: Host-associated > Plants > Roots > Rhizosphere > Soil ... | reverse complement strand
CGCGAAGTGACCTTATACGTGTCCTGCACGTACCAGTTCGCATTGTTGCCCCGAATTCCCCGCGAGAAGTCGCCAATACCCTGCAGGAAGACAATTGGCTGCCCAACAAGAAAACTTGCGAACGCATCGGTCACCGGGAAAGGCACGAACACGAAGAATCCATTCGTCGCAATGCCCTGCAGTACGTTGATGCCCTGGTGCTGGTATCCTCCACCGAATTTCATTTCGTGTTTGCCGCGGACCCAGCTCAGAGATGCGGAGTAGTCAAACACGTTTTCATAGGTATTGCGCGGCCCCGTGATCGGATCGCCAACTTCGGAATATCCATTCACCTGAATGAACGGCGGCCCGGACGCAAGCGAGAGACTCGGCGAATATTGGAAACCGAGGCTCGAGGGCGACTGGTGATTTTCACGCTCGCCGAATAGCAGCTTATTCCGCAGATACGAGAAACGGGCGATCGCGATGAGGGAGGGCGAAAAAGTGTGCGTCTCTTGCGCAACAAAGTTCTGTGCACGCTGATCTTCTCCTACTGGGAAACCCGGAACACTGGCGCCCCCTGGCGATAGTGGATCGAACTGTGAAAGCTGGCTGAATACATATCGGAAGCTCAACGTGTCACGCGGATCTAGGTAGTGATCGACCTTTATGCCGAATTCATCGGAATCGTTACGCAATGTCTGCGTTGTCGAGAATAGATTCGTGCCGACGTTGGGTGTAGGAAAGAAGCTCAGCAGATTTTTTGATATCGAACTGAACTGAACCTGCGGCACCTGGTTATTCGGGTATGGCGCGTTCGCAAACACATTAAACAGCTGATGCGCCGGGTTTGTGCAGAAGCCTCCCGAAAAACCCTCCGGGCAGAGCTCAGAGAAGTTGCCGGTGCGCTGCTTGTTCGACGGCACCGTGGTCAGCGCTGTCTTGCCCTGGCGGTTGCGAAAGCCTTCGTAGAAACCGAAGATGAACGTTTTGTCTCTCTTGAGCGGACCGCCTGCTGCAGCACCAAACTGGTTTTGCTTCAGGGGCTCCTTCGTTTGTGCAAAGTAGTTGTTGGCATCGAGCACGTCGTTGCGCAGAAACTCCCACAGCGTCCCATGAATGTGGTTTGTTCCCGATCGCGTGATAATGTTCGTCGTCGATCCGAGCGCGCCTCCAAACTCCGCATTCGCGCCATGCGTGAGAATTCGGAATTCACCAATGGCGTCAACTGGCGGCTTAAGAATGAATCCACCGTCGACGCCGTTGAAGTTATTCGCGCCGTCGATAAGAAAGTTGTTTGATTCAGGCCGCTGTCCATTTACCGCATACGCCTGGCCATTGCGCAGCGACCCGCCAGCTTCGATCACTCCCGGCGTCAACGGAACCACTCCGGGCTGCAGCAGGCCAAGTTGCCAGAAGTTGCGCCCGTTCAGCGGCAAGTCCTCCAATTCGCGCCGCTGCACGACTTCACCCATGCTGGTTACGGTGGGTTCGATCAACGCAGCATCAGCACTCACCAGTACTTGCTGCTTTTCTGATCCGAGTGATAACCGCGGCGAAACAGCAGCAGTTTCGTTCACATTGAGCGTGATGCCGTCTTGCACGTATTCTTGAAAGCCGATTGCCGCGACTTGCAAACGATAGTGCCCAATGGGAAGCTCCAGAATCACGTAGTTGCCGTTGCGATCAGAAGTGGTAGTGCGCGCCAGTCCTGTTTCCACCTGGCGGGCCGTTACCGCAGCTCCCCGGATGATGGCTCCGCTGGGGTCGCTAACAGTTCCGCTGATGGTCCCGGTGATTTGCTGCGCAGACAAACTGAGGCAACTAAAGAAGAGACAGGCCAACACGCTGCGAACGATCTTCATGTTGCTTTCGGACCTCCAAATAGTTGGTACTAAAGCGGAGTGGCATCGCCGGTTCATACGCCAGCCTGTTGACGAGGGTCTTCATAGAAAGTGCACGAACAAACATGCCCTCTCTTCGCAGGCTCCGCGATTTGATTTTCTGGTGGGGAACACCAGTAGCAAGTCGCCCTCATTCAGGGGAAGTTATCCGAGCGGGCTGCATGGTTGAACGGTAACAACGATATTGATGCAATGTCCTGTATCCGTCGATGGGCATATGTCTCAACCCTTCGATGGAGGCCCTGCGCAGCCTACTCATGCAGACGAGCTTGCGTAAGCGACTAACGGGAGGATTTCAAATAGCCATGCTCGGCGAGATGCTGCCCCATTTGCGCATACATGCTCGGATCGCGCGGCTGCCACGTGCCAAGGCCATCTACGTAGCGGTTGTACATGCAGAATGCCGCTGCAATCAGCACCGTATCGTGGATTTCGATATCGCTCGCGCCTTCGCGTCGCGCCCGTTCCACGTCTTCCGCAGTCACGAGCTTGCCATCCTGCTGTACCTTGCCGGCAATCGCCAGTAGCGCCTTCAGCTTCGCAGTGACAGGTGCGCTTTCGAAATCGGTTCTCACCCGTTGCACTACGTCATCCCCGCCCAAATGAGCGGCTGCAGCTGCACCGTGGCTCGTCTGGCAAAAATAGCAATCGTTCCGCGACGAGACATATGTGGCGATCAGCTCTCGCTCTCCCATCGTCAGGCTGTTGGACTCATGTAAGAGAATATTCGCCAGCTCTCGCATCGGCTTCGCTGTCTCCGGTCGAAATGCAAAGCCGCCGCTGATGCCTGGCAGACCTTCAGGAATCGCAATATGCGCCATGATCTTCTCTCAGCCTCTCACCGGCTCAGCCGGCAAATATGTCTTGCTGACACTCACGTAACCATCGCGCGCCACCATCTTTCCGCGCTCCCGATACATCGCTTGGTCGTGCGGCTGCACCGTCGCTAACCCATCTACGTAACGGTTGTACATGCAGAACGCCGCTGCGATCAGAACGGTGTCGTGGATCTCCACATCTGTCGCACCCAGCTCGCGCGCATGCGCCACATCTTCCACAGTCACGTTCTTGCCACCGCGCTGCACTTTGCTTGCGATCACGAGCAAGGCTTTCAACTTCTCTGATATGGCAGCGTATTGAAAATCAGCTTTCACACGCCGCACCAGTTCCTCATCTCCATCTAGATGCGCCGCTGCAATAGCGCCATGGATCGACTGACAGAAATGGCAATCGTTCAGATAAGAGACGTATGTGGCGATCAATTCACGATCTCCCGCCGAGAGGCTGTTAGGGGCATGCAGCAAAAAATCGGCTAATTCATTCAGCGGCCGGGCAGTTTCCGGACGAAACGCCAGAGCGCCGCGAATTCCAAACTGACCTTCAGGCAAGGCAATATGGGGCATTGATCTCCAGACCTCCCTCGAAACACCTGTGAGCTTATCAACTCAGCATGTGAATGCACCTCACGACAGCATCGGTTTCAAGAACGATCGATTTTCCACGCAACTGCTCAGCCATGAGGACCCGCCAAAATGAAATGGACTGCAGATGTGGAGTCTGGGATTGGAGCTTAAGGGGAAAAGCTCAATCGCATGCACGATTTTAGCCAATGGATAGGACGGGCGGTATCCATCAAAAGGTGGAGATAACCCTTACTTCGGAAACTGTGTCGGAGCTAGGCGACCTCTTCAAGCTCGCGCAAATCGCGGTCATGCGTCTCGTGCCCAAGGGTTGCAATCAATGCAATGGACAGCAAACACGGTATCGCAACGGCGCCGGCAGTTACGCCAAGGGCCGGCACCAATGCCATCGTACTTAGTCCCTGAGCCAGAAGTCCTCCACCTTTACTGAAGCCTGCCACCCACCCCGTAGCGCGCCCTCTCACTTTGATCGGGTAACTCTCTGCCGAATACGGGAGGAGCACGGAGATGATGCCGCTAGTTCCGACAATCAGAAGCACGACCGCAAGAACAGGACTGGAAAGAAGGGGCAGATGGTTCAGGTCTCGCAAGAGAATTGCAACCAGCCCGAGCGAAGTGACGGCGATTGTAAGGACCAGTGTCCGCTTCGTACTCCAAACACTGTAGAGCCAAGCGACCAGAATGACAGTGGGCGCGGCTAAGAGTGACGAGCGAGCAATAAGTTCACTGGCTGCTCCTACGCTACGCCCCTCACGCATCAAGCTCCCTGGCAGCCAAAGCAGCACGCCAAAATTCACCAAGCCAACACAGAATGCAGTGAGCGTCAAAGCAAACGTCAAGCCCAGCAATTTGGGCTTTTCTACCGAAACGTTGGGCGGTGTTGTCTGACGCAAAGATGATCTGCCTATTGATTCCTCGACGGATATTCCGAAACGCGCCAGGGTATCGCGTGCCTCCTGCAGACGGCCCATGCTCTGGAGAAAACGCGCCGACTCCTGCAATAGCGGGCTCACCACGATCAAAACCAAAGCCAGAGGGAGATTGATGAGCCACATGATTCGCCACCCGAAATATGGCTGTAACCAGGCGGATAGGGCACTGGTAGCAAAATAGCCGCCGATGGAACCGATACCACCGACCAGCACCAGGCACCATCCACGGTGCCGGGTTGGCATGATCTCCGCCAGTAACGCATAAGCCACCGGAAGCATGCCACCCGCACCAACTCCCATCAAAAAACACATGAAGATGTTCCATGCAAACGACGGCATGGTCCCGCAAATCGAAGTTCCCATGAAGACCACGGATGCCAGCAGAATGGTCGCTCTTCTGCCGTATATATCGGCGAGAATCCCCCAAATGAATGAACCAACCGTCGTTCCCAATAGCGCGACAAAGGGCAACACCGCAACTGCTGAGGAACTGAGGCTGTATTCAAACCGCATACCCGGAACCACAAATCCCAGCGTTGCAGGTTTCATAACGTCAATGATCAGAGCGACCGCTAGAATAAGGATCTGCACCCAATGTGCGCGTGTCATCGGCGCATCTTCGGGTGGCGCAATTTTTTCAATCTGCATGCCTGGGCCTCTGCGTGGCGGCAGCAGACCGTAGGCAGTTGCGCCGGTTCCGCCGATGATCAGTCCCATGCCGACCAGCATGCCTGTATCCATCGGCATACCGGCCAGCCTGTAATGAACTGCGCGACCCATTAGAAACATGGGAATGTGCAACAGCACACCAACTGTGACGGCGGCGCAGCCTGCCCAGAAGGCAAATGCGTGGGCTGAATTTGAAAATAGCGATACCTTCCGCGTCACTCTTCGGCTCCTACTATGGATTTCATTCGACCCGCCAAACCCCTCGGGTTAAAACATGCTGTGACACCTCAACAGAATTTCTATCATCTTTCGAGACTGACAGTACGAAGCCGCGGTAGGAATGAAGATTTGCGAATGGCTAATAGACCAGCAGCCATCACAACGATTGAATCCGATCTCAACCATTTGGTTGATATCACAGTTCAGGAATGGTCGTCGCACACTTGGTTAAACGGGCGAATTACCAATTCTGACAGAAAGCACATCTGCGGTGCTACATTGAGGTAAGCCCTGAGCCCTTTCCCCGAACGTGAACACATTTATCTATCCTCGAACAGCGGCCAGTTGCCGCATGACCGGAACCATCTGCCTGGGAGTACTTTGCCTACTATCATCCTCGGGGTGCCGTTCGCATTCCAGCCTTCCCACGCCTTCTTCAAAGACCTACGAGCAGTTTGTCTCGGCCTTCTATGTCGGCCTTTCCGCGCTCCAGGTCGGCAATGACGTCTTAGCAGATAGCAGTTTGCAGCAGGCAGCGCAGATCGCTCCCGGCGAGCCTGCGGCATGGGCCGACTGGGGAATACTGGCCTTGCGCCAGCGCAACTTCGAACCTGCGATGGATCGCTTCAATCACGCGCTGAAGCTTGCTCCAAATGACGGCAGAATCTACTTTCTGATCGGACTTCTAGGCATGGCACGTGGCGATTCGCAATCAGCAATTGATAACTATCGGAAAGCAGTGAATCTCGCGCCGCAGGATACGCGCGCTGTTTATGCTCTGGCACTTGCGATTGAGCGTCAAGGGGGCGCAGGCAGCGACGATCAGTTTCAAATTCTCATTCAGCAGATCCTCGCGACCAGGCCAAATAATCTTGCAGCATTGGTTGAATTGAGCCGCATCTCCGCAAAGCGGGGAGATACCGCCAGTCTGCAGTCCGCGATCCAACGTATAGCAGCTCAGAGCGGCGACTGGCCCTCTGACGTGAAGCAGAATCTCAGTTCACTTCAGGCTGCCGCATCGAGCGGCGATCCGAAGTCGGCCGCGTTGCGAAGCGTATTCCTGCGTAACGTTCTGATGCGTGTGCCAGCATTCCGGGCCAGCCTGGAAGAAATCAGGCCCGCTGCCGGCGAAGAAGCACAACCCTTTACCCGCTTCCTGCTCCTGCCTTCGCCATCTTCGTCGCCGGCTCCTCCGGATACTGGCATCACCTTTCAGGCACAACCAGATACGCGCTTCGGCAACACTCATTGGAGTTGGATCGGTTTCCTTTCGCTTACGGGGGAAGGCGCGCCCACGATCGCGCTCGCCGATGCAAAGGAGGTCCGGCTCGACACTGGAGCGACTTTGCCCTTTCCGAGTGGAGGTTCGGCTGCTCCTCCCAGTCCCGAATCGATCCTGCCGGCTGACATCAACTACGACTTCAAAACTGATGTTGTTCTCGCCGCTGCGGGCGGAATCCGCTTTCTGGTTCAGGAAAGCGCTGCACGATTCAGCGATGTCACGGCGAAAACCAAGCTGCCTTCCTCCATTCTGAATGCGCCTTGCACGGGAGCATGGGCTGTCGACATCGAAGCCGACGGTGATCTCGACGTAGTCGTTGGCCAGTCTTCCGGCACCCCTTCAGTGCTTCGCAATAACGGAGACGGCACATTTGCAGCAATCCACCCGTTTACAGGTATTTCGGGTATACGCCAGTTCGTGTGGGCTGACTTGAATGGCGACGGCAGCCCGGATGCAGTCCTACTCGATGGCGATCGACGCCTGCATATCTTTTTCAACGAGCGTTTGGGGCGATTCGCAGAGGTACCCGTGCCCACCGAATTCGCACAGTCGAAAGCGATCGTCGCAGCAGACGTGAACAGCGATGGGCTGATGGATATCGTCAGCGTCTCTGCCACTGGCACCATCATACGACTGTCTTATGGCAGTGACAGAAACGGATGGACGTCTGAGCATCTCGCTGATGTCCCAAATGCCCCTGCTGTCCTGAGCGGAGAGGTGCGTCTTCGTGCTGCCGACATTGATAACAACGGCGCCATCGATCTTGTGCTGATGCAGGTGTCGCCTTCCAAAGATCAACGCAAAGGCGCCAACGTATGGCTCGCTGACGGAGCAGGTCGATTCAATCTGATAGATAAGGCCGTTGGCGCGACCCAAGTCTTCGAACTGGCTGATGTTCATGACGATGGACGGCTCGCACTGCTCGGACTCACTTCCACCGGCAATCCGGAAGAAGATCTCAATCGCGGTACGAAGAACTATCAATGGCAAACCATCCGGCCGCGCGCAAAGCAGGCCACCGGCGATCAACGTGTGAACCCATTCGGCATTGGGGGCGAAGTCGAAATCCGTTCCTCGTTGCTTACGCAGAAACTGCCCATCAATGGACCCCAATTGCATTTCGGTCTCGGTACGCATGCGCAAACAGACGTCGCTCGCATCGTGTGGCCAAATGGAACCGTAAGTGCCGAGTTCGCTCTTCGCTCCAATCAGGAGGTTCTGACCGAACAGCGCCTCAAGGGTTCTTGCCCCTTCCTCTTCGCCTGGGATGGAACCAAGATGAACTTCGTGATGGATACGGTGCCGTGGGGTTCCGCAATCGGACTTCGTATCAACAACCTTGGCACTGCTGCGATTGCGGCCACCACGGAGTGGTACAAGATTCCAGGCGATAAGCTCGTTCCGCGGAACGGATACTACGACCTGCGTATCACGGGTGAATTGTGGGAGACCTACTATTACGACCAGCTTTCGTTGATGGTCGTTGATCATCCACAGGCGACGTCTGTATTCACAGATGAGCGGTTCTCCATCCCGCCAGTCAAGCTTGCAGTAACCACCACGGATACGCCGCACTCCATTGCCAGAGCCATCGACGACACTGGAGCAGACGTCACGGATACTCTTCGGGCGAATGATTCAAGATACTTAGGGAGTTTCGGTCTGGGCAAATATCAGGGAGTCACCCGCGATCACTTTATCGAAATTGATCTCGGTTCTGATGTTCCCGTTTCCGGTCCGCTATACCTGATCGCCAAAGGATGGCTGCATCCCTCAGACTCCAGCATCAACGTTGCAATCGGACAAGGCCATCATGAGCCGCCCAAGCCGCTCAGCCTCTCTGTACAGGATGCAAGAGGCAATTGGCGCGTTATCAGAACGAATCTTGGCTTTCCTGCCGGACGAAATAAAACGTGTCTCATCGATCTCACGGGTGTATTCCACACCGGCGACTCCAAGCGTATTCGACTCAGTACCAATCTTGAAATCTATTGGGACCAGATTCTATGGGCGCAGGGAATCCCAAATTCGTCATTGAAGATCACGCATCTCGCGCCGGAGTACGCCGACCTTCACTACCGCGGCTATTCGAGAATTCAAAAGGCTGGTGTGTCGTCGCCGGAAATCCCCGACTACGGCCAACTGGCGTCCAGCACTCAGATCTGGCGCGATCTCGCCGGCTACTACACGCGATTCGGAGACGTCCGCCCCTTGCTCGGCAAAGTGGATGATCGTTACGTGATCATGAACGCCGGAGACGAGCTTGCTTTGCGCTTCGGCGAAGTTGCTCCGCCGCCATCTGGATGGGTCCGCGACTACGTTCTTGTCGGTGATGGATGGGTTAAGGACGGGGACTACAATTCGATCGACTCGGCGAGCGTCGGGCCGCTTCCGTATCACGCACGACGGCTCTATGACGCGCCAGCGAAGCCTCTAGAAGAAGACTGGGTTTATCGTCATCACGCGGAAGACTGGCAGAGTTACCATACGCGATATGTTGCCTCAGATTACTTTGAACACGTATTACGGAGTACATCCAGCAAATGAAGCGCGGTGCCATTGCTCGAGCCATTCTCTATGTTTTCTTTGCTGGGCTGATTGCAGTCCCCGTTTTTCTCAATCGGAGATCTGCGCGGCGAGGAGACTCAGTAACGCAAGCTGACATGAAAGCCGCGCTCAATCGTTACGGGTTCTATTTGACTGAAGTCTCGAAGCAGGCCGGAATCAATTTCGTGCATCAAGCTCCAGTACTCGACTCCCAACTTGAGCCGATTATGCCTGAAGTGGCATCGATGGGTGCGTCGGTTTCAATCGTCGACTACGATCGCGACGGCTGGCTTGATTTTTACGTGACCAATAGCCGTGAAGGCAGTAAGAACGCCCTGTACCGAAATAATCACGACGGAACTTTCACCGATGTCGCTCCTCAACTCGGAATTGCTGACGTGAATCAAATCGGCACCGGCGTATCCATGGGTGCGGTCTGGGGTGATTACGACAATGATGGCTACCCCGATCTGTTCCTCATCAAATGGGGCAAGCCCGTGCTCTTTCACAATATCCAGGGACACAGTTTTGCCGATGAGTCGACGCAGGCAGGTCTTCCCAAATGGATCAATGCCAACACTGCGCTGTGGTTTGATTATGACGGCGATGGCAAGCTCGACCTCTTCGTGGGCGGCTATTACAGCGAGGACATCGATCTCTGGCATTTAAAGACGACAAAGATCATGCCGGAGAGTTTTGAATATGCCCTGAATGGCGGCCGCAAATATCTATTCCATAATCTGGGCGAAGGCAGATTTGAGGAGGTGAGCGCACAGAGTGGAATTAGTAGCCGTCGTTGGGCGCTTGCCTCCGGCGCAGCTGATCTTAGTGGAAGCGGCCACCCTGATTTGTTTGTCGCAAACGACTATGGTGTTTCCGAACTATACGTAAACGATGGCAAGCGTTTCCATGAAGTTGGCAAGGAGGCCGGAGTCGGCTTTTCACCCAAAAGCGGAATGAACGTTGCGTTTGGGGACATCTTCAACCAGGCTCGATATGCAATCTACGTCTCGAACATCTCAGAAGATGGTGTTCTCATTCAGGGCAACAATCTCTGGGTGCCTCAAGATGGGGGTTCATCGAAGTTTCCTCACTACGCGAACATGGCCAACGCTCTCGGCGTTGAGTTGGGCGGCTGGAGTTTCGGTGCGCAGTTTGCCGATCTGAATAATGACGGCAACATCGACCTGTTTTTGACCAACGGATACATCTCGCTCGATCGCAATCGAAGCTATTGGTACGATTTCGCCAAAGTGGCCGCAGGCAACAGCACAATCATCGGAGACGCCAAGAACTGGCCTGCTTTTGCAGGACGCAGCCTCTCTGGATACCAGCAGAAACGAGTTTGGATCAATGATGGATCTGGACAGTTCGAGGACGTCGCCAGAAATGTTGGCGTTTCTGACACCCACGATGGACGTGCAGTCGCAATTGGCGATCTCTGGAACAACGGAGGGCTCGATGTCGTCGTTGCGAATCAGAATGGACCAGTGCTGGTATTCAAAAACCGGGTTGATCCGACGGACGAATGGATCGAATTCCATCTTCAGGGCACAAAGAGCAATCGCGATGCGATCGGCGCCGAAGTCACGCTCTACTGGAACGGGAAGAAGCAACTGCAGCAGGTTGCTGCAGGAACTGGCTTTGCCGCGCAGAATGATCTCCGCGTACACTTCGGTTTGGGAAAAGATGCAAAGATTGAAAAGGCGGTTATTCGTTGGCCCTCAGGTGTCCTCCAGACCCTAGACCAACTCAAGCCTGACGTGCAAGTTGAAGTTAAGGAGCCACAATGAGCCAGACCGCTGCCATTTCCATGACGCCGCCATCTGGCAAGCCGCAATGGAAGAAGTGGCTCTCCTTAGACAATCGATATGTTCCACCTGCATTCATCACGCTGATCCTTCTTGCCGGGCAGCTTTCTTTCGGAATACTGGAAAGTTACGAGCGGACCCTGCTCGCCATCGTCACTGCAGTTGTTACAGAACTCGTTCTAGGACGCATCTTTCTAGGGAAATGGCTGAACGTTGCTAGCGCATACATTACGGGGATCAGCGTTGGGATCCTCGTGCGTTCGCCCGCCTTCTGGCCATTTGTTGTAGCAGCAGCTCTGGCGATCACTTCGAAATACGTATTGCGTTACAAGAACCGCCATCTTTGGAATCCTTCCAACTTCGGAATCAGTGTAATGTTGTTCCTTCTGCCCTCCAGTGTCGCAATGCTCAGCATTCAGTGGGGCAACAACATGGCGTCGATGGTCGTGATCTGGTTGCTGGGATCGATCATCATCTGGCGATTACACCGCTTCCACATCAGCGCGACCTATGTGATTTCGTTTCTGGTACTGGCAGTCGTCCGCTCGTGGATCATTCATCAGCCCTGGCTCTCAGAGGTCTCTCCAATCACCGGGCCGGAGTATCAACTCTTTATTTTCTTCATGATCACCGATCCCAAAACCACGGTGCGATCGAAGAAGGGTCAATGCATCGTGGCGTTCTTTGTAGCGCTCCTGGAGATGTTTTTCCGGCTTGATCAAAGTATTTATGCGGAGCTATATGCGCTGTTCTGGGTTGGGCCAATCGCAATCATCGTTGAGATGTGGCTCGATTCCCGCCGGGTAAAACCGCCGGCCGGAACTGCCGCGCTAACGGCTGCAACTGCCGCTTCCCGTCAATCCTAGCGTTGAAGGACAATTCTTGATCTCTCGCCAATACAAAGCAGCTTCTTGCCTCTTGCTAGCAGCCATCGCACTCCTGAGTGGCTGCAAATCGAAACAGGCTCCAACCGAGAAGTCCTCCCAGGTTTCGCAATCATCATCTTCTCCAGCAACGAACACTCCAGCACCAAGGGCCATAACGCCGGAGGCCGTGCGCCCCTCCGGCCCGATTCACTTTACCGATGTCTCGGGCGAGGCTGGAATTCGTTTCAGTCGCAACAGCGGCGCCTTCGGCAAGAAGTATCTTCCTGAGACGATGGGCAGCGGAGTTTGCTTTATCGATTACGACAACGACGGCTGGCAGGATGTCTTCTTTGTCAACTCCATGGACTGGCCGGGACACGAAACTCACAAGTCCTTTTCAGCCCTCTACCACAACAACCATGACAGGACTTTCAGCGACGTAACCGCCAAGTCCGGGCTGAATGTTGAACTGTACGGAATGGGCTGCTCAGTCGGCGATTACAACAACGACGGCAATGATGACTTATACGTCACCGCTCTCGATCACAACCATTTATTTCGCAATCTCGGCAATGGGCATTTCGCGGATGTAACAACACAGGCCGGAGTAGGTTCGTCCGGGTTCTCGACAAGTGCCGCATGGTTCGACTATGACAACGACGGCAAACTCGATTTGATCGTCGATCATTATGTGAATTGGTCAATTGCCACCGACAAGTTCTGTTCCCTCGATGAGACTCACAAGTCCTATTGCACTCCCGAACTATACAAAGGCGAGAGTGTTACGCTTTATCACAATCTCGGGAATGGACGCTTCAAGGACGTGACAAGCGCGGCGGGTCTTAACGATCCAGAAGACAAATCTCTGGGCATTGCACTGATCGATTACGACAATGACGGTTGGCTTGATGTCCTGATCACCAATGACACGCAACCGAACAGACTCTACCGAAACAATCATAATGGTACATTTACCGAAACAGGTGTGGGTGCCGGAATTGCTTACAGCGATGCGGGTAAAGCGCGGGCTGGGATGGGCACGGATGCCGCTGACTACGACAACTCCGGCCGACAGAGCCTCGTCATTGGCAATTTCACAAATGAGAGCATCGCCCTTTATCACAATGACGGTGAAGGCCTGTTCAGCGATCGTTCGTCGGATGCAGGCATAGCGCTTCCGTCGGCGAAATCGCTGACCTTCGGAACGCTCTTCTTCGACTACGACCTCGATGGCCTTCCTGATCTGTTTGCACTCAATGGACATGTTGCGGACGACATCCGAGTTGTGCAACCTTCGCTGTCTTTTGCCGAGTCTCCGTTGCTATTCCGCAACATCGGACACGGCAAGTTTGAAGATGTCTCTGCAAAAGTCGGGGCCGCGCTGCAGCAGGCTGTGGTCGGACGTGGCGCAGCATACGCGGACATCGATAATGATGGCGACCTCGACCTGGCCATCACGACCAGCAACGGCCCCGCGCGCCTGCTACTCAACGACGGTGCCAATCGGAACGACATGCTCCGAGTGAAATTGGTCGGCACGCATTCGAATCGAGACGGAATCGGAGCGGGAGTCATGCTGACGACCTCTGCAGGCCAGCACATGAGCGCAATGGTAAAGAGCGGATCGAGCTATCTCTCGCAGAGCGAATTGCCGCTCACCTTCGGCCTTGGTAAGCCGGATTCGACAAGGCGAGTCAGCCTCGAAATCCGGTGGCCTGGCGGCCAAAAGCAAAGCATCGGTGACATCGGCCCGAATCAGTCCGTCGTGATTAAGGAAGGTAGCGGTATCGTCAGCGCGGTCCCGATTCACTTCACCGATGCGAAGTAGATGTCTGAAAGCCGCACCTTTCCAGCATTCCCATGATCTCTTCGCGATTTGCGCCGAGTTTGTGAGCCGAGTTTAATAAATCTTCGGCATCCACCGGATACCAGTTACGGCGTGACAGGCTCGCAAGCCCCGCCACGTTCACTGGCTCAATGATCCGGCCGATCTCCTCGATCAGCGCCGCCGAATTAGATGCGTTGTGAACGTTGCGTGCCCGCTCCAAAACGCGGGCACACCTGGCGCCAAACTGCGGATGATCGTGGAGCAGAAAGGAAGATGCGAGTTCCGGACGCCCTAGACGGCGCGCCGTCTCCGAATAGCTCGCCGCAGCAAAATAGAGAAGAGTCACCGCCGAAAAGACGGGAAAGTTATTGAAATTGGCGTACAAGGTTCCAATTAAGCGGGCCGTCGCCAGAAGTTCAGCATCCGTTTTCGCGCCATATTCAGAAAGGCGCTTCGCAAAGTTGTTCGACTCCCACGCCTGTTCGAGTATGTCGGCAAGCCGGGTGATTCCCAGCAATGTCAGAGGGAATCCCGTAGACAAAAGTGGGTCGACGAAGCCAGCCGCGGACGGCAACAATGCCCAGTTGCGCCCAGTAATCTGCGCGCTCCGAAAAGCCATCCTTGGGATGTGTCTAAACGGCTGCACTGCCTGCGCATCAAGAAACTGTTCGCGCAAAACGGGAATGCGAAGAAGCAGGCGTTCCCAGGCCGCTTTGCCTTCCGTCAGACGTAAGTCTTGCGCAAGAGAATCGGTCGCTGCTATACCGGCACTTGTAATACCGCTGCAGAAGCGCAGTATCCAAATCCATCCACCATCGAAGACATGATGCACAGCTGCGTCATCGACGGGATAAGGTGGCTCACTATCCAAGATCACTCCGCCGGTTTGATCGATCCGCCGTACGCCGGAAAAATGGCTGTACAGGGCCTGTGTTGCAGGTATACCAGGAAGCTCATGCTCCTCTAATTTCAAGACACGGTGCAGAAAACCTCGAGGTCCAGTTGCATCCACGATGAATCGCGCCTTGATCTCCATTTCACAATCGTGACGTCTCCCGGTGATCCGTGCTCCGCTCTCATCCTCAAGGAAGGTCACCAGATTTATCTCATCGAGGTAGACAACACCCAGTCTCTGGGCCTCACTGGCAAGGAATGCATCGAAGTCAGCGCGATACCAATGCGTATCCGCGATGGAGTCATGCGGGCTGGCCGCAACAAGAAGTTGGTTTCCCCGTGCGACTGGTCCCGCTGTCGCCGACCCGTGATGAAGGAACGTGAAACCTCGCTTGAGTCCGCAAGCTACTTCTGGATAGTTCTTTCGCCAGCTTCCCCACTTACATAGGGGCCTTAGTGTCTCAAGATCGTAATGAGTCGCGAGTTCTTCGAGCAGAAGGTTCGAGAGCGGTGTGGATGATTCTCCGATGACGACGCGCGGGTGTCTTCCGCGTTCCAGAAGGACTACATCCAATCCGAGCTTCTTCGCAATCATCGCCATCAGCGACCCTGCGAAGCCGGACCCGACGACTGCGATATCAAAGCGTTGCTTCAAACCGCCTCCTGATGCCCTTCGACACACGCCTGACAGCGCGTTACCGGCGCAAGGGTCTGCTGTCGATTCATCTTTCGCAGGCGTTCGATACGATGATCAAAACATTGCTCGCACTCTTGACCCCGCTTTACGTCCCAAAGATCCACAAAGACTCGCCCGCGTTGCAGGCTAATCCCATATTTTGCTGCCTCTTCCAGCAACTTCAGTCCAGGTGCATTGAAGATCCCTGCTTTTGCGAGGGTCTCCATTGCGCCGTTCCCGCCTCGCGTTGGAATCAGCGTGGCTGCAGTCGCACCACAATGAAATGCGAATTCGAGCGACTTTTGCGCCCAGTGAAACGATTCCTCAGACTTCATGAATGGCGGCTGAACCATGATGAACACGCGGACGTCAATATTCTGATCGCGCAAGAAACTGGCGGCTGAAGCAAACTGATCTAACGTCATCCGTTTGTTCAACTTCTCCAGAACCTGAGGGTGAACGGTCTCGAGTCCCATAGCGACTTCCAGGCGTCCTCTGAGCAAGTCGCGAAACATAACACAGGTTTCATCAACGAATGCTGGATGGCACTCCACTATCACGCGTTCAAAATTGCTCACGCACTCCGCAATCAACTGGTAGTCCGCTGGAGGGATAGCATGCGGATCGAAGAAGCTTCCGCTGTTGTATAGCTTTATCGAACGGGCAGTGCCCAATCGGCCAAGTGCAAGCTCAATCTGCTTCGGGATCGCCCCGATCGGTACCTGCTCGGATAGAGTGTTACGCCACAGATCGCACATCGTGCAGCGGAACGGGCACTCTCGATTCGTCAGGAAGATCGTGGCTACCTCTTCGGCCACCCCTTCTGCCCCACACTCTTCTTCCACAAAACAAGCATATGGCTCATGGAAGGTCACGGCATTGCGTGACGGGCGCTGAGCCAGGATCCACTGGTCGCGCTCTGCCGCGCTGCTCGGGAATACCGACCCCTCATGCATAAAGAGAAAGAAACTTGCGCCGATAGGCTGCTTCCTGTCCTGGCAATCGACTTTGCAGTTCTTCCTTCGCGATCGCGCCATGCTGAAAACGCCGCTTCGGAAACACTGGCATTTTCAAACCTGTTATTGCCTTAACCCCGCGTGATACAACTTCACCTTTCAGCGCGTACAGCTTTTCGACATCGTAGTCCGTGAGCCCAATGAATGGAATCGCTTCAGCGACTGCAATCACATTGGGGCGTGTATATGGGCTGAATCCTTTAAAACCAAAATGATGAGCCGGAGCGTATGTCCGCGTACATGATCTGCTCAGCCCGCCGCTGTAAGTCAGCGAATGCTTTATCTTTCCAACACCCCAGCCCTCCTGGTAGAGCATGGGATTGTTAACGACACTGCGAATGGTCAGTTCAGGATTTTCCTCGATTGGATAGTCCTTCAGATTTTCATCTCCGCCGTCGCCATCGATCAGGTACTTCCATTCCGGATAGCGCTTGCGAATCCCTCGGCAAAGTGCCACCGCCATCGTAGCTGATTCCACATCGAGTGATTTGTAATCCTCGATGATTCGAATAGTCTCGTCGGTATCCAATGCTGCTGGATCTGCTTCGATCGTTTCCAGGAACAAACCAAGCCCCATCCTGTCCATAAACGCACGCGCTTGTTCCACATCTGGACCGCGGCCGAGATCCAGGACAAACGCCTTCAGCCGGCTTGGGCTAATGCCGAGACGCTGCATTGCGAAATAGGTTGCGAGGAACACGCTGCCGCTATCGATTCCACCGGAGAAACAGACGCCAATCGGTTCGTGCGGAGGTAAGCTCTGCAGCCAGCATGAAATCTCGTCCGCCAGTGCTCCGATATACGCCTTACCAATTTCTTCGAGATCTGCCGGCAGTGAGCCCATTACGGGCGTGAAAAACCTGGTGTAGATAGGGTCTGGATCGGGACACCCGATCAATTGCAACTCAACAATATGGTGCGCAGGGACCATTCGCGAGTAACTGGGATGAAATTGTCCTTCGAGTCCTTCACTCTTGAGCCAGTTATATATCGCATCGATCCTTGGGGCCACTATCAGAACTGGTCCTTCCTGCCGCTTGGCAAGAAAATATCGCATGGGACGATCAAGCGACCGCGCCATCCTTACCGTCTTGCCCTCCCGCGCAACAAGGGCAAACGATCCCTGAATCTGCCGCACAACTTCTGGGTTGCCCGTGTGTAATCGAGTGCGCGCTTCTTCCAGAGTGAGATTGAATACTTGGTTTGCTTCGGGCTCGGTTAGGTCCACAACCCTCTCTACATAATGATCCATCGCTCTCCTCGAGACTTTCGAGTAGTAACCGGTCCAATGTTGCGGCATGACCGCAGATGCGAGCGAGCATTCGACGCGACAACTAGGTCTTCACCACGCCGAGAGCCCCGGGGAAATCACTTGTTGGTACCAGGAGAAGACATCGACACTTCGCCGTCGCAAAACTCGAACCGGTCTGCATTCGATGATAATCGCTGAACTACGCGGCCCGAAACACGGTTCCTTGCTCTGCTGTTCTCGCCAGTGCTGCTCATTCTTTGGCAACTCGCAACTGCAAGGTTCTACGGGCTCTACAACGGCTAGAACGCACTATAACGGATGCAACGGAGGTTCTCGTGGTCCCGAAGTGGTCCCGGAAACCTCTGTTGACCTGCTGGAATTGACCCTT
>Ga0207657_10003132_pt1 | contig 17689 bp, 13 predicted proteins | sample KBSC33metaG_FD_184316 | JGI IMG/M metagenome (GOLD analysis project Ga0207657, IMG submission 184316) | Corn rhizosphere microbial communities from Kellogg Biological Station, Michigan, USA - KBS C3-3 metaG (SPAdes) (version 2) | ecosystem: Host-associated > Plants > Roots > Rhizosphere > Soil ... | reverse complement strand
ATCGACACGAGCAAGTAAACCGAATTGAGCATCGTGCGGCGCCCGTAACGTTTGGAGAACAAGGCCATGAACGCCGCCGCCATCGTCGGCCGCGTTCGCTGTTCCTCGACCTGTGTGCGCCATGCCGCCGATTCGTGAACGCCGTAGCGGATGAACGTGACGAGCAGGGCCGGCACTCCACCAATCGCGAACATGAGGCGCCAGCCGTATCTGGCGCCGATGACGTAGTTTGCGATCGCCGCCAGGAAGAAGCCGAAGTAGTAGCCGGTGTGCATGTAGCCGGCGCCCATCGCGCGCCGATCCTCCGGCCATTCCTCGGCGACGAAGGTGCCGCCCATCGACCACTCGCCGCCGATGCCGATCCCGGCGAGCAGCCGCAGCACCGCGAGCTGCCACACGGTCGAGACGAGCGCGCACAGAAACGTGAACACTGAGTAGCAGAGAATCGTGAGCATCAACGTCCGGACCCGCCCGAAGCGATCCGCCATCGGTCCCCACACCATCGACAGACCCCAGCCAACGAGAAACAGCGCGAACAACACGCTGCCGTAGAAGCCGACGTTGCCTGGCGTCGCCGCGATGCCAGACTTCGGCAGCAGCTCGGCGAGCGCCGGCGCGAGTACCAGCGCGTAGATGAACGAATCCATGCCGTCCAGCGCCCATCCACCCCACGCGGCCCAGAACCCCCGCACCTGATTTCGTGTGAGCTGCGATCGCATCGTCATCGCGCGTGATTATCGTCTAGAACCCGCAGCGCTCGGCTACACTGCGGCAATGGGACGCCTGTCTCGCACGTGCGCGATCGCGGCGATCGCCGGCTCGATGCTCCGGATGCCACTCGCGGCGGAGCGTCCGCCGACGCTGCCCGCCGAAACGCTCCTCGATCGGGGTGTGCTCGACGCGCTCGACCAGGAGCTGTCGGGCGGCGCGGCGAAGGATCACGTGTCGCGCCTGGCGCAGATGCACCGCGTGCCTGCGTCGCCAGGATTCCACGAGGCAATCGAGTATGTGCGAATGCGTGCGAGCGCATTCGGCCTCGCCGACGTTCACGTCGAGACCTTTCCCGGCGACGGCAGCACGTGGTTCGGCACGCTCCACGGCAACCGCGGGTGGCGCCTGGAGTCGGGCACGCTCGACGAAATCGGTCCGCGCCCGCGCCGGATCATCAGCACCGACGACGTGCGGCTGGCGGTCGCCGACAACAGCGAGAGCGCCGACATCACCGCCGGGCTCGTGGACGCTGGCAGCGGCGCACGTGCGGCTGACTACGACGGCAAGAACGTGCGCGGCAAGCTGGTGCTGTGCGACGCGACGCCTGGCGTGTGTCACCGTCTCGCCGTCGAGGAGCGCGGGGCCGCCGGCCTGGTCAGCTACAACGCAAATCAGCCGAGCGCCTGGTGGCGCGACGACGCCGATCTGATTCGTTGGGGACATCTCGACGCGCGCGGCCGCCACAATACGTTCGCGATCATGATTTCGCTGCGCGAGGCGCGTGCGCTCCAGCAGCGGCTCTCGGCCGGCGAGTCGATCACGCTGCACGCGGCGGTCAAGGCGCGCAACGACGACGCCTCGCCGTATGAAACGCTCGTCGCGACGATTCCCGGATCGGACCCGGCCGCGGGCGACATCGTCTTCAGCTGTCATCTCGACCATCAGAAGCCTGGAGCGAACGACAACGCCAGCGGCTGCGCGGCGAACCTCGAGATCGCGCGCACGCTGAAAACGCTCATCGCTGCGGGACGGATCCCGCCGCCGGCGCGCACCATTCGATTCATCTGGCCGTCGGAGATGACCGGCACGATCGCGTATCTCACCAAGTATCCGGAGATCGCCGGGCGCATCCGGGCGGCGGTGCACCTCGACATGGTCGGCGGCGATCCGTTCATCACCAAGTCGATCCTGCACGTCACGCGCGCACCGTGGTCGATTGCGACGGTGACCGACGATGTCGAGGAGGTGTTCGGGCGATACGTGATCGACGGGGCGTTCCGCGCCGCCGGAGACGGCGACATGAGTCACGCCATCCGTTCGCAGAGCGGAAGCAAGGACGCGTTCTGGGCGGACATCACGCCGTACGAAAGCGGCAGCGATCACTGGATCTACGACGAGGGCGGTTTCGCGATCCCCTCGATCTATCTCCGCGATCATCCGGATGTCTACATCCACACCAACAAGGATCTGCCGGACAACATCGAGCCGACCAAGATCAAGCGGTCGGCGTTCATCGCCGCCGCCAGCGGCTATTACCTCGCGACGATGCCCGACCGCGGCGTCTCGCTGCTCGCTCTGAGCTACGCGAACGCGCAGCAGCGTCTTGCAGAGGACGGACGCCGTGCCGTTGCCATGGCCGCGGACGCCGGTCAAATGCGCGAGGCGACCAACATCGTCGCGCAGGGCGTCCTGCGCGAGCAGCGCCGGCTCGCGTCCGTTTCGCGGTTCACGGGCGCGCCGCTGCCGCGGGCCGCGCAGCTGAGCGCATCGCTGGCGGACACCGGCAAGGGCCTGCTCCTCACGTTTCTACCGGTGCAGGAGGCGCTGCGCGTCGCGTCGGCAGGATTCCGGCTGCCCTCGGCGGATCCGCGCGTGCCCGTGCGGAACGCGTCCGTCAAGGGACCGCTGGCGCCGGACGGCGAATGGGTGATCGACAAGGCGGGCGAGTCTGCGGCGACGATTGCGATCGCGCGCGTGGCGGATGCCGGCGACGTCACATACGAGGTGGTCAACTTCATCGACGGCATCCGCAGCGTCGGCGAGATTCGCGACGCGGTAAGCGCCGAACTCCGTCCGATCGATCTGCGCGCGGTCGCCGAATATCTCGAGCTGCTCGCAAAGGCGGGCGCCGTCTCGTTCAAGAAATGAGACGTGGACCTCGCACCTATCGACCGGCGGTCGAGGGACGCGCAGACGTCTGAAACATGTACTGATCGAACCACTCGAGGTTGTGATCCATCGTCGCGCGATAGCTCTTCGGCTTGGAGGGACCGTGGCCGATTCCGCCGAAGCCGCGGTAGACGATCAGCTTCACCGGCACGTGCTGATCCTGGAGTCCCTGATACAGCTCGAAGGCGTTGGGCAGCGGCACGCGCTGATCGGCGGCGCCGTGCTGAATCAGCGTCGGCGTCTTCGCCTGCTTGATGTAGGTGATCGGCGACGTCTTCGCGTAGATCGCCGGATCGTCCCACGGCGTGGCTTTCAGGTACTGGCGCGTGAAGGGATGAATGTCGGTGTTCACGTAGTACGTCGTCCAGTCCGAGATGCCGGCGCCGACCGAGATCGCTTTGAAGCGCGTGCTGTCGTGCGTGGCGAGGAACGCGGAGATGTAGCCGCCCTGGCTCCAGCCCATGGTGCCGACGCGTGCGGGATCCACGATCCCCTTCGCGACCAGTGCGTCGATGCCGGACAAGACGTCCCACGCGTCGCCGACGCCGAGATTGCGCACGTTGAGCGCGCGGAATTTCTCGCCGTACCCGGAGCTGCCGCGGTAGTTCGGCTCGAGCACGAGCACGCCGCGCGGCACCCAGACATCGATCGGGTACGTCGCGCTGGTGAACGGCACGGCGCGCGACACCCCCGTCGGGCCGCCGTGGATCACCAGCAGCAGCGGGTAGCGGCGCGCCGGATCGAAGTCGATCGGCTTGTGGAGCACGCCTTCGATCGTCGTGCCGTCCTGACTCTTCCACGAGACGATTTCCGTCGTCGACGTGATCCAGCCAGCGGTCTGCGCGTTCAGGTCGGTGATTGTCTTGACGACACGCAGGTCGTCCCCTACGTGTGCGACGGTCACTTCCGCCATCGTCTTCGCGTCCGCGTGCAGGAAGGCGACAGTCGAGCCGTCGCTCGACATCGAGAAGCTCGAGTCGACGGCGTCCGCCCCGGACGCCAGCTTCGCGACTGCCTTCGACGCCGGATCGAGTCGGTACAGATGCGACCACGTGCGCTCGGACGCGGTGAAGTACACGCCGGCAGATTTCCACGCCACGATCGACGGATCTTCGTCGAACGCCGCACTCAGCACCGTCGGCGCGCCGCCGCTTGCCGAAACGGTCGCGATCACCGAGTTGGTGTACATGTATGCCGGGCTCGCCATCGAGGACTGAAACGCGATGCGCGATCCATCGGGCGACCACGCGGGATGGCGATCAGGGCCGTCCTGCGTCACCAGGTCGCGCATCTTCGCGTCGTCGACGGTGACGACCGCGATATCCGCGGTGCCCGAATTCGCGGGATCGCTGTTGATGACGTGATCGAATGCGATCTCACGCCCGTCAGGCGACCAGTCGAAGCCGCCGACGACGAACGGTTCGGGCGTCAGCGTACGCGTGGTGCGAGCGGCGACATCGACGACGAACAGGTGCGTCATGCGCGCCTCCTGATCGATCACTTCGAGCTCGCCGTACTTTTTCTCGCGGTCCTTGACGCGCTGCAGCTTCGGCTCGGTCGCCGTGTAGGCGATGCGCGCGCCGTCGGGCGACCAGGCAAAGCTGGTCACGCCGTCGTCCGTGGAAGTCAGCGCTTCAGCTTCACCGGCGTGTGGATTGATGAGATAAATCTGCCGCTTGTCGGTGCGATCCGAAATAAAGGCGAGCCGTGAGCCGTCCGGCGACCACGCCGGCGACGAGCTCGATTTCTGACGGGTGAGCTGGCGGGTCGTGCCGTCGCGCACGTCGGCGAGCCAGATGTCTGTTTCGTAGGCGTTGTCGTCCCAATTCGCGCGGCGGACCGTGTACGCGACCCAACGGCCATCGGGTGAGATCTCGGGCGAGCCGGCGCGATTCAGCGAGAGGATCTGGTCCACCGTGGGCGCCTGCAGCGGGGCCGCAGGAGCGCGCTGTGCCTGCGGCATGGACGCGGCGGCCAGGATGGATGCGACGGTCAGGATGATCTTCATGGGCGGCTCACCTCGATGCGGGAAGTCCCGAATGCGCGAAGTATAGAGTGAATCCGGCCGTATCCAAGCCCGGGGATCGACCCGAGCGGGTGCCATGAACCGAAACACCAGCAACTCGCATCTAATGGGCCGGATGTTGACACCATCCAGCGCGGCGGGATATAAGCGGATGGCTTATTCCCCAGGTTCTTCTACAGGAGGCTTCAGCATGCGTAAGTTCTTTGCCGGTATGTCGGTGGCGGCGTTCGTGGTGGCTCTGAGCGTTCCCGCGTTCGCCAAGACGGAGACGATCAAGGGCGAGCTGGTCGACCAGACCTGCTACACGAAAGATCACAAAAACGTGGGCGACGCGCACAAAGACTGCGCCGTCACCTGCGCGAAGAAGGGCCAGCAGGTCGCGCTCGTCACCGCGGACGGCAAGATGTACGAAGTGATGGGCGGTCTCGCCGCCGACAAGAACGCCAAGATGGTGGCCCACATGTCGCACACCGTGGAGATCACGGGCGACGTCAGCGAGAAAGACGGCAAGATGATGATCATGGCCGACTCGCTGAAGATGGCCAAGTAAGTCGCCGAAGCTGTCTCCCTCCGTACGGGAGCCGCGCAGAAACCCCGGGATGGTCCCGGGGTTTTTGTTGACAGGATTGTACTAATAAACTAGTATAATAGGTCAGTGGCGATCGTCTCGATCGATCCTCGTGACGCGACGCCGATCTACGCGCAGCTCGAGCGCGGGCTGCGGGCGGCGATCGCGGCCGGCCGCCTGCGGCCCGGCGATCAGCTGCCAACCGTCCGGCAGCTCGCCGTCGAGCTGCAGATCAACGCAAATACAGTGGCCCGCGTGTACGCCGAGCTCGAGCGCGCCGATGTCCTCGAGACCCGCCGCGGCGTCGGGTCCTTCGTCGCCGCCAAGCCTGCGCAGGTTCGACCACCCCTCGAGCACCACCGGCGACTGCGCGCGTTCGTGACGCGCCTGCTCGGCGACGCCGCCGCCGCCGGCTTCACCCTCGACGACGTGCTGACCGAGTTGGCGGCGCATCGCCGCAAAGGAGTATGACCGTGGCCATCATCCAGCGTTCGCGTAGCAACGAGCCGGACGTCCGCCCGCGCCCCAACGTTGTGGCGCTGTTCATTCTGCTGGCGTCGATCGCCGCCGGTGCCGCGCTGACGGTCGCCGCCGGTCATCCCGCTCCGCTCATCGTCTTCGCCGCCTTTGGCGCCGTCGCCATGCAGGCGCCCAAGATCGCGCAGCAATGGGAGCGGGCGGTGATCCTCCGTCTGGGGCGCTTCCACGCGATGGGCGGTCCGGGCCTGTTCTGGATCATCCCGTTCGTCGACTCGGTGGCGTCGTGGATCGATCAGCGCACGATCACCACCAGCTTCGCCGCGGAGCAGACGCTGACGTCGGACACCGTGCCGGTGAGCGTCGACGCGGTCCTGTTCTGGATGGTGCACGACGTGGAGAAGGCGGCGCTGGAAGTCCAGGATTTCTCACAGGCGGTGAGCTGGGCGGCGCAGACCGCGCTGCGCGACATCATCGGCCGCACGGAGCTGACGGTGCTGCTGCGGGGCCGCGAGAAGATCGAGCAGGAGCTGCAGTCGTTGATCGACGCGCGCTCGACTCCGTGGGGCGTCACGGTGCAATCGGTCGAGATGCGCGACATCGTGATTCCGGTGGCCCTGCAGGACGCGATGTCGCGCGAGGCCCAGGCCGCGCGCGAGAAGCAGGCTCGGATCATCCTCGGGCAGGCGGAGCAGGAGATTGCCCATTCGTTCGAGGAGGCCGCGCGGTCCTATCACAACAATCCGACGGCGCTGCACCTGCGCGCGATGAACATGCTCTATGAAGGCTTGAAGGAAAAGGGCGCGCTCATGCTGATTCCGAGCAGCGCGGTCGAGTCGATGGGAATGGGCGGTCTGATGGGCGCCGCGGCGCTGCAGCAGCAGCGGTTGACCGGTGGCGCTGAATCGAAGTCAGCGACGGAGTGATCGGTGCAGAAATGGGCGGCGGTCGTCGTGATTGTGGTCGTCGTCGCGTCGCGCGTGGGATGGGTGGTCGAGAAATGGAAAGGCAGGAGGTGAATCGTGGCGTCCGTAACAAACGTCGACCGTCAGGCGCAGATCATCCGTCTGATTCTGGTGATTCTCGGCGCGGCGCTCGCGATCGTTGGCTGGCTGCGCTGGTTGAACTTGTAGAAACGCCGTCCCGTGTTGCGTGCGGCGCCGTGCCGGTTGAAAACGAACCCCGCGAGCGCCTGGACGGCACCCGCGGGCGATGATTCAGAGTCGATGATCGTGGCGAATTTGCAATTAGCGATTTGCAATTCGCCATTTTGGGGGATCGTCAGTACCTATAGTGCTCCGGCTTGTACGGTCCATCCACCGGCACACCGATGTAGTCGGCCTGATCTTTCGTGAGCTTCGTCAGCTTGACGCCGAGGTGATCGAGGTGCAGCCGCGCGACCTGCTCGTCGAGGTGCTTCGGCAGCATGTAGACCTTCTTCTCGTACTTGCCGGTGTTGGCGTGCAGCTCGAGCTGCGCGATCACCTGGTTGGTGAACGACGCGGACATGACGAAGCTCGGATGCCCGGTCGCGCAGCCGAGGTTCAGCAGACGCCCCTCCGCGAGCACCATCACGCTGTGGCCGTCGGGAAAGCGGAACTCGTCGTACTGCGGCTTGATGTTGATCCGCTCGATCCCCGGATACTTCTTCAGGCCGGCCATGTCGATCTCGTTGTCGAAGTGGCCGATGTTACCGACGATGGCCTTGTCCTTCATCTTCGCCATGTGATCCACGGTGATGATGTTGTGGTTGCCGGTCGCGGTGATGAAGATGTCCGCGTGCTCGATCACGTCGTCGATCGTCGCGACCTGGTAGCCTTCCATCGCCGCCTGCAGCGCGCAGATCGGATCGATCTCGGTGACGATGACGCGCGCGCCCTGGCCGCGAAGCGCTTGCGCGCAGCCCTTGCCGACCTCGCCGTAGCCGAAGACCACGGCGACCTTCCCGCCGAGCATGACGTCGGTCGCGCGTGCGAGGCCGTCGGGCAGCGAGTGGCGGCAGCCGTAGATGTTGTCGAACTTGCTCTTGGTGACCGAGTCGTTCACGTTGATGGCGGGGAAGAGCAGCGTGCCCGCCTCCATCATCTGATACAGCCGGTGCACGCCGGTCGTCGTTTCCTCGCTGACGCCGCGCAGCGAGGACGCGATGCGCGCGTAGCGCGTCTTGTCCTTCGCCATCGACGCGCGGATCGTGTCGAGGATCACGCCCCATTCTTCGGGATCTTTCTCCGCGTCGAAGGCCGGCACTCTGCCCGCCTTCTCGAACTCGACCCCCTTGTGCACCAGCAGCGTCGCGTCGCCGCCATCGTCGACGATCAGCGTCGGCCCGCTGCCGTCGGGCCACTCGAGCGCCTGCTCCGTGCACCACCAGTATTCGGCGAGCGTCTCGCCCTTCCACGCGAACACCGGCGTTCCCTTCGGACTCGCGACCGTGCCGCCGCTCTCGGGACGCCCGACCACCACCGCCGCCGCCGCGTGATCCTGCGTCGAGAAGATGTTGCACGACACCCAGCGCACGTCGGCGCCGAGCTCGACGAGCGTTTCGATCAGCACCGCTGTTTGAATCGTCATGTGCAGCGAGCCCATGATGCGCGCGCCCGCCAGCGGCTTCTTCGCGCCATGCTGCTTGCGCAGCGCCATCAGGCCGGGCATCTCCTGCTCGGCGAGACGGATTTCCTTGCGGCCGAAATCGGCCTCGGCGAGATTGCGGACCTTGTACGGCTCGCGTCCGACCGCGATCGCGGCGGCGAAGGGGTGCATCTTCTCAGTCACAGTGGCCATCTTCTTCTCCTATGCAAGGGCGCGACTGAAGTCCCGCCCTACATCTGTCTTTGTGCCCTACATCTGTCTTCGTGGGCCGGGCCTTCAGACCCGCCTTGCGCGTCCGTCCGCCTCGCCGTCGCAACGAACAGTCCTGGTCCCTTCGAACGCGAATCCGGCGGCAGCGGCACGAACCTGGTCTCGACGAAACCGGCGTCGGTCAGCATCTCGCGCACGTGACCTTCGCCAAAGCCGAGCCACACGTGCCCCATCTGCTGACGATAGCTCTCGCGATCGTGCGGCAGCATGTCGACGATGAGCGTGCGTCCGCCGGGCTTGACGACGCGCGCGACCTCCGAAAGCGCACGCTCTGGCTCCGGCACGTGATGGAGCACGAGCATCAGCGTCGCCGCATCCAGCCGCGCATCGTCGATCGGCAGCGCCTCGAGATCGCCGCGCCGGAGGTCAACGTTGTCGACGCCGTGCAGCCGCCTCTTCGCCGCCTGCAGCATGGCGGCGGACGCGTCGACCGCGACCACGCGCGCCACGAACGGCGCGAGTGCGGCGGTGAGCTGTCCTGTGCCGCAGCCGAGATCGCCCACCACCCAGCCGCCGTCGGCGAATGCCGCGAGCGCCGCCAGATGGAAGCGATCGCCGAACAACTCGTCGCGCATCCGATCCCACTGGCCGGCCGACGAGGAAAAAAACTCCTGCGACGTGGTCCGCCGGGCCGCGAGGGCCGCCTGCAGTCGCCGCTGGTCGTGAGCCGCGGCCGTCGAGGCGCCGACCTGCTCGCGCACGAGCAGCCACAATCGCCGGGCTGAGGCGTCCAGCTCGTCGCGTCCGTCGGCGTCGCCGCGTCCCGAGACAGATGCCGACCGCGTCATCGTGTAAAGGTGGCTCGTGCCTTCGGCGCGCGCGGCAATCCACCCGCTGTCGGCGAGCGCTTTCAGATGGCGGCTGACCGTCGACTGCGGCAGCTGCATGATTCCGCAGAGCTCGGACACGGTCAGCTCGTGGCGGTCAAGCAGCAGCAGCAGCCGGCTGCGCGTCGCGTCCGAGAGCGCCGACAAATGATCGAGAATTGCGGGCGGGCGTCCGTTCATCCGTTAAACCGGATGGAAGGATACACCCTGGAGGCGGTCGTGTCAACGGGAGCACGCGAAGGCCTGGAGGGGCGAGACCGCCTCGAACGGGGGAGGGCGGAGCGGCGGCAGTCTCTCCCGTCCTGCCCTTTCAGAATCCCGGCGTCAGGTTGAACTGAAAGACCAGCCCCTGCCTCGGCCGCTGGAACGGTCGCGTGAAATCGAACTCGCCGACGGCGACGCCGAACATGTTCACCCGCAGCGCGACGCCGGCACTCGACACGCCGTTGCGCCAGTTGAAGGCGCGCGGCTGTTCGACGATCCCCAGCAGGTTGTTCGGCGTCACTTGCTGGACGTCGTTCCACGCGAGGCCGGCGTCGGCGAACACGGCGACCTCCACCGGCACCGGCCCGTACATGTGCGACGACACGCCCATGGGGCGCAGCAGCGGAAAGCGGAACTCGATGTTGCCCACCAGGATGCGGCTGCCGACAAGGCGATCGAAGATCGGGCAGGAGCTCGTCGCGGAAGGAATACATTCGCTCGCGTTGAACGTGTAGACGTCGTACCCGCGAACCAGGGTCGGATAGCCCAAGTACAACGGAAATAGCCGCTGATCTTCGGCGCCGCTGCCGTACCGCCCGTGGTGCAGCACGCGCGTGGCGATCGTATAGAACGGCACCGGCATGAAGTACCGCCGATAGTCAGCGGTGACGCCGACGTAGCCGATCGATCCGGCAGTGGGCGACGCTTCGAAGCGGTAGCGCTCGCCGGACACAGGGCTGGTCGCGCCGTAGTTACTCGTGTCGTGCACGTACGCCGCCGACGCGTTGCCCAGTGTCAGCGGCGAGGCAATCGGCGTCGTCGCGCTGGTGTCGGTCAACACCTGGCCGGTGTTCAGCGAAAAGCTCGTGGTCTGCACGATTTGATCGAACGAGATCCGGCTGATGCCCCCTTGAAACTCCACACGGTCGGCCCGATTGAACGGGTACGAGACGACGCTGGCCGCGCTCTGTTCCGTCTGGCGGAAGATGATCGTTTGATCGATTTCGACAGGCTCGCCGCTGACCGAGCCAATGGAGCTGGCGAACCCGCCGGTCAAGTACGGCACCTGTCCGCCGACGAGTCCCCAGTTCCAGCGGTGGGCCTGGTTGAAGTACGCCACCTGGGCCGCGGTGTTCTTCAGATCGAATCCGCCGCCGCCGAAGGCGCCGAACCCTGAATTGATCTGGAGCGCCGTCGCGAGGATGTGATCGCCGAGCATGTCGCCGAATTGCAGTGCGATGCCTCCGCTGATCATCGTGCCGAAGCGGCTCGCGCCGACAGCCACCGCCGGCTGCGACACGCCTTCGAGCGAAAGCGTCGGTCGATACGGGTCCACCTGGCTGGGCGCCTCGGCCGGCAGTCCGAACGAGGCATCGGCCAACAGCTGCGGGACCTCGCCGCCGGGCTTGCGATCGAGCGGCGGCAGCGTCGCGGCGGTCATCGACGCCGGCCCCAGCGGCGCGGCGGGGCGCTTCGCTGCGTCGTCGATCGTATAGATGTCGTACTTCCCTTCCTGATAGACGCTGAACGCCGCGACGCCGGTCGCTGAAGACACCGACAATGTCGGGCTGGTGTTGGTGATGCCGCTCAAACCGGTGCCCACGCGCGTGAGCTGCGCGAGCTCGCCGCTGGCGAGCGCCAGGCGATACAGATTCGGGATGCCGTCGCGATCGGAGACGAAGTACAGCGATGCGCCATCGGGTGACCATTGCGGATTGATGTTCTTGCCGTCGGTGAACGCGCGCACCTGCTCGATGACGCCGGTCTCCGGGTCGATGAGCGCGAGGCGGTAGTCGCCAACCTGCAGCGTGTCGAGATGCGTGGTGAAGCGATCGGTCGCAAACGCGATGCGCTTGCCGTCCGGCGACCACGCGGGCATCAGGTCGGCGTACGGGTCGTGCGTCAACTGATGGAGGCTCGAGCTGTTCAGATCGTACAAATACAAATCGGTGAGTCCGCGGGTCATGCCGGTGAAGCAAATCGTGCGTCCGTCGGGCGACCACGTGGGATTGAACACTTCGTCGAGCGAGGGCAGCGGAATCTCGCGATCCTTCTCGCCGTTGGTTGCGTTGAAAATGGCGAGCGCGGGCCGTCCGCCGGTAATCGTCGCAATCGCGATGCGCGTGCTGTCGTGAGCCCAGGCGCCAGCGGAGTAGATGAACTGGATGCTCGAGTAGTGCGGGTCGGTAGCCGTGCTGGTCAGCTGGCGGAGGATCTTGCCGCTGCGGGCGTCGGCGATGAAGAGATCGATCGAAAAGAAGGTTCGCGCCGAGAGAAACGCGAGCAGCCGTCCATCCGGGCTGAGTGTCGGTCCGACGTTGAGTTGCGCCGCGGCTTGATCGCCCTTGATTACGAGCGTGCCGATCTCCGACGCGGGCATCGTCTTCTGCAGAATGGGGGTGTAGGCGCTGCGAATCGCCGCTTGCCATTCGGCGGAGAACTCCTTGGTGTCGAGGCCGAGCACCTTCTTGAAAGCCGCGTCCATGTCCCCGGAGGACGCCGCGATCGCGAGCAGCGGCTTGATCGTGTCGTCGCCCCAGCGACCGCCGACATACGCCCAGAACGCCTGGCCCCACCGGTACGGAAAATACTTGGGATTGTTCAAATCGTGGATCGTCGGAAGCTTCTGACCGTTGACCTCGCGCGCCGCATCGCGCATCCACATCGCCGTGTTCGGATCCACCGGACCCAGCGACAGATATTCGGCCATGCCTTCGATGAACCACAGCGGCAGACGTTCGGCGCCATTCTGCCCGTGAGATCCTTTGGCCGCCCCGGTCATATCGAATTGAAACGCGTGGACGAGCTCATGGCCAATCACATGATCGGTGTCGCCAATCGGACCGCCGAGCGGCAGCACGATGCGCCGCCTGAGCGGCTCCGTGACGCCGCCGGTGCCCTCGCCGAGCTGCCCCGGGATCGCGTTCGTCTGCTCGAAATCCGGATGCGATCCGTACAGCACGAGCGGCTGCCGGCTGCTGAGCGAGTAGGAAAAGATGCGTTGCAGCCGCGCATACCATCGCTCCGCAAGACGCGCGCTGATGTCAATCCCTTCACGCTCCTCGGGGTAGAAGTAAATGTCGAAGTGCTCCGTCTTCAGAACACGAAAGTCGAGATTCTTGTACTGGACTTTGTTCTGGCCGAAGTATTCCTGCGCCGAAAGGCCCGGTTCGGCTGCACTGACGGCCACCGCCAGGCAGATGAGCACGGCGAGCCGGAACGACATGACAACTCCGAGCAAAAAAAAGGGTCGAACCCCTTTTCGGTCCGGTGGTCTCCGACCGTCTGATAGCGAAGAGCATGCCAGCGGAGCTCGCCGCGAATTAGAGTGGGCGCGTCGAGGTCCGGTCGTCGGAGGACGGGTGGGTCACTTCACGCAGATCGCGATGCCGGCGCCGCCCCCCGGCTGTCCCGCGCAGTAGTCGGCGATTGCCTGCCGGACTTCCTCGCGCGCCGACGCGGCTTCGTGCGCTGCATGCGCGCGCCCGATCTCGTGTGCGATCGCCATCAAATCGATCAGCATGAGCGGCTGCGCCACTGGGACGCCGGCGCGCTGCAGCTGCTCGTAGGCATACAAGCCGCCGGGCGGCACTGGTCCACTCGAGAAATCCATTGGCGGAACGAGCTTGTCGAAGCGCTGACGTTCGCGCACGTCGACGACGAAGTCGGGTGTGATGCGGGGTACGGTGAGAAGAGCGGGTCGCTGGAGCGCCGCGCGAATACGTTCGATGGAAACCGGCAGCGCCGGCGGTTCGGATTGGGACGCGCTCGTGGTCTGGGTCTGCTCGCTTTCCGCCTGTCGCGCATTCGCTTGCGCCGGCGATGTCTGCGTCTGCACCGCCATCGACGCCGTCTGCACTGCCATCGACGCCGCGAGCAGCAACGCCGTCATCGGCATGCGCGCGGGCTCATCGGTTCGTGGCCGTGATCGTCGACGTGGTGGCGGTTGTCTGCCGCCCCCTCTGTCGCGCGGCTTCATACTCGGCGATCGCCCGCCGCACTTCGTCGCGCGCCGCCTGTTCCGCACGCGCCCGCTCGGTCTGGCTGACGGCCGTGAGCGCGCGGCCACCGAGATACTTCACCGCGAGATTCTCGACCGCCACCGTCAACAGCTCCGGCTCATTGAAGGCCGCGTACGGCTGCCGCAGCGGATTGTCGACGGGAGGAAAGACCTGCTGATTGACTTCGTAGGCATACACGCCGCCACCCACCGCCGGGCCGCTCGTGAAATCCAGGCTCGCGAGAAGGTCCTCAACGCGCATCGTCTGCTGCTCGCTCACACCAATCCGGAAGTGCGGGTGTTCCTCGAGGCCGCGCAACGGCTCGGCTGGTGCCTGTGCGAGGGCGCGCTTGATCTTGTCCAGCGACACCGGGAGCGTTCCTGCGTCCTGCGTCGCGGACGCCCCTGTCTGCGAGGAGGACGACTGGGCCGCCGCTCCACCCGGCATCGCCAGCAGCATTCCTGCAAGAGCTAGATTCATCAACCGCATAGGTAAGACGCCTCGCTTCCTCCTTCAGCTTGTGGTTCGGGCGATACGTAGGTCTCGGCCCCTGCACTCAGGATCGGGCCGGCACATAACGATCACGCCCTACAGCCGCCTGGTGCAGGACCCGCGCCAGTCAGACGCTGTCCGATTATGAACAGATGTCACCGGCCGCGCCCGAGCGTAAAATGCGTCAAGTGAGGAGGCCGGCATGCATCAGGTCCCGCGCGAAGATCAGATCGAGCTCGCCGACGCCATGGCAGAGGGCGCCCGCCGGCGGCCGCAGGCGTTCGGTGAGTACTTCGACGAGCACGGCGGTTCCTGCGCGCTCGGCGCCGCGTACGAAGGTGCGTACTCGCTGCCCGACGATGCGCATGCGATCCGGCCGCGGATGGATCGACTGTTCGATTGCCTCGAAAACGTCAGGCGCAAATGCCCGGAAGGCTGTCTCAAGCGCTTGCCTCTCAACGCGATCATCCTGCACTTGAACGACGACCACCACTGGACGCGCGAGCAGATCGTGGAGTGGCTCAAGAGAGACTAGCAGTCGATCGAAGCCGCGCATGCCGGAGCTCCCCGACGTCGTCGTTTACACGGAGGCGCTGGCGCGGTACGTTGTCGGCCAGCGGCTCGATCGCGTCCATCTGTTCAGCCCGTTCGTCCTGCGAACCTTCGATCCTCCTCTCGACACGATCGCCGGCCTCACGATCCGCGGCGTGAGCCGCGTCGGCAAACGTCTCGTGATCGCGTTCGAACGCGATCTGTTTCTCGTCATCCACTTGATGATCGCGGGGCGCCTGCGGTGGCGCGAGCCCGGAAAGAAGCCGGGGATGGGCCCGAAGATGATCCTCGCGTCGTTCGAGTTCGCGGCGGGCACGCTGTTTTTCACTGAGGCGAGCTCGAAGAAGCGCGCCTCGCTGCGCCTGGTGCGCGGTCGGGCGGCTGTCGGCGCCCTCGATCCCGGCGGCGTCGAACCGCTCGAAGCCACACGGGAGCAGTTTCAGGAGGCGCTGACGCGCGAGAGCCATACGCTGAAGCGCGCGCTCACCGATCCGCACCTGTTCAGCGGCATCGGCAACGCGTACTCCGACGAGATTCTGCATGCGGCGCGCCTCTCGCCGCTGAAGCTCACGCGCTCACTGTCCGATGCCGAGATCGCACGGCTGTACGACGCGACGCGTGCGACGCTGACGCTGTGGATCGACCGGCTGCGCGAGGCTGCGGGCGGCGGTTTCCCGGAGAAAGTCACCGCGTTTCACGATCGCATGGCGGTGCACGGCCGCTTCCGGCGACCGTGCCCCATCTGCGGGTCGCCGGTCCAGCACATCGTATACGCCGACAACGAGTGCAACTACTGCGCGACCTGCCAGACGGGCGGGCGCCTGCTGGCGGATCGGGCGCTGTCACGGCTGCTGAAGAGCGACTGGCCGCGGCACCTCGACGAGTGACGGTCCCGGTTGCATTTCTAAATCCACACATATAGATTTATAGATGTGAAACAGGCGTCCGCGCTCTACCGCCTGCTCGGCGACGAGGCGCGCCTGCGTCTGCTGCGGGTGCTGGCGAAGGAGCGGCTGAACGTCACGGAGCTGACCGGCGTGCTTGGCCTGGCGCAGTCGGGCGTGTCGCGGCATCTCGGCCTCCTGAAGGACGCCGGGCTCGTCGTCGAGGAGAAAGACGCCGGCTTCACCTTCTATCGGGTTTCCGAGCCGGCCGGCGCCGACGGCTTGTGGCCGACATTGGCGGCGCAGTTCGAGGCGTCCTCCGCCGATTCGGCGGTGCGGGCCGACGAGGCGCGTCTGCAGGAAGTGCTGAGGCTGCGCAAGGAGAACTTCGACGCGCACGCCGGGCCCGATACGCGCGACGCGCGCCAGCTGGTGCCTGGACGAAGCTGGGCGGCGTGGTCGCGCGCGCTGGGACTGTTGATGCCGCCGCTCAAGGTCGCCGATCTCGGCTGCGGTGAAGGCTATCTCACCGTCGAAGCGGCGCGATGGGCGTCCCGGGTGATTGCCGTCGATCGATCGGCGGCCGTGCTGGATCGCGCCCGGGCGCTTGCCCGGCGGCGCAGGGTGTCGAACGTGATCTGGAAGCGCGGCGAGCTCGAGAAGCTGCCGGTGAAGGACGCGCGCGTCGACGTCGCGCTGCTCTCGCAGGCGCTGCACCACGCGCACGATCCGGCACACGCTGTGACAGAAGCGGCGCGGATCACGGCGCCGGGCGGCCGCGTGCTCGTGCTCGATTTGCGCACCCACCACGAGGAATGGGTGCGCGCGAAGCTCGGCGATCGCCGCCTCGGCTTCGACGATGGCGAGTTGAAGGAGATGCTGACGGCCGCCGGGCTCACCGGCGTCAAGGTCGGCGTCGGCGCGCGCAAGGCCGGCGATCCGTTCACCGTGCTCGTCGCGTCGGGGGTGAAACCCCAGGGATCTCATCACCAAGACACGAAGATCACGAGGAATACGAAGGCCGCCAAGCATTCCGTACGTCCATGAGCGGCTTCGTGTTGTTCGTGCCTTTGATGAAAGTACATCCATGAATCGCGACACTCGGCAACAGCTCGACGCTCTGCTCGCCACGCGCATCCTCGTCCTCGACGGCGCGATGGGCACGATGATTCAACGCCACCAGTTGACGGAAGCCGACTTCCGTGGCGCGCGCTTCGCCGCGCATCCGCGCGATCTGAAAGGCGACAACGATCTGCTCGTCCTCACGCGGCCGGACGTGATCGGCGGCATCCACCGGCAGTATCTCGAGGCCGGCAGCGACATCATCGAGACGAACACGTTCAACAGCACCGCCGTGTCGCAGGCGGATTACGGGCTCCAATCGATCGTGTACGAGCTGAACGTCGAAGGCGCGAGGCTCGCCAAACAGGCATGTGCGGAGTGGACGGCGCGGACGCCCGATCGCCCGCGTTTCGTCGCCGGCTCGATGGGGCCGACCAACACGACGCTGTCGATCTCGCCCGACGTGAACAACCCGGCGTTCCGCGCCATCACGTTCGAAGCGCTGTGCGAGGCGTATCGGGAGCAGGTCCGCGGCCTGATCGACGGCGGCTGCGACCTGCTGCTGCTCGAGACGATCTTCGACACCCTCAGCGCGAAGGCGGCGCTCGTCGCGATTCAGGAGGTCTTCGACTCGCTGGAATCCCGCGAATCCCCCGAATCCCAAATCCCGAATCCCAAGTCTCGTCCACCCTTGATGATCTCCGTGACCGTCACGGACCGCAGCGGCCGCACGCTCTCGGGCCAGACCATCGACGCGTTCTGGACCACGATCGCGCACGTGCGGCCGTTCAGCGTCGGTATCAACTGCGCACTCGGCGCGCGCGACATGCGCCCGTACATGGCGGAGCTCGCGCGCG
>Ga0207657_10003131_pt1 | contig 17691 bp, 16 predicted proteins | sample KBSC33metaG_FD_184316 | JGI IMG/M metagenome (GOLD analysis project Ga0207657, IMG submission 184316) | Corn rhizosphere microbial communities from Kellogg Biological Station, Michigan, USA - KBS C3-3 metaG (SPAdes) (version 2) | ecosystem: Host-associated > Plants > Roots > Rhizosphere > Soil ... | reverse complement strand
CTGATCTGCTCGAGGTGCCGCTCCTCGAGCTGTGTGAGCGACCACGCGCGGCGCTCCAGCTGCTCGGCCGAGATCTCCTCGTTCGCATCGGTCGGCACCTCGAGCAGGAAATGGTCGGCGTTGCCGAGGATCACCGGCCAGCCGAGCTCCGCGAGCCGGTCGAGCACGGCCGCCGGGTGGTCGCCGCCCTGCGCCACGTCGCCGAGCACGACGCCGTCCTCGATGCCGAACCGCGCGAGCTCGCGGAGGACGGCGTCGAACGCCGGCGCGTTCCCGTGGATGTCCGAGAGGAGGGCGTACGGCACGACGCCATTACGCTATCCACCGTGAGCGTCGTCGTTCGCATGGCTCCGAGCCCGACGGGCTTCCTCCACATCGGGAATGTCCGCACGTTCCTCTTCAACTGGCTCTTCGCGAGGCACGAGGGCGGACAGATCCGGCTGCGGATCGAGAACACGGACACGGCGCGGGAGGTTGCCGAGGCCACCGACTTCATCCAGGACTCGCTGCGCTGGCTCGGCATCGACTGGGACGGCGCGGTGACGTTTCAGCTCGACCGCATCGACGACTGCCGGCGCGTTGCCGACGAGCTCGTGGCGGCGGGCAAGGCCTACGAAGACGAGGGCGCGATCCGCTTCCGCATGCCGGACGAGGGCGTCACGGCCTGGGACGACGTCGTTCGCGGCCGCGTCGAGGTTCCGAACGAGACGATCGAGGACCTCGTGCTCGTGCGCTCGGACGGGCGGCCGACGTACAACTTCGCGTCGCCGATGGAGGATGTGTGGGACGGGATCACGCACGTCGTCCGTGGCGCCGACCACATCTCGAACACGCCGAAGCAGATCCAGATCATCCGTGCGGTCGGCGCGGACGTCCCGATCTACGCGCACTGCCCGGACGTGAACGGGACGGACGGGAAGAAGCTGTCGAAGCGACACGGCGCAGTCGGCGTCGACGAGTTCCGCAACACGGGCTATCTCCCCGAGGCTCTGATGAACTTCCTCGCATTGCTCGGGTGGGCTCCCGACGGCGAGACCACGATCATGGCGCGCGAGGTGATGGTCGAGCGGTTCGACCTCGGCCGCGTCAGCCCGAGCCCGGCGCAGTTCGATTACGCAAAGCTCGATTGGATGAACGGCATGTACCTGCGCGCGTTGCCGCCCGACGAGTTCGCACACGCGCTCGTCCTCTATCTCGGCGAGCAGGGCTACGAGTGGGACGCGGAGCTCGTGCGCAAGGCGGCGCCGCTCGTGCAGGAGAAGATCGCGAAGCTCGGCGAGTTTCCCGAGTTCGCCGGCTTCTTCTTCCACGACGTCGAGCCGCAGGAGCTCGACGGCGGTTTGGAGATCGTGGCCGCCGCGCGCGACGCGCTCGCGGAGCTCGAGCCGTTCACGGCGGAGTCGATCGAGGCGGCGCTACGCGGCGTGCTCGAGCGGCTCGGCCTGAAGCCGCGCCAGGGCTTCCAGCCGATCCGGATCGCCGTCACCGGGTCGAAGATCTCGCCGGGACTGTTCGAGAGCATCGAGCTGCTCGGCCGCGACACGACCCTGCAGCGGCTCAGTGCCCGCGTTTCATAGGGAGGCGTTTGGGCGGGGCGAGGGGGTCGAGCGCGCGCTGGAACGCCAACCAGGCGCGGCGCCTGAACTGCGCCGTGGGCAACGGGACTCCCGCTGCCTCTGCCCTCGTAGCGTCCCCCCGGGCCACCACGAGCCGCCTCGTGCTGCCCTTGTCCTTGCCCATTTGTAAAGAGGTAACGGAGCCGGCAGGGGTCGGGTTACGCGCCGTAGTATCCGCGGCGCTTTGGGAGTTGGGGGAGGAGCTGCGGTTCTCGTCGTCGACGACGAGCCGGCGATCCGGCTGCTGGTCCGGGTCAATCTCGAGCTCGAGGGCTACGACGTCCTCGAGGCGTCCTCGCTCGACGAAGCCCGCAGCCACCTCGACGGCGGCGAGCCGGCCGTCGTCCTGCTCGACATGCGGGTCGGCGCCGACCGAGGAGAGGCGCTGCTCGACGAGCTGGATGCGCGCGCCATCCCCGTGATCTTCATCAGCGGCTCGGCGGAGATCCAGCCGGACGTCGCGCGGCGCGCGGCGGCGTCTCTCGGCAAGCCCTTCACGATCGACGACCTGCTCGCCGCCGTCCGCTCGGCTGCCGCCCGTTAGGCTCAGGAACGATGGCGAGCACGGCGGTCCGGGGCGCGGCGGAGTACGAAGCGCGGTTGCAGCAGTACGCGTACGAACGCTCGGAGGAGGGACGCCGCGTCCGGGTCGGCGAGAAGGAGGTCTCCGAGCAGGCTGCGATCATCGCGCGCTACAGCGATCTCTTCACACGCGACCAGCTCGCAGCGCTCCGCGACGAGCAGAGCTCCGCGGCCGACGTCGAACGCGAGCGGTTGTACCGGTTGTGCAAGTCCTGTGAGTCGGGCGTCGTCTCGGCGGAGCTCGCGGAGCAGGAGGACGCGTTCGAGAACGCAATCCTGCAGGCGCGGGTCACGTTCCGCGGCGACGAGATGCCGTTGCGCTCGGCGCAGGCGCGGCTCGCCGTCCTCGATTCGTATGCCGACCGCGAGGAGCTCGGCGAGCTCGAGCGGACGGCATCGGCTGCGTTCAATCCGCAGCGCCGTGAGCTGCTCGAGGCGCGGGAGCAGCTCGACGCCGACGTCAGCGGCGAGCCGGATCCGATCGCGCGCAACGACGACGAGAAGGCGATCTCGCTCCGCGAGCTCGAAGGCGTCCTCGCCGCGGCCTCGGCTGCGACGACCGAGGCGTACGGCCGCCTGCGCGACCGCTGGTTCGACCGTCTGCTCGGGCCGGACCGCGACGCGCGGCCGACGAACGCGCACGTCCACTACTTGCGCCGCGTCTCGCCGCTCGAGTCGACGTACACGAAGGAGCAGGCCGTCGAGATCTGCCTCGCGACGACGCTCGCGCTCGGCTTCGACATGACCGCCATCCCGAACATCCATCTCGACCTCGAGGACCGGCCGCAGAAGAACCCGCGCGCCTGTGTGATCGCATCGAATCCTCCGGAGGTCGTGCACCTGATCACGCGCGCGCAGGGCGGCCTCTCCGACTATCAGGCCTTCCTGCACGAGGCCGGCCATGCGCTGCACTACGCCGGCGTCGATCCGCGGCTGCCGTACACGTTCCGCTCGATCTCGCGCGACCACGCGCTCACCGAGATCTACTCGTACATCTTCGAGGCGGTGACGCGCGAGCCCGGGTGGCACGCGCAGCACTTCGGGCTCAGCGACGCGCAAGCGGAGGAGAACGCGGAGGTGACGCTGTTCCTCGAGGCGCTCCTCTACCGCCGGTACACCGCGAAGCTGCGCTACGAGCTCGGCTTCTGGTCGGCCTTCGCCGACGAGCGCGGGACGTCCCCGCGCGACTACGCACCGCTCCTCTCCGCGGCGACGGGGCTCGACTACGACGACCGCAACTACCTGTCCGACATGGATGCCGGCTTCTACTCGGCGGACTATCTGCGCGCGTGGATCCGCGCCGCGCAGCTACGCGCGTATCTCGTGCGCGAGGTGGGTGACGATTGGTGGCGCTCCACCCGGACGGGCGAGCTCCTGCGCGACCTGTTCCGCGAGGGGACGCGTCCGACGAGCGAGGAAGTGGCGGGGCGGATCGGCTACGACCCGCTCGACACGGGCCCGCTCGTCGCCGATCTGTCCGCCGCTTAGCTTTCTCGCTTCGTCAGGACCGCGTGTATCTCGCGGGTCAGCGTCGCGATCTGCTCGGTCAGCTCTTTGTCCTGCCGGGTCAGCGACGTGTTCGAGTTGAGCAGCTCGATGATCTCGCGGGTCTGCCTGTCCGCAGATTCTTCGAGGAGCGTGTGCCGCTGGTCGATCATGTCGCCGTGCTCCTTGTCGCGGTCGGCCTGGCGCGTCTGCGCGAGCAGGATGAGCGGCGCCGCGTACGCGGCCTGAGTCGAGAATGCGAGGTTCAGGAGGATGAACGGATACGGGTCCCACTTGGAGATGACCGCAAGCGAGTTGAGGACGATCCAGATGACGACCACGACGGACTGCGCAACGATGTACTCCGGCGTCCCGAAGAACCGCGCGAGCGCCTCGGCTCGGCGGCCGAACGCATCGTCACCGAAGGCGCCGCGGTGGCGGCGGACCTGAGGCATGCGAATGACGCTAGAGGACGTCCCGGACGATCTCGAGGATGCCGCGCTCCTCGTCCCCCTGCAGGTCCTGTCGCAGCTGCTCGTCGAGCTCGATCCCGACCATGAGCACGATCGCGCCGACGTAGAAGTACGTCGTGAAGAGGTAGACGGCGGTCAGAGAGCCGACGGCGCTCGTGTAGCTCGCGGCGGAGCGGACGTACCACGCGAAGATCAAGGACTGCACGATCCAGAGAACGACGACGAGCGCCGCGCCGCCGGAGGCCCAGCGCTTGGAACGCGACTCGGCGGGCGCGAAGCGGACCAGCACGCCGAACGCCAGGGTCAGTAGCGCGATCGTCGCGAGCCAACGCGCGATCGAGAAGAGGATGCCCCAGCTGCCGTGCACGGCGTGGCGCAGGCCGAGCGTGAGCAAGGACGCGCCGATCAACGCGGCGGTGACCACGAACGCGATTCCGATCGAGAGCGGAAAACGGATGTACCACGGCCGTTCGTCCTTCGCGCCGTAGATCTTCGAGATCGCGCTCATGCACGCGCGCACGGTTCCGGAGACTTCCCAGATGGCGAGCGCCGACGCGAACGCGATCAGCCCCACGGAGCTGCTCGAGAAGACCTTGTTCACGGTTGCCTGGATGCCGCGAAAGACCGCCGGCAAGACCTTCGGCTGGATCTGCGGCGCGATCTGTTTCGTCCAGACGTGCTCGTGCCCTGTCTCGCCGAGGATCGCGACGCCGAGGAGCGCGAGGGCGACGCTCGCGACGAACGCCTGCAATGCGATCGCCGCAGCCGACGTCAGCAGCTCGTGCTCGTCGAAGAGGCCCACCCAGAGGCCCACGAGATCCTTCAGGCCTTTCTTCGTACGGCGTGCGCGGGCCACACGTCACGGTTTCACCGGTTGTCCGCTCAGGAATCACGCCGCGCCGCGAGTGGGGGACGAACCTAGACCGAGGCGCGGGTACCGACCACCGCTCCTGGAGGATGATCCCTCCATGCTCTCGGCGCAGGTGATCGGTCTCGGGTCGGCGGTCGGCGGTGCGCTCCTGGCGTTGTGGGTGCTCGCGCGCTATCGCGACTTCGGCCCCCGGACGATTCGCTCGTCGACGCTCACCGTCGCCGCGAGCGTCCTCCTCCTGCAGGGCGTCGGCCCCGCGATGAGCTGGGCGGTCGACGCCCTGAGCCCAGCGGTGGCACTCCTCGCCGTAGCCGTCCCGGGCTTCACGTTCGCGTTCTGGAGCGGCGGCGTGTTCATGCGCGCCATGCTCAACGGCACAGCCGGCGGTTTCCGGGTTCGTGCACGCGAGCGGGTACGCGTGCGGAGCCCGCGCCGCCGCTGATCGGCGTTCGGCCGGCTGCCGCGGCCGCACGCGCAATACCCGTTTGGGGGACGCGCAGAGCCTCGGCGTGACACATGTCTAGGCCCACTGCGGCGATAGGAGTTCGATGTGAATGCAGTTGGCGTGCGTCCGTTCCCCGCGGACGATCTCAGCCCCATGCGGAGAATCCGGGTCTCGGAGCCCGTCAGGCTCCGTGACTATTTCCTGCGCCTCGGCGCAAAGGCGGAGATCCTCGAAGACGGTCTCGTCGCCGTCGAGCTCGAAGACGATGAGTCGAGCATCGAGGACTACCTCCAGAACTGGTCGACCGTGAACGGCATCTCCGCCGTCTTCGAGCAGGCTCCGGCGCCGCTCGCCCTCGTGCCCGCGCCCTTCTTCAACGAGCGCCCCCGCTTGGGCGAGCTCCTCGTCGACCGGCATCTCATCACCGTGGAGCAGCTGGCCGAGGCGGTCGTGGAGAGCCGTTCCACCGGCGTCCTCCTCGGTCGCGTGCTGCTTCAGCAAGGTTGGTTGTTCGAGGACGAGCTCGCTCGCACCCTCGCCACCCAGCTCGATCTCCCGTACGTCAACATCCGCGTCACGGGCGTCGACCGGTCGATCGCGAACATGATGCCGGCCGAGACCGGAATCCGCTTCGGTGCGATTCCGATCGGGTTCTTCGCCGGCCGCGTCCGCGTTGCGTTCGCAGATCCGTGCGACGATCAAGCGCAGGAAGCGGTCAAGCTCCACGTGTCGAACCCGGACGTCGTCATCGCGGAGTTGTCCGACATCGAATCGGCATGGCGAACGGTCGGCCACGCCAACGGGGGCTCCGGCGTCTGGACTTCATGAGGCGGTTGACACGACGTAGCCTCGTAGTCGAGGATCGACCTTTCGTCACAGGCGAAAGGAAGACGCCATGTCGTGGAGCATCGAGGGGACCTACTTCGAAACGTGTTCCTGCGAGCTCATGTGCCCGTGCAACTTCTCATTCGACCACGGTGCGACGTATGACTACTGCCGCGTCACACTCGTCTTCGACATCCGCGAGGGCGAGGTCGAAGGGACGGATGTAGGCGGGCGCACGCTCGCCGTCGTTGCGGATACCCCGAAGGTCATGACCGACGGGAACTGGCGTCTCGGCATGTTCGTGGACGACGGGGCTTCGGATGAGCAGGTGCAGAAGCTCACGGCTGTCTTCGGAGGCGAGTTGGGAGGCCCGATGGCCGGCTTGGCGCCGCTCATCGGCGAGATGCTCGGGGTTGAACGCGCGCCGATCGAGGTCGTCGAGGACGGCCTCAGCCACAGCGTCCGCATCGGCGACGCGATCGATTTCGAGGTCCAGGACATCGTCCCCTTCGGCGTCGAAACGGGTGAGCCGGTGAGGCTTACCGGAGTCTTCCATCCTGTCGCCTCCGAGCTGACCGCTGCGGAAGCGACGCGCTCGAAGATCAGCGCGTTCGGGATCGAATACGAAGGTAAGACGGGACTCTCGTCTCCGTTCTCCTGGGCCGCCTGAACGGGTGACTGCCACAGCGCGCGAGGTCGTTCCGGATCGGGGCGGCATCGTGGCCGCCTACGGCGCGGCGCGCAGCCGTCTCGGGCTCGTCGCCGTCATGCTGGGGCTCGCGGCCGTCAGCTGGTGGTGGACGGCGCGCGAGATGCGGGGCATGGACGGCGGTCCGTGGACCGAGCTCGGGACAGCCGCCTGGTTCCTCGGTGTCTGGGTCGTGATGATGGCCGCGATGATGTTCGCCTCCGTCGTCCCGACCGTGGCGCTCTACTCGAAGCTGAAGCACACGCGAGGTCTCGGTGCGCCGCTCGCCTTCGCCTCGGGGTACCTCCTCGTGTGGGGCGCCGTCGGCGTGCCGGTCTATGCGCTGGCGAGAATCGGTGGCGTGCTCCTCGGCGGCGTGCTCGGGTGGGGCAGCGGCGGGCGTTGGGTTGCCGGTGCGACGCTCCTCGTCGCTGCGGCGTACGAGCTGACCCCCTTGAAGGACGTCTGCCTCGGAAAATGCCGCACGCCGCTCGGATTCCTGATCGGCAACTGGAGGGACGGGCTCGGCGGAGCCGTGCGCATGGGAGCTCGACACGGCGCCTGGTGCGTCGGTTGCTGCTGGGCGTTGATGGCATCGCTCTTCGCACTCGGCGTGATGAGCCTTGTCTGGATGGCGGTCGTCGCCGGCCTCATCGCGTTCGAAAAGCTGATTCCCTCGCGCCGTCTTGCGACGTACGGAACCGCAACGCTCCTGCTCGCTCTCGGGATCCTCATGCTCGTGGCGCCAGACGTTGTTCCAGGGCTGACGATTCCGAGCGCCGACATGACGGAGATGCACCCGTAGAGCCGGCACGCGTGAACCGCGTAGCTCCTGGGAAGCACGCGATTCGCCGCGAATAGAAAGGCGCATACGGGATTCGAACCCGTGCCGCCGCCGTGAGAGGGCGGTGTCCTAGGCCACTAGACGAATGCGCCCTGGAACGCGGGTTAGTGTAGCCGCGGATCGGACACACGGAACTCGTGTTCCGCTGGCTGAGCAGGCTTCTCGAATCGCCCCGCGCCGACGCGGAGAAGCAGCAGGGCGACGTGCATGCGCTCGATCGAAGCGACGATCCGCGCGGCGGTGTGCAGAGCGACGAGTACCGGCATGCGGCGCCGGTCGAGATCGTCGAGGACGCCGGCGTCGCGATGGGCGGCCCCGGAGGGGCCGTTCCCGAGGACCTCTCGCCGGACGAGCGGCGCGAGCGCGACCGCACCTAGAGCTCTAGCGCGAGACCGCGAGCCGAGCTGCGATCGCGACCGCGAGCACCGCGGCGCCTGCGCCGAGCACCGCCCAGACGAGCCCGCCGCCGACCGACGTGTTCGCCGCGACGAGCACGAGCGCTCCGGCCCCGAGCCCTGCGAATACGAGCAGGCCGACGGCGCGCGCACGCGCAAGCCGCAGCGCCCGCGACGCGGCGACGGCGTGGCGCTCCTCGAGCGACCACGTCGCGAGCTCGCTGCAGAGCAGCAGCGCGCCGCCGACGAGCGGCGCCGCCTCGTCCAGCGGATGCCGGCCGATGAAGAGCGCAACGACGTAACACGCTCCCAGGAGCAGCAGCGACGAGCCGAGGAGGTCGTCGAGGCCGCGCACGATCACGAGGACGAGCAGCAGCGCGCCGACGCCGCCGAGGAAGAGCGTCACCGGTGTGAACTTCGGCGCAAGCAGGCACGACCACGCCAGCACGCCGCCGTACGCCGCCACCGAAAGCGCTCCTGTCGTCAGGCGCGCGCGGGTCGTGCGTGACGTCTGTATGTCCTCACCTCCTCGATGACCGCATCGAGCGCCTCGCCTTCCGTCCACGGGACGATCGGAATGCCGGCGCGTTCGTACTGGTCGCGTTGCGCGTCGCGCGACAACGACCACAGCCGATACGACAACTCGGAAAGCTCGTCACGCTGCGGCTCGACGAACGGCAGCGGCGAGATCTCCACGACCACGAGGTCGAAGCCGCGCGCCCGCAGCGCGACGAGCGCAGCCGTCGAGCGTGCGTCGAGAAGCGGCGTCAGTGCCAGCACGAGCGCGCGCGGCGGCAGCGTCCGCGGGGGCAGGACGTCGATGTTCTTCGCCGCGAAGCTGAGCACGATCCCCATCTGCAGCAAGGAGTCGACGATCCGATACAGCTGCCGCGTCCCCGATGCCGGCAGGAGCCACGAGAGGAAGCCGCCGAAGCTGACGACGCCGACCCGATCCTTCCTCTGCAGGTAGCGGTGAGCGAGCGAGGCGGCCGCGCGCACCGTTAGATCGAGCGTGCCGCGTGGGCCGAGGCTGACGTCGCTGAACGTGTCGAGGAAGAGGACGATGTCGGTGTTGCGCTCCGGATGCTGCTCGTTCACCCACAGATCGCCCCGGCGTGCGCTCGCGCGCCAGTTGACGCGCCGCAGGCGGTCGCCGGGCGTCCATTCGCGGATGTCGGCGAACTCGATGCCGTCGCCGCGCGTCCGTGCAACCTGGTTGCCGATGTACACCTGCGTCTCGAGCGGTTCGAGCAAGGCACGCATCGTCTCGACGCTCGGGTAGACACGCAGCGGCTGGGTCACGCCGACAGCGCTCTCCCACGTGTGGAAGCCGAGCGCGTCTCGGGCGCGCACGATCGCAGGGCCGACGCGGAATGCGCCCCAGCGGACGCAGCGAAGCGTCAGTTCCAGCCGCTCGACGTCGGCGGGGAGGGCGACGGGATTTCCGTCTCCCGTGGTCGTTAGCTCGTCTGGGAGCGGTAGGAGGACGTCGACTCGGGCCGCGCCGTCCGTGCCCGTCAGCTCGAGCGAGGCGAGCACCCCGTCGCCCTCGAGCGCTCGCTCGCGATCGAGCGTCAATGTTCCGGTGACGTGCGGTTGCCGTGTGAGGGATGCGCCGAGCGCCGCGGCGAGGGCGAACGGCGCCGCGAGGGCGACGAGCTCGACCCGTCCGGCGACGAGCCCGGTCATGAGACCGACGGCCGCAAGCCCGGCGTAGGCCACGAGCCGCGGCGAATCCGTCCGTCTCATCCTGTCGCGGCGCGGACTGCGTCCTCGGCGGGCGGCGTCGGGACCGTCTCGAGCGCCTCCTCGACGACGTCTTCGCCGCGGATGCGCTGCACCCACAGCTCGGGGCGGAGCGTCAGCCGGTGCGCGAGCGCCGGCGCTGCGATTGCCTTCACGTCTTCCGGGACGACGAAGTCCCGCCCACCGAGCGCGGCCTTCGCGCGCGCAAGCTTGAGGACGGCGAGCGTGCCGCGCGGGCTGGCGCCGACCGCGAGCCGCGGCGACGTGCGGGTGGCGGTCACGAGGTCGACGATGTAACCCTCGATCGCCGGCGACACGTGCACGTTCTCGAGCGAGCGCTGCATCTCGAGCAGCGTGGCGGCATCGACGACCGGCCGCAGCTCCACCTCGTCCTCGCCCCGCGCGAGCCGGCGCGCCAGGAGCTCGATCTCGTCCTCGCGACTCGGGTAGCCGATGCCGGCGCGGATCAGGAAGCGGTCGAGCTGCGCCTCGGGCAATGGGTACGTCCCCTCGTATTCGATGGGGTTCTGCGTCGCGAGCACGAGGAACGGCGCGGCGAGCCGGCGAGTCTCGCCTTCGCTCGTGACCTGTCGTTCCTGCATCGCCTCGAGCAGCGCCGCCTGCGTCTTCGGCGGGGCGCGGTTGATCTCGTCGGCGAGGAGGAGGTTGGTGAAGATGGGACCGGGGAGGAAGCGGAACTCCGCGTTTCGCTGATCGAAGATCGACGACCCCGTGACGTCGGACGGCATCAGGTCGGGTGTGAACTGGATTCGGGCGAACTCGAGCGAGGTCGCCTGCGCGAACGATCGCGCGATGAGCGTCTTCGCGAGCCCGGGGTAATCTTCGAGCAGCACGTGCCCGTCGCAGAGCAGCGCGAGGAGGATGAGCTCGAGCGCGTCGCGCTTGCCGACGATCGCACGCTCGATTTCGTCGAGCACGACGGACGCCCGGTTGCGGAGCTCCGTCAGCTCCATCACGCGCGCTCCAGCGCCTCGATCACGCGCCGGATCGCCTTCAGCGACAGCCCGGGCGCCGAGCGGTCGTGCGGCTCGGGCGCGTCGGGGCGGATGAGCGCCCAGGTCTCGTCGCCGACCGATTCCTGCGTCGCAGCTCGGCCGAGTCGTGCCTGTGCGATGTCGCGCACCATCGGGCGCAGGCGGTCGTGGACGTGGCCGGCGTTCGAGGTGGCGAGCGTCAGCTCGCGCTCGATGCGTACGAGTGCGTTCGGCCGCCCTGGAGGAATGCGCTCGCGTGTGAGCTCGTGCTCGAAGCGAGACTGGGCATTCTGCCGCGTGTTGCGCATGATGCGGGTCAATGCGGCAAGCGCGATCGACGCGAGCGCGATTGCGTAGCCGGCGAGGATCGTCTCGCGCGAGACGGGGCGCAGCCCGAGCAGCACGATGAGGGCGACCGTCGCCAGCACGACGCCGACGGCCAGCCGACGCACCTCGATCACGCGGGCACCGGTTCGCCCGCGGGCCGGCCGAGATCGTCGCGGACGGCGATGAGCGCGTCGATCGCCTCGTCTCGCATCGACTCGGCAGGCTCGTGGTTGCTGAACTTCGCGCGCTGGAAGAGGTCGGTGAGCCGGCGCGCAGCGGTCGCGCCCGTGTCGAGCTCGAGGAGCGAGCGCTCCAGGTACTCGTACGGCGCTTCGGCCGGCGCGCGCGGGACGCCTGCCTGCGCGAGCGCAGACTCCATCCGGGCATAGGCGGCGACGATGGCGCGGCGGATGTTCGGATCGCGGCGCAGGTCGTCGATCGAGTCGTCGAGCGCACGTGAGATTGCGTCGCGCCGGCGCTGCAGCGGCCGAAGGCCTCGGCGTGCGTCGCGCGTCAGGTAGAGATAGACGCCGATTCCGCCGAGAAGTACGAGGACGACCGCGATCTCGTCCCAGCGGATACGGGCGTTGCGGAGGTTCTTTCCCTTCGTGCTCGTCGGATCGGCGGTGCGTGCCTGAGGCGTCGCGGTGGTCTGCGCCTTCCGCTCGGCGTCCCGGAGCCGCTTCTCGAACTTGCTGTTCGCGATCGCGATCGCCACGATCGCGGACGCGGCGAGCATCAGCACGAGGCTGACGATGTTCATCCGGCTTCGCGGCTGTCTCCGGCCCGCGCGCTCTGTCCTGACCGCATAGAGGAACGCCGCGACGACGAGGATCGCGAGGAGCAGCGACGTCGTCGCGACGTAGTCGAAGAAGGTCGCGCTCGGACCGGCGCCGAGCCCAGGACGGAGCGGGCGCCCGTGGCTTGCGATCCCTGCGACCACGAGCAGCGCGGTCACGGCGATCCCGATCGGCAGCAGTCTCCGGACGTCCATCGCGGAAGTCTCGCGACGGGCTGCTCAGACGTCAATCGCTGCGGAGCGCCCGAGCGGCGTCCCGCGCGAATCGAGCGCCACCACCGCGACGCGCTTCGCCGCGCCGGTTGGACGAAGCGTCGTCTCGAAGCCTGTGCGCGGCGTGGTCTGTGCTGCGCTGCCGTCCTCGATGAGCTGCCATGACGCGACGTCCGTCGAGCCGTTCCAGCTCGCATAGACGAGCCCGTTCGCCGCTGCGACCGCGGGCGGTTCGCTCGGGCGTGCGGTCCACGCGGAGCGGAACGCGCGATAGCTCTGCCCGCCGGCCGGCAGCTGGGCGTCGAAGACCGTCGAGCCGTTCTGCGCGAACTCGGTGACGAAGGGCGAGCCGCCCCAGCCGACGAACACGTGTCCGTCGCCGAGCAGCTGCGTGTTGCCCATGAAGTGCGAGAGCACGCGCTCCGGACGGTGTGTGTACGCGTGCCGGAGGCTCGCATGGCGTCGGCGTTCGTCGAGGTGCAGCAGGAGCGCGCGTGACTGCAGCTCCTCGGCCGGCGCGGCGCCGTTGTCGAAGACGCTGACGCTGCCGTTCGTGTGGCGGCGGACGTCGTGCTGCCACCAGAAGCGCGCACCGGGGCCGAGCGTGAAGTCGCTGCGCTTCCCGCCGAGCCGCCAGACGATGCGGCCGCTCGGCCAGGCGAGCTTGTATGCCGCCCACGTGTTGCGCGCAGAGACGAGCAGGTTGCCGTCGGTGTCCTGGTCGACCGAATTGATGTGGAAGTAGTCGAAGCGCGGGCCGGGCTTCGCGCGGATCGCGGTCTCGTCGGGCTCGACGTGCTGCACGCTGCGCCACTCGTGCAGCAGCCGCCCGCTCGGGACTGCGAGCTCCTGCACGACGCCGCCGATCAAGGTGCCGTGCCGCCACCGCACCGCCTCGTTGCTCAGACCGAGTGCAGTGCCGCTTTGCGTCAGCTGGAAGTCGTGCAGGTCGGCGTGCAACCCCCGCGCCGCTCCGATCCGCGCGACCTCTCGGTACGTCGAGTCGGCGATCACCCAGTGCCCGTTGCCCATGCCGTCGGCGTCTTTGCCCTCCCACCACGTGAGCACCGCCTTGCCGTCCAGCCGCTGGACCTTGAAATCGGTGGTGGCCACACCCGGTGACGGGTGGAACCACACGAGCTCGCCGTGGCCGTCGAGGATCATCGCGCCGTTCTGCCCGGGCCCCGACGACGGTGCGAAGAAGACGAAATCGCGCGTCGCACCGCGCGTCGTCACGACCGGCGGCTTCAGATCGGGACGCGAGACGAAGTGCTGCAGGTTCTCGCCTTTGGCGAACGCGAGGTCGGGCAGTCGCGCTGCGAGCGCGAGCGCCGCGGCGCCGGCGAGGAACTGCGCTCGGTTCAGGCGCTCCACCGCCGCCAGAATAGGGATGTGCCGCGTGTCGGCCTCCTCTACCGCAGGGAATGGGACCCGGTCGACGATCCGGAGGCGTCGAAGCTGCGCGGTGTCTTCGCCGCATTCGCGGAGCTGGGGGCCGCGGCGGAGCCCGTCGTGTACTCCGACGATGCGGTGGAACGCGTGTACGCGCAGCTGCTCGACCTCGACGGGGTGCTGGTGTGGGTGAACCCGATTCAGCACGGGCTCGACCGGTCGCTGCTCGATCAGCTGCTGCGCCAGGTCGCGGCTGCGGGCGTGTTCGTAAGCGCACATCCGGACGTGATCCTTCGAATGGGGACGAAGCAGGTGCTCTTCGACACGCAGGAGATGACGTGGGGGACGCCGACACACGTCTACCGCAGCACCGGCGAGCTACGCGCAGGGCTGCTCGGCGCCCACTGTGCGGTCGTGTTGAAGCAATACCGGGGCATGGGCGGCGACGGCGTCTGGAAGGTCGAGCGCGTCGACGACGAGACGGTCGAGATCCAGGAGGCCGCGCCGGGCGCGCCGGTGGTGCGAATGCCGCTCGACCGCTGCATCTCGCTCTTGGACCGCTATCTCGAAGGGGAGGGCCGACTCGTGCAGCAGCCGTACCAGAGACGCCTTGCCGAGGGGATGCTCCGCGCGTACTGCAGCCACGACGAGGTCGTCGGCTTCGCGTTGCAGTATCCGCGGGGGCTGCTTTCGCCGTCGATCGATCAGAGCTCGCTGCCGTCGTCGAAGGCGTTCGAGGCCGCAGATACGCCGGCGTACGCCGACCTGCGCGAGCAGATGGCCTCGGAGTGGATCCCGGAGCTGCAACGCATCCTCGGGCTGTCTCGCGAGCAGCTGCCGGTGATCTGGGATGCAGACTTCCTCCGCGGCCCCGAACGCGAACACGTCCTCTGCGAGATCAACTGCAGCTCGACGTTCGCCTTCCCGGAGGTGGCCTACCCAGCGGTTGCGCGCGCTGCACTGGAACGGCTCGGCGGCTGAAGACGGAGCGCGGATGCTGCAACCGATGCGTTCGTCGCGCACGACGCGCGTTGCGCAGTGCATCGCACTCCGGCCAGTTGCATTTCGTGACAACATGGGCGTAGTTTCCCGCGTGCGTCAAACAAATGCTCACGCGGTGAGCGTGCTCGCCGCTCGCTGAGCCATAGGGGGGTGGCTTCGACGACGGTTCGCGCGCGCACCCCTCGAGGGGAGAGACATGCACGGGAGAGACCACTCAGGCGCAGGCGCATTCGTAACGCGGCGCCGTCTTGCCATCGTCATCGTCGCGGGGCTCGCGACGTTCGCGTTTGCATTCATGGGCGGCAAGGCGTCAGCGGATCCGGCGAGCCCGCTCTCCGTGACGAAATCCGCAAGCGCGAGCTCGGTCCCCTCGGGCTCTCAACTGACCTACACGATCAGCGTCAAGAACACCGGCGGCTCGGCGATCGGCACCGTCGTCTTGACCGATCAGGTCAACGGCGTCGGCGTGCTCCAGACTCCGCCTGCGCTGCCGCAGCTCGTTCTCACGACGACGCAGGGCAGCTGCACCCAGGGCGGTCCGAACGGGAACCTCGTGACGTGCAACGCCGGAACCCTCGCCGGCGGAGCGTCGTTCACGGTGACGATCGGCGGCCAGGTCACGGCGGGCGCCGGCACGACGCTGAACAACACCGCTTCCGTTAGCGGAACGAAGACCTCGCAGAGCTTCACGACGCTCTCCAACACGACGAACGTCCAGGTCACGGGCTCGAGCAACGGGAACCTGCCCGACCTGACGATCAACAAGACGGGGCCGACGAGCGTCGCGACCGGCACGGCCATGGCGTACACGCTGACGGTGAACAACATCGGCACCGCGAATGCGACCGGGGTCAAGGTCGTCGACACGCTGCCGGCGGGGTTCACGGTGACGACTCCGTCCACGCAGATCGTCGCCTCGAGCCTCTTCTCCTGCGGGCTCGCAGCTCAGACGGTGACGTGCACGGGCGGCCAGGTGAACACGGGTCAGAACGCGACCATCACCATCAACGGCACCGCCCCGACGACAGCCGGGCTGATCACGAACACGTCGGTCGTCGATCCCGACAACACGATCGCCGAGTCGAACGAGCTGAACAACACGTCGGCGACCGTCAGCACGCAGGTCGGCAGCGCGCAGATCGGGCCGCTGCTCGACATCAAGAAGACGGACGGAAATCCCGTGCCAGGTTCCTGGGGAACCGGGGCCGGTCCTGATCCGGCCTGGCCCGGAACGAGGCTGACCTACAAGATCCTCGTCACGAACAACGCGACGGGCTCGAACGCCACCGCGACGAACGTCGTCACGACCGATCCGACGCAGGGCCTCGACGCGAGCTCGATCGTCGCCTCGCAGACCGTCGTGAACGGCACGCTCGCGAAGACGGACGGCTGCACCGTCGCATCGGGATCGGTGCGATGCACCGTGAAGTCGCTGAACTCCCTCGGGACGCAGGCGATCACGATCACGGGCACCGTCGTCCAGTCGGCCGGCTCCACCATCTTCAACACGGCAACCGTCACGGGCAACGTCAAGAACCAGGGCGTGACCAACACCGCCACCGAGACGACCACCGTTCGGCCGGCGATCGACCTGACGATCACGAAAGCCGACAGCCCGGATCCTGTCTGCGCGTCCTCTTGGCCGACGACGCTCGCACCGGCCGCACAGCATCTCGCCGCGACTCCGCAGGGGCTGAGCCCGGCTGCCGGCGACGTGCCGGCGCTCCTCGACACGGCGCAGTGCCTCGGCGGGCTGACGTATTCCCTCGTCATCGGCAACAGCGGCATCGCGACGACCGGCGCGAACGGCGTCGAGGTCCGCGATCCGCTGCCGCCCGGCGTCATCTTCGACAGCTACCAGGACGTGGACGGCGCCGGCTTCACATGCAGCCTGCAGCCGGGCAACGTCGTCGACTGCACCGGCGGCCACGTCGGGCCCGGCGGGCTCGCCCACCTCAATCTGCTCACGGTCGCGCCGCCGACACTCGGCACGATCACGAATACCGCGTACGTCGACCCGAACAACGCGATCTTCGAGGCCGACGAGACGAACAACACCTTCACCCAGACGACGAACGTCGCCACGGGCATCGACCTGGCCGTCTGGAAGGGCGACAACGGTCACCTCGCCCCGGTCGACGACCCGCCGGGCAACGCACCTCCGCTCGGCGCGGCGAAGGACGGGTTCGACCCGATCGCGACGAACGGCACCGAGACGTACACGATCATCGTCGCCGACGTCGGCACGCAGGACGCCTCCGGCATCAAGGTGGTCGACACGCTTCCCGCAGGAACGAAGTTCCTGTCGGTGAACGCCGATTCCGGCTTCACCTGCACCCAGGACGGATCCGCAACCGGCGGGAACGTCACCTGCATCTCGGGCCACCTGCGCGGCACCAAGAACGAGTTCTACGTACAGCCCGGCGGCCTGCCGGCTGCGCAGGGTGAGGAATGGGCGACGATCAGGATCAAGGTCTTCGCCACCCCGTTCGTCCAGCCGGCGATGCACAACGTCGTCCGCGTCGATCCGGACAACACGATTCCGGAGACGAACGAGAACAACAACCTCGCGTTCGACGACACCGTCGTCACCGTCGGCGATGCCGACAAGTCGGCGTTCAACCAGCTGACGATCGTGAAGACGCAGTCGAGCCCGAGCAACGCGACCCCGATCGACGAGGTCGCCCAGAACGGGACGCACGTCTACAACCTCCACGTCGGGAACGCAGGCACCGACCCGGTCAGCAACGTCGTCGTCAAGGACTTCTTGCCGGCAGGCTCGCGCTTCATCTCGGCGGCCGACACCAACGTCACCTCCGCGGCGCGCTTCTTCTGCACGCATGACGGCTCCGCCACCGGCGGTGTGGTCACGTGCACGGGCGGTGACTTCAGCGGCTCGGTCAACACGATCCCCGACGGCGCCGGCACGGTGCCGACGTCACGCGACATCAAGATCACGATCTTCGCCCCGAACACACCCGGGACGTATACGA
>Ga0207657_10003130_pt1 | contig 17691 bp, 17 predicted proteins | sample KBSC33metaG_FD_184316 | JGI IMG/M metagenome (GOLD analysis project Ga0207657, IMG submission 184316) | Corn rhizosphere microbial communities from Kellogg Biological Station, Michigan, USA - KBS C3-3 metaG (SPAdes) (version 2) | ecosystem: Host-associated > Plants > Roots > Rhizosphere > Soil ... | reverse complement strand
GGATGCAGGTAGTGGAAGGCCGCGAAGTGGTCGATCACCCAGCCGGTGAGCGGCGGCCCGCCGCCCAGGCCGATCAGGTTCAGGAAGAAGAACAGCACCGCCGTGGCGGTCGCGCGCCGATAGGTCGGGAACATGTTCTGCACCACCCCGAAGGACGGGCCGAGGTAGGTGTAGGAGAAGATCCCCGGCAGCACGATCAGGATCGCCGCCATCGGCCAGGTCGGGGCGGTGAAGACCGCGATCAGGATCGGATAGGCCACCGCGATGCCGATCGCCGGCAGCAGGGCGTACCAGCGCGGCCCGGCCTTCGCCAGCCGGTCGGTGAGGAAGCCGCCCATCAGCGTGCCGATCCCCTGGCCGATCCCCGCCGCGAGGCCGGTGATCAGCCCGACCGTGCCGTAGGAGAGATGGAAGGTGCGCAGGAAGTAGGGCGGCACGAACTGGCCGGCGCCATAGCCGCCCATGGAGACCAGGGTGACGCCCAGCACGATGTTCAGCACCGGCCAGTTGCCGAACAGGGTGCCGATCACCGCCCCCATTTCGCGCAGCTCCGTCCCCAGGCTGGCGGGCGGTTTCGCCGGCTCGTCAGGGACCACGTCCTCAGCCAGGACGGGCTGGGCGGCGGGCTCCGAATGGCCGCGCGGCGGCTCCTTGATCAGCAGCTTGATGGCGATGGCCACGGCGACGCCGGGCAGGCCCACCACCATGAACGCCGCGCGCCAGGTGAAGTGGTCGAGTAGCTGGCCGCCGATCACGGCACCCAGCATCGAGCCCAGCGGGATGCCGAAGGAATAGACCGCCAGCGCCGAGGCGCGCTTCTTCGGCTCGTAGTAGTCGCTGATCAGCGAGTGAGCGGACGGCGACAGCCCCGCCTCGCCGACGCCCACCCCGAAGCGGAAGGCCGCGAGGGTGACGAAGTTGGCCGCCACGCCGCAGAGGCCAGTGAACACCGACCAGATGACGATCGCGCCGGAGATGATGTTGACCCGGGAGAACCGCTCGGCGAAGCGGGCCAGCGGAATCCCTAAGAAGGTGTAGAGCAGCGCGAAATAGAGGCCGCCCAGCAAGCCAAGCTGGGTGTCGGTGATCTTCAGGTCCTCTTTGATCGCCTGGCCGATCGTGGCGATGATCGTGCGGTCGATGAAGTTGAAGGTGTAGGCGACGACCAGCAGGAACAGCACCAGCCGCTTGTAATTCTCGGTGTAGACCGGCTTGGGCGCAGCGGGGACGGACGAGCCGCGCGTGGCGGCGGGCGTGGCGGTCATGGCTGGTAGCGTTCCCCCGAAGCTTATGGCTGTCCGCAAAGACCGCGGGCGCCGATTTTGTCGGACGTTAGCGGGCCGTTGGCATGGGCGATAGGTCCTAGCTCACCATCTCCTCGCGGACGTTCCTGCGGGCGAGCCAGAAGAGCAGCGCGCTGACCGAGCCTGCGAGCGTGGAGATGATCAGCGCCCAGCGGACGCCTTCGGCGGGGCCGAGGCGCAGGGCCTTGTTGCAGAAGTCGGAGAGGGCGCCGATGGCCAGCGCCCCCAGCACGAGCCCCAGGAAGTTGATCACGAAGAGCATGATCGAGGCGCTCATGGCGCGCATGCTCTGGGGCACCATGCCCTGGGCGCTGGAGTAGATCGGGCCGTACCACAAGGCCCCCACGAAGGTGGTGAAGACGATCAGGCCCAGCGCAAGGGCGGCCGAGGATGTCGTGTAGAGCACGATGGAGATGGGGAGCGAGACGATCACCGCCGCGGCCGGGACCGAGCCATAGACCCGCAGGTCCCTGACGCCCCAGCGGTCGGCGATCTGCCCGCCGGCCCAGGACCCCAGCGTGCCGCCCACCCCGCCGATGACGCCCAGCGCCACGCCCACGAAGGTCTGCGGGCGCATGTGGAACTGCTCGGCCAGGGCCGCGATCTCCGGGCCATGCACGCGATAGAAGAAGCTGGGCGCGAAGGTGGCGTGGCCGTAGCCGAGGAACGAGCGGATGCCGGCGCCCCAGGCCATGTACCAGAAGGCCCGCTTGGTCATCAGGTAGCGCAGCGTCTCGGAGAAGGTCGCCATGGCGACGGCGGATGCGCCGCCGGCGGCCTCCGCGGCCTTGCGGGCGGCGGCCGAGAGGCGGCGGCGGGGCTCCTTCAGCGTGAAGGCGGCGACGACGGCGAGGATCAGGCCCGGGGCGGCCGCCAGCAGGAAGGCCTGGCGCCAGCCGAAGTAGTCGCTCATGACCCCGCCGATGGCGAGCCCCAGCAGCGAACCTATCGGCGTGCCCATGGCGTAGAAGGCGAGCGCCGAGGCGCGCTTCTCCTTGGGCGAGTAGTCGGCGATCAGCGCGTGGGAGGTGGGCGTGCAGCCGGCCTCGCCGATGCCGACGCCGGCGCGGAAGGCGACGAGCTGGACGAAGTTCTGCGCCAGGCCGCAGGCGCCGGTGAAGACGCTCCAGGCGGCCAGGCAGCCGGCGATGATGTAGCCGCGGTGGTGGCGGTCGGCGGCGCGCGCCAGGGGGAAACCCAGGAGGGTGTAGACGATGCCGAACGCGAAGCCGGACAGCAGGCCGAGCTGCCAGTCGGCCAGGTGGAGGTCGTTCTTGATCGGCTCGGCCAGGATGTTGATCACCTGGCGGTCGATGAAGTTGACGATGTAGATGAGCAGCAGGAGCCACAGCACATAGCGCCGGTAGGCGTCGGACGCCGGCGGGACGGCCGTGTGCTCGGGAACCTCGTCCAGCCCCATGCCGGCAAGCGGCGCTTCGCCGGTGGGCGTGGTGATGTCGGCCATGTGCGCGTCCTGCTGGCGTTCCCGGAGTGCGGCTCTGGCGGCCGCTGCGGGCGAGCGTCGTGCATTTATCGCGTTGAGAAAAGCCGGCGTGGCGCGTTATCGGCTGCAAGCGCTTGAGAAGGAGCCCCCGATGGAACTGGTGATCGGCACCAAGGCCTGGTCGACCTGGTCGATGCGCCCGTGGCTGGCGCTGAAGAAGACCGGGGCGGAGTTCACCGAAACCCTGGTGGAACTGCGCCGCGAGAACGGGATCAGCGAGGCGGAGATCCTGAAGCACTCGCCGAGCGGCCTCGTGCCATGCCTGAAGGACGCGGACGCAGGAGGCGGCGGGCTGACGATCACCGACTCGCTGGCGATCTGCGAATACCTGGCCGAGAGGTTCCCGCAAGCCGGGCTCTGGCCGAAGGACGCCGGGGCGCGGGCGCTGGCGCGCTCAGCGGCGGCGGAGATGCACTCCGGCTTCGCTTCCTTGCGCGGCGAGTGCCCGATGGACCTGGCGGCGGCAGTGCGCGTGGCGACGCTTTCCGAGGCGACGCACAAGGATATCCGGCGGATCGTGGCGCTGTGGAACGGCCTGCTCGGCCGGTTCGGCGGGCCGTGGCTGGCGGGCGCGGAATGGGGGATCGCCGACGCCTTCTACACGCCCGTGGCGACGCGGTTTCGGACCTATGGGGTCAAGCTGTCGGACTTCGGCGACGCGGGCGCGGCGGGGCAGTATGCGGAGCGGCTGCTGGAGCGGCCGGAGTTCAAGGCCTGGGAAGCCGACGCCTGAATCCGCGGGGATGGCCGAAGCCGCGCCGCCGACATAAGGTCCGCATAGTTGGCGCGGGCGCGGGGCCGGAGCAGTCTGGCCTCGCCTCGGGCGGCGCTGCGCCGCCGAATGGACGCCGCCGCCGTGAAGTTTGCGAGTCCGCGCCCCTTGCCAGTCCGCCCGCTATCGCCCGTGACCTGGACCGGACGGCTCAGCACGTCGCGCCGTTACGGCGTGGCGATCGCGGTGGTGGCGCTGTCCACGGGGGCCGGAGCGCTGCTTTACCAGCTCACCGGCTCCAACCGGGTGGCCGGGGTGTTCCTCGTCGGCGTCCTGGTCACCTCGTACCTGGTGGGATCAGGCCCCGGCTACCTCGCGGGCGTCTCGTCCTTCCTGATCTACAACTTCTATGTCGCGAGCCCGCCGAACTTCAGCCTCTCGTCCTACAAGGCGGAGGACGTCCTGGTGCTGCTCACCTTTCCGACGGTGGCCATGCTGATGGGCAATCTGACGGGGCGGGTGCGCGACGAGGCCAAGCAGGCGGATTCCCGGGCGCTGGCGACGGCGGTGCTGTTCGAAGCCACGCGGGAGTTCTCGATCTCCGATGACCCGGTGCTGATCCGCACGCGGCTCGCCGACCATCTGGCGGCCGCGGCGCGGGGCCGGGCCTTCGTGCTGCAGGGCGACGTGCTGACCTCAGCCGACGGGGAATCGCCGACCGCGATGGTGCTGTCAGCCGCGCGCGCCTTGGCGCTGGAGGACCGGTCCGAGCCGCGCAGCCTGGAGGCGGCGGGCTGGCGGTTGCGCTACCTCGCCGGCGGGATGGTGGCGGGCTGGCGCGCCGACCCGCCGCTCGGCGAGGGCGAGGAGAGCCTGCTGCAGATCCTGGCCGACGCCGGCGCGGCGGCGACGGCCCGGGCGGAACTGGCCGTCGCCAAGGCCGAGGCCGACGCGCGCGGCCGCACCGACGAACTGCGCAACGCCCTGCTGTCGTCGATCAGCCACGACCTGCGCACCCCGCTGGCCGCGGTGCTGGCCTCGGCCACCTCGCTGCAGGAGTTCGGCGACCAGTTCGACGCCAAGACCCGCCACGACCTTATCACCACCATCCAGGAGGAGGCCGAGCGCCTGAACGCCTTCGTCACCAACCTGCTGAACATGACCCGGCTGGAGAGCGGGGCGCTGGACGCCGAGAGCGCCGCCTTCGACCTGGCCGAAGTGGTCGACCGCACGCGCCGGCGCTTCGAGCGGCTGCGCGGGAACCGCCGGATCGTCTGCACGCTGGGCGACGGCGCCGACGTGGCCGTGGGCGACCCGGTGCTGTTTGAGGTGGCGCTGGCCAATGTTCTGGACAACGCCGTCCGCTACAGCCCCGACGGCGGCGTCATCTCGCTGGTCAGCTTCCCGCGCGACGGCCAGGTGGTGGTGCAGGTGGCCGACGAGGGGCCGGGCGTGGCCAAGGGCGAACTCGGCAAGCTGTTCGACAAGTTCTATCGTGGCTCGGCCGCCAAGCGCACGCCCGGCACCGGCCTCGGGCTTTCCATCGTGCGCGGCGTGATGCAGGGGATGGGCGGCCAGGCCAGCGCGGCGGCCCGCGCCGACGCGCCGACCGGGCTGGTGATGTCGCTGATGCTGCCGGCCGCGAAATGACGCCGCGACGGAACCAAGGCGGGGGAACGAAGGTGGGGAAACGGTGACGGCTACCGGAACGGAGAGCGGGGCGCTGGGGCGGCTGCTGATCGTCGACGACGAGCCGCAGATCCTGCGCGCGCTGACGCCGGCCATGGCGGCGGCGGGCTTCACGGTCACCGCGGCCGAGAATGGCGAGGCGGCGCTGGCGCAGCTGGCCGGCGAGCCCGCCGAGGTGGTGATCCTCGACCTGGGCCTGCCCGACATCGACGGCAAGGAGGTGATCCAGCGGATCCGCGAATGGTCCGATGCGCCGATCATCGTGCTCTCTGCGCGGGATCTTGAGTCCGAAAAGATCGCTGCGTTGGACCTGGGCGCCGACGACTTCGTCAACAAGCCGGTGGGCGTGGGCGAGCTGCTGGCGCGGATTCGCGCGGCGATGCGCGGGCGCGAGCGGCGGTTCTCGGCCCAGCCCCGGTTTCAGTTCGGCGGGCTGGAGATCAACTTCCCGGCTCGTCGCGTGATGGTGGAGGGCGAGGAGGTGCGGCTGACGCCGCGTGAGTACCAGCTGCTGCGCGTGCTCGCGGGGCATGCCGGCCAGGTCGTCACCCACCGGCAGATCGTCACCGCCGTCTGGGGCAGCGAAACCAACGCCGACGCGCAGTTCGTCCGCGTGCTGATGGCGCAACTCCGCCAGAAGCTGGAGGCCAACCCGGCGAGCCCCGAGCTGCTGCTGACCGAGCCGGGGATCGGCTACCGGCTGAGCTGCGACGACTGAGCCGGCGAGAGGCTCAGAAGGGGAAGAAGGCGGGAATGGCGACCACCGCGACGGCCCAGGTCAGCAGGTTGAGCGGCACGCCGATCTTCACGAAGTCCATGTAGCTGTATCGGCCCAGGCCATAGACCAGGACATTGGTCTGGTAGCCGAACGGGGTGGCGAAGGCCGCGCTGGCCGCCATCATCACGCCGACCAGGAAGGGCCTGGGGTTCACGCCCAGGCTCTGGGCGAGCGCCACGGCCACGGGGGTCAGCAGGACCGCGACGGCGGCGTTGGAGAGGACCTCGGTCAGGACCAGCGTCGCCCCATAGAGCAGGGCCAGCGCCATGAGCGGGCCGAGCGGCTTCACCCAAGTCGCGAGCGCATCCGTCGCGGCCGCCGCCAGCCCAGTGACCTCGAGCGACAGGCCCACCACCACCATGCCGGCGATCAGCAGCAGGATGTCCGGCCGCAGGCCCTTGTAGGCGTCCTCGGCGCTGATCACGCGCAAGAGCACGAGCAGCACCGCGCCGGAGAAGGCGGAGGCGGCGATCGGCGCCCAGCCCAGCGCCGCCACCCCGACCACGCCCACGAAGACGGCGACCGAGGTGATCGCCTGGGCGGGGCGCAGCGCAGCGGTTGTCGGCACCAGGGCGGGGTCGTCGCCCGCGGCGTCCCGCGCCTTGGGCGACAGCGCCTCGGGCGAGGCCTGGGCCGCGCCGGCCGGCGAGGCCAGCAGGCGGCCGCCAAACAGGAACAGGTAGGCGCCTCCGGTGACGGCCAGGATCAGCCCGACCGGCGTGATCTCGAACATCGCGAAAGCGGGCTGACCGGCGTTGCGCGCCATGTCGTTGACCAGCAGGTTGGTCGAGGTGCCGATCAGGGTGCAGCAGCCGCCCAGTATGGTGACGTAGGACAGCGGGATCAGGAACCGCTTGGGCGACAGCTTCAGCGAATGGGCGACGTCGCGGACCACGGGGGCCGCCAGCACCACGATCGGCGTGTTGTTGAGGAACCCCGACGCCGCGCCGCAGCAGGCGATGACGATCCAGATCCCCAGTTCGCCCAAGCGTGTGCAGAGCTTGATCGCGCGTCCGACCACCCAGCCCAGCAGGCCCGACAGCTCCATCGCGTAGGCGATCACGAAGAGGGAGGCGAGGGCGATGATCGCGGGGCTCGCGAACGCGCCCTCCACCTCCACGGGCCGCACGGTGCGCGTGCCGAGCAGCACCGCCGCGCCGGTCAGCGCCACGATGTCGGAGCGCAGCTTCCCCCAGATCATTGCGACCACGACGCCGACAAGGACCGCGAGAGAAACCGCCTGCGGCAGGGTCATCGGCGCGCCGCCCGCCAGCCTCGGCTGGCGTGGCCCGCGACCCGCGAACGGCCACGGCGCGTCGATCCTTGGTGGACGCCCGACATCTGCCCGCGATCTGCTATGCTCTGACGATGCCGGAGCATAGGCCGTCGCCACCCGACCGCAAACTCACCCTGGTCGCGCCCCTGGCCCTCGTCGCGATCGTGATCGTGCTGGCGGTCGTGGGCTACCTGATGTCGCGCTCGCGGCCGGCGCCGGCCGGCACGCCCCGGGCTGCCGCGCCCCCCACAGTGGCAGCCTTGCCGCGTCCTGAGCCGCCGCTTAATCGCGCCGAGCTGGTGACGGCGGCGAACACCGCGGCGGCCGACTACGCCTCGGGCGGGGCGCCGCCGCCGGCGTCCGCTGCGATGGTCGGCCGCCGGTTTTCGATTCGCATCCCGTTCGGTTGTGAAGGGCCGCGCGTGGTGGCGAGCAGCGCGCAGGCCTCCGTCGAGTACGACGCGGCCAGGAAGACGGTGACGCTGGCCGCGCAGCCCGCGATCCTCACGACCCTGCCGCTCATCCAGCAACTCAAGGACGCGTCCAAGGTGGAGGACGCCGAAGGCTTCTGGATCCCGCGACCGTGGAGCTTGAGCGAAGCCTGCCCGCCGCGCCGCGACATCCCCGCGCCGGCGACGCCCACGCCGCCGGCGGCGCCGACGCTCGGGCTCGTGCAACTCTTCGAAGCCGGCGGCTCGCGGGTCCTGCGCCGCGATGGCCGGCCCTACCAGCACGTGCGCAAGGTCGACCAGCAGGAGCCGACGCTGCTCTCCCATGCCTACAGCCTGCGGCTGGAGGGCCGGGTCGTCGGCTACGGCGATGGCCAGGCGATCCATTGCTGGGCGGAGTCGTCCGACCACCGGCCGCTTTGCCTCTATGCGGTCGCCTTCGATCACGTGGCGTTCGAGGACGCCGAGAGCGGAAAGGTCCTGGCCGAGTGGGCGCCTTAGCGTCGGCCGACCTTGCCGCCCGCCGACCTACCGTCCCTGGAACACCGGCTTGCGCTTCTCGAGGAAGGCGCGGCGGGCCTCCTGCCCATCCTCGCTGCCGAAGGCGCGGCGGATATTGGAGACCTCGTAGCGGAGTTGCTGCTCCAGGTCGCTGGTCTCGTAGGACTTGACGATGCCGCGCTTCAGCAGGCGCAGCGTGATCGGCGACCACTCGCAGAGCTGCTGGCAATAGGCGGCCAGGCGCTCGGCGAACTTGTCGTCGTCCACCGCCTCTCCGGCTAGGCCCCAGGCGATCGCCTCGTCGCCCACGACCGTGCGGTTCTCCATCATGAAGCGCATCGCCTTCTCGTGGCCCATGGCCTGCGGAAGCGTGATGGTCAGGCCGGCGTCTGGCGAGCCGCCGATGCGCGTGTAGCCGGCCATCAGCCGCGCGCTCTTGGCGATCAGGCGCACGTCGGTCGCCATGGCGAGGCCCAACCCCGCGCCCACCGCCACGCCGTTGATCCCGCCGACCACCGGCTTGTCGCAGCGCTTGCGGATCGAGAGCAGGAACTGGCCGACCCAGCCGATGTCGTCGAGCTGGGTGGTCTGCGGCGTGTAGGGCGTGAAGCCGTCGGAGCCGGAGAGGTCCAGGCCCGCGCAGAACGCGTCGCCGCTGCCGGTGATCGCGACCACCCAGACGTTGTCGTCGAGCGCCGCGGCGTCAACCGCGGCGACCACGCCCCAGGCGAGCTCCTGGCTCAGCGCATTCTTCTTCTCCGGCCGGTCGAGGGTGATCGTGCGGACGTGTCCGTCGTCGGAGATGCGGACTGGCTTGGGCATGTGTCTGGTTTCCTCTCCCTGACCAAGCGCCAGCATAGGTGATCGCGCCCGAGGCGAAAGCGGCTTCGTGGGGCGGCGTGCGGATGTCCGGACAGATTTTCGCCGGCGCCCGGACAAGACATCGGTTGAGGCGTGGCCCACGGCGGCGCACATCGCAACCGCGGGCCCGTGCGGCGCGCTTCGGGCAGGAGCGGGATTGGTGGCGTCGGAACGGATCGATGAGGACGTAAGCAGGGGCGGCGGCTTCGCGCGCGAGGTCGTGGAGATCGTCAAGACGGTGGGGCTGGCGCTGCTGATCGCGCTGGTGTTGCGGGTGGCGATCTTCGAGCCCTACACGATTCCCTCGTCCTCGATGGAGCCGGGGCTGGTGACCGGCGACTACATCGTGGTCTCCAAGTGGCCCTATGGCTGGAGCCGCGCGTCATTTCCCTTCAATCCGCCGCTGTTTTCCGGCCGCTTCCTGGGGCGGTCTCCAGCGCGGGGCGACGTGATCGTCTTCCGCCTCCCGCGCGACACCAACGAGGTCTACATCAAGCGCCTGATCGGCCTGCCGGGCGACCGGGTGCAGGTGAAGGCCGGCGAGGTCTTCGTGAACGGCAAGCCGATCCCGCGCCAGCGGATCGGACTTGCGGAAGACCACGATGCGCCCGGCCGCATCGTGCCGCGGGTCGTTGAGACTGCGCCGAGCGGCAAGCGCTACGTGACTTTCGGCGGATCGGCGGACGGCGAGGGCGACAACACCGACATCTATGTCGTTCCGCAGGGGACCTATTTCTTCATGGGCGACAACCGCGACAACTCGCTGGACAGCCGCTGGCCGAAGGAGGTGGGCGTGGGCTTCGTCCCCGCCGAGAACCTGATCGGCCGCGCCGAGGTGGTGATGTGGTCCTGGCGGGAGGGCTCCTCCCTGCTGAAGCCCTGGACGTGGCTCAAGCTGGACTTCAGCCGGTTCTTCGAGCGCGTGCGGTGAGGCGCGTCACCGCCCCGGCGTGGCTTCGTAGCGGGCGCGGAACTCGGCGAAGCTCACCTTGCCGTCGTGGTTTGTGTCGAGCTGGGCGAACTCGGCGAGGCTGATGGCCTTGTCGCCGTTGAGGTCGAGGCGGTCGAACCCGGCCTGCAGGCCCGGACGGGCGAGCGAGGGCAGGGCGATGGCGCCGACCGCGGCGGCGACGAGGGCGCCGGCGAGCAGGTGGCGCGAACGCCGCACGGCGGGGCGCGCGGGCGGGGCGCCTTCGAGGTGGCCGTCGATGAAATGTCGCAGAGCCTCGCTCGCCGAGCGGCCTTCGCTGCGGCAGCTCTCCATGAAAGCGAGCTTGGTGGAATAGGGCAGCCGGATCTCGAGCGTCTCGCTCTTCTTCAGGCGGGGGCCTTTGGAGACAGGCAGGGCGGACATGACAACCTCGCAGCAGGTCGAACGGCGCGGACTTTCGCACCTAGCCAATCGCAATTCGCGGGCCACAAACACGAAAAACCTGTCCGGACAATGGCCGTTGCTCCTCGCGCCAGCGCCCAGCGCCTCGGTTCCGCCCAAAGCCGACTCGATCCCGTCATCACTACGACATCTGCCGGGCCTATCCCGCCGCCCAGACCAGAGGAGAGCGGCGATGAGCTTGATGATCTCCATACGGGCCGCGCAGGACGGCTGGAGCGTGCAGGGCGACACTTTTGAGAACCGGATGATGTTCCGAAGCGGCGCAGACGCCGAAACCGCGGCCCGTGCGCTGGCTCGACGCTACTCCGACGCCGGCAAACCGACGGAGATCGTGGTCTACCTGCGCGACGGCAGCGTGGCCGGGCGCTACGTCAGCGCGCCACAGCCGCGGGCTGAGCTGGAGATCGGCGAGCGCTAATTCCTGGGGAGTTGGACGACGGTGCCGGTGCCACCGCCGACGATGGCGTCCACAAGGTCGCCCGCCGCGCCCTTGGCCTCCACCTTGACGCCGGACGAGTCCCTGGCCGGCGCAGCGAAATCGTCAGGCCGACGGTCCGCGATGGCGGCGCAATCGGCGTCCGATGCCTCGCGCCGATCGGCCGGATCGCACCGGTCGCGGCCAACCACAGGCGCGACGTGCGTATCGCGGCCCTGGGCGGCGGCCGACAGCGCCGGGGGCGCATCGACGCGCTTTCCGCGTTCGGTGAGCTGAGACGCGGCGGTCGAGCCGGACGGCCCGAGGGGCGCCAGTTGGCTGGTGTGCAGGCTGGCGCGCGTGCTCGGCGCCGAAATCTGGTCCGCGCCGGTCGCCGCCGACGCGGCTGCGGGACAGGGTGGGCCGGCGGCGGCTTGCGCCTGGGCCAACGCCGAAAGGCAGGCCAGGCCGCCGGCGACGATGACGAGGATTGCGCGCCGCGCGGGCATCAATGACCTGAAAACGGCGAGGCGGTCTGGGTGATGCTGACCGTCATGCCCCCCGTCTGGCGGACGGCGAGGTCGGGGAGGCCGTTGCCGACCTGGTTGTAAGTCGCGTGGTTGTTGTCGCCGGCCTGGGTGACCGACTGGCTGTCGCCGATCCCGACCTGGCTTTGCGATGCGGTGTTGTTCGAGCCGTTCTGGGTCAGGCTGGCGGCGTTGAAGGACCCGACCTGCGACAGCACGGCCTGGTTGGCGCCGGCGCCCGAGGAGGCCTGCTGCAGGCTCGCCTGGTTGCCGGAGCCCCGTTGTTCGATCGAGGCGATATTGTCGCCGGCCTGCGCCAGGCTCGCCTGGTTGTCGGAGCCCGACTGTGAGAGGACGGCATGGCCGTAGCCGGTTCCGGACTGGGTGACGGAGGCCTGGTTGTCCGAGCCATCCTGGACGAGATCGACCTCGCCCGAGCCGTTCGACTGGTCCACCGCGGCCGAATTGCCGGCCCCACCCTGGGTGATCGAGGCGCGCGCGACGGCGCCGATCTGCTGGATGCTGACGGACGAGGACGGATCGGCCTGCGCCGCGCCGCCGAACGCGGCCGCAGCCATAACGAGCATCAGACAGAGGGTCGGGTTTCGCATCGTTGAGGCGCCGTGAAAGCCGGCCGGCGCCCGAAGCGCCGGCCGGAGAGTTACACCTTACTGGTGGATCGTGGCGGTGTTGAAGCTGCCGCCGGCGTGCTGGACGATCGAAGCGGTCGCGTTCGACCCGAACTGGGTCACGGTCGCCGTGTCGAAGCTGCCCAGTTGCTGGACGAGCGAGGTATTGTTCCCGCCGCCGGCTTGATTGACAGAGGCGTATTCGTTGTTCGCCGGTCCCGCGGCGTACGAGCCTTCCCCGCTGAAGCCCTGCTCGATCACCGAGTGGTTCGAACCGGTCTGCGCGGAATAGGCCTGGTTCGAATTGCCGTTCTGCCAGACGGTCGAGTAGCTGCTGCCCGCGCCCACCTGGCTGATGCTGGCGATGTTGAACTGGCCACGCTGGTAGACCACCGCATCCGAATAGTAGACGCCGCCGGCCTGCGCGATGCTGGCGGTGTTGTTCGTGGAGTTCGAACCGTCGCTGTCGCCCTGGGCGATGTCCGCGAAGTTCTGATAGCCCGCCTGGTTGAGCAAACCGGTGTTGTTCGAACCGATTTGATCGACCGCGGCGCCGATCGGGCCGAACAAGGTCACGCCGCTGCCTGCGTTGGGCAGCACGGAGGTGTTGGGCACATTCTCGTGCCAACGCAGGTTGCCAGGACCGTGCGCCGCCGTCGCAATGAGAGCGCCGCCCGTCTCGCCATCGCCGGTTCCGGACTGAGCGACGGTGGCGTTGTTGCCCGAGCCATCCTGCTGGTTGACGACGGCGAACTCGCTCTGGCCGCTCTGGCCGATGTTCGAGCTGTTGCCATTGTTGCTCTGGCCCACGAGCGCGTGCTCGCCGGCGGAGCCTGTGTACTGGTTGATGGTCGAGGTGTTGTTGCCGACCTGGACGACCGTGGCGCCGCCGTTCACGCCCTGCTGGTTCGAATTCGAGATGTTGCTCGGATTGCGCACCGCGCCGAACGCGCCCTGGCTCTGGGTCACGTCAGCGTGGTTGCCGGAGCCGCCTTGGGTGACGTTGGCCAGGTTGTAGGCGTCGGACTGGTGGACCGTCGCGACGCCGTCCGAGGACGAGGCCGTCTGGTCGATGGTCGCCGTCTGGGTGGCGCCGATCTGGTCGATGCTGGCGTTGTTGCCGGCCGCCAAGGCCGCACCGGCGAACAGCAGCACCCCTGCTGACACGCCTGCGAAAATTGCACGCTTCATAATATGCCTCCCATGTGTCGAGCCCCAAAGGCGGAGCGCGATTTCATTCGGTGGGACGTCTTCCCACCATGTCGGCGACGACCCGTGCGGCCGCCGTCGTTTCGTGCGCCGACGCGTTCTGCGCAGGCGAATTGGAAGCCACGAGCGCCGCGGGGGCTTGCGGCTCGGCGCGGGCGTTTGCCTGCGCAGGGGCGGGGACGCCGGCTGGCGGCGCGCGATGGGCTGCAGCCATCTGCGCGGGCATCGGGGGCGGGTCGTCGGCGGGGCGGCGGACGGGGCGCCCGGGATGGGCGCGGCGGTCGGCCTGGAGCACCTGGTCGGCGGTGAGCACGCCGTCGCGCTCCTGGTTGTAGCGCCAAAGCGCCGGCCAGCCCGCCGCGGGATCGGCGAAGCCCCAGAGCTTCAGGTCCACGCCTTCCATGACCAGGCTGTAGACGGCCTTGTCGATGGCCTGCTGCAGGGCGAGCATGCCCGGCTCATTGGTGGTGAAGCCGTTCTCGGTCTCCAGCAGCGAGGTCGCGCCTATATAGCGGAAGACGTTGGTGTCGACGGCGTAGGAGGTGATGGTCTTGGAAGTCGTGACCGAGGTGAGCACCTCGCCGGTCTTCACCGAGACCGCGCGCAGATAGACCGTCACGGTGTCCTGCTGGTACTTGGCGTTGGCGCCGATGCCCAGGAGGGTCGCGCCCACCCCGCCGGTGACGGTGTTGCTGTCGTAGCCGACGACGCCGCCCTCCAGCAGCACGCCGGCGAACAGCAGGGCCGGCAGCGCCTGCGGATTGACGCCCCGCTCGCCGAGGTACTGGCCGCGCATGTCGCGGATCAGCTGGCGTTCGTTCAGGACGTCCTTGAGCTGCTCACGCTCGACGATGGTGAACCAGGAGCGGGAGCCGGCCTCCTGCAGCGAGCGGACGAGCATGGCCGCGCCGCCCTGGCTGACCGCCCGCGACAGGGTCTGGGAGACGCCGCTGGGCTTGAACTGGCCGGTCTGGTCAGCGAAGCCGTAGACCGCCACCGCGACCGGATGGTCCGGCGCGGGCAGGGCGTTCAGCATCGACTGGATGCGGGTCTTGCCCGGGATGATCGGCAGCTTCGTCATCGCGGCCGGGCCGGGCGTATAGGCGCAGCCGGCGAGGAGGCCGCCGGCCACGAGGGCCAGCAAGGCGAACGAGATGCGGCGCATTCAGCCGGCCCCGGTGGCGGTGGTCGGCAGCTTGATGACCGTCTGAGCTCCGGTCGGGTCCGTGATCGTGACCGTGATCTCCGTGAGCCCCCGGACAAAGGTCACGGACTCGCCGCCGAAGGAGAAGGTCCCCTGGGTCGCCGCATTCGGCCCGAAGATCGCCTGCGAGACCTGGTTGGCGAGATTGGCCAGGAGTTGGGACTGCAGCTGCTGCGCAAACAGCTGCGCCTGCGTCAGGTTCTGGCTCGCCCCCGTCGCGCGATGGCGGTTCTGCGCATTCGCGTCCGCCTCGAGCTGGGTGGAATTGAAGGGATTGCCGCCGAAGGCCGGATTGATCGGCGTGTAGACAAGCTGCTGCGCGCTTGTCCCGGACGCATACGCCACCGCCGCGCAGACTGCGCACGCAAGCCACCCAACACGCATAACCCGCCCCCCCGGCAAGACCGCCGGCTAAGAATTTCGCGAGGTGAGGCCGTCTGTCCCACCCCTGCGCCCCAAGTCCGTTAAGGGACTATTAATCTTAGTTAAGAACCGTTGGAGAACACGGGTCAAGGGCCGGTCAAATATTCAACTTGTAGGCGAGTGTTGAGGGATTCAGGAGTTCGATGGCTGGAGTTCAGCTGGTCGGGAACTCGACAGATACTCGCCGCGACTTGCGCGCCTGAGGTGAGTGTAGGTCCAGAGCGGCCGGACCGGCGGCCGGGCGCGAGCACGAAAAGATCGCGTAGGCCGAGACGCGGACCAGTCGGCCGCCACTCGCAGCCGCGACGATGTCGCGCACGGCCGGTCGCCAGACCGCAACGGCCCGGGCGAGACTTGCGGGCTCCACGCGTTCGACGGGCGCCACGATCCAGGCGGGGCCATCCTGTGAGCCGCAGACGTCGCGAAGGGCCGACGCCCTGACTGTGGGCTCGCCGGCGAGGCCGCCGGCCGCGGCGAAATCGATGTCCTTGCGGATCAGCCCGGCGCCGGCGAGAACGCCGAAGCGGCGGCGCCACTCTAGGGCGAGTTGGCGGTTGAAGAGCCCACCGGCGCCTTGCCGGATGCTCCACCACTCCGGCGCTCCGGTGACCAGCCAGCTCGATCCGAAGTCGCCGAGCCACAGGACGCTGCCGCCCGCCAGGGCGCGGGCGAGCGGCGGAGCTTGAGCCTGGGATTCCGCGATGCGGACGAAGGCGGGCCGGGCGTCCCAACAGAGGCCGGCCGCGATCGCCGCCGCGGCGGCGGCGGCGGCGAACAGCGGCGGGCGGCCGCCGAGGCGCGCGGGCGGCGACGCAAGGGTGAACCGCACGGCCAGCGCGACCAGTCCGGCGCGCACGGCGATCGTCGAAGAGACCGCGGGCGCCGACAGCCACGCCTCCAGCGGCAGGCCGGAGCCGGCACGCAGCAAATGCCAGATCTCGATCACCCACATGCCGGCCGTGATGGCGAAGAAGTATGGCCAGGTCAGCCGCAGCGCCCATGGCGGCAGCGTCCGGGCGCGGGGAGCGAAGGCCAGCAGCAGCGCCAGGCCGCAGCCGAGGGTCGCCATCGGAAGGGAGGCGTGGCCGACCCACGCGGTGGCGAGGGCCGCCAGGGCCGCCCGCGCGGCGGGACCGCCTCGCCACAGAGCCGCGCCGCACAGGGCGAAGAGGCCCGCGGCCAGCAACGATCCCAGCCAGGCGGCCCGCCAGGGCTGGACCTGGATGACCAATAGGCTCGGCGCAAAGGCGGTCGTCAGGACGCCGGCGACGGCCGCCAAGGCGGCCGCGGCGATCAGCCGGCGCAGGGACGCCGGCGCGCCGCGCCAGGTCAGCGCCAGGGTGGTCGCCTGGCAGATCGCAAGCGCCCAGCTGTCCGCCGGCCAGCGCGCGGGAAACAGGTAGGGCGATCGGTGTTGCAGCACGGCCAGCCACTGGGGATCAGGCGCCTGGAACAGGCGGCTCGCCACAGGAAGGCCGGCGAGCGCAGCGCCGACAGCAGCCAGCAGCCCCAAGGGAAACAGCAGCCACCAGCGGCGGTCGGTCATGCCGAGGCAGGCGACGCCGACGGCGACTGCGGGGGCGGCGACGAGGGGATGCAGGACGAGCGCCACGACGAACAGGGCCCCGGCGGCGCCTCGGCGCGCGTCCAGGATCATGCCGAGCGCGGCCAGCGAGGCGGCCTCGGCGAAGATGCGCGGGGTCGCAAAGGCTTCCGCCCAGCTGAACACGTCGTGGCCGCCGTACCCGGCGGGAAGGGCGGCAAGGCAGATGAGCGCGCCCCAGAGCCCTGCGCCCTTGAGAAACCGCGAGAAGAGCCAGGCGGCGCCGGCCACCCACAGGACGAGCCCCAGGCCGCTAAGCAGCTGCGCCGCCGGACCCGGGCCCAGGGCCGAAACCAGCTGCGCGAAGGCCTTGGGAAACAGGCTGAACCGCGATTGACCGTCGTGGAGGAAGGCGTATTCGAGGCCGATGGTGTGGGGCGAGAGGTCGGCGAGCGCGCGTCCGACGTAGATGCGCGAGTCATGGATAATTCCCGCGTAGGGCCGCAGCAGCGCCCACACCGCGGCCAGCGAAGCGACGGCGACGAACCTTGCGGCCCAGCCAGCCCGGCCGGTCGTCGCTTCGATGGGCTCGACGGTCATGAGTTCCGGCGGCCGCGCGTGAAGAGGATCACCCTGCGGGCCGCGAAGTTGAATGTGAAGCTGGCGCCGGCGACCAGCAGCTTGGCGAGCGCGTAGTTGACCCCGAACCGCCCGACCACGAGCGCCATCAGGATCTCCGTCAGCGCCAGGCCAACGAGGCCGATCGCGACGAACACCGCGAACTGCACGCCCCGCGATCGAAGCCGGCGCTCCTGGAAGATGAAGGTGACGCTCAACGCGTAGGTCACCACAAGCCCGGCCGTGAACCCGCAGGCCGCGGCCACCAGGTAGTTCACCCCCGCAAGCTCGGTCAGGCTGACCAGCACGGCGAAGTCGAGGGCGAAGGCGAGCGCGCTTGCCAGAAGGTACTTGAACGACTCTCCGGCCAGCCGCCGCGCGATGGCGGCGCGGAGATCCCCGACGCGGGGCGCCGCGAGCTCCGGCGAGGCGCTCACCTAGGCGACGCGCCTGGGCACCAGCCGTTCGCTGGCCAGGGCTTCCTGCGCGCCGGAGACCCCGGCCTCGCCGTACTCGGCGTCCTCGTTCACCTCCCAGACGTCGTAGACCGCTTTGCCGGCGACGATGTTCATCGCCGTCAGCATGCCGGTCATCATGGCGTGGTCCTGGTTGTTGTACTTGTGCATGCCGTTGCGTCCGACCAGGTGCAGGCTGGG
>Ga0207657_10003127_pt1 | contig 17705 bp, 17 predicted proteins | sample KBSC33metaG_FD_184316 | JGI IMG/M metagenome (GOLD analysis project Ga0207657, IMG submission 184316) | Corn rhizosphere microbial communities from Kellogg Biological Station, Michigan, USA - KBS C3-3 metaG (SPAdes) (version 2) | ecosystem: Host-associated > Plants > Roots > Rhizosphere > Soil ... | reverse complement strand
ATCACGCTGCCGCCGAATTCGGCTTTGTTGTTCTATCTCCAGCGCTTGCGCGACGAAGCTCACAGATTTGCGATCGGCACGCACCGGGCGAAACGGGCGAAATCACTCACCACGTCGACGCTCGACGAGGTTCCGGGCATCGGCCCCAATCGCAAGCGCGCCCTGCTGATGCATTTCGGCACGGCGCGGGCGGTCAAGGGAGCGGCGCTCGAGGACCTCGAGAAGGCGCCTGGGATCAGCAAGGCAATGGCGCGGCAGCTTTACGACTATTTCCATCCGCGCGGCTGAAGTGAATCTGGGCCGCCGCAATCAGCAGGCCCAGCAGGACCCAGATATGGCGGGTGTCCTCGAACGAGCCGCCGAGGCCCTGGTAGACGAAGACGTCGAGGAACGTGGCGCCGAGGATGAAGCACACCGGTCCGCTGCTGCCGCGTGCCGGTCGTGTGCGCGCGGCGACGAAGCTGATGATTGCGGCAAGCCCGATGAGCCCGACGAGCCCGCACTGAGCCGCGATGCTGAGGAACAGGTTGTGGGCGTCGGTCAGGACCTCGTAGCCGGACGGACTGGCGAAGCCGACATGCACCGGGTCGATGCCGATGCCGATCCCGACCAGCGGATGGGCGAGGAATTGCTTCAGTGCCGCAATCCAGATCAGCAGGCGGGGCGCAGGATAGACCGTCAATCCGCCAGGCAGGTGGACGACGAACGTTGCAGTCGAATGGGCGAACGGCGTGAGGGCCAGCGCCGCCACGAACATTCCGGCGACCGCCGCGCCGAGCCAAATTGACGCCTTTGCAATTGCGGGAGAGCTGCCCCGGCGGTTGTGCCAAGTGAATATCGCCGCGAGGAGAGCGATGCCCCCCAGGCCAGGCGAAACAGTCGATAGCGACGCGACGGCGATGCCGCCGATCAGGAGCCAGCAGGCGGCTCGATTGACGTAGCCGAGCTTGCCAGCGAGGAAGGTCAGCCCGAAGCTCACCGTGAGATAGTTGCAGGCCATGTTGGCGTTGAGGAAGGTCAGCCCAAGCCGCGGGTAATCGCCCGGTGGAAGCGATCCGAAGCCGAAGCTGCTGTAGTTGAGCAATGCCGTTCCGAGGCCAGTCACGTAGGAGAGAAGGCCAAGGATTCCGACGAGGCAGACGAAAGCCGTGGTGGCAAGCCACGCGAGAATTGCGCGGCGGAAGCTCGCTTCATTGTCGATCATGAACGCCGGAACGGCCGCCAATCCGATCAGGTAGAATTCGGTGGCAAGCTTGAACAGGCTGACCCGGAGATCGCTGGTCGCGAGCAGCGACGGCACGAGGCACGCGACATAAGCGAGGAGCACGCCATAAGCAGGCAGCCAGCGGACGCGGCGCAGGCCGGCAAGCGCCTCCACGCCTAGCGTCACGACCAGCAAGACGAACAGCAGGTCGGCGGCGATGACCTGCCCCGAAACGGCAGGCTTCATCAGCGGAATCGCAAAAATCTGCGCCAGCAGCAGCAGATCGGAAGCCAACATCCTTTGACTGCTCCGATGCGCAGATTTCATTCCCGCTTCCCCGTTCGGCTACACGGATAGAAGATGAGGACCGAGACTCAAGCGATCGTCTGCGCGTTGCGCGGCCACGGCGAGCATGGCGCGATCGTGCGCCTGATGACGCCGGAGCAGGGGCTCATCGCGGCCTATGTCCGCGGCGCGCGCGGCCGGCGCATGCGCCCGGTGCTGATGGCCGGGAATGTGGTCGAGGCACAGCTGTCTGCCCGGACCGAGACGCAGCTCCCGCAGGCGCTGATTGAGCTCGTGCACAGCCGAGGGCCATTGCTGTCGGAGCCGCTGCCCGCGGCGGCGATCGAGTGGGCGACGGTCCTGACTGCGACGGCACTGCCGGAGGGACAGCCCTATCCGGCTTTGTACCAGGCGCTCGAAGGGCTTCTCGATGCGGTCGAAGCCGCGCCTTCGGCGAACGGCTGGGGCGCAGCGCTGGTCCGGTATGAGCTGCTGATGCTGTCCGAACTCGGATTCGGCCTCGACCTCGAGCGATGTGCGGTGACCGGGCGCAACGACGATCTGGTCGCGGTCAGTCCCAAGTCGGGGCGCGCGGTAAGCGCGGCCGAAGCCGAGCCCTATGCCGGCAAGCTGCTGCCGTTGCCGCGGTTCGCTCGCGAGGGAGGCCGCGCCTCCTGGTCCGAAATCGCGCAAGGTCTCGACCTTACCGGTCATTTCCTGCTCCGCGATGTGCTGACCGATCGCTCACGGCCGGTCGCCGAGGCGCGGGAAAGACTGGTCGAGCGGTTGCGCCGCGCCGGTGGACTCGCCTAGGCTCATTCCCGTGACCACCGACGCAATGGCCATGCTCTTCCCGAACGTCGCCGTGACCCGCGGAATCGCGGTGCGCGTGGCGGTCAGCTTCCTTGCCGAGCAATCCGATCCGTCGACCAATCGCTGGTTCTGGTCGTATCACGTGCGCATCGAGAACGGCTCGGACGTCGCCGTGCAGCTGCTGTCGCGCAGCTGGACGATCGTCGACGGTCGCGGCACCGTCCACGAGGTCGTGGGCGAGGGCGTCGTTGGGGAGATGCCGCTGATCGCCCCGGGAGCGAGCTTCGACTATGTCTCGGGCTGCCCGCTCGACACGCCGAGCGGCGCGATGAGCGGGACCTACAGGATGGTCGACGAGGACGGCAGCGCGTTCGACGTCGAGATTCCGCGCTTCCAATTGCTCAGCGCCTGAGGGGCGGCAGAGCTGGCGCGGCGGATCGTCCTTTCGGCCAACAGCGACTGGAACATCGCCAATTTTCGGGTGGGACTGATCCGCGCCCTAAAGGACGCGGGCTATGAGCCGGTGGTGATCGCGCCGCAGGACCACGCCGCCGAGGCGCGGATGCAGGCGCTCGGCGTCGAGCGCATTCCGGTGCGGATCGACCGTTCCGGCGCCAACCCGTGGGCCGACTTGCGGCTGCTCGCCCGCTATCGGGCGCTGCTCAGGCAACTGCGGCCCGCGGCTTATCTCGGCTACACGATCAAGCCCAACATCTACGGCTCGCTCGCTGCCGCCTCGCTCGGCATCCCGGCCCTCCCGAACGTCAGCGGCCTTGGGACGGCATTCATCCGCGGCGGCGCGCTTCAGAGCCTGGTCACGGCCCTATACCGCGTCGGCTTTGCCCGTGCGCCCGTCGTTTTCTTCCAGAACGACGAAGACCGGCAGCTGTTTGTCGCTCGCCGGATCGTCCGAGCCGATCAAGCGCGAGTGCTGCCCGGGTCGGGCGTCGATCTCGAGCGATTTGCGCCGGCCTCGCCGCCGCCGGATCCCCTGGCGTTTCTCCTCATCGCCCGGCTGCTGCGGGATAAAGGGGTCGTCGAATTCGCCGATGCCGCCCGCTCGCTCCGAGCGGAGCTTCCGAATGCCCGGTTCCAGCTGCTGGGCCCGATCGACGAGGGCAATCGCACGGCGATCAGCCGCGCCGAGCTCGATTCGTGGGTCAGAGACGGAGTCATCGAGCATCTCGGCACGACCGACGACGTGCGCCCGAGCATTGCGGCAGCAAGTGCCGTAGTGCTCCCGTCGTACCGGGAGGGCCTGCCCCGGTCGCTGCTCGAGGCTGGAGCGATGGCGCGCCCGTTGATCGCGACCGATGTTCCCGGCTGCCGCGACGTCGTTGAGGAGGGCGTCAATGGCTATCTCTGCCGCGCACGCGATGCGCGCTCCCTTGCGCAGGCGATGCGGCGCTTCGCCGATTTGCCGCCGGCCGAGCGGCTTGCGATGGGAGACGCGGGGCGGCGGAAGGTTCAGGAGCGGTTTAGCGAGGAGTTCGTAGTGCGCGCCTATCTCGACGTGCTCGCAGGGCTCGATCGCAACCAATCGGCCGCTTGATGCTGAACATCTCTTCTTCTCGCGATCGCAGGCCGGCCGGCGCTCCCGGCTACAGGGCCTATGCGGTCGGCGACGTCCACGGCCGCCTCGACTTGCTGGAGGAGCTGCTCGCGAAAATTCATGCTGAGCTGCAGCATCGGCCGGCGCGCAAAACGTTGCTCGTGTTCGTCGGCGACCTCATCGACCGCGGCCCGAGCTCGGCCCAGGTGATCGAGCGGCTGAGGACCTATCGCCGCGAAGGAATCCGGCCCGTCTTCCTGCTCGGCAATCACGAGGAGGTGCTTCTCCGCATCCTGCAGGGCGACGCGCAGCTGATCACCAAATGGCGCTGGTTCGGCGGTTCCGAGTGCCTGCAGAGCTACGGCGTCGATCCCGACCAATTCGCTCACCTCACCGACGAACAGGCGCTGGCACTCGTCCGCGAGGCGATTCCGCCGGAGCATGTCGAATTCCTTGGGAGCTTCGTCGATAGTTGCCGCTTCGGCGATTACCTCTTTGTCCATGCCGGCATTCGCCCCGGCGTGGATCTCGAGCAGCAGCGCCAGGCCGATCTCAGGTGGATCAGGGAGCCGTTCCTGCTCGACGAGACGGACCACGGCGCCATCGTCGTCCACGGCCACACCATCACCTCCGAAGTCGACGAGCGGCCCAACCGCATTGGCATCGACACGGGCGCCTATCGCACTGGCGTGCTGACTGCGCTTGCCATTGAAGGGCCGGAGCGCTGGTTGATTGCGACTGCCGCCGAGAACGCTGCTGATACTGGCGCGTGATTGATTTGAGCTTTGCAGGGGAATAGGCGTTATGGTCCAGTTTCGGTCGACTTTGATTAGTCACGTGCAGTGAATGCGAGGAGCGGTCGTGTTTTCGGATCATGCGCCCCGTCGCCTGTTGGCAGTCGTCTCCACCATGGGCATGCTTCTGCTCGCCGGATGCGCGGATACGCGCGGTGGCTCCATCCCCTACGACAAGCCGCTGGCCGCGCCCGATGCGCCCAACTTCGCGACGCTGGAGACCAACTACAAGATCGCGCCGATGGACAAGCTCGGCATCAAGGTCTTCAAGATGGACGACCTGTCAGGCGACTATGACGTTGATCTTGCCGGCAATATTTCGCTGCCGCTGATCGGCGAGATCAAGGCGGCGAACCTGACGACGGCGCAGCTCGACGACGAGCTGACGCAGAAGCTCGGGGCCAAATATCTCGAGCACCCCGACGTCAGTGTCGCGATCAAGGCATCGACCGCGCATGTCGTCACCGTCGACGGCGCGGTGAAGGAGGGCGGGTCGTTCCCGGTCGGCGGCCCGATTTCCCTGATCCAGGCAGTGGCGATGGCAAAAGGCACGGATGAGGATGCCAATCCGCGGCGCGTTGCCGTGTTCCGCACCATCGGCGGCCAGCGCCAGGCGGCAGCCTTCGACCTGACGAGCATTCGGCGCGGGCAATCGCCGGACCCGCCAATCTACCCCGGCGACATCATCGTCGTCGATGGCGGGTCTGTGAAGTCGAAGACCAAGCAAATCCTGCAAGCCATTCCGCTTTTGGCGATATTCGGCCCACTTTAGAGAGCCTCACCCCGGACGGAGCGACGCAGAGTGAACACCAACATCGCCGTCAGGAACGAGGGCCAATGGCCCATCAGCCCCTATCCCGCCGAGCCCGCGCTCGGCCCCGGCCAGCGCTCCTATTCCGCCGTGAACATCCTCGACTTCCCAATGTTCATGCGGATCCTGCACCATTGGCGCTGGCTGGTCATGGGAGCGGTCGGTGTCGGACTCGCGGGGGCTATCCTGATCACGCTCGTAACGAAGCCCGTCTACCGCGCTTCGGTGACGCTGGAGGCGAACCCGCCGACGGTGGCGGTCAGCGACGAGCAGTCGCGCCAGCAGGACGCGCAGGCCAGCGATACGTTCGACTTTGTCGCGACGCAGGTCGGGCTGCTCGGAAGCCGCGCCGTGGCGGAGCGGACGGCGCAGGAGCTGAACCTGCCCAACAACCCGGACGTCGTTCCGCAGAACGGCGACGCCTCGCAGCGGCTGCGCAGTGCGACGGGGGTTGTTCAGGGCGGGCTGAAGGTGATCGCGCCGGAACAAGGGCAGCTAATCAAGTTCACCTACGATTCGACCTCGCCGCAGCTGGCGGCGCTGGTCGCGAACGGGATTGCCGACAGCTTCATCAACACGTCGCTTCAGCGCCGTTACGAAGCGTCCGCCTACGCCCGCAATTTCCTCGAGCGGCAAATCAACAAGACCCGCGGCGACCTTGAAAGGTCCGAACGCGCAGTCGTGGCCTACGCTCAGCAGCAGGGCATCATCAACACCTCGAGCGGTACAACCCCGGACGGCAAGCAAACCGGCAGCAGCGACACCAATTCGCTCCAGGGCGAATCGCTCGTCCAGCTCAACCAGGCGCTGGCGGCAGCCACGGCCCGGCGCGTCGCCGCCGAAGGCGCTTATCGCCAGGCGCTCGCAACCGGTCCGACGAGCGATGTGAACAGCACGGTCCTGCCGCTCCGGCAGCAGCTCGCGACCTTGCAGGCGGAATATCAGCAGAAGCGCGAGTTCATGAAGCCCGAACACCCGGAGATGCTGAGCCTGCAGTCGCAGATCGAGGAGCTCAAGCGCCAGATCGCCGCGCAGATTTCCCAGGCATCATCCGGACGGATCAACGGCCTGCTCGCCGATTACAGAGGCGCACTGGAGGCAGAGAGGGCGCTGCAGGCACGAGTCTCGCAGCTCAAGGGCGACGTCCTCAATCTCCGCGGACGGAGCATCCAGTACACCATCCTGCAGCGGGAGGTGGACACCAACCGCAGCCTCTATGATGCGCTGCTGCAGCGCTACAAGCAGATCGGGGTGGCCGGGGGCGTCGGCATGGCGCCGGTCTCGATCGTCGACCGCGCCCAGGCGCCGATTATGCCGTTCAAGCCCAACCTGCTTTTCAACCTGCTCGTCGGTCTGGGCGCTGGGCTGCTGGCCGGCATTGCCACGGCGGTGGGACTTGAGTTCCTCAACGACACGATCAAGACTCGCGAGGACGTCCGGCGGAAGCTGCAGCTCGCATGTCTCGGTACAGTCCCGAAGACCCCGGCCAAGGACAGCTTCGTCGAGGATCTGAAGAACCCGACATCGATCATCTCCGAAGCTTATTCGGCGATCGTTGCGGCCTTGCGCTTCAGCACGGACGAGGGCACGCCAAAGGTGTTGCTGGTGACCAGCACCCGCTCGGGCGAGGGAAAGTCATCGTCGGCGCTGGCGATCGCGCAGAATTTCGCCCGCCGTGAGCGGCGGGTCCTGCTGGTCGACAGCGATCTTCGCAAGCCGGCATTCAAGGCCGCGAGCGACCGCGTGGGGTTGAGCAAGCTGCTCACCACCGAGGATCCGCTCGCCGGCCATGTCGTCGAGACGCAGCATCAGAATTTGTGGCTCCTGCCGAGTGGTCCGCTGCCGCCTAATCCTGCCGATCTCCTCTCGACCGGGCGCATCCGAAAGATCGTCGCCGAAGCGAAGGAGGCGTTCGACCTGGTTGTGATCGACGGTCCGCCGACACTCGGCCTTGCCGACGCTCCCCTGCTTGCTGCTGCCGCTGGAAGCGCCTTGTTCGTCATCGAGAGCGGCAAGACCCGCACTCGGGCTGCGATCGAGGCGATGAATCGGCTTGAGGCCACGGGGACGCGTATTGTCGGGGCGACGCTGACGAAATCCGAGGAGAGCTCGAGCGGATACGGCCGTTATGGCTACGGTTACGGTTATGGCTACGGCTATGGCGCGAAGGGGCGCCTGAAGAAGACCGAGATCCTGATGATTCCCCAGGTGGAGGAGGGCGGCGCCGACAACCCGCCCGCCGAGGCTGAAGCCTGACGCTTTCACCGGCCGAGGGGGAATGACCGTCAGGCGAATCATCGTCGTCCTGGTAGCGCTTGTCATTGGCGTTCAGGTCGTCAGGAACGCCGCGGTTTTGGCTTTCGCTGGTTCGAAACCCGCCCTCGCCGCCAAAGTCTGGCCAAGTCATCCCGCAAGCGAGATTTCGGCTGCAATGACGGAGATCGCCCTGGCCGCCCGGAATCGCCGGCCGGTTCCCTCCTCCGTCTTCGACAAGATGGCCGACGCTGCAACGAAGGAGCCGCTCGCACCCGAGCCTTTTCTGGTTCGCGGCGTCCAGGCGGAGCTCGCGGGCGATGGAGCAACGGCGCAGAAAGCCTTCGAAGCGGCGCAATGGCGCGATCCGCGGTCTCTCGCCGCGGCATATTTCCTCGCCGATCGCTATTTCCGCACGGGGGACGCGGAGCGAGGGCTCAGGGAAGTAGCGGCGCTCGCCCGCCTCGCACCGAACGGCGAGGCCGTCGTCGGCCCATACCTCGCCGGCTATGCGGCCAACCCCGCGAACTGGCCGGCTCTGCGCAGGCTGTTCCGCGCCAATCCGATGCTTGCCGACAGGACCTTCGTCACCCTCGCGTCGAATGTCACGACTGTTCCCGCATTACTTGCGCTTGCCGATCCGCGCGAGACGACAAAGAATGCGCTCTGGCTGCCTCCTCTGCTCAACACGCTCATTGGAGCCGGAAAGTACGCTGAAGCGCGTGCGATTTGGGCGAAGATCACGCGTGCCCGGCTGCAGCCGGGGCAATATCTCTACGACGCCTCGTTCAGCGACAGGACTTCCTCGCCGCCGTTCAACTGGTCGCTGACTTCGTCGACGGTTGGGCTTGCGGAGCGGCAGCCCGGCGGCCGCTTGCATGTGGTCTATTATGGCCAGGAAGATGGATTCCTTGCGAGCGAGCTGTTGCTTTTGCCTGCGGGACCATACCGGCTGTCGCTGCAGCTGCTCGGCGACGCGGCGCGGGCGCACAGCCTCAACTGGTCGATCTGGTGCGACAAGTCGGCCGAGCCGATCGCGTCGATCACGCTCGATGCAGCGGCAGCCCGCGGGTGGCGGTTCGAAGTGCCGGCGAACTGCCCGGCGCAGTGGCTCAAGCTGTCGGGGACGTCGGGAGACATTTCGCAACAGGCCGATGTCACCATCGCCGGACTGAAGCTCGAAAAAGCCGGGCCGAATGGCTAGCCGCATCCGCAGCGCCGTCGCGCCCCTTTACCTGTTCGCTTGCCTCATTCTCGGCGGAAGCGCGCAGGGCGTTTGGCAGAACATGGTGCTCCAGCTCGCCGGCGTTGCGATCATCGCCTGGTCCCTGGCGGTTCAAACCGATCAGCCGCAGGCCGCGGCCGCAAAGCCGCTGCTCGTTCTGGCAATCGTCTCTGTCGTTGTCGTCGGATTGCAGCTGGTGCCGCTCCCACCCACAGTGTGGGCACGGGGCGTTCGAGCGTATCTCGCGCAAGGATTTGCCATCCTCGGCCACCCTGTTCCGGCCCGTCCGCTGTCGCTGACGCCATATGAATCGATTAGCGCGTTGCTGTGCCTGATCCCGCCGATCGCGATTTTTTGCGCAATTTTGCGGCTCAGACCGTATCGCCCGGACTTGCTGGTATTCGCGCTGCTCGCCGGGACCGTTGCTGGAATCCTGCTCGGCGCGCTCCAGGTTTCATCGGCCGCCGACTCTTCGCCCTGGTACCTCTATCCCGAGACCAATCGCGGCCTCGCCGTCGGCTTTTTCGCCAACGCCAATCACATGGCGAGCCTGCTCGTGATCTGCCTTCCGTTTGTCGCGGCGCTTGCTGCGCGCGGCATGAGCGGCAGCGTTCAGCGGCGTTCGGCGGTTCTGATGGTGCTCGCCGCGGGCGGACTGGTGCTGGTCGTCGGAATCGCGCTCAACGGCTCGCTCGCCGGCTATTCCCTGGCGGTGCCGGTGATTGCGGCAAGCGCGCTCATCCTGCTTCCGCCGAGGAGCCGCGGCAGGAAGGCCGCTGTATTCGTGGGCGCACTCTCGATTGTTGCAGCCGTCGCGGCGCTGGCGACCAGCTCGATTGGCGGGACGCGGATCGGCCAGGATGCGACGACCTCGGTCCAGTCGCGTCAGCAGATTCTCGCCACCACGGGCAGGGCGATCGCCGACTATATGCCGTTCGGCTCCGGCCTCGGTTCGTTCGTTCGTATCTATCGAACCTACGAAAGCCCGGATGCGGTCTCGAATGAATATGTCATTCACGCCCACAACGATTACGCCGAGCTGACGCTCGAGCTCGGGGTCGCGGGCGTCGTCCTGATGCTGCTGTTTCTCGCCTGGTGGGTTGTCGCCGTCCTTGCAGTGTGGCGGATGGGCAGGGGCGGCGCATTTGCCCGCGCCGCCTCCATCGCATCCGCGGCAGTCCTGGTGCACAGCCTCGTCGATTTCCCGCTGCGGACCGCCGCGATCAGCGCGTGCTTCGCCATGTGCTTGGCGCTGCTGGCGGAGCCGCGCGTGCCGCCTCGGCAGGAGAGCGGCGACCTCCGACCCACCCGGCACATCGTCGTCGGCTAGGCTGAGCGCCGATGCTTCACAAACTTTGGCACGCACTCGTGGTGGCGATGACCTCGTGGCACCAGGGCAAGCTTTTCATCGAGCATTCGGTTTCGTTCAGCCACGACGCCTTGCACATCCTGGTCGGCGTCCTGCTGTGGGTCGCGTTCGGGCTGCTGCTGCGGCGGCCGCTGACCTCGTGGCGGCCCTGGCTGTGGCTCTTCGCGCTGATCCTGTGGAACGAGACGGTCGATCTGTGGATCGAGCAATGGCCCGATCCCGGACAGCAATATGGCGAAGGCGCAAAGGACCTGCTCCTGACAATGGCCGTGCCGACGATCCTGATGGCCGCCGCGCGGAGCCGCCCGGACCTGTTCCGGGGGAGCGGCTCCCGCAAGCGGCGCTAGCGCAAACGCAGCACGACACTGCCAAGCTGCCGCGACAGTTCGGAAAGCTTGTAATGAAATCCCGGCAACAGGTGGAATTGGGTCCAGTGAATGGAAACTGTGCCGAAACGCCGCTCGGTCGGTTCCCCCCTTTCCCGGACAAGCATGCGAAAGGCGGTTTCAAGGAGTCGCCGCGTTTGCCGGTCGGCCGTAAGGCGCTGGCGCAGCGGCGAGGCCGATTTCAGTGTCCCGAAAAGCCTGTCGGCCAGGAGCAGCGCCTGTCCCGCGGCCTGGCCGGCGCCAAGCTCTTGCGAGCGCTCGTAGAGCTGCTCGACCTCGGCTGCGCCGCGACCCTCCAGCAGACCAGCGAAATCGGCGATCCACTTGAGCCGGAACCAGGCGCTCGAAGCGCCGTGGACCGCGAGATAGGCGAACAGCTCACCGTCCTCGAGCGTCTCGAGGCTAATTCCCGAGCCGATGTCGACCGATTGGGTCGGCGAGTGGACATCGATCGAAGGAATCAGCCGGGGATTGTCGGCGGTGCGCGTGTGAAGGTCGATCTGAAGCGCGGGCGCCGCTCTTGCCCACACCGATTCCTTGGATCGGCGGTGCCAGTGATCGAGCGCCGAACGACGACGGGGAAGGAACAGCCGGTATCCGCCATGCTCGAGCAGCAACGCGGCTTTTCCTAAATCAGCCGGATCGATGAGCAGGTCCATATCGATTGCCGCCTTGAGCGCCGGATTGTGGTAGGCGAGCGCGCTCAGCGTCAGACCCTTGAGGAACAGCAGCGGGACTCCCGCTGCTTCAAATTCAGCGGAAAGTTCGTCGCATTCGGCCGCTGCAGTCAGGTTGTTCGCCGCTATGGCTGCGGCATCGGCGGACAAGGCGCGTGAAGCCTCCTCCGGGACCGCGCTCTGCCGTGGGGCCAGGTAGCTCCAGGCGAGACCTTGAATCCGGTGAAAGCGCGCGAGACGGACGAACCTTGGCCAGTCGATACCCGCAAGATCGAACGATTCGTCCGCCGACGCCCTGAACGCGGCTTTGCAGCATGCGAGGGCGAGTCCGAACTCGTCGGGGAAAACCCCACTGCCAGCTGCGCCATTCGCCATCGCGTCCATTGTGCCCGAAGCGCCTGACAAAGCGAACAATGGCGTTATGCTTGTCGGTTGTGCCCACGACGAGTGCCGGACCTCTTGCGCGATTGCGACGACTGAGCAGCGAGCGACGCCGTCTGCTCCTCAACGCCGTATTGTCCCTCGGAGCGGCGTCGCTTGTGGTCGCAATGCTTCCATTCCGAATCGCCATCCGCTTCGGCTGCGTCCCCGTCCGTTCACAGGCACGAGGAGCGCCAGAGGATGTCATCTGGGCGATCGAGGCCGCGGCCCGTCTCGTGCCGTGGCGAACCGTATGCATCCAGAAGGGATTGGCTGCGCAGCGCATGCTTCGTGCCGGAGGCGCGAATGCAGTCTTGCACTATGGGGCGCGCCATCATCAGGAGGACGGCAAGCTCGAAGCGCATGTGTGGGTCACTGTCGGCGGCAATCCGGTGATCGGCGGCGAAGAAGCCGCCGGGTTCGCACCTGTGGCGACCTACCCGTGAAAAGCGCCGTGGCGAGCGCATCCGATTATCGTGTGTTCGGCCTCAACGTGCGCAGCAGCATTCCGCTCCCCGAGCTGCACCCAGTTGCCATCTCGGGAGAGGCCGACGTCACCGTGACCCTCGGCCCGGTTCCGGAGCCGGAGGGGGCGCAGCCCGGCCTTACCCCTCTCGATGGAGGCCTGTTGCTCGTCATCCCGGATGTCGGCCGCTACCGCATCGAATGCGGTCGCCGGATCACGGTCGAGCCGGCGCCGGGTGTCCCCGAACGGAACCTTCGGCTGTTCCTCCTTGGCTCCGCCTTTGGTGCGCTGCTCCATCAGCGCGGCTTGCTCCCCCTTCACGCCAACGCCGTGGAAATTGGTGGATTGGCGGTCGCCTTCATGGGCGAATCTGGCGCGGGTAAATCGACTCTGGCCGCATGGTTTCACGACCGCGGCTACCGCCTGCTTGCCGACGACGTGTGCGTGGTTCGGTTCGCCGATAATGGTCGCGCCCTCGCCATGCCTGGGATTCCTCGGCTGAGACTCTGGGCGGACGCGCTCGCCACGACGGGTCGCGAGCCGCGCGAGTTCGAACGCTCCTATGTCAGCGATGATGATGACGAGAAATATGACGTTCCCATCGGCAGCCAGGCGCTTGCTTCGGAGCCGCTGCCGATCGCAGCCATCTTCGTGCTCGCGCGTGGCTTCGAATCCCGCGTCGAGCGCCTTGCCGGAGTGGATGCGGCCGAAGCCGTTTTTGCGCACACGTATCGCGGCGCCCTGGTCAGGACCCTGGGCGCGCCGCAGAGTTTCTGGTCCTCCGCGGTGCGCTTGGTCCAGTTTGTTCCAATCTTCCGCCTCGAACGGGTGTGGGATTTGAATTCGATGGATGATCAGTTTGCCGCACTGCTTGATGGGGCGCTGGGCGAGCTTTCCGGTGAAGCCGGTTAGTTCGTACCTGCGACCTTGCGCATGAAATGCCCGACGGAGACGGCGCGCAGCAGGCCATAGCGGTAGCGCATCACAACGTCGTTCCTGGCCCAGCCGTCATCGGGCAATGAATTCGCCGCCTGCCGAATCCACTCAAGGTCCATGGCCGCCGCGGCAGCAGTGCATCGGGCGATCGTCTCCACCTCCTCGCGAAGCGAGCCCTCGTCGCGCCGGAGGGCAACGTACCAGTCGGCCGCCTGATAGCCGCGGATTGGATTGTCACGAACGGCAGGAGGCAGTCGGTCCGCGAAGGCACGTCTGGCAAGCGAACGCGGGACCCCATCGCGAACGAACTCCTGGACGGGAGTTGCCAGGCAAAAGTCGATCACGCGCCGGTCTGCCAAGGGATCGCGCAAGCTCACGCCCCACTCGGCAAGGGTGCCTTTGACGTAATTGCCGACATCGATCTCCGCGAAAACGTCCAATCGAAGCCGGAACGGGTCGCTGTAGGGCCGAAAGGTGAGATCGTAGCCGCACGAGCGCGCCACGTTGCGCACCCTCCTTATCTCCGCCGGACTGACAGCGGTATAGCCGCGAAGGTCGAGTACCCAGCCGCGTAGCTTTGCGGCCGCAGCCCAGGCGCCGTGCGGCAGAAAGGGCCCGAAGAGCTGCGCGAGGATTGTGCGCGGCGGAATGCCATTGCGAGCGAGCGACCGCGCCAGCGCGAGCGCTTTCCCCACTCTGCCATGCCGGAGCAGCCAGCCGAGATATTCCAGCCCGGTATAGGTCGCTGTCAAATTGCCGAAGGTCCCGGTGAGCATGACTTTGGCACCGCGTTCATGCGCGAGCCGATTCATCGCGCGTGACCAGACGGCGTTGTCGATATTGAAGATCGGCTGCTGATGGTAAAAGTGCTCGCGGTCGAGCGCCTCGAGCGGCGACCCGCCGCTGCTCTCGACGAACAGTTGTTCGACGTTGGGATAACGCTCGGCGACGGTGCGGGCGAGGGGGCCCTCATCGCCGATCACACCCGCCGGCACAGCCCCACTGAATTCCGCCGCAGGAACGGCAGTCATCGCCAGGATCCGGTTGGGCGAGAATTGCACAGCTGCGCTGCTCGTGACGATGGTGCTGTCGAGGCCGGCGCTGAGATGCGTCGAAGCAATCTTGTCGGCACCGCGTAGGTGGGCGCCGACGGCGAGGTCCACCAGGCGTCTTAGCTCCTCTTCTGATTCTCGCGGATCAGCTGCTTTGTGCGCTGGACCCGAAGGGTTCCAGTAGCGCCACGAGCGTAGGTTGCCGGGCTCGATACTAAGCAGGTGCGCGGGCTGCACACGCTCAATGCCGCGGAAATGGGTGCGGCGGTCGAAACGTGGCAGCAATGCCAGGCTTTCGGCGACAAACTCGGCATCAAATCCGTTTGGTATGTCGGCAAGCGCATGCAGGCCGGAGGGCATGCTGGCGAACGCGATGAAACCGTTGCCGCGATGGAAATAGAGTGGTCGGTGACCCAGAATGTCGCGGCCCAGCAGCAGCCGCCGCTCAGCCTGATCCCACCACGCAAAGGCGAATTCGCCGACGAGCCGGTCTGCGGCATCGTCACGCCATTTGAGCAGGCATTCAAAGAGCAGGGCTGCATCGGAGAGCTCCGCGAGGCGGTTTCGGGTCACCCCGAGCAATCCGGCGAGTTCAGTGCGGTTGTCGAGCCTGAGATCGGCAACGAGGCCATGGCCGCCCCTTTGAACGGGCTGACGGTCGAGGCCGTCCTCGGGCAGAATGGGATAGAGGTTTCGACCGAGCGCCAGCTCGCCGTCGTGCCAGTTCGCGGGGCTCCGGCCGTAGACGCTTTGAGCCTTAAGGATTCGATTGAGGGGATCAAGCACCGGTCGGCCGTCAAGCGACCAATAGCCGGCGATCGCAGTCAGCAGACTTCTCCGCTAGAAGCGCGTGAGGCGCCTACCTCGCGTAAGGCACCGCGACTTTCGAATTACGATTTGCTCTGCGGCCCGTCGCCGCCCGTGTTTTTCGACGTTTCGGCCGCGCCGGCCTGGATCGACTTCACTTCCGGCTTACGCCACGTTTTCTTTGCCACCAGTGACCTCCTCCGAGCGTGCGTCCAGTCGCGGCTGCGATTTCCGCGCCTTATGCATCGGATGAATGCCGCTCGCAACCAGCGGTTCCCATCTTTATCCGGCGCTTCTCACTAGCCGCTTTGCCTCGAGATCGCCGAGGAGCTCGCTAAGCTCTCTGGTGCACTGCTCCGGCTCGACTTCATATTCGTTGAGGAGTGCATCGCGTAGTTGTTCGAAGCTCTTCGGCTCCTTCAGCGTCTGCCACACGAAGGTCGCTACGCTGTTGAACCCGAAACATTCGCCGGCTGCGGGGTCGAGCGCAATGAGTTCATCCCCCAGCTCGGCCTCCATCAGCTCGCTCGCTCTTTGGTAAATGCGGTTGGTCACGCGCTCTCCGCTTGGGACAATCTCAAGGACTGCCCGTGTTGGGGCTGGTGAGCCCAGCTGGATTCGAACCAGCGACCTACTGATTAAAAGTCAGTTGCTCTACCGACTGAGCTATGGGCCCACCTCGCCGCGGCGGTTACCCTCGTCGGCGGCGGCGGGCAAGCGCAGCGCTTGCCGCGACCGCCGCATTCCGGCAGCAATCCATAGGTGGATTGGGCGGGGCTCCTGCGACGGCGGATCAAGGCGGCCCGAAAGCGCGGCGCCTCGTGGGTCCGCTGGCTCGACCTGCTGCGGTTGATCCCGACCAGCGAAGGCCGCGCGCGGCTGTGGACGCGATTGGTTCATGCCGATGAGGTTCACCAGACCACGCCATTTACCGCCGAAGACCGCTATCCCGAGCTGTTCGACCTCGCAGCGCGGCTGGCGCCGGAGGCCAAGCGCATCCTGTCGTTCGGTTGCTCGACCGGCGAAGAACTGGACGCGATTCGACGGCGCTTCCCTCGGGCGGAGATCGTCGGAGCGGAGATTAATCCGCGATGCCGCCGGATCGCCGCGCGGCGGACCAGTGGGGACCCGCGGATCAAGGTCGTTCCGCCACGCGAAATCGACGGCCCGTTCGATGTCATCTTCGTCCTCGCCGTCTTCCAGCGCGAGCCGCACAAGATCAACGAAATGGATACGCAGGACATATCCTCGCACTACCCCTTCGCCCGCTTCGATGCCGCGCTTAGCGATCTTGTGCGGCGGCTGTCCCCTGGCGGGCTTCTGTGCGTGAGCAATTCCCAGTATCGGGTGGAGGATTCTTCGATCTCGCGGGAACTCGAGCCCGTCAAGCAATCGCCCGAAGCGCCAGGGCCCTTTTTTGCGCGCGATGGCCGGCGGCTCGGTGAGGCTAGCGGCCGATCGATTTTCCGGCAACGCGACCCCAGCGGGCGGCAAGGTGCCGGACGGTGAGTGCGCCGTTCACCCGCCAGCCGGGCGCAATGGCGAGCAGCGGCTGAAGGACGAAGCTGCGCTGTGGAAGGCCGGCGTGCGGGATTTTCAGTCGCCGCGAGCGGAAGCGGCCGCCGCTCCACAGGACAATGTCGAGGTCGAGAACCCGGGAGCCCCACCGGCGGCCCGGCCGGCGGCCGAACTCGCGCTCGAGCCTCTTTAGCCGGGCGAGCATCTGTGGCGGGTCGAGCTCGCTTTCGACCAGCGCCACGGCATTGGCGAAGTCGCGCCCGGCGCCGCCATGCGCGGCATTGAGGATGATCGGGGAGGCGTCGAACAGACCAAACTCCGCGTCAAGGCGCGCAATTGCGGCTTCGACCACGCCGGCGGGGCGGCCGAAGCGGCCGTGCGGCCGGTTGGAACCGATCGCGATTGCGTAGAGGTACGGGGGTTCGGCCAAACAACAACCGTTCGCCCTGAGCCTGTCGAAGGGCCGCCTTTCACTTCTTCCCTAAGAACAAGAACAGTCCTTCGACAAGCTGAGGACGAGCGGTATGGGGAAGCGTGACCGCAATCCAACCCGCCGACCTGTCACCAATCCCTGAGGCGGAAGCGCCGCGCGACTGCCCGTTGTGCCCGCGACTAGTCGCATTCCGGCTCGATTGCCGTGCCGAGCACCCCGACTGGTGGAACGCGCCGGTGCCGGCGTTTGGAGACGCGGACGCCTGGCTCGCAATCGTCGGCTTGGCGCCGGGCAAGCACGGGGCCAACCGCACGGGCCGGCCGTTCACCGGGGATTATGCGGGCGAGCTGCTCTATTCCACGCTGTTGAAGTTCGGCCTTGCGACCGGCGAGTATCGCGCCAGCCCGGGCGACGGGCTGCAGCTGGCCGGGGCGGTCATCCTCAACGCTGTCAAATGCCTCCCGCCCGCCAACAAGCCGGAGCCGAGCGAGATCAAGACGTGCCGCAATTATTTCGAAGCGGCTCTGGCAAATTTGCCAAAGGTGCGGGTGCTGGTCGCCCTCGGCCAGATCGCCCACGTTGCCGCCGCGCGGGCACTCGGATTACCCCCATCGTCGACTAGGTTCGGCCACGGCGCTGAGAATATCGCGCCCGGCGGACGGGTGCTGCTGTCGAGCTATCATTGCTCCCGCTACAACCAGAAC
>Ga0207657_10003126_pt1 | contig 17705 bp, 16 predicted proteins | sample KBSC33metaG_FD_184316 | JGI IMG/M metagenome (GOLD analysis project Ga0207657, IMG submission 184316) | Corn rhizosphere microbial communities from Kellogg Biological Station, Michigan, USA - KBS C3-3 metaG (SPAdes) (version 2) | ecosystem: Host-associated > Plants > Roots > Rhizosphere > Soil ... | reverse complement strand
CATTCTGCATTGCCCGCACGGCAGCCTCGACGATGTGCGGAGCGGTGGGGAAATCGGGCTCGCCGATCTCCAGGTGCAGGATGTGCTGCCCGCTCGCCTCCAGCGCGCGCGCTCGCGCGAGCACCTCGAAGGCGCCTTCGGATCGGAGGCCATCGATTCGCGATGCGAGCGGAAGCTGAACGGCGGAGGAGCTGGCAGTGGTCATCGACTCGAGAGGCACGGATGCAAAAAATCCCGGGGGGACTGCCACCGGGAGGTTCGCGTTTTAGCATTTGTTTAACGTGGCTGCAATAGGCGGCAAATTACCACGGGCGCTTCGATTGTGATTTCAGGTTAGCATCTCCGGATCGCGGCGTCAAGGGAGTGCATTTGCGGTGCGGCCCTCGATGGAGCATCTTGGGGCCCTGCACGCATTGCATACAACGACCCCGTTCGAGCCACCCGCATCGGAGATCGCATGGCCGAGCCCGACGTCGCGACGGCGCAGGGAATGGAGCGCACACTCTCGCGCGAGCACTACCTGTCTCCGGAGCTCTTCGCGCGCGAGAAGGAGCACATCTTCCTCCGCGAGTGGTTCCACGCCGGGCGCGAAGAAGACCTTCCCCTCGCCGGCAGCTATCTCGTCGTCGACGTGGCCGGCGAGAGCGTACTCGTCGTGCGCACGCGCGAGGGCCGGCTCCGCGCCTACTATAATGTGTGCCGCCATCGTGGCTGCCAGCTCGTGCTCACCGGCACCGATGGCAGCGGATGCGCCCCGGAGCTCGCGGGCTCGTTCGGCAGCGGCATCAAGTGCCCGTACCACGCGTGGACGTACACGCTGGATGGCGCGCTCCGCACCGCACCGTATCTCGACGAGAGCGCGGGGATCCACAAGGAGGAGCTCTCGCTCCATCCCGTCGGCATCGAGACGTGGGGCGGATTCTTTTTTCTGAATCTCACGCCGCACGAAGCGGCCGCGCGCGGCCACACGCTCGCCGGGCAGATCGGCGAAGCGGCCACGAGACTCCGGAACTACCCGCTCGCCGATCTGCGGCGCGTGAAGCGCATCACGTACGAGATCGACGCGAACTGGAAGGTAATGCTCGAGAACTACAACGAGTGCTATCACTGCGCCGGCGTGCATCCCGAGCTGTGCAAGGTCGTTCCGTCGTTCAAGGTGCGCGGCGGATCGAATCTCGATTGGGAGCGCGGCATCGAGCACGCGGACGGTGCATGGACGTTCACGCACAGCGGCACGAGCTCGCGCGAGCCCTTCCCCGGATTGAGCGACGACGAGCGCGTGCGGCACAAGGGTGAGCTCATCTATCCCAACTTCATGATCAGCCTCTCCGCCGATCACGTCGCGGCGTTCACGGTCTGGCCGCGCAGCGCCGAGCACACCACGATCGAATGCGACTTTCTCTTTCATCCCTTCGAGATCGCGAAGGCAGGGTTCGATCCGTCCGACGCGGTCGACTTCTGGGACCTCGTGAACCGGCAGGACTGGGCGATCTGCGAGGGAGTGCAGCGCGGGATGCGCAGCCGCGTGTTCGACTCGGGCTTCTATGCACCGATGGAGAGCTTCAGTCTGGACATTCGCCGCTACGTTGGCGAGCGTCTCGGAATGAAGCGCACGTGAAGCGTGACTACGAGTACATCGTCCTCGGGCTCGGCGGTCTGGGAAGCGGCGCGGCATACTGGCTCTCGCGCGACGCGGGCGCCGAGGTGCTCGGGATCGAGCAGTTCGAGCTCGGTCACGTGCGCGGCGAATCGCAGGACCACTCGCGGATCATCCGCCTGTCGTACCACACGCCGGAGTACGTCGAGCTCGCGAAGCTGGCCTACGATGCGTGGTCGACGCTGCAGCGCGAGAGTGGCGATCAGGTCTGGCTCAAGACCGGCGGACTCGATTTCGCGCGGCGCGATTCCAGGATCCCGCTCGACACGTACCGCAATGCCATGCGCGCGTGCAACGTTGCGTACGAGGATGTCGATGCCCGCGAGATCATGAAGCGCTGGCCGCAATTCACTCTCGACGACGACATCCAGGGGCTCTACCAGGAGCAGAGCGGAATCGCGATGGCCGCGCGCGCGAACGCGGCGCACCAGAAGATAGCGCGCGCGAACGGCGCCACGCTGATCGACAGGACGCCGGTCACGAACATCCTCACACGGGGCAACGAGGTGGCGGTCGAAACGCCGGGCGGCACCTTCAGCTGCAGGAAGCTCGTGATCGCCGCCGGTCCCTGGTCGAATCGCGCGCTCGGCTATCTGGGCATCGAGCTTCCACTCGAGGTGACGCGCGAGCAGGTGACGTACTTCGCCGCGCCGCGCCCCGACGATTTCGCGCCGGACAGATTTCCCGTGTGGATCTGGATGGATGATCCGTGCTTCTACGGATTTCCAACGTTCGGCGAGGCCGGCCCGAAGGCAGCGCAGGATGCGGGCGGCAAGCCCGTCACCGCGGACACGCGCGACTTCGAGCCCGAGCCGGAGAATCAGCGCGGCGTCGAGGAGTTTCTCTCGCGCTACATCCCTGGCGCGCTCGGACCCATCATCTACACGAAGACCTGTCTCTACACGCTGACGCCGGACCGCGATTTCGTGATCGACACCGTGCCGGGGCACGACAACATCACGGTGGCGATCGGTGCGGGACACGCGTTCAAGTTCGCCTCGCAGATCGGACGACTGCTCTCCGAGCTCGCACTCACCGGAGCATCGACGATCGACCTCTCGTCGTTCGCCCTCGACCGGCAGATCCTCACGATGAAGGATCCCCCGAAGAACTACATGCAGTGACGGCGCTCGCCGAAGCGACGACGGACACCCCTGCGGCGCCGACGCTCCGGCGTGCGATGGGGTTTCGCGACCTCATCCTCTTCTATCTCGTCACCGGGTTCAGCCTGCGCTGGATCGCGCAGGCTGCGGCGGCGGGTCCGAGCTCGGTCATCATTTGGATCATCCGCGCGCTCGCGCTCTACGTGCCGCTCGTCTTTACGGTTCTCGAGCTCTCGTCGCGCTATCCCGAGGAAGGAGGGCTGTACTCCTGGACGCGCCGCGCGTTCGGCGAATTCCCCGGCTACCTCTCGGGATACCTGTACTGGTCGTCGAATCTTCCGTACTTCCCGAGCCTGTTCTATTTCACCGCCGCGAACGCGCTGTTCATCTTCGGACACCGCTTCGATGCGCTGCAGAACAGCCAGCCCTACTTCATCATCTTCTCGATGCTGGCGCTGGCCGTGGCGGTGGGGCTCAACGTCGTCGGCCTCAACATCGGGAAGTGGCTGCACAACCTCGGCGCGCTCGGTCTCTGGATTCCCGGAGTCGTGCTGGTGGGCATGGGAATCGCCGCCGGTGTGCTCCTCGGCTCCGCGACTCGCTTCACCGCGCAATCGTTCGTGCCGAGCACGCATCTCAGGGACATCATCTTCTGGTCGACGATCGCGTTCTCGCTGAGCGGACTCGAGAGCGCATCGATGCTCGGCGACGAGATCGAGGACGCGCGCAGAAACATCCCGCGCGCGGTGCTGATCGCCGGCGCGCTGACCGTGATCCTCTACATCGCCGCGACGGTGGCGATGCTGCTCGCGCTTCCGGCGCAGCAGATTCAGAACATGCAGGGGATCATCACCGCGATCACCCTCGTCGCGACGAAGCTCGGGATTCCCTGGATCGCGGTGGGAATCGCGCTGCTCATCACCGTCGGCGGACTGGGGCAGGCGGGCGCGTGGTTCGCCGCTGCGGGGAGGCTGCCGTTCGTGATCGGAATCGATCGGCGACTGCCTCCCTCCTTCGCGAAGATCCATCCGCGGTGGGGCACGCCGTACGTCGCGCTGCTCGTGCAGGCGGCGATCGCCGCGATCCTCATCTTCGCGGGGCAGGCGGGGACATCGGTGGCGGGCGCGTACAACGTCCTCGTGAGCATGTCGGTGATCGCGTACTTCCTTCCGTACATGTTCATGTTCGCGGCAATGATCAAGCTGCAGCGCGAGCCCGCCGGTCCGGAGGTGATTCGCGTACCGGGCGGCACGCCGGTGGCGATCGCGCTCGCCGCACTCGGCTTTCTCACGACGACGATCTCCGTCGGGCTCGCGATGCTTCCGGCGGATGACGAGCCCAACAAGGCGCTCGCGGTGATCAAGATCGTCGGGCTCACCGCCGCCCTGATCGGCGTGGGCGTGGGCCTTTATGTCGTGGGCCGGAGGAAATAACTTCTTCGGCATACGCACGACACTCGCACGGAGAATGGCGATGAAGATTCTTGTGGTGGGCGGAACGGGAACGGTCGGATCGGAAGTCGTGCGTCAGCTGATGGCCCGCGGCGAGCAGGTACACGTGCTCACGCGCTCACCGGAGCACGCGAGCAAGCTTCCCAAGGGCGTGAAAGGTGTGATCGGCGATCTGCTCGATCCGTCGACGCTTGGTGTCTTCAATGGAATGGAGGCCGTGTTCCTCCTCAATCCCGTGAGCACCACGGAGACGTTCGAGGGGATCATCGGCGTGAATGGCGCGCGCGATGGCGGCGCGAAGCGGATCGTGTACCTCTCCGTTCAGGGACTCGATCAGGCGCCGCACCTGCCGCACTTCGGCGGGAAGATCGCGGTCGAGGCCGCGGTGATGAAGTCCGGAATGGAGTGGACGATCCTGCGGCCGAACAACTTCTACCAGAACGACATCTGGTTCAAGGATGTGATGCTGCAGCACGGCGTCTATCCGCAGCCGCTCGGCACTGCGGGCGTCTCGCGCGTGGACGTGCGCGACATCGCGGAGGTGGCCGTTGCGGCATTCACGACGAGTGCGCACAACCGGAAGATCTACAATCTCGTGGGGCCCGACGCGGTCACGGGTGACGGCACCGCGGCGGAGTGGAGTCGCGCGCTCGGCAAGACGATCAGGTACGCGGGCGACGACCTCGACGCGTGGGAGGCGCAGAACCGTCCGTATCTTCCGTCATCGATGCTGTACGACTTCAAGCACATGTACGCGTTCTTCCAGAAAGATGGATTCAAGGCGACGCCCGCAGACCTCGCGCAGCTCACCTCCGTGCTGGGACATCCTCCGCGCTCGTTCGCGGCGTACGCAGGCGAGATGGCGTCAGCCTGGAAGAGTGGCTGAGACGGCGCAAACCACCAGCCGCACGAGACGGTGATCGTGCGCGACGGGCGAAAAAACGCCCTGATTACTCGCCGCCACCCTCGCCGTCGCGTCCGAGCGCGTTGAGCACCTCGCGATCGAACATCACCGAGAGGCTCTCGCGGCTCGAGTACGGACCGGGGCGATAGCCGCGCGATTCGATCCCCGCCTGGCTGATCTCGCAGACGTGCCAGTCCTGACGGTTGGTCAAGTCCCAGAACGCGATCCCGTCCTCGACGTTCCACGTGCCGTCGCGCACGCTGTCCGGATGGAAGAGCCACTCGCAGGTGATGAGCGAGCGATCCGGCGCGACCGGCGTGATGTAGTGCGCCATCACGTAGTCGGGATGGAGGCTCAGCAGCATGTTGGGGAAGATCGAGTAGTAGTAGACGCGCTTCATGTCGGCCTCATCGAGCTCGCCGACGGGAACGCCGCACGCCTGCCCGCTCATCGACAGACTCTCGTGCTGCTCGTTCATGACCATGTAGCCGCCGAGGAATGGTCCCTCGAAGAGATCGTTCTCGCCGCTGTTGGACGGGGTGATCTTCACGAGCTGCGGATGCACGGGCGAGCAGTGATAGCACTCGGAGTAGTTCTGGAACACGAGCTTCCAGTTCGCCTTCACATCGTACTCGATCGTGCGCGCGACGGTGAGCCCCGGGAGGTTGAAGCGCTCGAAGCGGCCGAGCAGCGACGCGAACGCCTCCACGAAGGGCTCGGGGCTCGGATCGAGATTGATGAAGAGAAAGCCTTCCCACACCGCGATGGCGACGCCCACCAGCGGGAAGTTCTTCTTGTCGAAGCCGGGAATCGAGTCGCTCGTCTGCGCGCCCACGAGCCGGCCGTCGAGCGCGTACGTCCACGCGTGATACGGGCACTGGATCGTTTCCGAGAACGTCCCCGACGCGGCCTCGCACATCCGCGCGCCGCGGTGGCGGCACGTGTTGTAGTGCGCGCGCACCTCCCCGGACTGGTCGCGGAGGACGATGATGCTCTCCTTCCCGATTGTATGCAAAAAGTAATCACCGTTCTTCGCGATCTTCGATTCGCGGCCGATGCAGATCCACCGGCGCGCGAAGATCCGGTCGAACTCCTGGGCGAAGAGCTCGGGCGAGGTGAAGAACTCCTGCGGCAGCGTATGCGCGCCGGCGATGGGAATGTCCCGCGTCTTGACGAACGTCGCCATATGGAAATCCGGAGAAGGGTGGCAGCGTCCCCAAGATGAGGAGAACGGCCGAAACGCGAAAGGGCGTGGGCGGAGGTCCGGCCCGCCACCCTGTCGCGCGGGCGGACAAAGCGCCATCATCCGGCGGAGCCTCTCTCCCGATTCCCTTTCCCGCCTTTGTATGCAACGAAAGTTCGTGGCCGCCTGCGCGCTCCTGGCGCTCGCGCAACGCGCCCCCGCGCAGCAGCTGCCCGGCTACATGGCACCCCCCTTTCTGCCCCCCGCCGCCTCCGTCGTCACCGTCATCCGCGCCGGCCGGCTCGTGGACGTCGACAAGGGAACCGTGCTGCGCGACCAGATCATCGTGGTGCGCGGCGACAAGATCGCATCCGTCGAGCCCGCGCCCGGACACGTCCCCGCCGGCGCCAAAGTCATCGATCTCTCGAAGTACACCGTCACGCCGGGACTCATCGACTGCCACACGCATCTCATCGGCGCCGATGAGTCGGCGAACGCCGCCGATCCGCTCACGCGCTCCACCGCGCAGGAAACCCTCGACGGGGTGAAGAACGCGCGCCGCACGCTGCTCGCCGGCTTCACCACCGTACGCGACGTCGGAACCTTCCGCGCATACTCCGATGTCGCGCTGCGCGATTACATCAACGACGGCTACGTGATGGGGCCGCACATGGCGGTCGCCGGTGCGTACATCACCGTGAGCTCGGGCGGCGGCGAGATCACCGGTCTCGCCACCGACGTCGGCCTCCCCCCGGACACCCGGCTCGGCGTCGCCAACTCGGCCGACGAGGTACGCCAGCGCGTACGCGAGATCCTGAACCACGGCGCGGACCTGATCAAGATCATCGCCACGGGCGCCGTGCTCGCGCCGGGGACCAAACCCGGCGTGCAGGAGTTCAGCGAGGAGGAGATCCACGCGGCCGTCACCGAGGCGGCGAAGTACGGCGCGCGCGTCGCCGCGCACGCGCACGGGCCCGAAGGCATCAACGCCGCCGTGAGAGCGGGCGTGGCGTCGATCGAGCACGGCTCGCTCATGACCGATGAGTCGATCCGCCTGATGAAGGAGCACGGCACCTGGCTCGACGCCGACATCTACAACGGCGACTACACGAATACGGTCGGACGACAGCAGGGATGGTCGGCCGAGATTCTCCGGAAGAACGACGAGACCACCGACGCGCAGCGCGAGGGCTTCCGCAAGGCCGTGGCTGTGGGCGTCAAGATGACGTTCGGCACCGACGCGGGCGTGTATCCGCACGGGCTCAACGCTCGGCAGCTTCCCTACATGGTGAAGTACGGCATGACGCCGATGCAGGCGCTCCAGGCCGCGACGATCAACGGAGCCACGCTCATCGGCTGGAAGGACAAGCTCGGCTCGATCTCCGTCGGCAAGAGCGCGGACATCATCGCCGTGGAGGGCGACGGGCTCGCGGACATCAGCCGCTTCACCAACGTCGCGTTCGTGATGAAGACCGGAACCGTCTACAAGGCGCCATGATGAGAAGCACTCGCGGCACCACGATCATCGCGGGGCTGGCCCTCGCGCTCTCCGCGCACGCGGCACGCGCGCAGATGCAGACTCCCGATTTCATGAAGCCGCCCTTCCTCCCGCCGGACAGCGCGGCCGTGACGGCCGTTCGCGCGGGGTGGCTGGTGGATGTCGAAGCCGGAAAGGTGCTTCGCGATCAGGTGATCGTGGTGCGCGGCGACAGGATCGCGTCCGTCGAGAGCGCGCCCGGACACGTGCCCGCCGGCGCGAAAGTCATCGACCTCTCGAGGTACACCGTCACGCCGGGACTCATCGACTGCCACACGCATCTGATCGGCGCCGAGACGTCGGCCGACTACATGCTGCCGCTCGAGCGCTCGGCGGGACAGGAGGAGCTCGACGGCGTGGTGCACGCGCGGAGAACGCTGCTGGCGGGATTCACGACGGTTCGCGATGTCGGAACCTTCCGGGCATATCTCGATGTGGCCTTGCGCGACTACATCAACTCCGGCCTCGTGATGGGTCCGCGCATGGCGGTAGCGGGCGCGTACATCACCGTGAGCACCGGCGGTGGCGAGGTGACGGGGCAGGCGACCGATGTCACACTCCCGCCCGACATGCGGCTCGGCGTCGCCAACAATGCGACGGAGATCCGGCAGCGCGTGCGCGAGATCCTCAATCACGGCGCGGACATGATCAAGATCATCGCGACCGGCGCGGTGCTCGCGGCAGGGACGAAGCCGGGCGTGCAGGAATACAGCGAGGACGAGATTCACGCCGCGGTGACCGAGGCCGCGAAGTACGGCGCCCGCGTCGCGGCGCACGCGCACGGCACCGACGGCATCAATGCGGCGGTTCGTGCCGGAGTGGCGTCCATCGAGCACGGGTCGATGCTCGATGACGAGTCGATCCGTCTGATGAAGGAGCACGGCACGTATCTCGTCTCCGACCTCATCGACGGCGAGTACATCCGCGAAACGGGAAAGCGGGAGGGATGGTCGCCGGAGATTCTGCGCAAGGACGAGGCGATGGCGAAGATCAAGCACGCAGGGCTGCACAAGGCGGTGGCTGCGGGCGTGAAGATGGCGTTCGGCACCGATTCCGGCGTCTACCCGAACGGCGAGAACGCGCAGCAGTTCCCGCTCATGATCAGGTACGGAGGGATGACGCCGATGCAGGTGCTGCAGGCGGCGACGATCAACGCCGCGACGCTGATCGGCTGGCAGGATCGCGTCGGCTCGATCGCTCCGGGAAAATCGGCGGATCTCGTGGCCGTCGAAGGCGACGGATTGGCGGATGTCGGCAAGTTCGCCAACGTCGCCTTCGTGATGAAAACCGGCACCGTGTACAAAGCCCCGTAATTGTATACATTACGGGCGAACTCCACTTTCTCCCTCCCCTTCAAAGCTCATGGCGAACAGCTACGACGTCGTCTTCATCGGCGCGGGTCACAACGCGCTCGTCTGCGCGGCCTATCTCGCACGCGCGGGCAAGAGTGTCTGTGTGCTCGAGCGGCGCGAGCTCATAGGCGGCGCCTGCGTCACCGAAGAGATCTGGCCCGGCTACAAGGTCTCGACGGCGTCGTACGTCAACAGCCTGCTGCGCCCCGAGATCATCAAGGAGCTGGAGCTGCACAAGTTCGGCTTCGAGCTGCTCCCGCGAAGCCCGTCCTCGTTCTCGCCGTTTCCCGACGGCCGTTCGCTCATGATGGGACCCGACAAGGAGATGACGCACCGCGAGGTGAGCAAGTTCTCGCGCAAGGACGCGGACGCGCTTCCGAAGTACGAGGCGATGCTCGAGCGCTGCGCGGATCTCATCGAGCCGACGCTCATGCAGACGCCGCCGAGCCCCTGGAACATGCGCCCGGCGGACATGGTCCACCTGGGGAAGATGGCGTGGAAGTTCAAGAAGATGGGACCGGAGGGCGCAGCCGCGATCGAGATTCTCACCGGCGCCGCGCGGCCGATCCTGGACCGCTGGTTCGAGTCCGAAAATCTGAAGGTGACGCTCGCGACCGACGCGGTGATCGGCGCCATGGCCGCTCCGTCGATGCCGGGTACGGCGTATGTGCTCTTTCATCACGTCATGGGTGAGTGCAACGGCGTGCGCGGCGTGTGGGGCTACGTGCGCGGCGGCATGGGCGGGATCAGCAACTCGATCGCCGCGGCCGCAAAGGCGAAGGGCGCGCAGATTCGCGTGAACGCCGAGGTCGCGAAGGTGCTCGTGAAGGACGGACGCGCGATAGGCGTCGTGCTCGAGGACGGAACCGAGATTCGCGCCAACAAGGTCGCCTCGGGTGCCGACGCGAACGTGACCTTCCTCAAGCTCTGCGACGAGAAGGATCTCCCGGCGGACTTCGTCGCCGGCGTGAAGGGGCTCGACTACTCGAGCGCGAGCCTCAAGATCAACGTCGCGCTGAGCGAGCTCCCGAACTTCACCTCGGTGCCCGGTGCGCAGGCCGGCCCGCAGCATCGCGGAACGATCCACATCTCGCCCGACATGGACTACATCGAGCGCGCGTACGACGATGCGAAGTACGGCAAGGCCGCTGAGAATCCGATCCTCGAGTGCACGATTCCGTCGGTCATCGACGAGACCGTCGCGCCCGCGGGACAGCACCTCATGTCGATGTTCATCCAGTACTTCCCGTACAACATCAAGGGTGCCGATACGCCCGAGGCGTACAACGCGGCGAAGGAGAAGTTCGCCGACCGCTGCTTCGACATCCTCAACGAGTATGCGCCGAACTTCAAGCGCTCGGTGATCAACCGGCAGGTGCTCTCGCCGCGCGACATCGAAGCGCGCTACGCCCTAACCGGCGGCAACATCATGCAGGGGACCATGTCGCTCAGCAGCCTCGCGTTCATGCGGCCGCTGCCAGGATGGGCGCAGTACCGGACGCCGATCAAAAATCTGTATCTCTGCGGCGCCGCCACGCACCCGGGCGGCGGCGTCATGGGTGCGTGCGGCTACAATGCAGCGCGCGAGATCCTGAAGGACTAGTCCGTCCGCGTGGTGCGCGGCGATCCGAGAGCGAGGATCGCTGCGCCCACCTGCCATCCGCACAGCAGCGACACGGCGCCGAGCATCTCCGGGCGCGACTCATCGAAGAAGATCACGCCCACGAGACCGCCCACCGCCGCGATCCACGCGAGCACCGCAATCCATCTCGGCCTCCCCGCCGTCATCCACTCGGCCGCTCCCAGCATCAGCGCGCCGAGCGCGATCAGATAGTTGCCGAAACGCGCGGCCATGAGCCCGACCGGGTGCATGATCTCGAACTGACGTGCGATCGCCGAGTCACCGGCAGTGAAGGCGCTCGCCATGCGCCATGCAGGCCCGGCCATGAACGTGGTGTTGATCGCGTCGAATGCAATTCCGACGGTGATGATCGCGAGCGCCGCGACGACGGCCGAGTTGGTGGACGTGGTCGCCGGCACGCCCACGAGACGCACCCAGATGCCCGCGACGATCAGTCCGGTGCCGCCGAGCATGCAGAGGTGCATGACTCGCCAGATCGGCATCCCGCCGATCATGCCGAGCTCCATCGAGCCGCTGCCCGACAGTATCGGGTGCATGGCTGCGCCGCCGGCCAGCAGCAGCGTGCCAACGAGCAGTGCGACGGCGAGGGTGCGGGTGAGTGTGATCACTGGTGTGCGGTTGTGCGAATTCGGTGCGAGCGCCAGGTTGGGCGCATGCCAAGGAGCATGACCGTGTGGATTGCAACATACCCGCCCAGCCGCGCGGGACGCCACTCGTGAGCACTGCGCCACGCCCCATGTCCGGCAGAGTGTGCGTGGTCACCGGCGCAACGGCTGGGATCGGAAGGGAAATCGCGCTCGCGCTCGCGAACATGGGCGCGACGGTCGTGATCGTCGCACGCGACACCACCAGGGCCGCCCGAACCGCCGAGGAGATCTCGCGCGCGGCGCACAACCCGAGCGTGAGCTGGGTGCTCGCGGATTTCGCGTCGCTCGATTCCGTTCGGGCAGGCGCGGCCGAGATCATCCGGCGGCACGAGAAGATTCACGTGCTGGTGAACAACGCCGGCGTCGCGAAGAAGCATCGCACGCTCAGCGTGGACGGGATCGAGCTGACCTTCGCGGTGAATCATCTCGCTCCCTTTCTCCTCACGCGCGAGCTCCTCCCGCTGCTGCGGGCCGGAGCGCCGTCGCGGATCATCACGGTCGCGTCGGCTGCGGAGGCGCATCGGCCGATCGACTTCGACGATCTGCAGAGCGAGAAGAAATACCGCGGATTCACCGCGTACGCGAAGACGAAGCTCATGAACGTGATGTTCACGTACGAGCTGTCCGCCCGGCTGGCGGGGAGCGGCGTGACCGCGAACTGCGTGCACCCCGGCGCGGTCGCGACGGACATGCTGCGCCAGCTTCCCTGGTGGCTGTACGGACTGATCTCGCCCTTTCTCCTCACGCCCGAGCAGGGCGCGGCGACGCCGGTGTACCTCGCGAGCTCGCCTGAGGTGGAAGGCGTGAGCGGCGATTATTTCGTGAAGGGGCGTGCGAAGCCTTCATCGCTTCCCTCGTACGACGCCGATGCACGCAAGCGGCTCTGGGAGCTGAGCGAAGCGCTGATCGATTCGCACTTGGCACGTTGAAGCCGCGGACGATGCTTCGCGACGTGCTGCTCGCGGCCGCGCGGGGACAGGGTGTCGCGAGCGTCAGCGTGATCGCCACGCCCGGAGCCGAGCCGGAGTCGTTCTGGATTCCGGAGTCCGCGATGGAGCCGACGTTCCTCGCCTACAGCATCACGAAGACGTTCACGGCCTCGCTCGTTCTCCTGCTCTGCGAAGAGCAGGCACTGCATCTGGATGACTCGCTCGCGAGATGGTTTCCGCGGATCGCCCGCGCCGACCGAATTTCGTTGCGGCAGCTGCTCGATCACACTGCCGGCATCCCCGATTACGGCCGTCTGCGCTCGTACCACGATGACCTGCGCTCGTCTCCCGAGACGCCGTGGACTTTCGAGCGATTCGCCGCCGAAACCTTCGAGAAGGGTTTCGATTTCGAGCCGGGGAAGGGGTGGGGATACTCCAATCCGGGATACATGCTCCTGAAGCGAATCCTCGAGAAAGTGAGTGGACGCTCCTATCGACAGCTCGTCGCCGAGCGCATCGCTCGGCCGCTCGGGCTGCGCATGACGTTCGTCGCCGAATCCATTCCCGATCTCGAGATGCTCGCGCCGGGAACGTCGCGCGCCCTGAGCCCGGATGGCAGCCCGCGCGATGTCCGCGCGCACTACCACCCGGGGTGGGTCTCGCATGGCGTGATCGCGTCCAGCGCCTCCGACATCGTCCGCTTTCTCGATGCGCTCTTCGACGAACGACTGCTGTCGCGACGATCGCTCGACGAGATGATGACGCTGGTCCGCGTCCCCGCGGAGCACGTGCCGGGCGATTCTCCATTGCGCATGGCGGCGCCGAGTTACGGGCTGGGTCTCATGGGCGATCCGGTATCGGCGTGGGGACGGATCGTCGGACACAACGGCGGCGGCCCGTGCTACAGCTCGAGCGCCTTCCATGCGGCGGGTCTCGGTGGTATGTCCGTGTGCGCGATGGGAGCGATCGAGGAGAACTTCAGCGCCGAAGCGGTCGTGGCCGGCGTGCTCGATCACGTGCTGCATACGAGGAGGTAGACCCGTGGATCTCGCCAGCGTCCGGGCTTTCGCATCCGCGTACACCGCGGCATGGTGCAGCCAGGATCCGTCGCAGGTCGCCTCGTTCTTTGCCGGTAACGGCTCGCTCACGATCAACGCCGCTGCTCCCTCGGTTGGGCGCGCAGCGATCGCGTCATCCGCGCGCGGTTTCATGACCGCCTTTCCAGACCTGATCGTGCAGATGGACTCGATCGAGCCTGGTGGCCGCGGCTTCATCTATCGGTGGACGCTCATCGGCACCAACTCCGGGCCGGGCGGAACGGGCAATCGCGTGCGCATTCGGGGATACGAAGAGTGGACCTTCGGTGCCGATGGACTCATCGCCACATCTCTCGGACACTTCGATGAGGCGGAATACACGAGACAATTGCACGGGCAGTAGAGCAGACGGTACGCACGTCGAACGGTTCCCGCATCGATGCCTTCCAGCACAGGAGATCCCAGGTGAACAGCATTGCGTGCGTTCTGACCCTGTTGTCCATCACCGTCCTGGCAAATCCGGTGATGTGTCAGGAACCCGAGGCGAGCGATCCCGTGCTCGCATCGCCTCACCAATTCAGAGTTCTCCTGGACAACGAGCACGTACGCGTGGTGGAGTACACGCTGCGTCCCGGTGAGCGCGATCGGTGGCACACGCATCCGCCGAAAGTTTCCTACGTCGTGAGCGGTGGCGAGCTCCGGATTCACATGGCGGATGGCACATCGTTCCCGGCGACTGAACGAGCGGGAAGCGCAAGCTGGATGGATGCGCTGCCCCGCCACTACGCCGAGAATGTCGGAACCACTGCCGTCCGCATCGTTCTCACCGAGGTAAAAGCCGCGAGGAAACAGAGCGACCCCGAACACATGCACACGAGCATGAGCTCATCCGCCGTGATCGACACGCTGTCCGTGATGAAGCCCGTGCACGAGTTCGTGGCGAGCTTCAATAAGGGAGATGCGACGACGTCCGATGCGGGGTGCGCGCACGTCACGTCGATCGTCGATGATTTCCCGCCGCACGAGTGGTACGGCGCGGACGCGTGCCGCATGTGGATGCAGAGCTACCGGGACTACACCACCGCACACGGTCTAGCCGACATGATCATCACGCTCGGCGACCCCAGACACGTCGATGTTTCCGGAGACCGCGCCTACGTCGTCGTGCCGGCGAGCTACACGATCGAGGTTCACGGCAAGCTGGTGCACAAGACGAATTCGATCGTGACGTTCGCGTTGCAGAAAGGCGCGGCCACGTGGCACCTCACCGGATGGGCGTGGGCGGACGGCTGAGAGCTTCGCACTCGCCCGCCGGCATCACACCGCGTCGATCTGCTCGATCCGTCGCTGGTGCCGTCCTCCCTCGAACGGCGTCTCCAGCCACACCTCGAGTATCGGCTCGAGCTCCGACTCGGGCACGAGCCGCTCGCCGATCGAGAGCACGTTCGCATCGTTGTGCAGCCGCGCGTACCGCGCCGACTCGACGTTCCAGCACAGCGTGCAGCGCACGCCGGGAACGCGATTCGCCACGATCGCCTCTCCGTTGCCCGAGCCGCCGAGCACGATCCCGCGATCGTATTCCCCGAGCGCGACCGCAAGCGCGACCGGACGAATGAATTTCGGGTAGTCCACGGACTCCTCGGAGTCGGTCCCGAAATCGGTCACGTCGTGACCCCAGCGCGCGAGGATCACCTTGATGCGCTCCTTGTAGCGAAAGCCCGCGTGGTCGGAGCCGATGGCGATGCGCATGAGCTCAGGGGTGGGGAAAGCGTGGCGAGGCAGAACGGCGAACGGAGAAAGCTACTCTCTCGCGCTCAGACACCGAATTGCCGCAGATGATGATCGACGTGCTTGTACATCAGTATCGCCCACTCATCGGGAGTCATCGGTCCGAAGAACGTGTGCGGATGCCTGGTGCACTTCTCCGGTCCTCCCCTCGAAAAACGGTCGATCAACGCGCTCAGCCGCGCGCTCTCGACCGCCACATCCGGCTGATCGCGCACGACGAACGCCGGCGACGTCGGGGAGTTCCGCTTCATCGGCTCGTCGTTTCCGAGCGCCAGCTTCTTCACGGGCCCTCCGATGATGCGTCCAATGAACATGCGCGGGAGATTCGTGTCTCCGAGCGCGGTCTCCATCGCGCGCGAGCAGTGCGCCAGCGCCTGTCCGGGATTCATCTTGCCCCACTGGCGCTCGCTGTCAGGCCGAAGCCGCGCAATGCGCTGCTTCACTTCCTCTGCGCTCGTCTGCTCGAAGAGATTTTTCATTTCAGGTCACTCCGGTGGCGCGAGAGTATAATCGCCGGGGCGCGCATCCGGAACGATCTTCCATCCCGGCCTGAGCTCGAGTGTCCACCCCTCACCCGCGATCCTGCTCCCCTCCGTCGATGCCGGCGCCGGCACGACGAGCGCGCTCCAGTCGGGTTTCATCAGCGCGCCATTCTTCCCTTCGATCACGCCCCAGTCGTCCGTGACGCGAATCGTCGGATACACCGTTCCCGCGTCGCCCAGCGGCTGAAGCGTTTGTGGATTGAACTGCACGTTCTTGTGCCGAAAGCGCAACGTGAGCACCGGGCCGTCCACGAACTTGCGCCGATCGAGTGCGAGCTGCTGCTGCCGCTTCGAATCGCGCTCCGCCTCCGCGGCATGGAGCGCCGCCGCATCGTATTTCGCGGCGCGCGCAACGAGCCGATCGCTCTCTCCTCCAGCCGTCACGCCGAGCGCGCGGCCGAGCATCGCGTCGAAGCTCGCGCCCGTTCTCAGCTGCGCGCGCCAGCCCGGCGCGTAGCGATCGAGCAGCAGTCCGTACGCCGGACCGGTCGCGTACGCGAACGAGCGCACGATCGTCGCATCCCTCGCGTGCGCCGAGAGGTCGCGCAGCGCCATCGCCTTCTGCATCTCGGCCGTCGGATTCCCGAGCCGCACGCCCGTGTATTCGGCGAGTCCCTCGTTCTGCTCGAGACCGTGCTCCTGATCTGCCGCCGCTGGATAGATGCGATAGCGCTCCGCGCGGAACGAGAGCGCATCGCCCGCCGCCCCGCGACGCTCGCCATCGCTTCGCGCGTCGAGCGCCCGCGCGAGCGCGCGCCACTCGAGCAGCATGTAGTAGCGGCCGTTCAGCTCGTCGAGATGCGCATTGTCGCCGTCCTTTCTCGGGGGCAGGCCCAGGCGATCCTGTATACGGTGAAAGAGCTCGTGCATGATCAGCGTCGCGCGAAGCCGCGCATCGTCCGGGAGCGGCCACAGCATCTGCGTCCACTTGCGTCCCGACCACTCCACCGCGGTGTTCGCGATGTTCCGATCGGCGGGCATCGCTCCCGCGAACACTCCGTCCTTCGGCGCGAGCACACCCTTGCTGTCAGGCTCGTTCGCCACGATCGACCTGCTCGGCGCATCGACGAACATGATCGGCCCGCACAGCGACACGCCCCACAGTTTGCCGCCGTCCCTCGAGCAGAGTGTCTTCGCCTCGGCGAACGCTGCCTTCGCGGAGTCGATCGGAATGGGCGGCGGCGCGCCCTGCGCGCGTGCGATGTGCGGCAGGGCGATCAGCAACGTCGCAATGAGACGACCGCTCTTCATCGAATTCGAGCTCCGAGTGTCATGGCCGGATGCAGCGCTGGCTCATGATTCTACGCTCGTGGGCTACCCGGGTTTCAGACTCAGTTCACCACGCCGCGAAGCGCCTCCACCGGATTCGTGTGACCCGCGCGCAGCGCCGGCAGGAACGCGGCGGCGGCGCCTGCGATCAGCAGCGCGAGCGCGGACACCGAGAAGCTCACCAGGTCGGTCGCCGGTACACCGTAGAGAATTCCACTGATCAACCGGCTCGCAGCCACGGCAGCGACCGACCCCGCTGCGACGCCGAAGACGACCGGCGTGATGCCGCCGACCAGCACCTGGCGCAGTACGGCGCCCGGTGAGGCCCCGAGCGCCATTCGCACCGCGAACTCCGCCCGCCGCTGCGCCACCGCGTACGATACGGCGCCGTACACGCCGATCGCACCGAGAGAGAGTGCCAGTGCCGCGAAGGCGCTGAAGAAGAAGCGGAGCCGCAGCGGCGCGGCGAGCGCGGTCGATTCCACATCGTCCATCGTCTGCACGCGAGAGACGGCCACCTGACTGTTCAGCGCAGCGATCTCGCGGCGGACCTGGGGCATTACGACAGCTGTCGGAGCGGCGGAGCGCACCACGAGCACGCCACCCTGCTGGACGGGCGCCTGCTCGAGCGGAATCCACATGGCGAACGGAGACTCGGCGGTCA
>Ga0207657_10003125_pt1 | contig 17705 bp, 20 predicted proteins | sample KBSC33metaG_FD_184316 | JGI IMG/M metagenome (GOLD analysis project Ga0207657, IMG submission 184316) | Corn rhizosphere microbial communities from Kellogg Biological Station, Michigan, USA - KBS C3-3 metaG (SPAdes) (version 2) | ecosystem: Host-associated > Plants > Roots > Rhizosphere > Soil ... | reverse complement strand
CCTCCGCCGCCTCCGCCGCCGCCTCCGGCGACGCAGACGTGCCCGGACGGCTCGGTGATCCTGGCGACGGACACCTGCCCGGCACCGCCGCCTCCGCCGCCTCCGCCGCCTCCGGCGCCAGAGCGCGGCTTCTAACAAGAGGCACGGCTAAAGAATTACCGGTCCGGGCATGCGCCCGGGCCGGTTTTCTTTTGTGCGGCGAACGCGTCAGGCGGGCCGCCATGGCCCCAACGCGAGCTAACAATAGACCTAGCGCACGCGTTTAGCGCGCGGAACTGTCAGCGTGATGTCGTCGGACTAGTTGGACGCGAACTGCGGCGCCTTGCGGTCCCACCCGTAAATGTCCGGCAAATAGCTGAGCTTGCCGTCCCTCACCTGAGCCGTGATGTAGGTCAGATAGATCGGCGTTGGACGCGGAAGCTGCACGCGCGTTTCCGGAGTGCTTCCCGGCGAAACCGGCTCGTGCCCGAGTAGCCAGGTGCCAAGCCGCTTTGCGTCCTCGACGCGCACGCAGCCGTTGCTGAGGTTCCGGTTCGCGAGCTTGAACTTCTCGTGATCGGGCGTGTCGTGGAGATAGATGTCCTCGGGGTTGGGGAAGGGGAATTTGAGGATTCCCATCGAGTTGAGCGGACCCGGATCCTGCTGGATCTTCAGATGGACTTTACCGGCGGCTGCGGCTTTCCAATCGATCGACTTCGGGTCGATGACCGTCGGCTTCTCGCTCCAGTCCTCGATCACATTATAGCCGTGTGACGTGAGATATTTCATCCCGCCGCGCAGGAAGTTCGGCGCGATGGTCTTGCGCACCAGATGATCCGGAGCGTGCCAGTACGGGTTATAGGTGATGTAATACATGTAGCTGGCGATGAGCGGGGTCGGCAGTTCGTCGGTGCCGGTGATGACCTTCATCGAATCCACGACGCGCCCGTCCTGGTAGAGCGTGAGCATCGAAACGCCGGAATCCACGAGCAGGAAGCGGCCCTTCGCGGGAAGCGAACGCACCCGGTCGAGGTTCGCCAGCAGGCGCGGGTCCGGGGTGAAATTGCCGCTCGCCTGCGCCTCGGCCCAGGCCGTGTCGCGAAGCTGCTTGTAGATGGCGTTCACGTCGGAAGTGGCGGTGAGGTAGGCCGTGAGCGAGGGGGCTGCTGCCGCCGTGAGAAGGATTTGGTCGGCGCGATCACCCTGAGGCTCGAGCACCGGATAAGCGTAGATCATGCCTGCCGTCGGCCGCTTGATCGCCTGAACATATTTCACCCAGGCGGCCGACAGCACCTGCTCCGCATTCGCGACGTCATTGGGATTGCCGCTGCTCGCCTGGGCCGCTGCAGCCTGGACCTGGGCCGCGAGCTGCGGTCCTTCAGGGAGGCCGTCGAACGGGGCGCGCTGCAAGATGGCGGTTAGCTGCGCGATCGCGGCAGCGTCGGGTCCGTTCTTGAACCAGATCGCATGCGACTGCCAGGTGTCGTAAAAGGACGCGACCGCAGTCGCCGCGGGCACCGCCGCGGACTGTCCGTCGGCCGCGGCGACCGCCGCACCGGCTGGCGCGAGCGCAAGGCCCGCGACGCTTACCGCAAGAATGTTGAGCTTATTCACTGCGCTTCCCCCACCCACATGAAAGCGGGCCGATTCTAGCGCTTTATCCTAGCGAGCCAACATGCATTCGCGATGAACCGGACGTAAGCGGTGACAAGCTGTTGCGTCAGGCGGCCGCGAGCCTCTCCACGATCCGGCGTCGGTCTTGTCTAACGCGCGCTCGAGCGACTAGGCGGACGGTCGATCTGATTTCGAGGGACAGGCATGGACATCAAGGGAATGGCCGCGGTGGTGACAGGGGCGGCGTCCGGGCTCGGCGAGGCGACCGCCCGGGCGCTTGCCGCGCGAGGGGCAAAGGTTGCAGTTTTCGATCGCGATGAGGACCGGGGCAACCGGGTCGCAAGCGACATCGGTGGAACTTTCTGCGGTGTCGACGTCACGTCGGACGAGAAGGTGGCTGCCGCCTTCGCCAAGGCGCGCGACGCGCACGGACAGGAGCGGATCCTGGTCAATTGCGCGGGTGTCGCGACCGCCGCCAAAACCGTTGCGCGCGACAAGGAGACGAAGGCCGCGAAGCTCTATCCGATTCAGCAGTTCGAGCTGACCGTCCAGATCAACCTGATCGGAAGCTTCCGCTGCATCGCCAATGCGGCTTTGGGCATGGTCGACCTGGACCCTCTCGTCGACGGAGAGAAGGGGGTCATCATCAACACCGCTTCGGTCGCAGCCGAGGACGGACAGATCGGTCAGGCTGCCTACTCGGCCTCGAAGGGCGGCGTGCTCGCGATGACGCTGCCGATCGCTCGCGACCTAATGAACGAAGGTGTGCGGGTGAACACTATCCTCCCCGGCGTGTTCAAGACGCCGATGGTCGGAATGATGCCGCAGAACGTGCAGGACGCGCTCGGCGCGCAGGTGCCGTTTCCAAAGCGGCTGGGGCAGCCAGAGGAATATGCCGCGCTCGCCTGCTTCCTGATCGAGAACAGCTATATGAATGCCGCGGCGGTCCGTCTCGACGGAGGAATTCGGATGGCGCCGCGTTGAGCGTCGATTACGCGGCACTTGTCGACCAGCTTGCCGAGACCGCGCGCGAGGCGGGCGCGGCGATTCTCGAGGTGGTGCAGCGGGGCTTCGAAGTGGAGTCAAAGCACGACACTTCACCAGTGACGGAAGCGGACCGTGCGGCGGAGTTGATCATCCTGGCCGCGCTCGCGCGTGCCGCGCCCGGCATCCCAGTGATTGCAGAGGAAGAGGTCGCCGCGGGCCGCATTCCCGCACACGACGACACGTACTTCCTCGTCGACCCGCTTGACGGGACGAAGGAGTTCATTCGCGGCGGCGACGACTACACGGTCAACATCGGGCTGATCGAGCGGGGGATCCCCAAGCTCGGAGTGGTGTTCGCGCCGGCGACCGGACGGCTCCACGGAGGCTGCGTGGGCGACGGCGCCTGGCTCGACGAAGGGCAGGGGCGAGTCCAGATCGCCACCCGGCCGCGGGGCGAGATCACGACTGCTGTCGCGTCGAAGTCGCACCTCAACCAGGCGACGATCGACTATCTCGAAGCCGCCGTGGGGAACTGCGGTTACGTCTCGGTCGGCTCGTCGCTGAAATTCTGCATCGTCGCGGAAGGAAAGGCCGACATCTATCCGCGCGCCGCGCCGACGAGCGAGTGGGACACGGCGGCAGGCCATGCGGTGCTGCTCTCGGCGGGCGGCCTGGTCGACGGCCCGGACGGGGAGGCCCTCGCTTACGGCAAACGCGCGTTCCTCAACCGCGCGTTCGTGGCGACTTCGGGATGGAAGCCGCCGCGGCTCGAGCCTTTCCTCGAGCCATTCTCAGGCGGCGGAGAGGTGCCGCAAGGCGTCTAGGCGCTTCGCTTCCAGGGAATGTCTTTGGTCCATTCCGGACCGAATTCCTCGCCACCGCCGTAGGTTCGCCTGAGCCGCATCGCCTGGACTTCGAGCCGAACCGCCTCGATTCGCGCATAAATCTCGACCACCTCGATGCGCCCTTCTTCGGCGCCGAGTTCCTTCACCAGGTGACGTGCGTCATCAAGGGCGCCGGCAAGCTCCGCAAGCCAGTGCGCCCGCTGTGCCGCGGAATCCCAATTCGATACTCGATCCACAAGACCCCCCGGCCAGAACGGCTCCCAATGTACTCCAACTCTTTGCGTTGCGTTGCAGAAGCTCCGTTCTGGAGCCGAAATCGTCTGACTTTTGTCCAGATTGCGCGTTACTCCTGTCGTGCTCGGTTCCGTTCATATGTCAGGGGACATCGCGATGGACGCGATTCACACCGAGCTTCACGACCTCAGCTATTCGGACAAGCCGCCAGTGCTGATCGGCGCCAGCAGCGAGGCGGCGATGAGGCGCGCCGCGCAGACGATCGAGGCTGCGGGTTGCAGGATCGGCGATCGCGTGCCGATCGGTTCGGCGCGCGAGCGGATCGAGCGGCAGATTGCCGCAAGCGCCATCTGGCTCGAACTCGACCGCGATTGCGGCGCCGAAATGGACGAAGTTCTCGATTTCATCGCCAGTGATTTGGCCGGCCGGCAGTTTGGAGCCGTCGTCGCGGCGACCGCGGAGCTCATCGATCCCGTGGCGGCCAGGATCGACGACAGCGCGGTCGAGCTGATTATTGAGGCGGACGAGGCCGAGCGGGTCTCTGCGCTTGCCGTCGCAACCGCGCGAGCAGGAATCCAGCCGCGCCTTTCCGACATCGCCTCGGATCAGAACGCGGAGAGGTTGAGGCAGCTGAGCGATGAAGTCGGCCGGATCGCAGCGACGCTGGCGCGCCTTTCCACTGGCCCGGCCGCGCCGGCCCGGCGGATCGAACAGGCAGCCGGCGGCGACGTGCCCAACCTCTCCGTCGAAACCGTGCGTGCGGTGATCCGCGCGCGGCGCCTCAGGACGCGCTACTTCCCGGAACATCTGTTCGCCGATCCGGCGTGGGACATGCTGCTCGACCTGCTCCAGGCCGAGATCGCGCAGCTTCGAGTGCCCGTCTCGAGCCTGTGCATCGCCGCAGCAGTCCCGGCGACGACCGCGCTCCGCTGGCTTAAAACGCTGGTGCAGGAAGGAATCTTCGTCCGGCGCGCCGATCCCCACGACGGCCGGCGCGTGTTCGTCGAGCTCGCTCCGGACGCGAGCCGTGCGCTTCGCCGTTACTTCGCCGAAGTCGGAACGCCGGCCGCCGTTTGATCTGCACGCCACGCTTGCCCCCCAATGGACGGCTCGATAATCAGAGAAATCTGACACAGCTGTCAAGTTGATGTTCGTCATGTCTGACATTGCGGTCGCCTATCGGTCCCTGAATAGTCCGCCGCATGGCACCGGGACCCAATTCGCCGATTTACGACGATTTGATGCGGTTCAAGCCCGACGGTGTGACCCCCAATGCCTGGGCGGTCATGGCGGGGGTGAGCCGGACGGTGTGGGCGGACATGCGCCGGCACGGGAACCCGTCGCGCCGGACGCTCGAAAAGCTGCTGATGGCAGCAGGGTCGTCGCTCGCCGAGTTCGAGGCGCTTCGGGTTCATCGTTCTGCTTCCGTTGACGCGGCGACTTCGGGCTTGTCCGACCGCGGCGGGCACGAGTGGGCAGGGGCTCAGCTGCCCGTCCTGCCGGTCCTTGCGACCGCCATGGCGGGGGAGTGGGCCGACCCCGCCCGCAAAATCGAACTGACCGAGCTTAGGACCGAGATCGTGGACCGCGTCGCCCGGCCGGTGAGCCTCGCCAGGGATGCAGGCGCTTACGCCGTCACCATCGTCGGCAATTCGATGTGGCCGAGGTTCCGTCCGGGCCGGCGCGTTGCGGTTTCGGCCAAAGCGCCGGTGGCGGTTGGTGACGACGTGGTGGTGAAGCTCGCGTCGCCGGACGGCCGGAGCGGCGCCGCCCCCATCCTGATCAAGGAGCTGGTGGGCAAGACCGGAAGCGGCGTCGAGCTACGGCAGTTCAATCCCGACGTGACGTTCACCGTCGCGATCCAGGACATCGAGGCGATCCACAAGGTCCTGGGCGAGCTCGTCTAGAGCCGCTTGCCGGGGCGGTCGACGCATGGCACGGGGAGCCCGATCGGGCGGTTAGCTCAGTTGGTAGAGCATCTCGTTTACACCGAGAGGGTCGGCGGTTCGAGCCCGTCACCGCCCACCATGCCAGCGCACACGCTCCTCACAAGCTCCGAACCAGCTTCATTGCAACGCCGAGCCAAGGCGGATTGGCGACGATTTGCTGGCGCGCACCCGCTTCCAACGGAAGAATCTGGAGCTTTTCCTCGTCGCGGTTGATGAGCCGGCCGAACGTGAAGCGTCCGGCGGGGCGGGGGATGAGCACGTCGCGGTTGAGTGCTCGGGCATAGTCGGCGGGGGCCAGCGTTTCGCACCATATCTCGTCGCCCGAGCGATAGTCGCCGATGCTGGCGGCAACTAGAACAGCCACCTGGCCGTCCCCGACGTGCGGAGGCACGACGATCGCGGACTTCTTCGGAGCGATGGCGCCGCCGGGGCCGACGATCGCCGCGACCTTGAGCTCCGCTGCCTCGCCGCCCTCGACAAGGTCCTGCGCCTCGACCCCGAGCGCTCTCGCGATGCGGTTGAGCCAACCTACCGAGACGGTGCGCATTCCCGTCTCGAGCCGCCCGATCGTTTGCGGCGTGGTCGGAGGGTCGCAGCGGCGAGCCACATCGTCGAGCGTCATCCCTCGTGCCCGGCGTACCTCCCGAATACGTGTGATCATCCGCCTCCCCATTGCTTTTCACGAACCAGATCGGTTTTCTTCTGTCCTACAGATTTGCCTTTGTGGCAAGCGGCTGAGTCTCAACGACGGGAGAAAAAAGCAATGGGAGTGAAACGGCAGCCGCGTCTTCTCGCCGAGCGTCCGATCGAAGACGGGATCGCGTCGGAGTCCGTCGCGAGCGGCATTCGCGCCGTTCGCTCTGTGACGGTCAACGCGGCCGAATCTCCACTCGGCTGGCTGTTCTCGCGCCGGCTGGTGACCCAACGCCAATATGACGCGGGGGAACGGCTTCGGTGCGATTGGGAGCGGGCGCAGCTTGCTCAGCGCGTAACCATGTCATGGGACGCAGCTCCGGTCGCGCGCGGCCGTGGCGATCCGGCGGGCCAGCCGGACCTGACCGGCGCTCAGCTCGATGCAAAGCGGCGCTTCAACGCCGCGATTTCCGCGGCGGGGCCAGGGCTCGCCGACATATTGTGGCGGATTGTCTGCGCGGGCGAGGGCATGCGCGACGCGGAGACTGCGCTCGGATGGCCGGCACGCGCGGGCAAGCTCGTCCTGACGTTCGCGCTCGACCGGGTCGCCGATTACTACCGGATTCGCTAGTCCTTGCGGCCGCCGCGGTGGTCGGCCGGCGCCTTCGCATGAGAGATGTGCGAGCGGTCCGAGCGCCTGGTCCTTTGCTCCGTCCGGCTGCGGATGGTGGGATCGCGCAGGTTGTTGCGCCCTTCGTCCTTGCCGCTGTTGCTGCGCATATTGTCCTCTCCTACTGGTTCGCTTGCTAAACGGGCGAGCTGGCCGCGAGTCTCCGCCGCTCGCCGCTCCAGGGGAGGCATTCGCCATGATTCTCTACGGGTCCTCGCTTTCGCCCTACACGCGCAAGGTGCTCGCTTTTGCCGGCGAGAAAGGCGTCGAGCTCGAGCTGAAGCCAACCGGCGGCGCACTGGGCCAGCCGAGCGAAGAGTTCCTCGAGGCGAGCCCGTTCAGGAAGATGCCGGCGCTTCGGGACGGCGACTATACGCTCGCCGATTCGAGCGCGATCGTCCACTATTTGGAGGCAAAGCACCCCGAGCCGGCGCTGATTCCGGCGGACCCCAAGCTGCGGGGCAAGGTGATCTGGTTCGAGGAATTCGCCGACACCGTCCTCGTTTCTTGCGGCGCCAAGATCTTCTTCAACCTGATCGTCGCGCCGCGCTTCCTCGGCATGCCGGGCGATCCGGAGGCCGCAAGGCAGGCCGAGCTCAACGACCTCCCGCCGATCCTCGATTATGTCGAGCGCAACGCTCCGGGTGAGGGGGAATATCTCGTCGGCGACCGTTTGACGCTTGCCGACCTCGCGGTCGCGGGGCCATTCGCGAACTTCCGTCACACCGAGACGAGCGTGGACCCGGAGCGCTATCCACGCACCGTCGCTTATGTCGAGCGCATCCTGGCGCGCCCGAGCCTCGCACAATGGGTCGAGCGCGAGGCGGCCTTCCTCGCCAAAGAACCGGCATAAGAAAACGGCGCCGCCTCCAGGGAGTGCGGCGCCGTCTTTCCACGCCTAGGCGTTAGAACGAACCGCCGCCACCGGAGCTTCCCGAGCCCTCGGTGCCGCCGGTCGAGCCGGTGCCGGACTCGTCTTCTTCATTCTCTTCGTCGAGCGCGCCGCGGCCCTGCTTCGCGAAATCGCTGCCGCCGGTGTCATCCGGGGTCCCGCCCTCACGCAGATATTCGTCCGACGCGGTTCCCTGCGAGCCGATGAAGCCTTCGCCGCCGCTCTGGCCCGACGTGTCGGACCCGCCGCTTGAGCTCTGGTAAGTCATGGTTTCGCCGCCGGAGCTGCTCTGCTGGCTTTGGCCGCTCGAGCCCTGACCGCCGAAATCGGCGCCTTGGCTGAGCGTCGTGCCAGTTCCGGTGTTGCTGTCGTTGCCGCCGATCGGCTGGCCGCTGGTGCCGTCGCTGCCCGTATCCGCCGAGCCGCTCTGGCCGCCCGAGCTGCCTTCAGAGCCCTGGTTGCTCATGGTCTGCTGCGAGCTTTGGCCGCCGGCCTGCCGGCCTTGCTGCTGCCCGAATTCACTCGGCTGGCCCTGCTGCCCCGTGGTGGGCGTGGCGCCTTCGTTGTCGTTGATCTGATCGTCCCGTTCGTCGGCCATGCGAATACTCCTTCACATCGCCCCCGCTTGCTCTGCGCTGCTCAACTAGGCCGCCGTCCAACCGTTCCGAGGGTCCAACGAGCTTTGCGACGAACCGCTCGGCGCAATGAAAAAGGCCGCCGCCCGTGGAGGGCAGCGGCCTTTCAATAAGCGAGATTTGGCGCTTAGCCCTGCGGCTCTTCGCCTTCTGCGGGAGCGGCTTCCGGGGCCGCTTCGGCGGCGGGCTCGGCCGGCGCCTCGGCGGTCGCGCCGGGCTCGGCATTCGGATCGAACTCCTCGGTGAACGCCGCGGTGTCGCGCTCGAACATCTGCGCCATGACGTCGACGCCCTGCGCCTGCAGGTCCGCCTCCTCTGGCGAACGCGCGACGTTGACCTTCACGGTCACCGCGACCTCGGGGTGAAGCGCGATCTTCACGTCGTGCATTCCGATCGCCTTGATCGGACGGTCGAGAACGACCTGGCTCTTCGCGACATGCGCGCCGACGCCTTCGAGCGCCTCGGCGATGTCGCGGGCGCTGACCGAACCATAGAGCTGGCCGGTGTTCGACGCCTGGCGGATCAGTTGCACGGTCTTGCCGTCGACGCCCTTCGAGGCCTTTTCGGCATCGGACCGCTTCGAGGCATTGTCTTCCTCGATGCGGGCGCGATTGGCCTCGAACACCTTGCGGTTGGATTCGTTGGCGCGGAGCGCCTTCTTGCGCGGCAGAAGATAGTTGCGGGCAAAGCCGTCCTTCACCTTCACGACGTCGCCGATGGCGCCGAGCTTCTCGACGCGCTCCAGAAGAATGACTTCCATGTGCGTCGCTCCTTATTTCACGATGTAGGGAAGAAGGCCGATGTGGCGGGCGCGCTTGATCGCACGCGCGAGCTCACGCTGCTTCTTCGAGGAGACCGCGGTGATCCGCGAGGGCACGATCTTGCCGCGCTCGGAAACGAAGCCCTGGAGCAGGCGCACGTCCTTGTAATCGATGCGCGGAGCGTCCTTGCCGGAGAAGGGGCAGGACTTGCGGCGGCGAAAGAATGCGCGGGCCATTATTCGGCCTCCTCTTCACGTTCACGAGGAGCGCGGAAGCTGGGGCGGTCGTCGCGATCGCCACGCTCGGAGCGGCGCTCGCGCTCCTTCTCGCCGCGGCGCATCATCGCCGACGGGCCCTTCTCGTGCTCGTCGACCTTGATCGTGAGGAAGCGGATCACGTCCTCGTTGATGTTCGACTGGCGCTCGAGCTCGGCGACGGCCTGGGCGGGCGCGTCGACATCGAGCATCACGTAATGCGCCTTGCGGTTCTTGGCGATCCGGTAGGCGAGCGAGCGCAGGCCCCAGGTCTCGGTCTTGGCGACCTTCCCGCCATTGTCGGTGATGATCTTGGTAGCGTTTTCCGCGAGCGCGTCGACCTGGGCCTGGGCGAGGTCCTGACGCGCGAGGAAAACATGCTCGTAGAGCGGCATGTTTCACGTTCTCTCTATTGGCCGATCGCTGACGCCGCCCGTTGCGACGCCCCTCCGGCTGTCTTCCAAACTAAACGGGCGCAGCGGTCGAACCCCTGCGCCAGCGGGCGGGCCTATGGCCGAACGGGCCCCAAAAGGCAACCCGATCCATGAACTTCGCGGAAGGACGGTTGCACAAATGCAATGACTCGTTCAGCCGTGGGAGCGGATAGCGCAGTTCTCCGTTTGTAACGAGTAGAGGAGTAGGACGATGAAGGCTTTCTCGATCAGGCTTGCGGGGGCCTCATTAATCGCGCTTGCGGCTGCGGCCTGCACGACGTCAGGCGTCGGCACGGGCCAGGTCGTCGGCCAGAACATCGGCGCCACCTTCACGTGGACCCAGAACGGCGGGAGCCGGGGCACCATGGTCGCGCAGCTGAGCAACGGCCAGGTGTACCAGGGCCCGTTCTTCCAGATCACGTCCGAAAGCATCGTGGATTACGATCCGCTGTGGAACGGCTGGGGTCCCGGCTTCGGCTGGGGGCGCGGTTGGGGCGGACGCGGCTGGGGATGGGGATGGGGCGGCTGGGGTCCGTGGGGCCCGTCGATGGACACCATCACCCATTACAGCGGCCAGGTGCTCGCCAACCTTCAGGGGCCGGGCGGCTTCATGCGCTGCGACTTCAGGCTGATGCGCCCGAGCTACGGAATGGCCGGCGGAGGCATGGGTCAGTGCCAGCTTCCCACCGGAACGATCATCCAGGCCCAGTTCCCGCCGGGCCGGGGCTACTGATCTAGCGCTCCTTCGGATTGCGGAGGCCCGCCCACTCATGGCAGAGTAGGCGGATGGCCACACAGCTGAAATCGGTGCAGCCGACAGCGGACCCGCTCGACGGCACGAGCCTGCCGGGCTGGCTGTATTTCGACCCAGAGTTTTTCGAGGCCGAGAAGCAGGCGTTCCTGCGCGCCGCCCCGCAAGTCGTGTGCCACGAAAGCGAGATCGCCGAGCCGGGCGAATGGCGCAGCCTGGAATATCTCGGCGAGAGCGTGATCGTGATGCGCGGCGACGACGGAGACGTACGCGCCTTCTCGAACGTCTGCCGTCACCGCGGCTCGCGGCTGGTCGACGGGACGGGCGGCTGCGCGAAGGTCCTGACCTGCCCCTACCATGCCTGGAGCTATGCACGCGACGGACGTCTGGTCGGAGTTCCCCATCGGCAGGAATATCCGGGCCTGCAGACGGAAAAGCTCGGGCTCCATCCGGTGCCGCTAGAGAATTGGCGCGGCTTCCTGTTCGTGACGCTCGAGCCCGGCGCCCCATCGGTCGCGGAGATGATGGCGTCTTATGAGGATGAGGTCGCCCCGTACCGCTTCGAAGAGCTGCGGGTGATGGGGCGCGTCACGCTCCGCCCGCGGCCGCTCAACTGGAAGACCATCGCCGACAATTATTCCGATCATCTGCATATCCCGGTCGGGCATCCCGGCCTCACGCGCCTGTTCGGCCGCAATTACCGGATCGAGGCGAAGGAGCATGTCGACCGGATGGAAGGCGACCTGGTCGAGGCGGAGTCGGCGAACCCTTCCGAGCGCGCCTACCAGCGCCTGCTCCCCGAGGTCGATCACCTGCCGCCGACGCACCGGCGCAAATGGCTCTATTACAAGCTGTTCCCGAACGTCGCGTTCGACATCTATCCGGACCAGGTCGACTTCATGCAGTTCCTGCCCGTGAGCGCTACGGAGACCGTGATCCGCGAGATCAGCTATGCGCTTCCCGACGACCGGCGCGAAATGAGGGCCGCTCGGCAGCTCAACTGGCGGATCAACCGGCGGGTAAATACCGAAGATACCGAGCTGATCACGCGCGTGCAGCTCGGCATGCAGTCCCCGACCTATGAACCGGGGCCGCTTGGGACGAGTGAAGTGTGCCTGCGAAGCTTCGCGAAGAAGCTCAGGCGGATGATCCCTCAGGCGCGGCTTCCTGAGCCGCCGCCAACGGGCTGGTCGCGGTCAAACGCCGGGTCCGCCTGACTGCAAACCAAACCGGGATTCCTGTCGCGACCAGGGCCAGTCCCCACAAACTCGGCTCCAGCCCCGCGCCCCAGAAGGCCCACAGCGAGAAGGCCAGCCCGAGCGCCGCGCAGACGGCGAGGCGGCCGCTCCTGATCCGGCCGCCGGCGAGCAGTTTCAATGCTCCGGCCGAGCAGCCAACGTAGAGGACAAGCGTCGACACGACCGAAATCAGCGTGATGAACGCGAACATCCCCGCGAGCGACCGGCTGTAATTGCTGACCACGAGAAGGGTGGCGACGACGCACGCGACGACCTGGGCCCGAACCGGCGTCCCTGGCCCCGTCGTCTTCCCGAACCATGCGGGCAACGCGCCGTCGCGCGCGAGCTTGAGAGGGATTTCGCCAGCACAAAGCGTCCAGCCGTTGAGACAGCCGAGAGCGCTGATTGCCGCGAAAGCGGCGATCGCCGAGCCCGCGAATGACCCGAGGAACGGCTGCGCCGCGTCGGCGAAGGGCGAAGGCGACTTCGCAGCCTCCGCGCTCGGAAGAAGGTAGAAGACCGCCCAAGTGACGCCGACGTAGATTGCGCCCGTGATCGCCGGGCCGAGCACGGATGCGATCGGGATCGTTCGGTGCGGGTCCTTGACCTTGTCGGTCGAGATCGACGCGCATTCGATTCCGAGCATGGAAAACAGGCAGAGCGCCGCCGCGCCGGCAATCGCGCTGCCTGATGCTGGAACGACCGTCTGATCCGCCGGTGGAATTCCCCGGCCCAGATAGATCGCCGCAATCACCAGGATCACGATTAGCGGCAGCGCCTTCAAAACGGTGGTGACGACCTGCACTGCGCCGGCTGCGCGCGCCCCGGACGCATTGACCAACCACATCAGCCACAGGAGCAGGATCGATGCCGCGGGGGCGACGATCGGCGCTCCAAGGACCGGAGCGATGTGGCTGAGATTGCTCACGGCCGCGATCGGCAGGATCGCCAGCGCGGTCCAGACGGAGATGAGGTAGCTCCACATCACCACGAACGCGACCTCGCTCCCGAAGGCTTCTTCGACGTAGACAAACGGCCCGCCTTCGACGTGCGCCGAGAGGATGGCGAAGGTTGCAGCGAGGAACAGCGCGCCGGCGATGGTGATTCCCCACGCGTAAATTGCGTTTGCACCGAAGGGCGCGAGCAACGCCGGGAGCAGGAAGATCCCGGCGCCGATCATGTTGCCGACGACGAGCGCCGTCGCCATCGTGACCCCGAGCTGGCGCTCGCTTGCAGCTGGATCGGCATTGATCGGCGGATCGATGATTCCCGTCGGGATCGGTTCAGCGCTCGATGCCATGTGAACTCTCCCGCCTTGGCAAGCCCGTCCTGCCAGCCTAGTCGCCCGGCAACTGCTTAGCCGAATAGAGGACCAGATGCGCGCGTTCATTTTCCCGGGTCAGGGCAGTCAGGCGGTCGGGATGGGCGCGGCACTCGCCGGGGCCAGCCGGCCCGCGCGCGACGTGTTCGACGAGGTCGACGAAGCGCTTGGCCGGAATCTCTTCCGGCTGATGCGCGAGGGACCGGACGAGGAGCTCAAGCTCACCGAAAATGCACAGCCGGCGATCATGGCGCACTCGATCGCCGTGCTTCGGACAATGGGCGTTCAGGTGGCGGACGTGGCGAGCTTCGTGGCCGGGCACAGCCTCGGCGAATATTCGGCGCTGTGCGCGGCGGGGTCGTTCGACCTTGCGACCACCGCCAAGCTCCTGAAGTTGCGCGGCCAGGCGATGCAACAGGCGGTGCCGGTCGGAGAGGGGGCAATGGCCGCGCTGCTCGGCGCGGATCTCGCGCTTGCGCAGAAGATCGCGGAGGCCGCCTCCGAAGGCGAGATCTGCACGGTGGCAAACGACAACGATCCCTCGCAGGTCGTGATCTCAGGCCAGAAGTCCGCGATCGACCGCGCGATCGCAATGGCGAAGGACATGGGCGCCAAGCGCGCCGTCCCGCTTCCGGTCTCCGCGCCTTTCCACTGCCCGCTGATGCAACCGGCCGCGGAGGCCATGCGCGACGCGCTGAGCTACGTCGTCGTCGCTCCGCCGGCAGTGCCGGTTTTCGCCAACGTCACGGCCCAGCCGGAGACCGACCCCGACACGATCCGCAGCCAGCTGGTCGAGCAGGTCACCGGCATGGTCCGCTGGCGCGAAAGCGTCGCCAACATGGTCGACGCCGGAGTGGACCAGTTCGTCGAAATTGGCGGCAAGGTCCTCGGGTCGATGGTCAAGCGCATCGCTCCGGACGCGCAGGTGACAAGCGTCGTCACGATCGAGGAGATCGAGGCGGCGGCTAAGGAGATTGCGTAAATGTTCGATCTGAGCGGCATGACCGCGCTTGTGACCGGCGCGTCCGGTGGGCTCGGAAGCGCGATTGCGAAGGCGTTGGCCGGGCAGGGCGCGCGGCTGGCGGTTTCGGGGAGCAATGTCGACAAGCTCGAGAACTTCCGGGCCGGCCTCGGCGGCGATCACGTTGCGCTGCCGTGCAACCTTTCCGACGGCGCCGCGGTCGATCAGCTTGTCCCGCAGGCGGTCGAGGCGCTTGGCGGCAAGCTCGACATCCTGGTCAACAATGCCGGCGTCACGCGGGACAACCTCCTCATGCGGATGAAGGACGAGGAGTTCGAGGAGGTCATCCGGATCAACCTCGAAGCCGCGTTCCGGCTAATGCGCGCGGCGGCCAAGCCGATGATGCGCGCCCGCTTCGGCCGGATCATATCGGTGACGTCCGTGGTCGGCGTGACCGGCAATCCGGGGCAGGCGAACTATGTGGCGTCGAAGGCCGCGCTGATCGGGATGACCAAGGCCGTCGCGCAGGAGCTCGCAAGCCGCGGCGTCACTGCAAACTGCATCGCGCCGGGCTTCATGAACTCGGCCATGACGGACGCGCTCAACGACCAGCAGCGCGAGAGCATTCTTGCGCGCATTCCCACCGGCGCAATGGGGTCCGGCGAGGATATCGGAGCGGCTGCCGTTTACCTAGCCAGCCGCGAGGCCGGGTACGTCACCGGGCAGACCCTGCACGTCAACGGCGGTATGGCGATGCCCTGAGCCTGCGCGGCGCAACGCCATCCAGGCGAGCAGGAGCGTTGCGACGGGGCCGAAGGGGAGGGTCAGGAATTGCTCGGCGGGCCGAGCGAACCAGGGCGCAAACCAGATGAATGCCAGGGCATTGCGCTCGCCGGGCAGGAAATTGTCGCTGAGCGTCGCATCCCGGTAAAGAAAGGCCGCGCCCAAGGCGACGATCACCATGTCGTAATCGAGCAGGTAGGGCGTCGAAAGCGCGATCGCAGCGCAAGCGCCCGCGTTGCGGACGGCGGCCGCCGCGTGGCGAATGCGCCAGAGCAGGATCAGCGCTCCAACAAGGCCAATCGTCTGGACGAAGTAGGCAAGCTGTACGTTCGCGCCCCAGGAACGTGCCATCGCAAAGAGCCCCGCGCTCTTCCAGAAGGGGACAAGTCCCTGCTCCATGTACGTCCGGCCGAAGTGAAGACTGCCGAAGAAGGCCAGCCAGCTCTCGGTGCCCCACAGAAGCGCAGATGCGCCGCTTAGGAGCAGTGCGCTGATCATGGCGGCCAGCATGATCTGCCAGTGCCGGCCGAACAGGAGCAAAGGCGCGAGCATCAGCGCCAATTGCGGCTTGTAGATCAGCGCTCCGAAGAGCGCGCCCGCGACGAGCGGCTTGCGATCGATCGACAGCAGGCCCAGCCCCAGCAGCGTCATGGTCAGGAACGAATTCTGTCCATGACCGAGGACCATCGCGGACAGCGGACAGGCCAGAGCGATGAGGGTCGCGCGCCTGTCCTGGAGCACCAGATGCGCCGTTATGCCGGCAAGCGCCAGGCTGACAAGCTGCCAGCAGATCAACGCCGCGACGTAAGGCAGGAGCGCCAGCGCGCAGGCGACGAAGAGGAAGACAGGCGGATAGAGCCAGGCGGAATCGGGCACGTCGTGGCCATGAAAGTGACGCGCCGCCGAATTGAGCAGCTGCGGATTCCACGCGTCGGCTGCGTGGCCGCCTAGCGCCATCCGTCCGGCGTTCCAGAAAACGCTGAAGTCGGTGCCGACCGGGCGCCCGAACGCGTCGACGGTGCCGTGGGACGTGAGCAGCAGCCCGCCGAGCAGGACCAATGCGCCAAGGCCGCTCGCGGCCGCGAAGATGGTGACGCGCTCCCGAGTCAGCCACGCCCCGCTGGTCAGCTTACCCATGCGTTCCCCCTCGCTTACCTGAATAGTCGAACGGCGCCCCGCCGGAAACGGCTTCGGGCCATGCCTTGTCGTGACATTCTCGCCACCTATATCGCCTCCGAAACCTGATTTGCGGGCGCCGTCGCGCGTCCGGGGGCGAGTGGAAAAGGGAAGAAGAATGGCGAAAGTTATCGGCATCGACCTTGGCACGACCAACAGCTGCGTCGCCGTGATGGAAGGCGGCAAGCCGAAGGTCATCGAGAATAGCGAGGGCGCGCGCACCACGCCTTCCGTCGTCGCCTTCACCAAGGACGGCGAGCGGCTGATCGGCCAGCCGGCGAAGCGCCAGGCGGTCACCAACCCCGACAATACGATTTTCGCGGTGAAGCGCCTCATCGGCCGCCGCTACGACGACCCGATCACCAAGAAGGACACCGAGCTGGTGCCCTACAAGATCGTGAAGGGCGCCAACGGCGATGCGTGGGTCGAGGCGGGCGGCAAGGATTATTCGCCTTCGCAGATTTCCGCCTTCATCCTCCAGAAGATGAAGGAAACCGCCGAAGCCTATCTCGGCGAGACGGTCACCCAGGCGGTCATCACCGTTCCCGCATACTTCAACGACGCCCAGCGCCAGGCAACCAAGGACGCTGGCCAGATCGCGGGCCTCGAAGTTCTCCGCATCATCAACGAGCCGACTGCGGCCGCGCTCGCCTACGGGCTCGAGAAGGATGAGGGCAAGACGATCGCCGTCTATGACCTTGGCGGCGGCACGTTCGACGTATCGACTCTCGAGATCGGCGACGGCGTGTTCGAGGTGAAGTCGACGAACGGCGACACCTTCCTCGGCGGTGAGGACTTCGACGCGCGGATCGTCAACTGGCTCGCCGACCAGTTCAAGGCGAAGGAAGGGATCGACCTCCGCACCGACCGGCTCGCGCTTCAGCGGCTCAAGGAAGCCGCTGAGAAGGCGAAGATCGAGCTGTCATCCGCGCAGACGACCGAGATCAACCAGCCCTTCATCACCGCGCGCATGGAAGGCGGGACGACCACTCCGCTCCATCTGGTGGTGACTCTCACCCGGGCCGAGCTCGAGAAGCTGGTCGACGATTTGATCGAACGCACGATCGAGCCGTGCAAGAAGGCGCTCAAGGACGCAGGCATCGACGCCAAGGACATCGCCGACGTCGTTCTCGTCGGCGGAATGACCCGAATGCCGCGCGTCCGCGAGAAGGTGAAGGAATTCTTCGGCCGCGAGCCGCACACCGGAGTGAACCCGGACGAGGTCGTCGCCATGGGTGCAGCGATCCAGGCCGGCGTCCTGCAGGGAGACGTCAAGGACGTGCTTCTGCTCGACGTGACTCCGCTGAGCCTCGGAATCGAGACGCTGGGCGGCGTGTTCACGCGGATGATCGACCGCAACACGACGATCCCTACCAAGAAGAGCCAGGTGTTCTCAACCGCCGAGGACAATCAGAACGCGGTGACCATCCGAGTCTTCCAGGGCGAGCGCGAGATGGCCGCGGACAACAAGGTGCTCGGCCAGTTCGATCTGGTCGGAATCCCGCCGGCGCCGCGCGGCGTGCCGCAGATCGAGGTCACGTTCGACATCGACGCCAACGGCATCGTCAACGTCTCGGCCAAGGACAAG
>Ga0207657_10003124_pt1 | contig 17706 bp, 14 predicted proteins | sample KBSC33metaG_FD_184316 | JGI IMG/M metagenome (GOLD analysis project Ga0207657, IMG submission 184316) | Corn rhizosphere microbial communities from Kellogg Biological Station, Michigan, USA - KBS C3-3 metaG (SPAdes) (version 2) | ecosystem: Host-associated > Plants > Roots > Rhizosphere > Soil ... | reverse complement strand
ACTCCGCCAAGTGATTGATTCTGCGTTCCACAAGTACTCTTAATCAGTAGGTTGAAGGTTCGATTCCTTCCGCGCTCACCATGTTCTCAAGCACTTGTATCCGAGCCAAATTCATCGAGCGGCTCACTGTAGCGGGAAATTTAGCGGCTACCCTGTTCTTGAACTAGTTTTTTGTTCCATCTCTGCCGATAGCTCTTTCACATGAGGCGTACTTTCCAATGCCTCAATGACAGCTTCATGGCTCGGGTGTACATAACGTTCTGCCATCTTCGCACTACTGTGACCTGCGCTTCGGGCCAGAGTCCATACGTCGCAACCAGACAACCCTAAGGCGTGTCAGAAACGTGTGTCGCAGCGAGTAAATTACGAACGGAGGCGAAAGCGAACGAACTGTGTGGCGCTATGTAATACGCCACAGTTCTTTTCGCCATTCGCCCAAAGGCCATAAACCTGGAATCGGGAAATTACATAATTTGAGTCTGGTTATTGCGGCGGAGTGGACGAACTCGAGCGGAGTGACTAAAATAACACCTCGCCGGCTGGCGGTAGTAGCACTAACTTCCGGGTTCACTACAAATCACGACTTAAAACGTGCACAGGCACCCTGTCGTTCTCGAGCAAAATATTGTTGCGTAATCACTTGTAAAGCTCCGCACTGCCAAGCACCACAGTGTAGGGGTTAGGAGAGCAACAGAGTTCCTGAAATCCAGACCGTCCGCCCGTCACCAGTACTTTTCCATTTTGTAACAACGTTGCAAGATGCTCTGCCCGGTCCGCCTCAAGGCTCGAAGCTGCTGTCGAAACCGAAGTGGCGGGATCAAACAGTTCAGCGGTAAAGATCGTGTACCACTCTCGCTGAGCATCCCCATCGAAGTCGTGTACATAGCCTCCGGTGACCAGCACAATTCCATTCGCGAGCACAGTGGCTGAATGGGAGTCGCGTGCCATCAACAGCTTCCCGGCGGGCTGAAACATGCCAGTCGCAGGATCATAAACTTCCGCGCTGTTAAGTGAAACGGGACCAGGGGATGCTCCACCGCCCACTGGCGACATTGTCTCTGTACCGCCCAAAACGAGCACTTTGCCGTTTGGCAGCAGGGTCGCGGTGTGATGAGTGCGAGCTTGGACCAGCGATCCAGTAACGGTAAACAGGCCGGTCGCCGGATCGAATAGCTCTGCCAAGCTACTGTCGCTCTTACTTCCTACCAGTAGCACCCTTCCGTTGACGAGCAAGGTGGCTGTGTGTTCGGCGCGCGGAGACTGCAAGTTACCCGTGAAGCTGAAACTCCCGGTAAAAGGGTCGTACAGTTCAGCACTCGACAGCAATGTGCCCGCAGCATCCAGGCCACCTGCAACGAGCACCTTGCCGTTGGGCAACAGCGTGGCCGTGGCGCGTGTACGCGCATGGTTTAGGCTGCCCGTTGGGAGGAAGCTTTGTGTAGCAGGATCAAACAGTTCAGCGGCACCGAAAAGGGTCCCATGTCCGTCACCGCCTCCAGCGATGAGCACTCTCCCATCCTGCAGCAAGGCCGCGCAGTGATCCATGCGGACGTGAATCATCCCTCCCGTAGTCGCGGTAAAGCTGCTTGAAGCCGGAAGAAACAGCTCAGCGCTATGCGCAGCGGCCGTAGTGCCGCCAGCAATGAGAACTCTGCCATCCCTTAGCAAGGTGCTAGTGTGTCCCGAACGAGGAGCCCCCATAGGACTGATTGGCAGAAAACCAACACTTACGACCGTGATTGGAGCGGTTGCGCTAAGCTTCGGGTTTGCGTTGGACGTGGCAATTAAGTGGAAAGTACCAGTCGTGCTGGGTGCGGTATACAGGCCTCCAGCCGATATACTCCCTCCTACTGCGCCCTCCCGCAGGGACCACGTAACGTCATATTGGCCCACAGTGCGATCGAAACCGCTGAACTGGCGTTGCCCTCCAATACGGAGCGTGTCAGTAGAGGGAAAAATAGAGATCTCAGCTCCTTGGCCTGCTGATGAACCGGAGTTGGGATCGGAAGGGGCAGCAGACGTAACCCTCGATCGTGAGTTCGAAAGGCTGCTGCCACACCCGATACCAGCAAGAACGCAAGCAATCAGAAGTGAAATACCTGTCGTACGTAACATTGCACCCCCCACCCAAAGATCGATTTCAGCGGGCAATATGACCGACTGCTGAGCGATGCGGCACGCTTTCATTTCAAAGGCTGGAAGTAGTTCTTTAGTACTTGCCGACCGACTTTCTGGCCTAACACTGCTCCCTGGACAATTGAATGATGGAAGTGCATCCCACCATAAATCCTCGCCAGCTGCACCTCCTGCAATAAAGCGGATGTTGTGTAGAACGTCCGGGTTGCGGTTTGGGTGCCACCCCCGAGTGCCGCGGGGATTGAATAAGTGGCCGTCACATGCAGTGTGACGTTCCGCGTCCCAAAGTAGCCCGCAATGGCGGTCGTGATGGCTCCGGTGACACAGCCATGTGCCGCAGGATATTCGGGATGATTGGGTGTCGTGGCTAAAGGCAGCCAGCTGGGATCTGCAACCGTTGCACTATTGCCATCACTGTCGCCCTGCTGAATAGCCGTTACGGGCCGCCAGAAATTGAAATGATACTTGGCGTTGAGGCAACCAATGACAGCATCGCTATAGGCCGTAAAAGTCATGGCGTAGAGGCGGGCCGTGTCGAGCACGTTGAGGCTGTGGGCGTCTGCCACATCGGCTAGCATCGCAGTAAACGGAGCGCCCGGATTTGCCGTCCAAAATAGGCCGATTGTAGTCTGCTCTGCTGTTCGAGGGCTGTTCGTGAGACTCCCCCAAAGTTTCGTGCGGTTGTAGTCGTCCGCCCACTCTGTACTTCCCAGCGGAGTCGGGCCTTCGTCTGGCAAGAACTGCGCTGAGCTGCTCATTGTGAATGGCCTCATATCGGCGAGCCAAGGTGTTTGCGGTCCGACGTAGGGGAAGGGTGGCGTTGGCTGATAAACGCCAGGTCCCGGTGTCTGAAACACATACGTACTTACTCCGACAATACCGTCGTTCGCACGTAAGGCAATAAGTGCCGCGGCGGCTTGCTGTCCCACGTGGACCCCGTCGTTAATGGCTGCCGGAGTCTCGCTCAGCGAAGCAAGGTAAGTTGCGTACTGCTCGTCCAAACCGACAAAAGGTGGCGTCGCGTTCGGATCCGATGCTGCCTGGGATGGGAAATAATGGACTAAGATGTCGTGGATGGCTGCCGCTACCGCAGCTGACTCGGAAGCGTCCGCGGACGCGAGAGGCTTGATACCGGCATAAGGCTCAAACCGGGGATGGATGGCGTTGACGGCGTCAAAGGCGGCAATGTCAGAGTAAGCGACAAAAATTCCGGTCATCCCCGCCGTCGACTTAGCGTTTACTGCCGTCTTTGCCGCAATGGCGCTCCACACCGTTACGGCGTTCTGAGCCCATGCGCCGTTCGCTACTAGGGATAACAGCCCAGTTAGTAGTACGAGACGTAGCGTTGAAGCCTTCATACAAATCCTCCAGTGAAAGTTGAGGTAGGAGCCGCGAAACTGGGTCCAAAGCTGCACGAGCACGAAAGAAGACACAATGGTGCCGCCGTGGCGGGAAAATGAAATGAATCTAACGAGGTAGGTTACACAGAGGAAAGGACTTGCTAGATCAGGCGTTATGTACTTTTCAAAAACCCGGTAGTATACTCCCCGCACAAATTGGCCATGGCGACCCAGCAGAACACGTTCCGGGCCAAGTTCGGCGATTTCCTCGCTGATTTCAGTTCATTCGAGCTGCGTAAGCACGGCACTCGGTTGAAGCTCCAGGATCAACCATTCCAGATTCTTAAGGTCCTCGTCGAACGTCCGGGTGAATTGATTACCCGAGAAGAACTGTGCAGACGACTGTGGCCAGACAGCACCTTTGTGGACTTCGACGCTGGCTTGAATGCTGCGGTGCGAAGATTACGCGATGCACTGTGTGATTCTGCCGAGGAAGCGCGCTACATCGAGACCGTTCCCCGCCACGGGTACCGGTTCATTGCACCAGTCGAGATCCTGCCCGACTCTCCTGCAACTCTGTCGGGAGAGCTTCTCCCAGAACGAGCTCATGAAAATGTGGCAACGGACTCACTCGTAACCGAGCAGCAGGCACAGGTATTGGCAGAGGTAAGAGCGGAGCTTCCATCGTTGCTGCAGGTAACGCCGAGAGGAGTATGGACCAGGTCACTTCTCGTGGCATGCGTTCTGCTGCTCGTCTTGGGCCTCGGCGCGATTGTGCTTCGTCCCAAGGTGCTTGCAAAGCATTCAGGTGAAGGATCGACTTATTCGCTCGCGGTACTCCCTTTGCAGAACCTTTCCGGTGACCCCGCCGAGGAATTCTTCGCGGATGGCATGACGGACGCTCTGATCACCAACCTGGCGCAGAGCGATGCCTTGAAGGTAATCTCCAGCACGTCATCCATACGCTACAAGAACGCGCATAAGAGACTTCCTGATATCGGGCGGGAACTTAATGTCGGCCTGATCTTAGAGGGCTCAGTGGCCCGCTCCGGGAGTCACGTGCGAGTCAGTGCGCAATTAGTAGATGCGGGAAGAGATGAACACCTGTGGGCTCGTCAGTACGATCGTGATTTGCGGGACGTACTACAACTTCAAAATGAGATTGCTTCGGCCGTCGCCCTGGAGGTAACAGGCAAGTTGACTTCACTCCAGCATAGATACATGTCAACCCGGGGCCAGCGGGTGAATCCAGCAGCCTATGAGGCCTATTTGAAAGGAGAGTACTTTCTGGACAAATGGTCAGCAGATGGCTTCGAAAAGGCGAAGGGCTACTTTCAGCAATCGATCGATCTTGATCCTGGTTTCGTCGATGCTCATGCGGGACTAGCGGAATACTACGCAACCATGGGGTTCTTGGGTTCCCCACCGGCGTGGCTGAAGGCTGAGGAACTGATCGCAAAAACTCTGGCAATGGACGATCGCTCGGTTAAAGCCCACACCTTACTCGGAATGATCAAATGGCAATTCCGCTGCGATCGCGAAGGCGCAAGAAAAGAACTGGAATATGCCTTAAACCTGAATCCGAGGGATATGCGTGCTCTTGATTACCACTCGTATTATTTGCTCGAGACGGGGCATACCAACGAAGCCATAGCCGAAAAGCAAGCTGTTCTGGAACATGATCCGCTTGCCGTAAGGACGAACGCCGAGTTAGGGCTTTACTTTCTTCACGCGCAACGACCGGATGACGCCATCTTCCGATTACAAAAGGCGCTCGAATTGGATCCGAACTATGCCCCAGCGCATATGCGTTTAGGGTTTGCATATTCCTTGAAGAAGGACTACGAGCAGGCAGCCGTCGAGATGCAAAAAGCGATTGCCTTAGACAAAAGCCCGATGCGCATAGCTCATTTGGGTGAAATATACGCGCTGTGGGGCAAAAAGCAGGAAGCGCTAAGAACAATCGCAGAACTACGGAAGATGTCTGACAAAGAACGCGTTACGCCGTCGATGATCGCGTTAATATACGCCCAATTAGGCGACGGAGCGGCGGCTGTGAAATGGCTGAAGAAAGCCAAACCGGAAGATGAACCGCCGGTCAGCGATCCTGGGTTCGAGTCCCTTCACTCCGATCCGCAGTTCAAAGTGCTACGAGCACGCCTTCAGCCTGGTTCAGATTGTCCGGCGTTCTAACCGAACCTGTGGTAGGCAGCAGATCCGTCGAATACTTCTAGGGGTGGGCGATGGGCCGGTACATTTGTAAAGCTCGGTTGTTGCTTGCCGCTTTCCTCCTTTCGTTTCCAGCTTTTCCGCAGACTTTCACCGGAACCGTCTCGGGCCGAGTTGTGGATAGAGAGCAGCTATCATTCGCGGGTGCCTCAGTCACTTTGCACAATGTCGAAAAGGACTTCGAACGCCGCACGAGCACCGATGCGACAGGCGAATACCACTTCCAACTGATTCCTCCAGGAACATACCGGCTTAAGGCAGAGTACCCTGGCTTTGCTCCCTCGGAGATCAACGTCGAAATTGTAGTTGCCACTTCCGTGCGCGCGGACCTCACGTTAAGAATTCAGCCCGCGCGCGAGGAGATCAAAGTCTTGGGCGAGGGGGCCGTGTCGGTTCAAACCGAGAACGCAAGTCTGGGTCAAGTCATCACGCCGCATGAATTGACGGAGCTGCCATCATTGGGAAGAAGTCTATACGATTTCATCGCAATTATGCCGGGAGCAACCTCATCCAACGATGCCTTGGGCGTTGGAGTTGCGGTGGATGGAGGGCGCACACAAAGTGCAAACTATCTTCTGGATGGTGCGGAAAACAACGAAATCTTCATGTCCGCTCCAGCAATGGATGTCCCGCTGGACTCCATCCAGGAATTCAAGGTCCAGACCAACCATTTTAGTGCCGAGTACGGCCGAAACTCAGGTTTCACCGTCAACATCGTCACGAAGAGTGGAACCAACACTCTGCATGGTTCGCTGTACGACTACTTCCGCAACTCGGCGTTTGCGGCAAATACTTTCGACAACAATGCGCACGGTCTCCCGCGGGCCGTGTTCAACCGGCATCAGTTCGGCGGCACTATTGGCGGCCCGCTGCGAAAAGGGAAGCTGTTCTTTTTTGCATCGACAGAGGCGATTCGGGTTCGAAGCAGCGGACCCAATAACTTCTTCGTGCCGACGCCGCAATTGCTTGCGGCAAGTTCCGCCGGAACACAGGCTATTTTCGAACGCTTCCCCCTGCCAAAAAATCTCTCCACGACGAATGTGAGAAACGAGTTTGTCTGTCCCTACGGTTTCAGTTGTGATCCGCAGTCGGGCGGCGGGCTCGTGTCGCTGCCCGCCTTTGCCTTTACTTCACGAATTGGACCGCAGGACTTCGGAGCTGGCCCTCCGCAGAACACTATCTTGACAATAGGCCATGTCGATTGGGTGCATGGGTCCAAAACGCAGGCGTCAGTCCGTTATGCGATCGAAAATAAGGACCAGTTTGCTGTCGCGTATCAGCCTTACTCAACCGAGTTGGATGTGCCCTTATACGGCCACAATCAAAATGTGAGCATCAACGTCATTCATGCGTACTCTCCGAGATTTGCGACCGAGTCGCGTATTGCCTACGATCGGGTGACGGGTGATCCGGAGCGCTTTGGTGGTGAGGGGGATTCGGTGCCGAAGCCGCCGATTCCCAGCTTCTCCATTCTTAACGAGCCGATTTCGCTACCTGGAGGTTCTCCGGACGCATTCGGACCCACGAATGGCTATCAGTTTTTTCAGAATAATACGTACTCGGTGGGCAAACACGTCTTGCGATTCGGCGCGCAGTTCGTTCATCTGCGGCAAAACTACACGTTTGGTATAGCAGGACAGATCGCGGACGCGCAGTTTGCAAACACCCAGGGTTTCGTAGACGGGACAGTTCAGCTTTATTCCATAGCAGTAGACCCGAAGGGACACTTGCCGGGGGAATCCATCGATCCGCCCTTTGGGCCACCGAACTTTACGCGTCACTACCACTACAACGAACCGGCTTTGTTCATTGCAGATACGTGGAGGATTAATCCACGCCTCACGTTGACGCCCGGCCTGCGGTGGGAATACTTCGGTGTATTCCACAGCCCCGGGTCGGAAGAGGTTTTGGATTCCAATTTCTATCCGGGTAGCGGAGCAAATTTCCTGGTGCAAGTGGCCGACGGCCGAATGATGCGCACCGTGGATGCGCCCGGGAAATTGAAGGGGCGCTTTTATCTTCCCGACCACAAGAACTTTGCACCACGGATGGGCCTGGCCTATGATCCTTTTGGCGATGGCAAGACCGCTGTTCGAGCCGGAGGCGGCCTGTTTTACGATCGAAGGGTGGGGTGGGAACTCTTCCGCGCATTTCAGAATCCGCCGGCATACAGTTTTGTAAGGTTAGACAATATCTCCCTGACACCCGAGATTGTCACCGATCAATACGCTGTCTTTCCAAATAGCTCGGTCCCCCTTAGTCGAAGCCTTGTCCAGGCACCCGACCTCCACATGCGCTCGGCTTATACAGCTGCCTGGAATGCCACCGTGGAGAGAGAGCTGGCGGGTAGGCTGGTCGCCTCTGCATCTTACCTGGGTTCTAGCGGTAGCAAACTTTACGCCATCAACAATGTGAATCGAGTTGGCAGCGGTGGCCTTCTGAACGCAACTTGTTTGAGCACTCGTATGGCCGCAGACGGAATCACGCCCATAGGTCCGGACTATTCCAGTTGCCCACGTCTGAACAGTGAGCTGGCAAACCTATCCGTTCGGCAAAATGGGGGACACTCTTCCTATCACGCTCTGCAAGTTCGTCTGGATACGCAACCGTTGTCGAAGATCGGTCTGGAATTCGGCGGCAACTACACCTGGAGCCACTCCATTGATAACCGGAGCGTGAGCGGGCTTAGCCTGTCAGTGGCGGAAACAGGCGTTGGATACCTGGACGCCTTTCGTCCTGAACTGGACCGTGGCTCGTCAGACTTCGACGTTCGACATCGGTTGACCGCTCATTTCATCTGGGAACTTCCACTTGCAAGCGGTGCGAACGACTGGAGACGCCACATTTTCCGAGGGTGGGAATTCAGTGGCTTCTTCAGTTATCAAACAGGTCAGCCCTTCAGCCTCGCGGATTTCGGTACGCCCGATTTCACGGGGGAACGAACACGGCCTCGCCTAACAGGTACTCTCCCGCATCGCACATTGATCCATGACGCTCTCGCTCCGAACAGTTACTTATTTCTCCCAGTTAATCAGGTTTACGATCCAGCCTCCGGGCTTTGCATTGCAGATGCGGCGCCATTCGGATGCGAGGTCTCCGTCAACGGTCCTTTCGAGCACACCCTTTCTCGCAATGTCTTCCGCCAACCCGGTCTTTTCTTTCTGAATACGGCGTTGATTAAGACCTTCCACTTGCCACGCGACGCAGCAAAGTTGCAGATCCGGACTGAATTCTACAACCTCCTTAATCATCCAAATCTGTACGTGAATGGTAGTTCTACAGACATCAGCACACGCAGTTTCACCGCTGGTGATGGTCTCGTCCTTCCGGGTGTGACAGCGAGCTTTCGTGATAATCGCCAGATCGTCCTGGCACTCAAGATTATTTACTAGGTCCCCGGATACTTGATCCAGAGTCGACTTTCAACTCTCCGCTTCGCCTGCTCCCGCTCGGCTCCCCTTGAGGACCGTAACATGTGAATTCCGCCAGACCTGGTAACGTTCGTGAGATCAGGCACTTGTTTGTAGGTCACCTTTTTTTCACCCCTCCGTTCACCTCCTGTGCATTGCGAACCCCGCAAAAGTGGTGCAGCTTGCGTATCGCACGGGGTGAACAGCGTCAGGGCGCCCGATCCCCGATTCCAATTCTGAGAGGTCAAACTGATGAAAATCTTGATAGGTCGGATTCTAGTTGCCTGCGTTGTCTTGGTTCTCGGGTCATCGGTCCTGGCACAGTCGACCAGGCAAGACAATGGCGGGAGCCGATGCTCGAGCCACACCCTCTTTGGTGATTATGGAGCACAGATTGAGGGCACGGAGTACATCCCAAACGATCCGAACCCGCCGATAAAGGTGGATCTTAGAACCATATCAATGGGCCATTATGATGGTGTCGAAAATGTGACTTTTCGCGACCACGTAGTCGTCGACGGCAATCCCCCTCCCCAGGAGTGGCGAGAAGCGAGCGGAACTTATGTCGTGAATCCAGATTGCACTGGAAGGTTCAGCGTCGACACAGCCCCCGGCTTCCCGCCGATCGTCGTCTATTTTGTCGTCGTGAAACACGGGGCGGAAATACGTGGAGTGACCAACGGCAGCGCGATCACTTACAGCGCGTTTAAAGTCAACTAGGCTGGTGAGGTACCAAGTTTTCACTTCAGCGAATCGTCGTTGAATTCTATCGAGCCAGTGGATTGTCCTTCAAATATCAAGCTCGATCCACACCGGGGCGTGGTCGCTGGCGTTAGTCTCGCCACGCACCCAACGGTCTACCCCGCCCCCTACGAGCCTCTCGGCTATGCGTCGTGACAGCAAGAAATGATCAAGTCGCATCCCTTTATCATTCGGCCACCGTTCACGTTTGTAATCCCAGAATGTCCAGAGCGGTCCCTCGGGATACAACTTCCGCATAGCGTCAGTCCAGCCTTGAGATAGCAATTTAGCAAAAGCCTGGCGGCTTTCAGGTTGGATCAACGCATTGTTATCCAAGGACCGCGTTGGATAAATGTCCTGTGGTGTTGGAACGACGTTGTAATCACCTGCTAAAACCACAGGGATTCCTGTGGCCATGAGTTCGGCAGCATGCGTCCTCAAGCGCTCCAGCCAGGCCAGCTTGTAATCAAACTTCGGCCCGGGCTGCGGATTGCCATTTGGAAGATAAATGGATGTGATTAAGACCCCTTGCACCGCGGCTTCGATGTAACGCGCCTGGCGATCCTCCGCATTCCCCGGCAAACTTGAACGAGTTAGCACCGGACTGCCGTGTCGTGACAGAATTGCCACTCCGTTCCAGGAACGCTCGCCTTCCCAAACTGCTTCGTAGCCAAGGCTTTTCAGCGGCCGCTCCGGAAAAGCTTTGTGCTCCGCCTTGAGTTCCTGCAAACAGACGACATCCGGTGCTGTCTTGCTGAGCCAAGTCAAAAGGTTGTTGAGCCTTTTGTTCACGTCGTTAATGTTGAACGTGGCAATTTTCACGGTCCACCTGACGCCGACTTGCATTGAAACGCATCCCTCAAACACTCGAGTGGCACGCTGATACTTGCCACAAGACCGCGAGCCTCATACTCATGAAAACTGCCGCCTCTCGCATGAGGATTCGGGCGCAGGTCAAAGCTATGCCTGCTGGGCATTCGTTTACTGAAGATGCAGCACCGCACATTGCGAGCCTGCGTACATTTTCCGTAAACCTCCTTTGCGGCCCCGAATGCTAGATTCGAGTCGATGCGTCCATTCGCCCTCCCGTTCGCTCTCTTCACTGTCTTTGTCTTCGGCGTCGGTGCCGTTGCACAGTCCGCCCTGCAAGCGAAAGTTGCTAGCATAGCCGCCGACGCTAAGGGCACCGTCGCCGTCTCATGCCTTCTTCCGGGCACTGCACTTAATTGTGATCTGCATCCGCATCATCACTCGCCCATGCAGTCGGTCTTTAAATTCCCGCTTGCTATGACCGTCCTCCACCTCGCCGAGACCGGAAAACTCCTGCCTGCTCAGCGCCCCGATGAATCGATTAGTATTACACTCGACCGCACGGTCCGCTTTCTCCCCGAAGACCGCATTCCCCAGGCCTACAGCCCGCTCCAAGACCGTTATCCGGAAGCCAACGTTGATGTTCCCCTTCGTGAACTAATCCAACTCGCCGCCGGCGCTAGCGACAACGCCGCGGCGGACGTGCTGCTCCGCATCCTCGGGGGCCCCTCGGTCGTCCAGGATTACATCCGCTCCTTGGGAATCAAGGAGTTTCAATTGCAGGATGGCGAGCACGGCCTGCATCGCGATCCTACTGCACAATACCGCAACTGGATATCGCCCACGGCCGCTGTGCAACTGCTTGAACGACTGATTAGCGACCCGCCGCTTTCTTCCGAAGCCAACAACCTTCTCCTTCAGACGCTTACCGATTCTGTAACTGGCAGCAACCGACTCCGTGCCGGTCTTCCCGTAGGAACGATTCTGGCCCACAAAACAGGGACATCTGGCGAACACGGTGGTAAGGCCGCGGCCACCAATGATATCGGCCTGATCACTTTGCCCGACGGTCGCCGTCTCGCGGTTGCCGTCTTTATCACCGACGCACGCGCCGACGAAGCCACCCGCGACCGCGTCATCGCTCTGATTGGCCGCGCAGCTTACGACGCAGCATTACACACGTCTGGATCGAATCGGACTCACAGGCTCGTGAATGACACTCGAGAGAAATAGCGTGGAGGCTGAACCATGAGGCCAACCCGAGGTGGTACTGTTCTGGTCACGAGCTTTGTATTTGTCGCTGCTTTGGCATTATCACAAGTGCAAAGCCTCGACGCGAAAGAGACGTTTGCGGCCGCTCGCCTCTCTTCACAAGAGGCAGCTGACGTCATTCGTGCGGTCAGCGATTCTGCCTTTGATATCCCTGATTCCTGGGAAACCGAGCTCCGTGCACGTCGCGTTGATCTCGGAACCGAACCTGGTCTAGTCCTTCAAGGCACAAATCTTCTGTGCGGAGGAACCGGAAACTGTCAAATCTTCGTCTTACGCAAAGTGAACCAGCGCTGGACATCACTATTTAGAAATGAACAAGCTCCAATCGGCGAAGGGTATTTTTTCGGTCCGAAAGCGACAAACGGAGTTAAGGACCTGACCGTCGTTGCCAATGACAGTTTCGACCACAGTTCGCGTGTGAAGTACAGATTTGATGGCGTTGCCTACACTGCTGTGAAGCCGTGAGCTGGGCCGGGAAACTCCGAAAAGGCAGCTTAGAGGTTAGCAGAGGGTTGCAGAGTTCTTCTCAGTTTTTCAAGTAACGAAGTGCAACACATCCTGATTTGAAAGTCTTTGACTCAACCAGCTTCAAATGCAATTTCTCGGGCAGGCTGACGCCGTCCATCAGCCGTCTTCCCTCTCCGGCAAGGATTGGTCCGACGATAAAACGGTATTCATCCACGAGGCCTAGCTCGATCAGTTGGGAAGGAAGACTTACGCCCGAGACCAGAATGTTTTTGCCTGGTTCCTGTTTCAGTTTAAGTATTTCGTCGTGAAGATTCATGCGGACGATTCGCGTCTTTTTATCTTCAGCGCTGCCTAAGGATCGGGAGAAAACAATTTTTTGGAGGGAGTCAAATGTCCGGGCAAATTCGTTCGATGCTTTCGTCATCGACTGGGTCTTTGCGACTTCGGGCCAAAAAGGGACCATTAATTCATAGGTTGTACGTCCGAAGACAAGCAGGTCCACGGTTCGCAAGAGGTGGGTGAAATATTCATGTGTTTCATCATCCGCAAATTGTTTGGTGTGGTCGCAGCAGCCATCGAGGGTAGTGTTGATTGCGAAGATTAGATTTCTCATTGGATTGACCTGCCCCCTTCTTGCATGCCCGCGCTCACAAGAGTTTGATTCAGAGGGTCTTTATCGGCGCTGCTGATTTAATCACTTTGGCTGCACGCACGCTGTGCAACGCGCGCCTGACAGGTTCAAGATTTATCAGCTTTGACTACACGGAAATCATAGAGGAGGTTTGGGTGGAGTTCCTGTGCCCGGACTGGGCGAGCCCGTGTCCCCGGTAATGTTGGGATTACCTACGTTGGGCGGAGTACTAGTTCCGTCTCCAGCATCGGAGTAAGGCGCGGTCGCAGGAGATCGTGTTGATCGAGAGCCTTGACCTGTTCTCTCGGTTGTTGCCCTCCCAGATCCCACACCGGGTTGGATCGGGCACTTGTCTGCAAGTACCTGAAACTTCTTCACTCGGAGCTTAGGAATATCGTTGGTGTTTTCCCGCGGCGCATACTCGGTTCCGGTGATCTCGATCAGCTTGCCTCGAACCGGAGAGAAGCGATCCGTTTCCCCGACCAGTTCAAATTCTGCACCCGTGCTCGCTTGCATGAACGTGTAGCGTTTCTCCCCACTGAGGCAACCGCGAACGCTAATTTCAGCAGTGCGATCTGCGGGGGAGGGAGTGGTGGGTTGCTGACCGACAGCGAACGGTGACAGCGAAATTCCGAGCAACGCGAAGAGTTGAATCGTCCGTTGACGCATGACAGAGTACCTCGCAGCTAAGTTGCAGGGTTAGAGTTAAGGCGCAGCAGGTTGCCCCTCGCGTGTACAAAGGGCGCTACGGCAGAGAACGAGTGGTACTCCGGCAGCCGTTCAGCAATGCAGCCGCTTGGACGTACCCACTCAACCGCGGCCGCTTGGATGGCGAGCGGCCGTAAGCACGTCAGGCACTCTTGTCATTGCCGAGCACGTTCTGCTTAATGGCCTCTGCTGCGGCTTCCGCGCTCTGTCGCCCGATGCGAGCCCCGAGCTCTCCGGCTTTCTCTTTGCCAATGTTCGCCATCTGAGCAGCTTTTTTGCGAGGCAAATCGGCTACTTCTTCGGCCTTCTCGCGCAACCGAGCACGCGTTTGACTGCCCTTTGCAGGAGCAAAGATGATGCCCAACCCGATGCCTACTGCAAACCCAGCAAGAAATCTAGTCACAAGCCCTCCTAAACCATTAAAGGCTTATTAGGATGCGTTCTGCCTAGAGGGAGATTGCCCCCCGCAAGGGGGACATTCGGGGACCTGTGAGGACTATGTGGAAGCTATCGTACAAAGCGGCAGACCCACCGGAGACATCACCAGATCCAGAGTTTCCGAAGCTCTTACCATGATGGCGGCTGCAAGCAAACCATGTTCTTCGATCGCAGTCGCAAAGCAGGAGAGCCATGCCGTTTGACCATTCCCTTGCTTATGTTGGATATTGTGACAGATGGACATCGAACGCGTCATTGACGATATCCGACAGATAGAGGAAATGTTCGAAGCACCGGATATTAGACCCCTCAGCGCAAACGACATCGCTGCTGCGAATCGAAGGCACGATGAGGCATTGGCCCAAAGCCCGTGGTTCCGGCTGTGGCAAAGTTACGGCGTGTGTTGTCGGACTGAGGCTCCGGTAATCCGACTACCGGAGTAAAAGCGGTACGTCCTACGCGCTTGAACTTGGGCTAGTTCTGCTGGAGGAATCGCACTATCTCCCCTGATAGCTTGTTCCTTCCCCGTTCGGGTTTGTCGAGATGGACGAAACGAGTTGCATTTGGAATCACAATGACCTGAACGGTCGCCTGCACACGTACCTGGTCGAACGCTCGGTGCTACTTGCTTGAAGATGTTGGCTCGGCGTTTCTCCTAAACCTAACAAGCTGTCGCGACTGCGGCCAGACATACTTCTGAACCGATGCTACTGTGGAATGCTGACTAGGGAAGGTTTCGCCGATATTGCTGGCGTGGTCAGCCCAGTCTGTTCCCCGATATGGGTGCCAATCACCTCACCAGAAACGATCATCTCTACTCTTCGGTTTAGCCTTCGTCCTTGCGCTGTCGTGTTCTCCGCAACCGGTCGAGTTTTGCCAAACCCGCGGGCAAGCACATTATTCATTGAAACTCCTGCGCCAACCAGGTAATCGCGAACACTGGCAGCGCGCTTTTCAGAAAGTGACTGGTTGAAAGTATCGGTTCCTGTGGCATCGGTGTGGCCTTCAATCTCGAACGTCAACTCGGGATAGCCTGTTACGATCCCGGCAATGCGGGCCAACCTCTCGCGTGCAGCTGGCTTCAATGTGTACTGGCCACTGTCGAACAGGACGTCGGGCATGTTCACAACCAGACCACGATAGGTGTCTTTGGTCTGTAAGACCTGATTGAGCTGATTAAGAAGACGAGCGCGCATCTCTTCTTTTTGGCGAATCGCGTCGGCAGCAGCCTGGCGTGCCTTCTCAGCTTCCTCCTTGGCTTTTTGTTGTTCGGCAAGAGCCGCGGTACGAGCCGCTTCTGCTTCGGCCTTGGCCTTCTCGGCATCAACTTTTGCCTGCTCCGCTGCCTGGCGGTCAGCCTCTGCCTGGGCACGGCGCTTCGCGTCTTCTTCCGACTGAGCCTTGGCCTGAGCTTCTTTTTCCGCTGCCTCTTTGGCGTCGGCTTCAGCTTTCGCTCGGCGCTCCTCGGTGGCACGTTTCTCAGCCGCAACGCGTTCCTGCTCCTTTTTCTGGAGCGTCAAGACGCGAGCATCTTCTGCAATCTGTGTTGCTCCACGAGCCATTGTGCCAATCGGCGTCTTGCCCTGCTTGCGCCGCAGGTAATCTTCGGCGCGAGCCAGATTGTCTTCGGCTTTGGCCAGACTGCCCCCGGCGTATTGGGCCGCACCCGCCGCCTTGGCGATTGCGACGGCATTGCGGGCTTGCAATAAATCGAGCGGGATTTTGGCGTCGGCGTGAGTCGCGGGAAGCTGGTCGGCCGGCACGTCAATCGTGTACTGCCCGGCCTCCAGCATGTCAAATTTTGCGTCAATTGCTTCTTCCCACCCTTTGGTCTCGTACTTAACCATATTCTCAGCGACAACTTTGTCGCTTGGCCGGGTGACCGCAAAGTAAGGCTCCGCAGTCACGATCATGCCGAATGCCTGCAAATCTGTAGTTACGTGCAGGCTCGACTTGCCGTCGTCAAGGAGAACTTCGCCCAGGTTTACGGGGCGGCCTTCGGGAGTAATTGCCCAAAGCACATACGTGAGGTATTGCGGACCAAAGGTGTTCGCGGCCTGGATGTGAGCGAAGTCGGAATTAATTTCCAGGCGTCCCTCTTTGCTATCCACCTTTGCCTTGCCCGTCACGGCCGGCATCAGGCTCGTACCTTTAAAATCCACGCTTGTCGACCCGCCGCGATGGCGATAGTTGACCGCCTTCGTGGTGCGCGAAACGACTTTTACATGGAAGACAGGTGTCTGATCCATAGGCTCAACAGGTAGTGAATTCTGCTGAGCGGCGGCACTGCAGACGAGAAGCGCGGCGAATAGCAAGGGGAGATACGTTTTCATTGGCAAATTCTTACTCCTGGCACACAGATTCCGAGCGAAACCAACACACTATAGCGGGAAGTAAGCTGGCCAAAGATTACTAACGTAACACCCGTCAACTCCAAAAACGGAAAAGGTGTTTCGCATCGTTGTTTAGCGCAGCTCCTGGCCACAAGGTTCTGGCTGATGGCAGAAAAAGGAGCGGGACGGAAGTTGCCGCCTTTGGAATTTATCGCTTCCTAAACTGACGAGGGGATGGAACTCCACTGCTAGTGGATATGTGTCACCTGCGCCCGGCAAGTCTACGAGATGCCTGGACCGCATGGAACGCAGTGGCTATCGTCGGCAACTCTGAACGATGCGCCGATCAATTGGAAGAATCGCTATGACACTCAAATCCTTACGGAACAAGATTGAATTCCACCAGGTGTGTAGACCAGTTACACGGGTTCCCGCTGTTACCGTATTCCTGCACCGTCCACAATTTGGTGCCGTCGCCCGCATCCTGCGCGGTTGTTGAATACGTACCCCACCCCACCGGGCTGCTCACGCAGCTATACGTGTGCGTTCCGCTGGTCAGAAGATTCGGCCCGTGCACCACTCCAGCACCGTCCGTTGTCAGTTGGTGCCACTCGTAGATCGAGGGATTCTCCGCGTTAGAAACTCCCGTTGAAACCATGCTGACGTTGCCGTGGGAATCTACCGCGAGCGACGGAAACAGCAGGTCACGTTGGCTGTCCGAGATTTTCACTGCCTGGTTCAACGTTACTCCAGGAAGATTCACATCGAAAAAGAAGAAGAGGTTGTGCGCGTCAGCGCCTTGAGGGCCGCAGTTCGATCCGCACGGACCCGATCCAACAACTGAGAACAGGTGCTTGCCCGCGTAGGCGTAGACCCCGAAAACGCGATGACTCTCTGCCGCTCTGATACTCGGCCCTGCTGGCTGCTGTGCATTTACGGGGGTGTTGTACAGCAAGCCCGTTGGCACGTTCTGCGCAGAAAAACTTGCTGCGGGGTTGGACGGCAAACCCGACCAACTCACGGATGCAATCAACAATGACAGCGGTACGTTGGTGCCCTTCTGCGCCGTAGGCGAATGGCTGACATAATATTCCGGGTCGGTTGCCGCCTTGGCGGAATTTAGGTCGATCGCTGGCATCTGAAACGCCTGCCCCGTCGCGATGCCTTCATGCGCAAGCGAAATGTTTCCT
>Ga0207657_10003123_pt1 | contig 17708 bp, 19 predicted proteins | sample KBSC33metaG_FD_184316 | JGI IMG/M metagenome (GOLD analysis project Ga0207657, IMG submission 184316) | Corn rhizosphere microbial communities from Kellogg Biological Station, Michigan, USA - KBS C3-3 metaG (SPAdes) (version 2) | ecosystem: Host-associated > Plants > Roots > Rhizosphere > Soil ... | reverse complement strand
CGCAGCTTCATCTCGCGGTAGACGCCCTCGCGCTGCAGCTTCTTCTTCAGCGCGCGCAGCGCCTGCTCGACATTATTGTCGCGAACGATGATTTGCATAAACGACCGTCAACTCCTTAAAGTCTTTAAAATCAGGGGTTTATACCCCATATTCCAGCAGTACGGAAATTGGGCTCCGTCTCACCGACAATAGAATAGCGGCCTCCAGAGGCGATACCTCGGCGGCGCGCGGCCTTTAGCAGCGTGGGTCCAACCGTTCAACCCGTTGAAAGTCCGTGAAGGGTGCGACGAACCGTTCACTCGAAACGATGGAACGGGAAACCTGAACTCATGGGTTATCGGCCATTAACCCTTTGAATGATAAGGAATGGCCTCGAGAGCGGAGGGAAATGAATGTCATTGGATCGAAGGGAAATGCTGCGTCTGGGTGCTGCCGGTGCCGCGGGCCTCATACTCTCTTCTGCTGCTAGCTCGCAGATCGTGCCGGGGCTGATTGCCTCGCCGAATGCAGCCAGCGGAACGGTTCCGCTTGCGCGCGTCCCGGCCCAGCCGGCAGCTCCTGCAGCGCCGGCCGGAATCGACCCGCAGCTGTTCCAGCGCGCCAAGGCGGCGCTCGACGCTCACCGCATCTGGGCTCGCGATTCGATTGGAATCGCCGATTTCTCTCAGCCTTCCAGCCAGGCTCGCTTCCATCTCGTCGACCTGCAGAACGGCGCGGTCGAGAGCCATCTCGTCGCCCACGGCCGCGGTTCCGACCCTGACCATTCGGGCTACCTCGAGCGCTTCAGCAACGATTTCGGAAGCTATGCGACGTCGAACGGCACCTATGTCACCGACGATTATTACCAGGGCAAATACGGACTTTCGCTGAAGGTCCGCGGCCTCGACTGGTCGAACAACAATGCCGAGCCGCGCGCGATCGTCATCCACAACGCCTGGTATGCCGAACCGGAGATGATCGACATCCACGGCATGCTCGGCCGCTCCGAGGGCTGCTTCGCGATGCCCAAGAAAAGCCAGTACGAAGTGATGCGGCGCCTCGCCGGCGGCCGGATGATCTACGCCGACAAGCTTGCATAAGCGACTGTCCGGGGGACAGTTGCGCTGCAAGCTGGCGTAACAGCGCCCACTCCCAACATTACGACTTCTTCGCCGGTAACCACTCGGCAATCTGTCGCTCCTACCCTTTTGCGCTGAGGTCATGATCGGCCTCGGCCAAGCGGGAGCGGTTTCAATGTCCGATGTTCTGCTGTTCGAGCGTGCGGCGCCGTCGTTTGCGGCCAGTCTCGCCCGGCGCGGGCATCACATTGTCTACCGCGCCAACGAGTCGAACCATTGCCCCGGCTGCGGCCGATCGCACTGGTATATCGGCCGCATCAGCGCTGAGTGCGGATTCTGCGGCACCGCCGTGCCGCTCGCAGAGACTTCGGTCGTCGAAGCCGCTCCGCATAGCTCGCGCCCGAAGGCCAGCGTCACTTCGGCGGATCAGCGGCGCTTCCCGCGCATGCCCGCCAAGGGCCGCAAGCTTCAGCTGCTGATCGACGGGTCTCCTGCCAGCTTCGCGCTCCAGGACATTTCCGAGGGCGGCGTGAGAGGCAAGACGGCGCCCGAACTTGTGCCGGGGGCAAAAGTCCACGTCCGCTTCGAGGGCGGCATTCTAGTTCCCGCAGTCGTCAAATGGGCGGAAAAGGGCTTGGTCGGGCTCGCCTTTATTGACCCGATAATCCTCGACCGCTCTGCCCAACGGCAAAGCTAGCGCGTCGCGACCTGGTCGTCCGGCTTGGGCTTCGCCTTGGGCTTGGGAGTGGCGATCACTTCGTCCGGCGCCTTGGGCGGAACGAGCGAAGCGCCGCCGTCCTTCATGTTGAGTGCCGCCATCGCCTTGCTGTCCCGGCCATAGAGGTCGGTGTAATTGACGATGTTGCCATTCAGCAGCGCGGCATCGCTGAAGTAAACGATGTAGACCGGAACCGGCTTCACGAAGTTGGCCTGGACGGTCTTCTTGCTCGCGAGCGTCGCCTGGACCTTTTCGGGCGTCCAGGTGCCGTTGTCGTCGCCAAGCAACTCGGTCGCGAGATCCACGACGTGCTGGGTACGAACGCAGCCGTGGCTGAGCGCGCGCGTCGCGTCGTTGAAGCGGCTCCGCGCGTTGGTGTCGTGAAGATAGATCGCCTTGGAGTTCGGCATCACGAACTTCAGCTGACCGAGCGCGTTGGTCGGTCCGGGAGGCTGGCGCCACCGCTGGATCTCGCCATCCGGACCTTTCACGGGCACGAAGCCTTTCTTGCCCGCGGCCTCCTTCTCGATGCTTTTCGGCACTTCCCACCAGGGATTGAGGATCACGCCCGTCGCGGTCGCCGTCAGCTGCGGGGTGGGCGTCGACAGCTTGCCGGCAATCGCCTTCTGCTTCCAGCGTGTCACCCCGTCCTGGACCAGGGTCGCGTGAAAGCTCGGGACGTTCACGATGATATATTTTTCGCCGAGGTCGCGCGGCAGCCACCGCCAGCGGTCCATGTTGAGCCGGATTCGGTCGCGCGCGACGCTGTCATCCGTCCCTGCCTTGGCGAGCGCGGCCTTGAGCGCCGCATATTGCGGGTGCGTCGGCAGGAGCCCTTCGAGCGCTCCGGCGATGTTGTGCATGGCAAGAGCGGAGCGAAGGAGCGCGTCCTGCTTTTCCGCATTGAGGTCCTTGTCGACCACAAACCAATCGATCCGCGCCGGCTTCTTCACATGACCGAGCGCGAGGTCGGACGAGACCAGGTCGAAACGCTGCGTCGCTGCAGCCGACAACAGGGTCACGTCGCCGGAGGCAATCGCCGTCTGGAGACCCTCCGGATCGTAATCCTGCGGGTTCAGGCCTTCGACCCCGATCTGTTCGATATATTGGAGCAGTTGCTGCGCGCTGGCCATGTCCCAGATCGCCGGCGGCAGCGGCGCTGGAACCGGGGGTGCTTGCTGGGCATCCGGCTGGTCGGGAGCAAAGTCGGGATTGCCGGGAACGGGAGCCTCGGTGACCCGGCCGTTCTGCGCGGGTTTCGGCTTGGCGACAGGGGGCGCAAGGGTAGGACGCGGAGCCCCGGGCGCCGGCGCTTGAGCAGCAGCCGCGGCGACTGCGGGCCCGGCAGCCATTCCGGCCAGTGCGGTGAACAACATCAGCGACTTCGAACGCTTGGCTCTCGCCAGCAACAACCCGTTCATTTCAAAAGATAACCCCGCCTTCCACGACCTGCATACACCTACAGTTGTAACGCCGCCAGTGACTGGAGGACACACTCGCGGTCCATCAGCCTCCCTTCATCGCAAACCAATCCTTAAGCGAAGGTGGCTAAGGTCCCTCAAGAGCCCAGTGGGGAGGCGATTGAGCAGTGGCGTCCACATTCTTCCTCGACGGATCGATGATCCCGCGAACCGAGAAGCGCAGCATCGACGAGCGCGGCGAGCCGCGTCATGCCGCTGTCTCGAGCACGGCAGTCCTCGACTTCCGCGGCCGCAAGCATGTCGTGCGGCTCATCAACATCTCCTCATCGGGAGCCATGGTGATTTTTCCACACATCCCGAACATCGGTGAGCGTCTCACCGTGCAACTCCTTGACCGCGGGATTGTCGTGTCACAGGTGAGGTGGGTGAAAGACGGCCGCATCGGCCTCTCTTTCACTGCGCCGCTGGAGTAGACGCGGCATGGAGATGAGTTTCGTGACGATCAAGGCGCGCATTGCCGAGGACCAGAGCGACCGCCGTCGCGCCTCGCGCCTGCCGGTCGAGCTCGAAGCCAAAATGCGCGAGCTCGGGGCGAGCGGCGTTGAGGCGAAGGTCGTCAACATCTCCGAGCGCGGCTTCATGGCCATTTCGGACGCGCGCTTCGAAGTCGGTTCGCGAGTCTGGCTGATGCTCCCCGGCCGCGAACGGGCCAACGCGGTGATCAAATGGACCGCCGGCGACAAGATCGGCGCCGAGTTCGCCGACCCAATCTCGATCGACGACCTCACCAGCTAATCGCGGCCGGTCCGCTCAGAACCTCAGTTCGTCGCGCCTCTCGTACCAACCGCAATAAACCTATGTCAGTGCGTGCAACCGCGCGGGGCCTTGGTCGTTGGGCGGGCCGAGAGGAGGCACTCCATGCCGTTCACTTCCGGCGACTCCTGGAGACCGTTCGAGCGGGGCTATCACGCCGTCTATCGCGAACATGAAGTCAATCATTGCCCAGGCTGCGGGCGGACCCAATGGCTGATCGGCCGTGTCTCCGCCGAATGCGCCTTCTGCGCGACCGCCCTGCCGCTCGCCGAGGCGAGCATGCGCTCGCACAATGGCCCCGTGATCATCCAGCACAAGAACCGCGAACTCCACGACTGGGCGGCCTGAGCTAGCCCTTCTTCCTCACCGGGACCTGGACGTTGCACAGGTCCACGCCTCCCGCCGGCCGGGTGTAGAAATCGTCGTGCCGGTTGGCGCGCACCTTCACATATTGCGCGAAGCTCGCGCTCCGGGTGTCCAGATATTCATAGGAAGGGCGATCCGAAGCGGGCATGTCGCTGGCGAGGCGGATGCTCGCGATGGGCACATATTGCGCCTTGTCCTTGTAGAAGCCGAGCGCCTCGGTCCCGCGCGGAAGCGAGCTAAGATGGTCGATCCCGTCCACCACCCGGCCGATCAGCGCGATCACCCGGTCGAGCTGCCGGGGCGCATTGCCGATCACCGCGTAGAGTTCACCGCCAGTGCCGGTGTCGGGCGCCAGGTCGCGTCCCACCCCGACGCTCGCATAGCAATGCGCGAGGTTCGCCCAGTTCGCCTTGGCGTTGTAGGCGATCGGCCAGCCGTCGGAGAATCCAGCGCCGGGTGCATAGGGATCCGGATAGCCAAGCGGCTTCACGGTCAGCCCTTTCAGTGGCCGCGTATATTCGGCCGGCGGCTTGGCGACGACCCCCTTGGGCCAGGGCCTGTCACTTTCGTTCAACCCCCATTGCGCGACATAATTGTCCTGCAGCCGATAGACCGTCGCACCGTCCCAGTAATTTCCGCGCGCGAGCGCCTTCACGTTGGCGACGTGGACCGGCGCGAATGCGGGCGCGAGCTGGATGACGATCCGTCCGCCATTGGCGAGGTCCATCACCATCAGGTCGTCGGCGGCAATCGTCCTCCACGCGCTGGCCGGGGCGGCAGCGACGATGTCTGACGGCGTTGGCAATTTCTTCGCGGGCGCGGCGCCAATAACAAGCGCGGCCCCGGCGACGAGCAGCAATGAACGCATGAGATCCCTCCCCCTCCCGCCGGTCTAGCCGAGCAATCACGGCGCGGCTATCGCTCATCCATGTACACTGCGACCCTGATGCTTCTCGGCGCCGGCGAGCTGGGCCGCGAATTCACCATCGCCGCCAAACGGCTCGGGTGCAGGATCATCGCCTGCGACCGTTATGCCAATGCTCCGGCGATGCAGATGGCGGACGCATCGGAGGTCTTTCCGATGCTCGACGGCAAGAAGCTTCGGGCAGCCGTCGAAAAGCATAAGCCCGACGTCATCATTCCCGAGATCGAGGCGATCGACACTGCGACCTTGGCCGAGCTGGAAAATGAGGGCTGGCGTGTCGCTCCATCTGCAAAGGCCGTGCAGCTGACGATGAACCGCGACGGGATTCGCGAATTCGCGGCGCGGGAGCTCGGGCTGGTCACATCGAAATACCGGTTTGCGGAAAGCCGCGAGGAAGCCATCGCGGCCGCACAGGAGATTGGCCTCCCGTGCGTGATCAAGCCGGTCATGTCGAGCTCGGGCAAGGGCCAGAGCACGGCGAAGACCGCGGAAGATGTCGGCGCCGCGTGGGACTATGCGGTCGAGAAGATGCGCGGCGATCGCCCGCGAGTGATCGTCGAGGAGTTCATCACCTTCGACAGCGAAATCACCATGCTGACCGTCGCGACCAAGGATGGCGTGATCTTTTGCCCCCCGGTCGGCCACCGGCAGGAGCTCGGCGATTATCGCGAGAGCTGGCAACCCGCCGCGCTCTACGAAGGCGCTCTATTCTCGGCCCGCAACCAGGGGCGGAAGGTCGTTGCCGCGCTTGGCGGGCACGGGATTTTCGGAGTCGAATTCTTCATCCGCGGCGAGCAGGCGATCTTCTCGGAGCTGTCGCCCCGCCCGCACGACACGGGGATGGTGACCCTGATCTCCCAATTCCCGAACGAGTTCGAGCTTCACCTTAGGGCGGTCCTGGGCCTGCCGATCCCGTCGGTAGAGCTGATCGGCCCTTCAGCGTCTGCCGTCATCCTCGCGGACCGCGAAAGCGAAAACTTCTCCTTCGAAGGGATCGCCGACGCGCTTGCTCTAGGAGCGCCGAGAAACCCGGTCGATCTTCGTATCTTCGCCAAGCCCAGCACCCTGAAGAACCGCCGCATGGGCGTTGCACTCGCGCGCGGCGAGAGCGCGGAAGAAGCGGTCGATCGTGCGCGCGCTGCAGCCGCTCGCCTCCACATTCGTTACGACGGGTGAAGGAGCTTCAGATGACCCGGACGTCGATCTTTATCCTGCTCGGCTGCGCTGCGCTCGGCGCATGCAACAACAACCAGGCGCAGCAAGGGCCAAACAAGATCAGGGTCACGAGCCAGGAGCAGGAGCAGCTTCACCAGCTCGACGCCTTCAATCTCGCGATCGGCCTGAAGCGCGCGATCTACGACGCTGGCTACAGCTGCAAGCGGATCACCGATGCGGGCTTCGTCGGCACATGGAAGAACCTCGACGAATGGACCGCGCACTGTGTCTACGACAATGGATCGTCGCGCGACTGGGCAATCTTCGCCGGGCCTGACGGAAGCGCCCAGGTCCGCGATTGCAAGGACGTGCCGGAGAGCGGCCTTCCACCCTGCGTCATCAAGCAGCGCCCGAAGGGCAGCTTCACCTTCACGAAATAGCTTAAGTCAGATCAGTTGGGCTTCGCGGGACCGCACTGGCGGGATTCCTTATACTCGCCATTCGCCGACTTCTCTTTGACCGTCGTGCAATTGCCTTGCTTGACCTCCTCGCGCCAGCTCCCGTCCGGATTCGTCACGCGATTGCCCTTGGGCACGCGCTGGCCATTCTTGAGGTCGTAGCTCCAGTCCTTCGGAGTCTGCTGCGGCGTCTGGGCTTGCTGAGCAGCCGCATGGGCCGCCGTCGCTCCGAACGCGACCGCGCCGACGATCAGCACATATTTTGCAGCGCTCTTCATCACACTACTCCTCAGGGTCCCTTTTACGCCCGCCGAGCTTAACCCGCGCTGACGCAAGTACCCGATCCGGAACGGCTTTTCGCCGATTCCGTGAGTCCAATGCGGGAATTTGGGTCGCCGAGCGCAATGCTCCGGCGAAGGGGATTAGCCCTGGCGAGCTTTGAACCGGCGGTTCGTCTTGTTGATGACGTAAGTACGGCCGCGGCGGCGAATCACCCGGCAGTCACGGTGGCGCGACTTCAGCGACTTCAAACTATTGCGAATCTTCATGGCCGGGCGCCTGCTCGTGTCTCGTATCTCAGGTTGTTGGATTGGTCCGTTGAACCGGCGGCCCACCTAGAGAGAGCACCGCCGCAAGTCAAGGCGGGAGCGGCACTTAGCGGCAGCTTTGCCGTTGTGGCGTAATGGCGCTCGACACGCTGCTGTTCCTCATCGGCCTCGCGCTTGCCGTGATGACCCTGACCGACGTCTTCCAGACGGTCGTGGTTCCCGGCGGAAGCAAGGCGTCCCTGCGTGTCGCGAAACGGCTGGTGTGGGCACTGCTCCCGGTGTGGAAAGCGTTCCGCGGCAAGCGGCACGGCCTGTCCGGAGCCTTCGCGCCGCTTGTGCTGGTCCTTTGTTTCATTGTCTGGATGAGCCTGCTCGCGCTCGGCTTCGGACTCATGTCCTACGCGGTCAGGGATCGCTTCGAGCCCCCACTGAAAAGCCTCTTCGACGCCATCTACATGGTCGGCAGCTCGCTCGTCACCATCGGCGTCAGCGAGGAAAATGCGCTCGGCTTTGGGCGCTGGCTAATCCTTGCCGCCGGCTTCTGCGGGCTCGCGGTCATGACCATGGCGGTGACCTACCTTCTGGAAGTGCAGGGCAGCGTTTCGAAGCGCGACATCGGAATCATCAAGCTCAACACCGCCGCGGGCCAGCCCCCATCGGCCGTGACCTTGCTGCAGCGCTTCGCTGCGATCGGGAACAGCGATGAGCTGCTTCGAGTGCTTCGCGATGGCCGCGACTGGTGCGCCACGGTGCGCCAGAGCCATTCCAATCACCCGTCCTTGATCTACTTCCAGTCAGTCGGAACCGGATCGGGCTGGCCAGCCGCCCTCGGGGCGCTTCTCGATCTGGCCCTGATCAGCGAATATTGGCTCGACGATCGATCGCTCGACGGCGCTGCCGTGTTGCTCCGCGACGAGGGCACTCACATGGCCCACGAGCTCGCCGAGGTCATTGGTCTCAGCCCTGTCGAACCCGCAAACGACGAAGCAGAACTGAAACAAGCGGCGGAGCAGCTTCGAAGCTCGGGCTACGCGATCCGTGCCGATATCGATTTTTCAAGAATGTCCGAGCAGCGCGCGGTTTATCGAAGTTGCGTCAATGCGCTGGCCGATCATCTAGGCAAGCCAACCACCGTCCTGGTTCGGCAGGACTAGTCGAGAAGCGTTCGCTCCCAGGCGAGGGCGTCGCCGACGATCCGATCGATGTCGGCGTAGGCCGGCCGCCAGTCGAGCGTCTCGAGCAGCCGCGCATTACCTGCGACGAGTTCGGGCGGATCGCCCGCTCGCCGGCCTTCGATGACACGCTGCACGGGGGTGCCGCTGGCTCGGTCCACAGCATCGAGAACTTCAAGGACCGAGAGCCCTTTGCCGTACCCACAGTTCATCACGAGATTCTCGTCCGGGTGGGCCACCAGCCATTCGAGCGCGGCAACATGCGCGGCGGCGAGATCACTGACATGGATATAGTCGCGGATGCAGGTGCCGTCCGCCGTCGGATAATCGGTTCCGTACACCGCAATCCGATCCCGTTTCCCGACCGCCGCTTCGCAGGCGACCTTGATGAGGTGCGTCGATCCCTTGCCGAGTTGGCCGGTGCGCCCCTCGGGATCAGCGCCGGCGACGTTGAAATAGCGGAGCGCGCCGTAGTTGAAGGGGTGCGCGGCGGACGCATCCTCGAGCATCCGCTCGGTCATCAGCTTCGAGGCGCCGTAAGGATTGATGGGCACCTTCGGATCATCCTCGTCGATCGGTACTCGCTCGGGCGCGCCGTAGGTGGCGGCGGTCGATGAAAAGAGGACGTGCTTCACGCCTGCCGCAACGGCCGCGCTGATCAAAGCGTGGGAAGCCAGCGTGTTGTTCGCATAATATTTGAGCGGCTGCTCGACCGATTCCGGAACGACGATCGACCCCGCGAAATGCATGATCGCTTCGATCCGCTCCTCCTCGAAGATGCGATCGACCAGCGAGCGATCGGCGACATTGCCCTCGTAGAACGGCACGTTGTCGGGAACGACCTGGCGCGATCCGTTGGACAGATCGTCGATGACCGCGACCGGCCATCCAGCGTCCTTCAAGGCAAGGACGGCATGGCTTCCGATATAGCCGGCGCCGCCGGTGACGAGGACTGGAACTTTAGTCATCTGAGGCACCCGCTACCCGAGGTCGGGACCAACTGCCAAGCGTCGCACAAGGTTGCGGGCGGGCGGATTTCGGCTATCAGGCGCCCGACTTTCCGCACAGCCGAGTAGCAACCATGGCACTTACCATTTCTAGCTCGTTCGACGCCGGCAATATCCGCGTCATCAGGCAGGACGATTCCAGCGCCGAGCTGGAGATCGCCAAGGACCACATGAGCGACTTCTACCAGTGGTTCTATTTCCGCGTATCGGGCGCGGCAGGCCGCGAGATCACGCTGAAGATTACCAATTGCGCAGGCTCGGCCTATCCGCATGGCTGGCCGGATTACAAAGGCGTGATGAGTCTCGACCGCGAGGCATGGGTCCGAATCCAGGGCACCAGCTACGCCGACGGCGTCCTGACGATGAAGCTGACTCCGCCGCAGGATGTCGTGTGGGTGGCTTATTTCGCGCCTTATTCGATGGAGCGGCATCACGACCTCGTGACCCAGACGGCTGCCCTCGAAGGCGTCGACTACCGCTCGCTCGGCAAGAGCCTCGACGGGCAGGACATGGATTGCCTGACCATCGGTGAGGGCCCGCTCAATGTCTGGCTCTACGCGCGTCAACATCCGGGCGAGAGCATGGCCGAATGGTGGATGGAAGGCGCGCTGGAGAAGCTGACCGACGAAGACGATCCCGTCTCCCGCGTCCTTCGCAAGCAATGCACTTTCCGCATCGTTCCGAACATGAATCCCGATGGATCGCGCCGCGGCCATCTCCGCACCAATGCAGTCGGCGCCAACCTCAATCGCGAGTGGCACGCGCCGACCGCGGAGCGCAGCCCCGAAGTCCTCTGCGTCCGCAACGCGATGGATGAGACCGGCATCGATTTCGCGATGGACGTCCATGGCGACGAGGCGATCCCCGCCAACTTCCTGGCGGGCTTCGAGGGCATCCCCTCATTCAGCGATCGCCAGCAGAAATTGTTCGAGCTGTTCAGCGAGACGCTCGAGCGCCTGTCGCCCGATTTTCAGCGCGAGCAGGGCTATGAAGTGCCGAAGCCGGGCGAAGCGAACATGAGCATGTCCACCACCCAGCTCGCCGAGCGCTACGGCTGCGTATCGATGACCCTGGAAATGCCGTTCAAGGACAATTTCAACCTTCCCGACGAAGTCTACGGCTGGTCGCCGCAGCGTTCGAAATATCTCGCTTACGCCTGCCTCGACGCGCTTCACGCGATCCTTCCGGAAATCAAGAAGGCGAGCGCCGAGCGCGATTCCGCGAAGCGCGAGAAGGTCGAAGCCTGATGCCGACGCTCGTGCTTCTGCGGCACGGGCAGTCGCAGTGGAATTTGGAGAACCGCTTCACGGGCTGGTGGGACGTCGATCTCTCGCCCGCCGGAGTCGATGAGGCTCGCGCCGCGGGGCAGCTGCTGAAGCAACATGGCTTCGATTTCGACTGCTGCTTCACCAGCGTGCTGACGCGCGCGATCCGAACGCTTCACCTGGTGCTTCACGAAATGGACCGGTTGTGGCTTCCGGTCACCAAGGACTGGCGCCTCAATGAGCGTCACTACGGCGGGCTGACCGGGCTCAACAAACAGGAGATGATCGACAAGGTCGGTGCCGAGCAGGTCAAGATCTGGCGCCGGTCGTTCGACATCGCGCCTCCGCCGTTACCCGATGACAGCCCGTACAATGTCAGCCGCGACCGGCGTTATGCCGGCGTTGAAGTGCCGGACACCGAGAGCCTCAAGGACACGATCGCGCGCGCCGTCCCTTATTATGAGGCGGAGATCGCGCCCGCCCTCAGCGCCGGCGAGCGCGTCCTCGTCGTCGCCCACGGAAATTCGATCCGCGGGATCATCAAACATCTTTCGAACATCGGCGACGAGGAAATCGTCGGACTGGAAATCCCCACGGGCAAGCCGATCGTTTATGAGCTTGCCGACGATCTTTCGGTCGTGCGTCGCCATTATCTGGGCGAAGTCGCCTAGGCTGCCTTGAGCCGATACATTTCCAGGTCAGCGCGGGCGAGCGCCGTTTCAGGCGTGTCGTCGGCGTGGATCGGGGCTGCGCCGATCGCGACGCTGAGCGGAAGCGTCTGCCCGGCGTGACTGAAATCGGATGCAGCGATCACGTCGACGAGGCGCCGCGCCGTTTCGCGCGCCATGTCTTCGTCGGAGTGGCCGAGGAGGATCACGAACTCATCGCCGCCGATTCGAGCCACAATATCGCTCTTCCGGACTCCGTCGACCAGCAGGCGTGCGACCTGGATCAGCGCCTCGTCGCCGGCCTGGTGGCCGAAGCTGTCGTTGATGATCTTTAACCCGTCGAGATCGACGAACAGGATCGCGGCCTTTTCCTGGTAGCGGCTGACGCGGTCGATCAGCCGCTCGAGCGCTCGCGTGAAGCCGCGCCGGTTCGGAAGTCCGACCAGGCTGTCCTCGTGAGCCAGCATGTCGAGCTGCTCGACGCGCTTCTGAAGCTGCGCGACCGTGTCACGAAGCTCGTTGATTTCGCTATTGAGCCGTTCGACGTCGGAGACGTCGGTCGCCTGATCAGACATTGCCCCCCGAGCCTTTGCCCTTGTCTGCATTCAGAGACATAGCGCGATTCCAAAGCCTTGAAAATGCAGGAACTTGGCCGGGACTCATCTCCCCGAAGACTCGCCACGGCCAAGCCCCGATTGCCTAGCCGGAATCGGCACCCTAAACGAGCCCGCTCAATTCCACTGGTTCAAGGCGGGACAATGGCTGCGCCGCTAGTCGGCATCATCATGGGGTCGAAGTCCGACTGGGAGACGATGCGCCATGCAGCTGAAACGCTGGAAGCGCTTGGCGTCGCCCACGAGACGAAGGTCGTCTCCGCGCACCGCACCCCCAAGCGGCTCTACGACTATGCCCATTCCGCCAAGGAGCGCGGGCTCAGGGTCGTCATCGCAGGTGCGGGGGGCGCGGCGCACCTTCCGGGCATGACCGCTTCGATGACCGCGCTTCCCGTTCTTGGAGTGCCCATCGAAACCCAGGCGCTGAAGGGCATGGATAGCCTGCTCTCCATCGTCCAGATGCCCGCGGGCGTTCCAGTGGGTACGCTTGCCATCGGCAAGGCGGGGGCGATCAACGCCGCGCTTCTCGCCGCCGCCATGCTCGCGACCAACGACGAAGCGCTCGGCTCGCGTCTCGAAGCGTGGCGCGAGAAGCAGACCGGATCGGTTGCCGAAACGCCCGAATGATCGTCGGTCCAGGCTCAACCATCGGAATCATCGGCGGCGGCCAGCTCGGCCGGATGCTGGCTGTGGCGGCGGCCCAGCTCGGCTACAAGTGCCACATCCTCGATCCCAACCCGATCGCTGCAGCAGCGCAGGTGTCGGCCCATTTCACCTGCGCCGCCTATGACGATCTCGGCGCGCTCCGCGAAATGGCCGACAGCGTCGTTGTCGCCACGTACGAGTTCGAGAATTTGCCGGTCGGCCCGCTCGAAGTGCTGGGCGACAAGCTCAATCCCTCGACCCGCTCGCTGGAAATCGCGCAGGACCGGGCGCGCGAGAAAGCCTTCATCGAAGAATGCGGCGGTCGGGTCGCTCCCTGGCGCGAAATCTCCGCCATCGATGGAGTCAATTCCGCGGTCGCCGAGCTCGGTTGCCCTATCGTGCTCAAGACGCGCCGCTGGGGCTATGACGGAAAGGGCCAGGCGTGGGTGCGCGCCGACGACGAAACCGCCAACGCCTGGTCCGCGATCGGCGAGGAAGCCGCTATCGCGGAAGCCGGAGTGGATTTCGTCGCCGAATTCTCGGTTATCGTCGCGCGCTGGGCCGACGGCCGCCACTGCTTCTGGGATTCAGCCCGGAATGAGCATGGCGGCGGAATCCTTCGCCGCTCCACCGTGCCATGCAGCGCCGAGGTCGCAGTTCAGATCGCCGAAGCGCGCGAGGCGGCGCTGCGGATCGCCGAAGCGCTCGACCACGTGGGCGTGCTGACTGTCGAGTTCTTCGCCAGCCGCGACGGTCCGGTCGTCAACGAGATCGCGCCCCGCGTCCACAACAGCGGCCATTGGACGATCGAAGGGGCTGTCACCTCGCAATTCGAGCAGCACATCCGCGCGATCTGCGGCCTTCCGCCAGGCTCGACCGACCTGGTCGGGAGCGGCGCGGTCATGAACAATCTAATCGGCGACGAAGTGCACGGCTGGGCTGAACTTGTCGCCCAGCCCGACCTCCACGTCCACATTTACGGCAAGGGCGAAGCCCGCCCCGGCCGCAAGATGGGCCACGTGACTCGCGTCGCGCCCTAAGGCGCCTTTACCACCTCGATCGGCATCCCGAGCGCGTCGAGCTGCGGTTTCACCTTCGCGGCATCGCCGATCACGACCCAGGTCAGCTTCGACGGATCGATCGCCGCCTTGGCCGCGGCGTCTAAGTCGGCCGCCGTCAGCGCGCGGTACCGGCTGGCGAGCGTCTCGTAATAATTGTCGGGACGGTGATAGAGCAGGTTTGCGGACATCGCTCCCATCAGTGCCGAGCTCGTCTCGAAATTGCCGGGAAGCTCGCGAACAGATCCATCGATGGTTCGGGAAAGCTCCTCGGCCGTGACGCCCTTCCCGCCCAGGAACGCGCTGATGTCGTCTCGCAGCGCGGCGATCGACGGGCCGGTCTGGTCGGTCTGGACCGGCGCGTAGATCAGGAACGGCACCTGATGCTGCGGCCGGCTGATGAAGCTCGATACGCCATATGACCAGTGCCTGGTCTCGCGCAGGTCCGAATTCAGCCTCGACAGGAAAGAGCCGCCGAGCACCTCATTCGACTGGGTGAGTGCAACCAGTTCGTCGGTGCCCTGGAGCGGCAGGATCTGGCCGGCGAAGATCAGCGACTGCGGGGTATTCGGCCGGTCGATCAGCATGATCTTCGCCGTCTGCGGCGGAATCGGCACGGTGAAATTCTTCACCGGCTTGGGGCCCGTCGCGCGCCAGTCGCCGAAGCTCTTCTCGAGCAGCGGCGTGATCTTTGCCAGCGTCGTATCGCCGACCACCAGGATGGTCGCATTGTCGGGCCGCAGCCACGCATTGTGAAAGGCGTTGAGGTCAGCGGACGTGAGCTTGGCGACCGCCGCGGGGTCGCCGCTTCCACTGAACGGAACGCCGTACGGATGGTCCTTGCCGTAGAGAATCGGCGGCAGGGTCCGAAGCGCGATTCCGACCGGCTGTTTCGCTTCCTCGGCGATCGACGCCAGCTGCTGGCCGCGCACCCGGTCGACCTCGGCGGGAGCGAAGGCGGGCCGGCGCACGATATCGGACATCAGATCGAGCGACTGGGCGAGGTTGGGTGTGAGCGCCGACAGATAGACGCTCGACCGGTCCATGCTCGGAGAGGCCGAAATGTTAGCGCCGAGATTCTCTTTCGCCCGCGCTATTTCGACCGAACTATATTTGTCGGTTCCCTCGTCGAGCATGCCGAGCATGAATGCCTGCGTGCCGAGCGCATTCTTCGGGTCCGACGCATTCCCCGCATCGAACTGGATCGCGACGCGGACCACCGGAACCGCCGAGCGATGCGCGAACAGCACCGGGATTCCGTTCGACAGAGTTGCATGCTCGATCGTCGGGAAGACCAGGTCGGCAATCTGCCCGACCGGCGGAAGTTTCGAGCGGTCGAGATGGTCTGTATTCGCAGTCGCGACGGACTTCGTCGCAGCGGTCACCTTGGCTCCGACGCCCTTGGCGGCAGTATCGCCCGCAAGCTTCGATTCCTCGTACGGATCGCGTTTCCCCGGAGCGAGCGTGAAAGCGAACACGGGACGCGAGAGCCACTTCTTCGCGGCAGCCTGGACCTGCGCCGGCGTGAGCGCCGCCTCTTCCTCCAGCTCCTTCTTGTAGAAGCCGGGATCGTTGGCGAACACCGCGCCCTGCGCCAGCGCCACCGCCTTGCCGCCGAACCCGCCGACCGATTCGAGTCCGCGGATCGTCGAAGCGACATCGCCCGTCTTCGCCCGCTTCAGCTCGTCGGCGGTCGGCCCGTTCTTGATGAAGTCGGCTAGGATCGCGTCGACCTGCTTGCCGACCAGCGCCGGATCGACGCCCGGCTTGACCGTCGCCTGGATCGTGAACTCGCTGGTCCGCTCGTGCGCGTCAACATAGGCCGACACGTCGACCGCGGTCTTCTTGTCGCGCACCAGTTCATTATCGAGCCGCGAGCTCGCTAGCCCTCCGAGCACGCTCGCCGCCATCTCAAGCTCGGTCTCGTCCTTTGCCGTCACTCCCGGCACCGCCCACATTCGGAAGATGGTCGTATTGGCGACCTCGTCGTGGAAGACCTTGGTGACCGGGGCCTTCAGCGTCGGCACCGTCGCCGCGGCGGGATTAGACTTGGGTCCGGCCGGGATTCCGCCGAAATATTTCTCGACCAGCGGCTTGGCCTCGGCCTCGGTGATGTCGCCCGCGAGCACCAGCACCGCGTTGTTCGGCCCGTAGTGGTTGCGGAACCAGTCCTTCACCACGTCGAGGCTCGCATGGTCGAGGTCGGTCATCGAACCGATCACCGTGTGGTGATACGGATGCCCCGCCGGATAGAGCGTCTGCTGGATCGAATATTGGAGAAGCCCGCCCGGCTGGTTGTCGTCGCCGCGCTTCTCGTTCTGGACGACGCCGCGCTGGATATCGAGCTTCTTCTGGGTGACTGCGGGAAGCAAATAGCCCATGCGGTCGCTTTCCATGAACAAGGCCCGCTCGAGCGCAGCCTTCGGCACCGTCTCGAAATAGTTCGTCCGGTCCTCGTTCGTCGTCCCGTTGAGGTCGGTCGCGCCGATCGATTGCATCGGACCGAACCAGCTGGTGTCGCTATGCTCGGAGCCGCCGAACATCAGATGCTCGAAGAGATGCGCAAAGCCCGTGCGCCCGCCGGGCTCGTCCTTCGATCCAACATGGTACCAGACCGACAGCGCGACGATCGGCGCCTTGTGATCTTCATGCACCACGACCCGGAGGCCGTTCTTCAGCGTGAAAGTCGAATAGGGAATCGACACGTCCTTGACGAGCGCCGAGACGGGCGCGCCCTGCGGAAGCTCCGCTGCAAATACTGGTGGCGTGAGGACAGTCGCGGCGGCGAGCAAAGCGAACTTGCTGAGATGACGCATCAGCTTGAATCTCCGGCTGAAAAATTCGGCGAAAGCCGACCTTAACGCCGGTTGGGCCATGCGCAATGCCGTTCCCCGGCGAAGGCCGGGGCCCAGGGCAGGCGAAGCCTGCTTGTCCTCCCAGTCTTGAAGGCCAAAGGCCGCTGGACCCCGGCCTTCGCCGGGGCACATGTCACTCGAACTCCACGATCACCTGGTCGACGGCGACGCTGTCGCCGGCCTTGGCCGGAGTCGCCTTGACCGTCGCCGCCTTGGGCGCTCGGAGGATATTCTCCATCTTCATGGCTTCCATGACGGCGACCGGCTGGCCGGGCTCGACCTTGTCGCCGACCGCGACGTCGAGCTTGGTCAGCAAGCCCGGCATCGGCGCGAGAAGCAGCCGCGACAGGTCCGGCGCGGGCTTGTCGATCATGAATTTCGACAAATCGGCGACGTGGGGCGACAGCACCTGCACCTTGTGCGTGGCGCCGCGGGTCTGGAGCTCCCAGTTGCGTCCGACCCGGCGCACCTGGACGATCCGCTTGCGTCCGTCGACGATCACGGTCAGCAGCCGCTGCCCCGGCGTCCAACGCCCGACGATGTCCATCAAGTCGCCGTCGTCGGTCACCGCCAGCGTGCCGCCCTTGTAGGGCTTGATCCGCACGCGGTGCGTCGGACCGCCGTCGACCTTCACGATCCTTTCGCACGGGAAATAAGGCCGCTCGCCGAGCTGGTCGCTGATCTCCGCCGCCCGCTCGTCGCTGATCACCGAAACCATCCCGGCGATGGCGGTCAGGTCCTCGATCAGCTGCTCGTCCGCCCGCGCGCCTTCGAAGCCCTCGGGATATTCGTCGGCGATGAAATCAGTCGCGAGGTCGCCTTTGCGAAAACGCGGGTGCTGCATCAGCGCGGACAGGAAATCGACATTGTCGCTGATGCCGTCGATCACGAACTGATCGAGCGCGTCCACCTGCGCGTCGATCGCCTCGATCCGCGTCGGCGCCCAGGTGATCAGCTTGGCG
>Ga0207657_10003122_pt1 | contig 17709 bp, 16 predicted proteins | sample KBSC33metaG_FD_184316 | JGI IMG/M metagenome (GOLD analysis project Ga0207657, IMG submission 184316) | Corn rhizosphere microbial communities from Kellogg Biological Station, Michigan, USA - KBS C3-3 metaG (SPAdes) (version 2) | ecosystem: Host-associated > Plants > Roots > Rhizosphere > Soil ... | reverse complement strand
GGAGCGGATCGGGCCGCTCGTCGAGGTCAGGATCGCGGATCTAGGGCAGCAGCAGAGCTGAGGATCGCCTCGATCCGCTCCGCCTGGCGGTGGACGTCGTGCGCCGCCGTCGCTTCGCGGGCCGCGAGGTTCGGGCACGGCAGCGCCACGGCCTGCTCGAGCCCGCGCGCGAGAGCATCGACGTCGAGCGGGTCGACGAGCACGCCGGCTTCGGGCGGGACGAACTCCGGCGGCCCTCCGATCCGGGTGGCGACGACCGAGCGGCCGCAGGCCATCGCCTCCAGCAGCGCCTGGCCGAGCGGCTCGACCAGGCTCGGCTGGGCGAGGACCCGGCTCTCCGAGAGGAGCCCCGGGATCTCGTCGTGCGGCACCCGCCCGAGCAGGCGGACGCGCTCGCGTCCCTCCAGCCTCGGCCGGAGCGGCCCGTCGCCGACGAAGGTGAGCGTTCCCTCCTCGAGGCGCGCGAAGGCGTCGGCGAGCCGGACGACGTTCTTCCGCTCGTCGAGCGCTCCGACGCAGAGGAAGCCGGGGGGCCCGGCCGGCGGCTCGGTGACCGTAAAACGCTCGCGGTCGACGCCGCTCGACACGACCGCCACCTTCCCGCGCGCTTCGGGCAGTTTCGTCTCGAGCTCGCGGCGGAGATAGTCGGAGACGCAGATCACCGTCGCCGCGCGCCGCACCACGAGCCGGGTCGCAGCCGCGACGCCCGGGATCGCGCCGATGTTCCGGACGTCCCTCCCGTGCGCGGTGACGACGAGCGGAGCGCCGCCCGCGAGAGCGGCGATCAGGCCGGAAGGTACGAGGAAGTGCGCGTAGACCACGTCCGGCCGGCTCGCGGCGCGCGCCCGGCGCGCGAGAGTCAGATAGCGGAGCTTCCCGCCGGAGCGAGTGTCGAGGACGGCCCGCTCGATCTCGTGGCCCCTCTCCACGAGCTCACGCTCGACCTGCGCGACGAACGTCCCGAGGTCCGGTGCGTCGGGCCCCGGGTACATCTGCGAGACGAGCAGGATGCGCACGGGGCCAGCGTACGCGGGCCCACCGGCGCCGGAGGCGCCGGTGTTTTCGGCCGGGCGTCGGCGGCTCTGCCGCCGACGCTTCCAGCCACTGCGCGCTTCAGGTTGTTGCGGCGCTGCGGACGGCCTCGACGACGAAGTCGGAGCGTCCCTCGAAGAGCAGATCGAGCAACCGCTTCGCGCCGAGCAGGCCGGCGGGACGCCTGAGCAGCGCGAGGAGCCGCGTCTCGTCGAGGCCCGCAGCGCGGGCCGCCTTCACTGCCTCGCGCACGCCGGCCGGGATCGAGCCGCCCGGGCCGAACTGCCAGGCCGGATACAGCCATTCGCCCTCGTCGCGGACCGCGAAGAGCTCGCCGCGGTCGCGCAAATGCTCCATCTCGTGCTGGCTGACGCCGAGCCGGCTAGAGAGCCAGGAGCCAGGAAGCGGGGTGGTTGGGACGTCGTGCAACATGTGGAGCTCCTTCGTCGGTTCAGCGGACGTTCGCACCATCGCGGCCGGCGCTTAATTTCTGCTTGAGGCGTGATTCAAGGGGGACGAGCATCGAGTTCCGCATCCTGGGATCGGTCGAGGCGGTCGGGGACGACGGCCCGATCGCGCTCGGCGCGCCGAAGCAACGTGCCCTGCTCGTCCTGCTCTTGCTCAACGCGAACACCGTCGTCTCGCGGGACCGGCTCGTGGACGCGCTCTGGGGAGCCGATCCGCCGCGCTCCGCGGTCTCCTCGCTCCAGGTGTACGTGCACGGGTTGCGACGAGCGCTAGGGGCGGAACGGATCGAGCGGCACGGGACCGGCTACCGGCTCCAGCTCGATCCGGCGGAGCTCGACCTCAGCCGGTTCGAGCGGCTCGTCGAGACGGCAGCCGCCGCACTCGCCGCCGGCCGGGCGGCGGAAGCGGCGGAGGATCTCGGACGCGCCCTCGCGCTCTGGATCGGCGCACCGCTCGCAGACCTCGCCGGCGAGCCCGTCCACGAGGCCGAGACGGCGCACCTCGAGGAACGGCGCCTGCGCGCGCTCGAGCTGCGCAACGACGCCGAGCTCGAGCTCGGGCGACACAACGAGCTCGTGCCCGAGCTGGAGGGGCTGATCTCGGCCGAGCCCTACCGCGAGCGTTTTCGGGTGCAGCATGCGCTGGCGCTCTACCGCTCCGGCCGGCAGGTGGACGCGCTCGCAGCGTGCCGAGCCGCGCGGGAGCTGCTCGTCGAGGAGCTCGGCGTCGACCCGGGCCCGGAGCTGCAGGAGCTCGAGCGGCGGATCCTGCGCCACGATCCTGCGCTCGCCGCGCCGGACGCCCCCGCGCCGGCTCGCCTCCGGCTCCCGACCCCGCCGACTCCGCTGGTTGGCCGCCGCCTGGAGGTGGCTGCGGTCTGCGCGCTGCTGCGGCGGCAGGAGGTGCGCCTCGTCACGCTCACCGGGCCCGGCGGCGCGGGAAAGACCCGGCTCGCGCTCGCCGCTGCGGCCGAGCTCGGGCCGGAGCTCGCCGACGGCGCCGTCTTCGTCGGCCTCGCCGCGATCCGCGATCCGCGGCTGCTCGGACCCGCTATAGGCGAGGCGCTCGGCGCGACCGAGACCGCCGAGGGCGTCGAGGAGGTCCTCGCGGCGCACCTCGGCGACCGGAGCATGGTGCTGGTGCTCGACAACCTGGAGCAGCTCGTGCCGGGTGTCGAGCTCGTCTCCCGCCTGCTGGCGGCCGCGCCGCGGCTGCTCGTGCTCGCGACGAGCCGCACACCGCTCCGGCTCGCCGGCGAGCACGAGTACCCGGTGCCTCCGCTCGAGCTACCGGAGACGGCCGCGCACTCGAGCTTCGAGCAGCTGGCCGCGAACGACGCCGTCCGCCTCTTCGCTGCCCGCGCCGGCGCCGTCGACCCGGAGTTCCAGCTCGACGAGGGCAACGCCGCGGCGGTCGCGGAGGTGTGTGCGAGGCTCGACGGCCTGCCGCTGGCGATCGAGCTCGCGGCGGCACGCTCGAAGCTGCTGCCGCCCGAGACGATGAGCCTGCGTCTCGACCGCGCGCTCGACCTGCTCGTCGGCGGCGCGCAGGACCTGCCCGGACGCCAGCGGACGCTGCGGGCGACGCTCGAGTGGAGCCACGGCCTCCTGAGCGAGGACGAGCGGGTGCTCTTCGCGCGACTCGCCGCCTTCGCGGGCGGCTGGACCCTCGACGCCGCCGAAGCTGTCTGCGGCGGGAACGGCCTCGACGTCTTCGAGACCCTCGCCTCGCTCGTCGACGAGAGTCTCGTACGCCCCCTGCGGCGGCCGACGGGCGAGCCGCGCTTCACGATGCTCGAGACGATCCGCGAGTACGCGGCGGAGCTGCTCGAGGCTTCAGGCGACGGGGAAGCCGTGCGCCGCCGCCACTGCGAGTACATCCTGGCGCGGGTGGAGGAGGGCGCGGCGGCGTGGCACGCAGGGGCCGAGCCCGACGTGTCCCTGTTCCCGATCCTCGCCGAGGAGCACGACAACCTGCGCGCGGCGTTGAGGTGGGCGGCGGCAGCGGGCGAGCTCGAGCTCGAGGTGCGCCTCGCAACGGCCGCGCGCTGGTGGTGGGTCGTACGAGGCCACTTGAGCGAGGGTCGCCGCTTCTTCGACGGCGTGTTCGAGCACACGGTCGGCGGGCCGAAGGAATTACGCGCGCAGGCCCTCGTACAAGGCGCCATCTTCCCCTTCCGGCAGGGCGACCTGAGGCTCACCGCAGACCTCCTGCAGGAGAGCCTCGACCTCTACCGCGAGCTCGGGGACGAGGAGGGGATCGCCCGTTCCACCGCCGAGCTCGGCAGCATTGCGATCGCCGAGGGAAACCTCGACCGCGCGGCGGAGCTCTACACGGAGGCAGTCCCGCTGTTCCGCAGGCAGGGCCATCTGGGCCGCGTGGCGGCGAGCCTCGGGAACCTCGGCACGATCGCGCACATGCAGGGCGACTACGCGACTGCCGTCGTCTACCACGGCGAAGCGGTCGAGCTGGCGAAAGCGTCCGGCGACATCGACGGGGCGGCAGTCAACTTGCACAACCTCGCCCGCTCGGAGCTCGCCCTCGGCCGCGCCGGGCCCGGGCTCGAGGCGTTGCGCGAGAGTCTCGCCATCGCTCGCCAGCTCGGCTACCGGGAAGTGATCGCGTACGGCCTCGGCGGCCTCGCCGAAGTCGCGATGGTCGAGGGCGACCCCGAGCGCACCGCCACGATGCTCGGCGCGTCGGAGCAACTCTTTGGCGAAATCGGGGCGGTGCCTAGTCCGGACGACGTGCAGACGCGAGAGCGGATCGCCGCCTACGCCGTCGAGCAGCTCGGCGCGGAGCGGACCGCCGAGCTGCAGGCAGAGGGAGCAGCGCTCGACGTCGAGGAGTTGCTCGAGGACGTAGCCTCCCGGGCATGAGCGACTACACGATCGTCAACCTCGGCGACGTCGAGAACGTCGCCCCCAGGTTCCAGATGCCCGAGGGGATGGACGTCCGCTTCCCGAAGCGGCAGCTCGGGTGCACAATCGGCGGCGTCGGCGTCGAGAAGCTCCCGCCAGGCGTGCGTACGCCGTTCGGCCACACGCACACCGAGCAGGAGGAGCTTTACGTCATCGCCGAGGGCTCGGGCCGGGTAAAGATCGAGGACGAGGTGCACGACCTCCGGACCTGGGACATCGTGCGCGTCGGCCCGAACACGATGCGGAACTTCGAAGCGGGGCCGGACGGAATCACGTTCATCGCCTTCGGCGCGCCGATCGCGGAGGAGAACGACGGCGAGATCGTGCCGGGCTGGTGGACCGACTAGGCGCGCGCCCGCACCGCGTCGTACATCCCCCACTCCTCGCGCAGCGCCTCGCAGATCTCGCCAACGGTGCAGCGCGCTCGCAGCGCCTCGCGCATCGGCGGCAGCAGGTTCGCGTCGCCGCGCGCCGTCTCGCGCACCGCCGCGACGGCCGCAAGTGCCTCTTCTCCGTTCCGTTCCGCGCGCACCCGCGCGGTCCGCTCGAGCTGTCGCCGCTCCGCGGCCGGGTCGATCTGCAGGAGCTCGATGCGTTCGCCCGACTCCTCCTCGAACGCGTTCACCCCGACGATGACGCGCTCGCCCGCCTCGACCTGCTGCTGGAACTCGAACGCGGCGCGCTCGATCTCCTCCTGGACGAAGCCCGACTCGACGGCCGCGACGGCGCCGCCCACCTCGTCCACCCGCTCGATCAGCTCCCAGGCCCGCGCCTCGAGCTCGTCCGTCAGCGCCTCGACGTAGTAGGAGCCGCCGAGCGGGTCGGCGGTGTCGATCGTTCCGGCCTCGGCGGCGATGATCTGCTGCGTGCGCAGCGCAATGTGCGCCGCGTGTTCGCTCGGCAGGGCGAGTGCCTCGTCGTAGCTGTTGGTGTGGAGGCTCTGCGCGCCGCCGGCGATCGCCGACAGCGCCTGGATCGCGACGCGGACGATGTTGTTCTCCGGCTGCTGCGCCGTCAGCGTCGAGCCGCCGGTCTGGGCGTGGAACCGGAGCGCGAGCGCACGCGGGCTCGTCGCGCCGAAGCGCTCGCGCATGATCCGCGCCCACAGCCGCCGCGCCGCCCGGAACTTCGCCACCTCCTGGAAGAAGTCGTTGTGAGCGTTGAAGAAGAAGGACAGGCGCGCGCCGAACTCGTCGGGCGACAGACCCGCCTCGACCGCCGCGGTGCAGTAGGCGATTCCGTTCGCGAGCGTGAAGGCGAGCTCCTGCACGGCGGTCGAGCCCGCCTCCCGGATGTGGTAGCCGCTGATCGAGATCGTGTTCCAGCGCGGGATCCGCTCGGCGCAGTAGGCGAACAGATCGGTCGTGAGCCGCATCGAGGGCCGCGGCGGGAAGATGTAGTTCCCGCGGGCGATGTACTCCTTGAGGATGTCGTTCTGGACAGTCCCGCGGAGCGCTTCCGGCGCCACTCCCTGCTCCTCGGCCACCAGCTCGTACAGCAGGAGCAGGAGCGCGGCCGGCGCGTTGATCGTCATCGAGGTCGAGACCTCTCCGAGCGGAATCCCGTCGAGCAGGATCTCCATGTCGGCGACCGAGTCGATCGCCACGCCCGTGCGGCCGACCTCGCCGAGTGCGCGCGGGTCGTCGGAGTCGTAGCCGAGCTGGGTCGGCAGGTCGAAGGCGATCGAGAGGCCGGTCTGGCCGCGCTGGAGGAGATAGCGGTAGCGCGCGTTCGACTCCTCGGCCGAGGCGAAGCCGGCGTACTGGCGGATCGTCCACGGCCGCCCGCGGTACATGTCCGGGTACGGCCCGCGGGTGAAGGGGTATTCGCCCGGCGGCTCGAGCCCGCGCGGCGCGTCGGCGGCCGTGTAGACGGGCTTTACCTCGATGCCCGACTCGGTGCGCCGGTCGCCGCTCTGAGCCACGCATCAGATCGTAAGGACTACGCCGCGGGGTGGCACCGCGAGCGCACCGGCCGCACGCTATGTGCGACCGGCACGCTCGCCGCCCGCGGAGGGGCGGGCAGAGGCGAGAGATGGTCCGCCCACGCGCGGAGAGCCGCGGCGGCTCCCGTGCGGAGGCTTCCGGGACCGCGCAGCCGCTCGGCGGCGGCGACGGCCTCGCGCCCACGGCGGTCCGTCGTATAGAGGTCGAAGAACTCGGGCGGCTGGGGGATCATCGTGCGAACTCCTTCTGTTCGATGAATCTCGCTGGTTCGAAACTTATCGAACGGAATAGGCACCTGTCAAGCAAAAATGGCGAAAAAGCGGTACCATCGTGGTAGAGATTCGATGACAATCGAAAACGCCCAGCCCCCACGTCCCGCCCAGAAGCCTCGCGTCGTCGACGTTTCCCGCCCCGGCGGCCAGGCCCTCGCCGTGGAGATCGACGCCGCCGAGGGCGCCGAGCTGCTCCTCAGCATCGCGACATTGCTCGCGGAGGATGATCGCGACACCTACGAGCTAGGAGCGGCCCGGATCGACGAGCTCCGGACGGGCGCCCCGACCGATCTGCTCGAGGCCGCCGCCGAGCTCCTGCCGGAGAAGTCGGCGTCGCAACTGCTCGGGCTGGTCTACACGACGCCGAAGCCACGCACGGCCTCGGCGTTCCTCGAGCATCTCGCCGCGACCGATCCCGTCGAGATCCGCCTGCACATGCTCGGCTACTACGGCGGTCACCACATCGTCGAGGGGGACATGCTCCGTCGCGCGGCGGAGGGAGACGCCGCGGCGGTCGGCGAGGTGCTCGAGGCGTACTCGGAGTACATCGACCCCGACAAGTGCGCCAAGGCGGAGCGGGTGCTCGGCACCGAGCCGGCCGAGGGCAAGCGCGCGCTCCTCGAGGTCGTCGCCGGCTGGTACGAGCACGTGCTGCCCGCAATGGCGCCGGCCGACCCGACGCTCGCCGAGCGGGACGCCGAGGCGAAGCGCGAGCTCGTGAAGTCGGTTCCTCCCGAGCAGGTCGTCGAGCGGCTAGCACCGGGCATCCAGTGGGCGCCAGGCCCCGCGATCGACCGCGTCGTCCTCTTCCCCGCCTACTCGCCGCGCCCTTGGGTCTACATGAGCGAGTACAAGCGCGTGAAGATCTTCTGCTACCCGATCACCCTCGACCGCGAGCGGTCGGCCGGGGATCCGGCGGATCTCGTCCGCATCTACAAGGCGCTCGGCGACGAGAGCCGGCTGAAGCTGCTGAAGCGGCTGCAGGACGGGCCGATCTCGCTCGGCGACGCGGCGAAGGAGATCGGCCTCGCAAAGTCGACCACGCACCACCACCTCGCGATCCTGCGCCAGGCCGGCTTCGTGCTGATCCAGGAAGGCGACGACACCTACAGGCTCCGCCCCGACCTGCGCCCGGAGCCCGGCGCGCTGCTCGAGAGCTACCTCGGCACCTGAGCCCGCAGGCAAGATCAGGGCGTGCGCGTCACTGTCCGCCTCTTCGCCGGCCTGCGGGAACGCACCGGCCGTGCGCGGCTCGAGCTCGACGACGTCGCGCGCGTCGCGGATGTCTGGCCGGCGCTCGATCTCGGGGAGGAGCCGCCGGGCCTCCTCTACGCCGTCAACCGGGAGTACGTCGAACGCGGGCACGAGCTCGCGGACGGCGACGAGGTGGCGCTCATCCCACCCGTCTCCGGAGGCTCCTACCGCCTGGTCGAAGGGCCGCTCGACGTCGCCGCCGTGCTCCGCGAGGTCGAGGCCCCCGAGGCCGGCGCGGTCGCGAGCTTCGTCGGCACCGTCCGCCGGAGCTCGCGCGGGCGCGACGTCCTGCACCTCGAGTACGAGGCCTACGAGGAGATGGCCGAGGAGATGCTCGCCCGCCTGGGCGACGAGCTCACCGAGCGCCACGGTCTGTGCGCAGTCGCCGTACACCACCGATTCGGGCGGGTCGAGATCGGCGACGCGAGCGTCGTCATCGCCGTCTCCGCGCCACACCGGTCGCCTGCCCTCGATGCGTGCCGTGAGGCGATCGAGACGCTCAAGACGACGATCCCGCTCTGGAAGAAAGAGGTCTACGTGGGCGGCGAGGAATGGATCGGGAGAGGCTCGTGAGCACTCGGGCCGAGCAGGAGCGCGGGCTCGCTCGCCGTTCCCGCGAGCTCGCCGTGCCGATCGTGACGTTTGCCGCCTCCTTCGTCGCGTTCTCGATCGGGTTCGGCGACTGGAGGTTCGGGCTCGGCTTCGTCCTCCTCATCCTCGTGCACGAGCTCGGCCACGTCTTCGAGGCGAGGCGCCAGGGGCTACGCGCCACCCTGCCGACCTTCATCCCGGGCTTCGGGGCCTACGTCAGACACGAGCTGAATCTGTCACCGTGGCGGAACGCGCTCATCTCGCTCGCGGGGCCGCTGGCCGGCGGGCTCGGCGCCGCGGCGGTCTGGGCGGTCGGCTCGGCACGCGACTCGCACCTGCTGGTCGAGCTCGCCTACTTCGGGTTCTTGCTGAACGCCGTGAATCTGGTTCCGGTCGGCTTCCTCGACGGCGGCGCAGCCTGGCGCTCGATCTCCGAGACGTGGCGGCGGCCGTCCATCCGCTACGAGAACGGCGTCCCGGTGGAGGCCTCCGCTCCGGAGCGCAATCGCGCGGTCCAGCTCGTGGTGCTCTACGTGCTCCTCGTCGTGGTGCTCGTGGCGTGCGTCCTCGCGACCCGGCAGAGCGAGGCGTTCTGATGAGGGACCGCGAAGTCCTCAAGACTCACGACTCGCTCGATCGCCTCCGGACGAACTCGGAGGAGATCGGTCACGAGTTCCTGGCGGGTTTCGAGGCCGTGGAGAAGATCGACCGCCCTGCCGTCTCCTGCTTCGGGTCGGCGCGCGCCTCGGAAAGGTCGCGACCGTACGAGGTCGCGCGCGAGACGGCGCGGCTGTTCGCCGAGGCGGGCTGGGCCGTCGTCACGGGCGGCGGGCCGGGCGTGATGGAGGCGGCGAACCGCGGCTGCCGCGAGGGCGGCGGGCTCTCGGTCGGCTTCGGGATCGAGCTGCCGCACGAGCAGCGGATGAACGACTACATCGACCTCGGGCTGGTCTTCGATCACTTCTACGCCCGCAAGACGATGTTCGTGAAGGCGGCCGAGGGCTTCTGCGTCTTCCCCGGCGGCTTCGGCACGGCCGACGAGCTGTTCGAGTCGCTGACCCTGATCCAGACCGACAAGGTGCTCCACTTCCCCGTCGTCCTGCTCGGCGAGGCGTACTGGACGCCCCTGCTCGAATGGGTGCGCCGCAGCGCGCTCGCCGAAGGGATGGTCTCGGCCGAGGATCTCGCGCTGCTCACCCTCACCGACGACCCGCGTGTCGCGCTCGAGACGGTGCTCGACGCCTTCAGCGCCGGAGACGGTGCAGGGACCCCGCACGAGCCGCACAAGCACGACGCGCAGTAGCGTTCGCGGTCATGGAGCTCCGCGACCTGCCCTCGGTGGATGAGCTCGCGAGCGAGGCCGGCGATCCACTCGCGGTCGACGCCGCCCGGGTCGTGATCGACCGGGCGCGGGAGGAGATCCAGGCCGGGGCGGATCCCGGCGACCTGGCGGCACGTCTGCGCGAGGAGCTGGCCGACGCGCGGCGGCCGCGCCTGCAGCGGGTGCTCAACGCAACGGGTGTGGTCGTCCACACGAACCTCGGCCGCGCACCGCTCGCCGAGGAGGCGGTCGAGCGGGTCGCCGAAGCCGCGCGCGGCTACTCGAACCTCGAGTACGACCTGGTCGAGGGAGCCCGTGGCTCGCGCCAGGACCACGTCGCCGCGATCCTGCGCCGGCTGACCAGCGGGGAGGCGGCGCTCGTCGTCAACAACAACGCCGCTGCCGTCCTCCTGGCGCTCGCCGCGCTCGCGGAGGGACGCGAGGTCGTCGTCTCCCGCGGTGAGCTGATCGAGATCGGCGACGGCTTTCGGATCCCCGACGTCCTCGCGCGCTCCGGCGCGCGGCTGGTCGAGATCGGGACGACGAACCGGACGCGCGCCGCCGACTACGAGCGCGCGATCGGGCCGGAGACGGCCGTCATCCTGCGGGTCCATCAGTCGAACTTCCGCGTCGTCGGCTTCGAGGAGCGGCCCCGGCTCGAGGAGGTGGCCGCCGTCGCGCGGAAGCACGGCCTCCCGGTCGTCGACGACCTCGGTTCGGGACATGTCTCACCTAGTAACACTGTGTTACTAGGTCAGAAGGAGCCCACGGCGCGGGAGTCGCTCGCGGCGGGCGCCGATCTCGTCTGCTTCTCGGGCGACAAGCTGCTCGGCGGGCCGCAGGCCGGGATCGTGCTCGGGCGCGCGGAGCTCGTCGAGCGCCTGCGCCGGCATCCGCTCCAGCGCGCGCTCCGCATCGACAAGCTCTCGCTCGCCGCGCTCGAGGGGACGCTCCTCCTGCACCTCGAGACGCCGGAGCGAATCCCAGTCCTGCGCACGCTCGGGCAGGCGACGACCGCGGTGCGCGAGCGTGCCGAGCGCCTCGCCGCGGCGACCGGGGGTGAGGTCGAGGAGACGGTCGGCCGCGTCGGCGGCGGAGCACTCCCCCTCGCCGAGCTACCGAGCTTCGCCTGCGCGCTCGAGGAGTCGCTCGCAGCACCGCTCCGCGCCGGCGAGCCGCCGGTGGTGGGCGTCGTCCGCGACGGTCGCCTCCTCCTCGACTGCCTGACGCTGACGGACGAGGAGGCCGAGGAGGCTGCCGGGCTAGTGGCCGTCGCCCGCGAGCACCGTCGCGACGAGCACGGTGAGGACGGCAATCCCGGACAGGGCCGCGCCGACGCGCGGTCGTAGAAGAGTCAAGGCGCCTGCCCCGACAGCGATCGCCGCAACGAGCGCGATCCAGCCAGCGGCCACGTTCCCCTCGGAGTAGCGGCGCGGGGGGATTATCCCCCAAACTTGCTATGACAGGTCAATGCCGCTGACGGTCGGTACCGCGGGTCACATCGACCACGGCAAGACGGCGCTCGTCGAGGCGCTGACGGGCAAGAACACCGACCGGTTGCCCGAGGAGCACGAGCGCGGGATCTCGATCGACCTCGGCTACGCGCCGCTCGAGCTGCCCGACGGCACGAGCCTCTCGGTCGTCGACGTCCCCGGCCACGAGCGCTTCGTCCGCACCATGGTCGCGGGCGCGACCGGCATCGACCTCTTCCTCCTCGTCGTGGACGCCGGGGAGGGAGCGCGCCCCCAGACGCACGAGCACCTGGCGATCCTGCGGCTGCTCGGGATCGAGAACGGGGTGATCGCGCTGACGAAGGCGGACGGCGTCGACGACGACACGCTCGAGCTCGCGCGCGTCGAGGTGGAGGAGCTCGTGCCCGGGGCTCCAGTGGTCGCGACGAGCGCTCGTACAGGCGTCGGCCTCGACGAGCTGCGAACGGCGCTGGCGCAGGTTGCCGGTCGCGTCGCACGCCACGATGCCGACGGCCCCGCGCGCCTCCACGTCGACCGCTCCTTCACGCTGCGCGGGATCGGGACGGTCGCGACCGGGACGCTCTGGTCGGGGACGATCGGTGACGGCGACGAGCTGCGCGTCGAGCCGGGCGGCCGGGCCGTGCGGGTGCGAAGCGTGCAGGTGCACGACCGGCCGGTCGAGCGGGCCGAGGCCGGACAGCGAGTCGCCGTCTCCCTCCCCGGCGTCGAGCGCCAGGAGGTGCGGCGCGGAGACGTCCTCGTGACCCCGGGAACGGCGCGGCCGAGCTTCCGGCTCGACGTGGCGTTGGAGCCGCTGGGAGAGATTCCGCCGCGCGTCATGCTCCACCACGGGACTGCGGAGGCTTCCGCGCGGGTCGCGCGTGCCGGCGATCGCTTCGCCCAGCTGCGCCTCTCGCGACCCGTAGTCGCCGCCCGGGGCGACCGCGTCGTGCTGCGCACCGGCACGACCGTGGGCGGAGGGGTCGTCCTCGACGCGAACCCACCACGCCATGCCGACCTTGCCCGCTTCGAGGCGCTCCAGCGCGGCGAGACGCTCGTCCACGCGCCGGTCGAGGTCGACGGCGAATGGCGCTGGTCCGAGGAGTGGCTCGACGAGCTGCGCGCCGAGCTCGAGCGCGCGATCGACGCTGCCGACCCGCTCGACCCCGGCGTGCCGCTTCCCGCCGCCCGGTGGGCGCGGGCCGTCGTCCCGCACCTCGGCCTCGAGCTGCGGGGCGCGAAGCTCTACCGGCCCGGAGCAGGGCCGGAGCTCGGCGAGCGCGCAGCAGCCGCGGAAGCGCTCGTCGCGCAGCTAGGAGTTGAGCCGGTCCGGGTCGAGGATCCCGCGCTCGCCCGGTACCTCGAGGAGCAGGGCGATCTCGTGCGCATCGGCAACGGCTTCGCCATCTCGCCGGCAGCGTACGAGCAGGCGCGGGCCGTCCTCGTCGACGGGATCACGCTCGCGCAGTTCCGCGACGCCCTCGGCGTCGGGCGGAAGACCGCGCAGCTCTATCTCGAGCGCTTCGATTCGGACGGCGTGACACGCCGCGTCGGCGACACGCGAGTCTTGCGCCGCCGCTAGGCGTCCCAGGCGACCGGGAGCGCGACCAGGCTCCGGAAGAGCGGCACGGGGCGCCAGCGGAGCTCCTCCTGCGGGATGGCGAGCCGCAAGCCGGGGAGCCGGAGCAGGGTGCCGAGCGCGATCTCGGCCTCGACCCGCGCGAGCGGCGCACCGAGGCAGAAGTGCGGGCCTCGCCCGAAGCCGAGGTGCCGCGAGCCGCGTTCGGCGGCCAGATCGAGCGTGCCCGGCGCCTCGAACCGCTCCGGATCGTGGTCGGCGGCGCCGAGGACGACGATCACCGACTCGCCGCGGCGGATCGTCCGCCCGCGCAGCTCGACGTCGACCGCCGCCCAGCGGTTCAGCGTTCGCTCGACCGGGCCGTCGAAGCGGATCAGCTCCTCGACGGCGCGGGGAAGGAGCGTCGGGTCTCGCTCGAGCAGCTCCCGCTGCTCGGGATGCGTGAGCAGCGCGAGCGTCGCGTTCCCGATCAGGCTGACGGTCGTCTCGTGACCCGCAACGATCAGGATCGCGACCATGCTCGAGAGCTCCTCCTCGGACAGCGTGTCGCCGCCGTCCTCGACCGCGACGAGCGCGCTGACGAGATCCTCGCCCGGCTCGCGGCGTCGCTCTTCGAAGAGCGCGTGCAGATAGCCCGCGAACTCGGCCATCTTGGCCCCGAAGCGCTCCAGCTCGTCGGCGGCGAGCGCCGGCCGCACCATCGCGTTCGACCAGTCGCGGAAGCGCTCGCGGTCGGCAGGCGGGACGCCGAGCAGCTCCGCGATCACCGTGATCGGCAGCGGGAACGCGAACGCCGACACCAGCTCCATCTCGCCGGCGGCGACGACCGGCTCGATCAGCGCGTCGGCGATCTCCTGGACTCGCGGCCGCAGCTGCTCGATCATCCGCGGCGTGAACGCCTTAGATACGAGACGGCGCAGGCGCCGGTGGTCGTCGCCGTCCCGGTTGAGCATGTGGCTGTCGATGAAGGCGATCGCGTCGGGGAGACCGCTCTGCCACTCGGCGAGCAACTCCGGCGGCAAGGCGTGGCGAGGGTCGCGGACGAAGCGCTCGTCGTCGAGCAGCACTGCCTCCGCGTCGTCGTAGCGCGTCACGAACCAGATCGGCGTCTCGCCGTCGATCCCGGGCTGGAAGAGCACGGGGTCCTGCTCCCGCATGCGCGCGAAGGTTGCGTACGTGTCTTCGCGGAAGGAGTCGCTGTAGAGGTCGTACTTGCGCTCCGTCGTGGCCACGCGGCGATGCTACTCCCCTAATCTCTGCCCATGGACGCAGCTGGAGTCCGCGCGTTGATCGAGCGCTACAACGAGGCCTGGAACGCGCAGGACCTCGACGCCATCGACAGTCTCCACGACCCGGGGATCGTCTTCCACAACCACACCGCAGACGAGCGGGCAGAGGGCGCGGCCACGGTGCGCGAGCACATCGCGCAGATCTTCCGCAACAACCCGGCGTTGCGGTTCACGACACGCTCGCTCCACGCCGGCGAGGACTTCGCTGTCTGCGAGTGGACGGCGTCGACCGGCTCGAAGGAGTGGGACGGCGTCGACGTCTTCCCGCTCAGGAACGGGAAGATCGCGCGGAAGGACGTGTACTCGTCGTCGCACCGTCCGCGCGAACTGTGAGCTGGAGCACGTCCGGCCGGCTGTAGTGGCCGACCGGGTCGAAGCGCTGCCGCTCGGCCAGCAGCCGTCCCGGGTCGAGCTCCGCGTAGAGGATCGCCTCCTCGTCGTACAGCGGCCCGGCGAGGTACGAGCCGTCGGGCGCGAGGATCGCGCTGCCGCCGCGGCCGATCGTCCCGGTTCCCTCGATCTCGGCGGCGAGCGGGAAGTCGTCCGGATACGAGGACTCGCACTGGAAGTGCGCGGGAGCGACGACGTAGGCGCGGCTCTCACGGGCGATGTGGACGAGCGTCTGCTGCCAGGCGTCGCCGTCGTCGGCGGTCGAGGCGACGTAGATCTCGACGCCCGACTCGTAGAGCGCGACCCGCGCGAGCGGCATGTAGTTCTCCCAGCAGATCAGGCCGCCGAGCCGGCCGAAACCGGTCTCGACCGCCTCGAGCCCGCGGCCGTCGCCCTGCCCCCAGACGAGCCGCTCGTGGTTCGTGGGCACGAGCTTGCGGTGGTGGAGCGCGAGCTCGCCCGCGGGCGAGTGGTAGAGGAGCGAGTTGTAGATCGTGCCGGGGCGCTCCGGCTCGACCTCGTTCACGCCCGTCACGATCCAGATCCCTAGCTCCTTCGCCGCCGCGCCGATCCGCCGCTCGGCCGGCGAGCCGACCGCGACCGACTCCTGCGCGAGGCGCGCGAACGTCTCCTTCGCACCCGGAGTCTCCCAGCCCGCGAGCGCCTTCGCCCAGGCAGACGAGGGGTAGACCGGGACGAACGTCTCGGGAAAGACGACGAGCTCGGCTCCCTCCCGCGCCGCGTCGGCAGCGATCTGCTCGAGCTTGTCGAGCGTCGCCTCGCGGTCGAGAACGACGGGCTCGACCTGCACGCACGCGACCTTGACCGGGCGCTCCACCCCCTGAGCCTACTCCGGTGTGCCATGCCCACCGCCCCCGGGAGTCTCTACCCGGACGACGTCGCCCGCGCGCAGCTGGCGCGTCAGCTTCGGGGGCTGCTCCTCCCCGTTGACGAGCGTGCGGCCGCGCGCGCCGTCCGCCCCGCCCGCCCGGCCCGGCGGCGCGTGGCGGCGGCGCTCGGCGAGCACCGACAGCCGGCAATCCTCGAGCACGCGCAGCTCGCGCACGATGCCGTCGCCGCCTCGACGGGAGCCGGCTCCGCCCGATCCCTGCCGCAGCTCCCAGCGCTCGACGCGGAGCGGGTACTCGAGCTCGATCGCCTCGGTCGGGGTGGCCAGCGTGTTCGACATGGCGACGTGGACGCCGCTCGGGCCGTCGGCGTCGGGGCAGCTCCCCTGGCCGCCGCCGATGGTCTCGTAGTACGTGAAGTCGTCGTTCCCGAGCGCGACGTTGTTCATCGTCCCCTGCCCCGCCGCGGGCACGGGCAGGAGCTCGCCGAGAGCCGCGAAGACGACGTCGACGATCCGGGAGGAGGTCTCGGTGTTGCCGGCGACGACGGCGGCCGGCCGCCGTGCGTTGACGAGGCAGCCTTCCGGCGCGGTGACCGCGACGGGAGCGAAGGCGCCGCCCGAGGCCGGCAGGTCGGGCTCGGTCACGCAGCGGACGACGAAGTAGCACGCCGACTTCGTCACGGCGAGCGGGCAGTTGAGGTTGCCGTCGTACTGCGGCGCCGTCCCCGTGAAGTCGATCCGGATCGAGTCGCCGGCGATCTCGACCGTGGAGTGGATCGGCAGATCGCCGTCGACCGCCTCGACCACGTCCTCCGCCTCGGCGCGGCCGTCCGGAAGCTCGGCGAGGGCCGCGCGCACCATCCGCTCGGAGTAGGCGTAGAGCTCGTCCATCGCCGCGGCGACGCGCTCGCGGCCGCGCCGCACGCAGAGCTCCTCGAGCCGCCGCTCGGCGAGACGATGCGCGGCGAGCTGGGCGCGGAGGTCGCCCCGCCGTTCCTCCGGCTGGCGCGTCGCGAGGACGAAACGCTCGAGCACCTCGCCGGTCATCAGCTGCGGCGGCAGGATCACGCCCTCCTCCTCGAGCGTGCGAGAGAACGCGGGCAGGCTGGCCGGCTCGATACCGCCGACGTCCGCATGGTGCGCGCGCGAGACGGCGAAGCCCAGCACGGTGCGCGAGACGAGCGTCACGTCGGGCAGGTGCGTGCCGCCGGTGTACGGGTCGTTGAGGATCGCGACCTGACCGGGCTCGAGGCCGAGCCGCATGACGGCCGCGACCGCGTCGGGCATCGCGCCGAGGTGGACGGGGATGTGCTCGGCCTGGGCGATCATCCGGCCACGCTCGTCGAACAGGGCCGTCGAGCAGTCGCGCCGCTCCTTGATGTTCGCGGAGAAGGCGGAGCGGATCAGGACGGCGCCCATCTCCTCTGCGATCGACCGCAGCGAGGCGCCGATCACTTGGAGCTGAATCGTTGCGATCGCGTCAGGCACGCGTCACGACCCAGCCGGCACCATCCCTAGCCCCCTCCCACCCGGGGGGAATCCACAAGGTCGAGCCGTCCAGCTCGACCAGGGCCGGCCCGGATGCGCGTTCTGGCTCGCCGCTCGGCAGCTCCAGCTCGGGCCCGGGGACGACCTCGGCGGTGCGGACGGCGACGAGCTCGACCTCCCGCCCGCGGTCGGCATAGCCGTAGCGCTCCTCGTGCGCTCGATGGAACCGCTCGGCGACCTCGTCGCCGAGCGGGACGGTCAGCTCGAACGATTGGCCGCGGTAGCGGAGATCGGCCTCACCCTCCGCCGGCAGATCGTCCACCTCACCGAGCGGCCGGACGTGCGAGACGACGCGGTCGCGGCGCTCGTCGCCGGCCGCCAGGCCGAGCGCCGAGAGAACGCCGGCCGCCGCCGGCACGAGCACGGCCTCCATCCCCAGCTCCTCGGCCAGCGCGCACGCGTGGAGCGGCCCGGCGCCGCCGTAGGCGACGAGGGCGAAGTCGCGCGGGTCGTGGCCCCGCTCGACCGAGACCACGCGCAGGGCTCGCAGCATCTCGGCGTTCACGACCTCGATGACGGCGGCCGGATCGATCCCGGCGAGAGCCGCCTCCGCCGCCGCCCGGTCGAGCACCAGTCCACCCGGCAGCTCCGCCGGCAGCCGTCCGAGCAGGAGGTTCGCGTCCGTCACCGTCGGTCCGCCGCCGCGCCCGTAACAAGCGGGGCCGGGATCAGCGCCCGCCGACTCGGGCCCGACCCGCAGCGCGCCGCCCGCGTCGCGTCGCAGCAGCGAGCCGCCGCCGGCGCCGACCGTGTGGACGTCGACCGAGGGCAACCTG